>Ga0210394_10003300_pt1 | contig 20517 bp, 15 predicted proteins | sample IncBWC12MmetaG_FD_160121 | JGI IMG/M metagenome (GOLD analysis project Ga0210394, IMG submission 160121) | Forest soil microbial communities from Barre Woods Harvard Forest LTER site, Petersham, Massachusetts, United States - Inc-BW-C-12-M | ecosystem: Environmental > Terrestrial > Soil >...
GTCCGCTCGGGATTCCAAGAATAGGGCCGCTATCGGGATGTACCTGAGCGGCAAATCGGTGGGCTTGCATATTTCGGCGGGCGAGTAGGATCCCGCCTTCGCCTCACTAAAAGACCGCCCGCCTAGGCTGCGGCAAACGGCAGGGGCCACCCGTGCGCGAGAATGCGTAGGAAAGTCAAAAACCCCACACCTAAGTGCGACGTGTGGGGCACTCCCCTAACAAAACCTAGTTTTGCCGGCGTTGCCTGAATCACGCAAAAATATACCTTGACACGTATATACGTTGTGGAGTATATTAAGAGCATGGAATCTTTCGAAATCATTGCGGAGCCGAACCGCCGCGCGATACTGAGCCTTTTGGTCTCGTCACAACAGTCGGTGGGGGAGATCGAGCGCCGGCTCCGTATGACGCAGCCGACGGTGTCGAAGCACCTGCGCGTGCTGCGCGAGGCCGGTTTCGTGGAGGCCTCCGTGGACGCACAACGCCGTCTCTACCGTCTGAAACCCGAATCGCTTCAGGAAGTGGAGGACTGGCTGGCTCCGTTCCGCCGGCTCTGGTCCACGCACGTGGATGCTCTCGAGCGCCATCTGGACCGCATCGATCCATCTACACCAACGATGGCAACACCGACGAAAAAGAAAGCAACAAGAAATCGCCGCGGCGCAAACCGCGGACATAACAAAGGAGAAACGAAATGAAAATCAAAGTAACCACGCTATACGTAGACGATCAGGAGAAAGCCTTGCGCTTCTATACGGAGACACTGGGCTTCACCAAGAAAAACGACTTCAGCCAGGGCCCCTATCGATGGCTGACGGTGGTTCCGGCCGAGGATCCGAACGGCGTTGAGCTGCAGCTGGCGCTGAACAACAACCCCGCCGCCAAAGCCTATCAGCAGGCGACTTTTCAACAGAACCAGCCCGCGATCATGTTCTTCACCGACGACATCAAAGGCGACTACGAGAAAATCAAGGCCCGCGGCGCGGAGTTCACCATGCCGCCCACGGACGTGACCGGTTCGACCATTACGATGCTGAAGGACACTTGCGGCAATCTTGTTCAGCTGACGCAACTAGCAAAGTGGTAGGGCGCCCGGTAACCAGCATGGTAGCCGCGGATGGAGCGGCGCAGTAGGACAAGGAGAAGAAGATGAGCGAGGGCGCACAGTACATACCGGGCCCGGCCTACGGAGCGCAGATTCAAAAGGACGGAGAGAAGTGGACGCTCGTTCTCGTCAGAGAACTGCGCCACGCGCCGGAAAAAGTCTGGCAGGCGCTTACCGACCCAGCGCATCTGCGCGAGTGGGCGCCCTTTGACGCCGATGGGAGCCTGGGCACGGTTGGCGCCACGGCGAAGCTCACCACGGTGGCCTCGCCCAAACCGAGCATTTCCGAAGCAAGAGTGACGCGAGCCGACGCTCCCCATGCGCTGGAGTACAACTGGGGCGACCATAACATGCGGTGGGAACTGGAAGCGTCTGGCGGCGGTACGCGCCTTACGCTGTGGACCAACATCGGTCGCCCCTTTATCGCCATGGGTGCTGCCGGGTGGCACATCTGTTTCGACGTTCTGGATCGCCTTCTCAGCGGAACTCCTATCGGCCGCATGGTTGGTGGCAACGCGATAAAGTTCGGCGGCTGGCAGCGATTGCACGTGGAGTATGCAAAGCAGTTCGGTATCGAAGCGCCCAATTGGCCGCCTCAAGCGGCTCAAGAGTAGTGAATAAAAGGAGGAAAATGAGTCATGAAAGAAGCAACAAAACGTTCGATCGTTCGCTGGATTCACATCGTCTTGGCTATTCCCATCGTCGGCTATATCTATAGTCCGTTTGACCAAATCCCGAACTACGCCGCCGTCACTCGGTATGTCTACGTTCCTGTACTTGTCGTGTCGGGATTGTGGCTGTGGAAAGGCCATGTCGTTCGACGTCTTTTTTCAAAGAGATCGGCTCAACAAGAGCCTGCTGCGAAACTATTCGCATGAAAATAGCACAAGCTTTCGAGGTATAAAGATCCAATGAATCCATCACAACGTATCGACGAGCTAATCGCATCTCTCACAGACTGGCGCGGCAAAACGCTCGCCAACGTACGCAAGAGCATCCTTGAGGCCGACCGGGAGATCATCGAAGAATGGAAGTGGATGGGAAGCCCAGTGTGGTCTCGCGACGGAATGATCGCGGTCGGCAACGCCCACAAGGATAAGGTGAAGCTAACTTTTTCCAACGGGGCGAGCCTCCCGGATCCAGAAAAACTCTTCAACGCCGGCCTCGAAGGCAACAAATGGCGAGCCGTCGATCTTTTGGAGGGCGACAAGATTAACGCGCGCGCTCTAAAAAATCTCGTACGCGCTGCCATCGAATACAATCAGTTCAAATTGAAAATCAAAGTGCCTGCGCGCCCTCGAGCGAAAGTCAGCAAAAGCAAAAAGCGATGAGAGACAATCCGTTAGGTGAAATGCCGAAAGCCGAAGTGCAGAATGCCCACCCTTTCTAAAAGCAAAGGCGAAAGGGTGGGGCACGTTCCGGTTTTTGAGGGTGCGGGTTTTGACTTTTCTTAGACGTTTTCGCTAGGAACTGGGGACCACCCGGGCGGCCTTCTTACGTGCGTTATCCTGGCTCGCTGTCGCGTGCCTGTTTCACGACGGCCCTCAGCGTGGGCACTGTCTTCTTAGGGAGACCGTGACCCGTCCTATCCAGGCCGGCCTAAACGTAAGTTAGGCCGCAAAAACGAGGGGGTTTGGGATGAAGGTTCACTACCTAGAAATCGTCGCTTCGGATGTAGATGCTGTGTGTGCTGCCTATGAGGCTGCACACGGCATCAAGTTTGGATTAGCTGACCTGCTTCTTGGAGGTGCGCGGACGGCTCCGCTGCCGGATGGGGGAAGCATTGGCGTGCGCGGCCCCTTGCGGGATACGGAGGAGCCCGTCGTTCGCCCGTATTGGCTCGTTGACAACATCGAAGCAGCGTTAGGTGCGGCATCAAAGCAGGGCGCTTTGGTTGCTCACCCCCCGCTGGAGATTCCAGGAAGGGGTACGTTCGCGATCTACCTTCAGGGAGATGTGGCCCACGGCTTGTGGCAACTTTGATTTCTGGCCTGACTTCAAAACGTCTCATCAAACTCCGAATTTCCCGCCAACGGCTTCAATCCATTCCACTTCCCCGTCTCACGTTCGAATGATATACATTCAATAATAGTGATTGACAGTAAAAACAATCCATGCTACCGTTATGTGTGTCGTGCTTGCCGCACCTCTTTTCATCACTCCCGACCACAAAAATCCGCGCCCGATAATATCTCCCGCAACCCCTTTAGAATTAGCACTTCCAATGCCCCCTGCAAATGCTGATCCTAAGCCGCTTACAATCGCCCGCTTTCCTTTAGAATCAGCATTTACAAAGAAACACCGGGGGAGGGGCAATTATCGTTAACCAGAGACCCCCGGAAACCTCGTGGTGTCACATCGGGGTATTCTATTGGCCTGCTTTCCGGGAGAATGTCATGAAGATTGTTCCCGTGATCAAATCCAGCGATTTGAAACGATCTTTGCACTTCTACACCGAAGTTCTCGACTTCAAGCGCAAGTGGCCGGGGCATGAAGACAGCGAGATGGCCAACGGAGTCATTGACCTGGTTCGAGACGGGGCGGAATTACAGCTTTCGCGTCATTCAGGGGACGGCGTGTTCGGCTCCGTCAACCGTGTGTTTGTGGACGACGTTGATGAGCGTTACGTGACCTTTCGCGCCCGGGGGCTGAATACGACACAGCGTCCGGACTCTCCCATTCACACCGCTCCCGTTGATCAGACGTGGGGACTACGCGAGTTTGCGGTGACCGATCCAGACGGCAACAATCTCTGTTTTTGTATGCTCAAAAGATAGCTTACGCTGAGCGCAGCTAATTTAGTTGCGAAGGTGAAAGCTGCACATGGAAAAGCGAGCTGCCGAGCGTAGAGGAAACCATGTCTCAGGAATACATCGAGATTCGCGGGGCGCGTGAGAATAATCTCAAGAACGTCTCGCTGCGCATCCCAAAACGCAAGATCACGATCTTTACCGGCGTCTCGGGTTCCGGCAAATCGTCGATCGTCTTCGATACCGTCGCGACCGAAGCACAACGCCAGATGAACGAGAATTTCAGCATGTTCATCCGCACCTTTCTGCCGCGCTACTCCCAGCCGGACGCCGATGCCATTGAGAACTTGAGCATGCCGATCGTCGTGGACCAGAAACGGCTCGGCGGCGGGTCCCATTCGACGATGGGCACGATCACCGACATCTACCCGGTGCTGCGCCGGTTGTATTCGCAGATCGGCAAACCACATGTGGGACATACGAACGTCTTTTCGTTCAACGACCCCAAGGGCATGTGCCCGAACTGCAATGGCCTCGGCCGCAAAGTGGGCGTGGACCTGGACCTGTTCCTCGATAAATCCAAAACACTGAACGAAGGCGCGATCCTGTTCCACGAATATGCCGTCGACGGCTGGTACTGGACCTTCCTCGTCCAGTCCAAGCTCTTCGACATGGACAAAAAGCTCTCGAAGTTCAGCGAAAAGGAAATGGAACTGCTCCTCTACAGCAAATCCTACAAAATAAAAACAAAGGTCGGAGGTAAGAGCTTCAATATCACGTGCGAAGGCATCATCAGCAGATTCACCGCCAAATACATCACGCGCGACGTGAAGACCATGTCGGAACGTACACAAAAGTCGGTGGCGCCTTACATGACGATGGCGCCGTGCACGGTCTGTAAAGGCGCGCGCTTAAGCCAGGAGGTGCTGAAGTGCAAGATCGACGGATACAACATCGCCGAGCTGGCCTCGATGGAAGTAGCCAAGTTGATCGGTGTGATCAAAACGATCAAGGAACCGAAAGCCGCACCCATATTGAAAACACTGATCCAGCGCCTGCAATATCTTGTGGATATTGGCCTCGAATACCTCTCCTTGAATCGTGAAACCGACACGCTCTCTGGCGGCGAATCGATGCGCGTGAAGATCGTCAAACACCTGAGCAGCAACCTGGTGGACGTGATGTATGTGTTCGACGAGCCCAGCGTCGGGCTTCACCCGCGCGATGTGCATCGTCTGAATGAGCTTCTTCAACAATTACGCGATCGTGGGAATACGGTTCTCGTCGTGGAGCATGATCCTGATGTCATTAAGGTGGCTGACCATGTTGTGGATGTAGGGCCGCATGCGGGATCCCAGGGTGGCCAGATCATGTACGAAGGTCCGTTCAAGAACCTGTTGAGCGCGGACACGCTGACCGGAAAATATTTGAAACAGTCGGTTTCAATCAAAAGCGATTTCCGTTCCCCAAAAGGAAAACTGCCGATCAAGAATGCAAAAGCCAACAACTTGCAGAACGTGAGCGTGGACATCCCGAAGGGTGTACTCACAGTGATCACCGGGGTGGCAGGTTCTGGGAAGAGTTCGCTAATTCATCAGACCTTTCTTCGTCAACACTCGGATTGCATTGTGATCGACCAATCCCCTGTAGGTATTTCGAGCCGCTCCAATCCCGGCACCTACACCGGCATCATGGACGAGGTGCGAAAGGCCTTCGCGGCCGCGAATAAGGTGAGCCCATCCCTATTCAGCTTCAATTCGGAAGGCGCCTGCGAGAACTGTCAGGGATTGGGCGTGATCTACACGGAGATCCCCGCGATGGGCGAGGTCAAGTCTCCCTGCGAGATCTGCGAAGGCAAACGATTCAAAGAGGAAGTGCTGGAACACAAGCTGAACGGAAAATCGATCAATGATGTGCTGGAAATGACGGTCAGGCAGGCGCTCGAATACTTCAAGATCGACAAGATCACGAGCAAGCTACAGGCCATGAGCGACGTCGGGCTCCATTACCTGACGCTAGGCCAGCCGCTGAGCACGCTCTCCGGCGGCGAGTGCCAGCGCATCAAACTGGCGAGTGAACTGCACAAACAGGGCAGCACCTATGTGCTGGATGAGCCCACAACCGGTTTACACATGTCGGATCTCAGTCACCTGTTGGAGATCATGAACCGACTCGTGGACGCCGGTAACACCGTTATCGTGATCGAACACAACACGAGAGTGATCAAGAATGCAGACTGGGTCATCGATATGGGTCCCGAAGGCGGCACGAAGGGCGGCCAGGTCATGTTCGAAGGCACGCCCAAGCAGCTGCTCACTGCAAAGAATTCGCTGACCAGTGAGTACATACGGAATTAGCGTGACGGGCAAAGCGGTCATCGGATTCACCCTGTCATTGGACGGTTTTATCGACGACCAGAAGGGGCGTGCGGAGCGCCTTTAGTTCGGTTTTTCGGCGGAGGGGTCGGGGGCGGCGGCCTTTGGTTGGTTGATGGTAGAGAGGGTTTGGACGTTGAAGCGTTTGTAGTCGGAGTAACGCGTCACGGCGTTGACGTTGAAGCCTTTCATTAGGAGGACGCGGACGCCGACGTGGGCTTCTTCGTAGGTAGGGAGCCAGACTTCGTTGTTGAAATAGGACTGCTCGAAAACGAAGCTGGTGCCTTTTTGGAGATTGGCGAGGAGGCCGCCGGCGACGCGGAAGTCGCCGACGAAATAGGCTTCGAGGCGGGCGACCTCGTGAGCCTGCTCGTCGATCCAGATGACTCCGGCGAGTTCGTGGACGATTCTTTCGACCATTTTGTGTGGCTGGAATTCGGGATTGGGCTCGAAGTCGAAGACAAGGACGTCTTGCCCGCGGAAGCGTTCGCGACGGGGGTTGACGAACTGAGCGGCGCGGAGAAAGGTTTCGATACCGACGTCATCGTCGTCCTTGTCTTTCTTTCCTTCTTCTTTGGCTTTTTCGTCTTTGGCTTCTTTTTTCTCTTCGCGTTTCTGGATTTCGGCAATTTCTTTTTGGGTCTTCTCGTTTTCTTTCTTTTGCTCTTCGTCGCTGAGCGGCTTGTTGTCTTTTTTGACGAGGGTGGAGACTTCGTCGCCATTTAGATAAAAGAAGGTGTATTCCGTGACTTCGGTCTTTTTGACTTTGCCGTCTTTTTCGAATTCGGTTTCTTCTTCGACGCGCGTGCCGGCGTAATTCTCTCGGATTTTGTCAGCGGCTTTCTGATTATCGTCGATTTCCTTGAAAAGAGCTTTGAGGTCGGGGAGTTTCACCTGGGATTTTATGGGGAAGTCGAAGGTGCGTTCGCCTATGGTTTCGTTGATTACGGCGCGGGTGATGTTGATGGAGTAGGTTTCGGGGCCGCGATGGAGCTCGATTTTGTAGGGGAGCTTGACGCCGTCGACGGTGCGGTAGTCGTCGTAGAGAATTTCTTCGTCGAGACCGGCGACGGGAGCGGATTCCTTGACGAGGAGATGAGATTGCGGATCGAAGAACAGTTCGCGGCGGATGTTGGTGGGAGTGGTGAGTTCGAGCTGAAGAGTGTCCTTGCCCCGGACCTGGGCATGGCCGATAAAGGCGAGGGCGAGCTTGTGCTTTTTGAGATTGAGGAGCCGAGAGTTGTAGTAGAGCGAGGCGGCTTCAAGTTGCTGGCCTTGCTGGCCGAGAAGGGTGGAGAGATCGCCGCTAGGGGCTTGGTGCCAGGCGGATTTACCGTTGTAGGCTTCGATGAGAGGTTTATCTCCGAGGACGAATTCGGAGTAGTAGCGGTTGGGGAGCTTGAGGCTGAAGGTGTAGGTGGAGGGCTTGCCGTCGGCGGGGTTGCTGAAAGCGCCTTCGAGGGTTTCTGTCTGGATTTTGGAGAGGGCTTTGCTGCCGCCGGAGGCTTTGATGTAGTCGGAGACGATCTTCGCGGGATCCTGGGCTTGGGCGAGGCCGGAGGAGAACGCAAGGAACGCGAGGAATGAAGCGAGGAGGGACAGGTGGATGGCGCGGCGCATGGTTTTGTCTTTCTAAACACAAAGGCGCAGCAAGAGTTTCGGCTGGTAAAGGCGCCTGCTCAATAGACGGGCGAAGCGGGCAAAAATTAACGACAAAATGGCTTTTCTTTGCGGGGGCTAACTTTCAGATAGACGGGCCGGGAGGGCGGGGCCCTTCGAGGCTCAGAGCAAACCCTTCGAAGCTCAGGGTAAACGAGCCCCGCCCGTACTAGTGTCGGGCACAGAAAAGCGACAGCAGAACTGCCGCACTCCACAGGTTACTCGTAGCGGAGGGCGACGAGGGGGTCGACTTGGGTGGCGCGGCGGGCTGGGAAGTAGGATGCGGCGATCGCGACTGTGGTAAGGAGGACGGAAACGCCAATAAAGGTGAGGGGATCGTAGGCGCTGATGCCGAAAAGGAAACCTCGCAGGAGGCGCGTCAGGGCTAGTGCGGCGACTAGACCGATTCCAACTCCGACCAGGGCGAGCTGGAACGCTTCGCCGACAATGATGCGGAATACGTCACCCGGCTGGGCGCCCATTGTGACGCGAACGCCGATTTCGCTGGTTCGCTGCGTCACGGTGTAGGACATCACGCCGTAGACGCCGACTCCAGAAAGCACCAGCGCGAGCATGGCAAAGATTCCGATGAGCCAGGCACGGAAACGCGGCTGAGCCACGGTGGTGGCCATGTTTTGCTCCATGGTGCGCACTTTTACGAGTGGTTGATTGGGGTCGATCTCCGCGAGCGCGCTACGGAGCGCTGTTGTCTGGAGTGCGGGATCGCCTGCGGTGCGCATCACTACGGAAAGCTGAAAAACCGGCAAGAGCAAATCTGCCTGGCGGTAGGGCAAGTACATTTCCGATTGCGGATCAATGCTGAGGCCGGGGAGAACGTCGCCCACGACGCCGACGATTTCCATCGTTGGCACATCTTGCTCGGCAGTTGCTCCGAGTTGGAGGCGCTTGCCGATGGGATTTTCATTTGGGAAAAAAGTGGCGGCCATCGTCTTGTTGATGACCACCACGGCGGGCGAGTGGTCGTTGTCGGCGGGCGTAAAGAGCCGGCCTTGAAGAAGCGGGACGCCGAGCGTCTCGAGATAGTTGGGAGTGATGGTACGGTAGCCGGCGGCGATGAATTCTTTGGGAGATTTGGGTGGATGGCCGGTGATATTGAAATGAATGATGCTGCCTCCGCCGCTTACGGGAAGGAAGGACGCCGCTGCTGCGGAGCGAACGCCGGGAAGCGTTCTGGCGCGTTCGACCAGGCGGTCGAAGAATTGGTAGCGGTCTTCCGGTTTGGCGTAGGCCGTAAGCGAAAGAGGAATATCGGCGACGAAAAGATGATCGGGCTGAAACCCCGGAGGGACTTCCTGGAGCCGGGAAAAACTGCGCAAGAGCAAGCCAGAACCGACAAGAAGCAACAGCGCCAGCGCGATTTCCATGGCGACCAGCGCGCCGCGAAGACGATGCTGGCCGGGACCGGAAGTCGAGCCGCGCGTGCCTTCGTTGAGAGCTTCGCGCAAATCCAGCTTTGCGGTGCGCAACGCGGGGACGATACCGAAGAGCAAACCGGTCAGCAGCGCGACTGCGGCGGTGAAGGCGAGCACACCGGTATCTAGGCCGATGGGTGCGCCTTGCGGGACACTGCCGGAGGCAATTTTCAGAAGAGGGTCGATCGAAGCCCAGGCGATGAATATGCCGAGAATACCTCCCGCCAGCGAGAGCATGACACTTTCGGTCAAGAGCTGACGAATGACGCGGCCGCGGCCCGCGCCCAAGGCCGTGCGGATGGCGACTTCCCTGCCGCGCGAGGCTGAGCGCGCGAGTAAGAGGTTGGCGACGTTGACGCAAGCGATGAGCAAAACGAAACTGACAGCGCCGAGCAAGAGCAGCAGCGCGGGGCGCGAGTTCTGAACAATCTGATCCTGAAGGCCAACGACGCTGGCGCTGGTGCCCGTGTTGTAAAGAGGATATTGCTGCTCGAGGCGTTTGGTGACGCCGATCATTTCGGTGTTGGCTTGCTCTTTGGAGACGCCGGGTTTAAGGCGACCGAGAGCGAGAATGCCGGGATGCCAGTTGCGATCTTGCGGGAGCGTGGCGGCCCAGGGAGCAAAAGGAAGAAAAACGTCGACGGACTGGAAGACCTGAAAACCCGCGGGGAGAACGCCGACGACTGTGTAGGGGCGAGTGTCGAGATTGATGGGCTTGCCGAGGATTTCCGTCGAGCCACCGAAGCGCCGCTGCCAAAGGCCATAACTGAGAAGAACAACCGGTGTGCCGCCGGCGCGATCTTCTTCGGGGAGGAAGGTGCGGCCAACCTGGGCGTTGATGCCGAGCATGGAGAAAAGACCGGCGGTGGTCATCTGGACGTTCAGGCGCTCGGGTTCGCCCGCACCAGTGAGAGTGATCGCGCCGGAACGGACGGCTTGCATGCGTTCGAAAGAGTTGGATTGGTCGCGCCAGTCGCAGAAGTTTTCGTAGGAGGTGCTGACCACGGGGAAAGAGCTTTTTTCGGCGATCAGAACGAGGCGGGCTGGGTCATGGAAAGGAAGCGGGCGGAGAAGAACGCCGTTTACGACGCTGAAGATGGCGGTGTTCGCGCCGATGCCGAGCGCGAGCGTAAGGATGGCGATCGCTGTGAAGCCCGGGCTCTTTGCGAGGAGCCGGAAGGCGAAGCGGATATCCTGGAGCAGTCTGAACATGGGTTTCCCTGGGACACAAATCTACGCCATTTCATCAGACGGATGCTATGAGCAATCATTACCAACCAGTTCCGCGTCACTCGAAGGCGAACGCCTCAATTCGCGGAGGAAGCTTTTGGCCGGTTCAGGTACTTTTCGTAGAGGCGCTGGTGACGGTTATCCATCGAGGTCTGCTGGCCCTTGATGAAGAGGAACTTCACATCGGTCGTTATTTCTAGGGGGTCGCCGTTGGTGACGATGATGTTGGCGAGTTTTCCGGTTTCGAGCGTTCCGACTTGGTCGGCTATGCCAAATATCTCCGCTGGGTATATCGTGACGGCTTTCAGGGCCTCGTCGTAGGGCAGACCGTAGGCAACGGCGTTTGCGGCTTGCTGGCCGAGGCGGCGCGCGAAGGAATTGTCAAAGCTGCCGAGCGCGAACTTCACGCCGGCTGCCGCGAGTTCCGCTGGTTGGGAAAGGAGACGATCATATGCGTCGTCTTCGTCAATTGGGAGGCTTAGCGTAGGCCGCAGAATCACGGGGACGCCCTTGGAGCGCAGAAGGTCCTTCACTTTGTAGGCTTCCGCGCCGCCCGCGAGAATCATCTTCAGCTTTTGCTTATCGCAATATTCGATGGCGTTGCGGATATCGCGCGCGCGGTCGGCAAAGACTAGCACAGGCAACTGGCCGCGGATGACCGGAGCCATCGCTTCGAGTTTCAAGTCGCGCTGATAATCTGCTGGGCCGCCGTGGCCCATGGCTTGCGCATAGTGGCGGGCGCGATCGAGATAATCCGTCAGCTCGTTAACTTGTTTCTCGTAGTCTTGCTTGGCTTCGGTGAATGGTTTGTCTTTTCGGGAGAATGTCGCGAAATCGAAGGAGCGGGTTTCAATGGTGGGCCAGCTGATGACCATCGCGACGCTTCTCTTGATGAGCATTTCGTTGATGGTCCATCCGGAGAGGTTGATCGCGGAGGCTTGGCCACCGATGACACCTCGCGAACCGCCGGAGTCAAAGCCTCCGCTATCCGGCACGGCGAGGACTTCGGTGATGCCGGAAGCACGCGTCACAGGAATATGTTCGCTCGAAGGGAAGACGGCCGTCGCCGCGACAACGTCCGGATTGTATACGCCCGTTTCGGTGGTATCGACGGTGGCGTTTACCGCGGAAATTTCGCTCAAGCCCATCTGCGTGATGGGATCGAAGAGACCGGGATAAATCTGCAAGCCTTTGGCGTCGATGACCTGTGCGCCGGCGGGCACTTCGACGTTGGCGCCGACAGCGGCGATTTTGCCGTTGCGAATGAGCAGCGTGCCATTCTCGATGGGGGCGCCGGCCAGCGTGAAGATTTTTGCGTGAGTGAGAGCGATGGTGGAAGGCGGTTGCGATTGCGCGGAGACACCCAGAGACAAAATGCAGACCGCTGCAGCCGCTGTCACAAAGCGCAAAATCATGTTGGTGCTCTTCACAGAGCACCTCCGGAAACGGGGTCCGTTTGCGGCGGCTTGGGCTTTTCTTCTGGCTTCTTTTCGTCTGATTTGGCGCCGGGCTTTTTGCCGATTTCAATGGTTGCGTCCGGTTTTTTCTCTGCGGCCTTCTTTTCCTTATCCATGAGCGCTTTCTTTTCTTTTTCGAGGGTCGCGCGGTCGGCGATATCGCGCTTGCGATCGAAGTAGACACGGCCATCGATGAGGGTTTGTTGGACGACAGCGTAGGCGCTGAGCGGATCGTGGTTGTAGATCACTAGGTCGGCGTCCTTGCCAACGTCGATCGAGCCGACGCGCTTGTCGATGCCGAGCTGTATCGCGGGATTCAGCGTGACGAGTTTGAGAGCTTCGTCATGCGTCAGGCCGCCGTACTTCATGGTCTTCGCGGCCTCCTGATTGAGATGCGTGGCTTCTTCGGCGTCATCAGAGTTGATCGAGACGATTACGCCGCGGCGCGTCATGATCGCCGCGTTGTAGGGGATCGCATCGTAGGCTTCCACTTTGTAGGCCCACCAATCAGAAAACGTGGAAGCGCCTGTTCCTGCGGCGGCGATTTCGTCGGCTACTTTGTAGCCTTCGAGAACGTGCTGAAGGGTGCGAATCTTGAAGCCGAATTCCTTGGCGACGCGAAGCAGCATCAGGATTTCGTCTTCTCGGTAGCAATGCGCGTGAACGTAGCGCTTGCCTTCGAGAACTTCGACGAGCGGGTCCAGGCGAAGATCGCGGCGCGGCGGAATTGCGTTCTTGTCGCCGGCGGCGACGCGCTTGTCGTAGTCCTCCCAGGTTTTCTTGTAGTCGCGCGCTTCGACAAAGGCAGTTCGGATGGTCTCTTCGACACCCATGCGCGTGGTTGGATAGCGCGGGGTGACTCCCGGGATGCTGAAGTTGGAGCGTTTGGGATTTTCGCCGAGCGCAAACTTAATGCCGGGAACCGCACCTTCGAACGGGAGCTTCGAGGCAGGCACTCCCCAGCGGAGCTTGATGACGACGGTCTGGCCGCCGATGGAGTTTGCGGAACCATGCAAAACGTTTGCGATGGTCACGCCTCCGGCTAGATCGCGGTATATGTCAATGTCATCGGGATTGAGGACGTCCGCGATGTTTACGATCGAAGAGACGGAGACACTGCCTTCGTTCACGCTGCCGTCGACCGCGATGTGCGAGTGGCAGTCGATGATGCCGGGCATCACATACTGGCCTGCCGCATCGATGACCTGGGCGTCTTTCGGCGCTTTGACGGAGGTTCCCACTTCCGCGATTTTGCCATCCTTAATAAGGATGGAGCCGTGCTCGATGATTCCGTGTGAAACGGTGAGGATGGTGGCGTTCTGAATCACAATCACTGACGGCGCGTCGGGCGGGATGGCCGCCAGAGTGAAAAGAGGAAGCGTGAGGGAATAGAGCGCGCAAGCGATCGCGATTCGCGAAAGACTATTAGCGAGCATCGATGAAATCCTCACAGTGCACCCCCGGCGACAGATAATTCAATGCTCGTTGGACTATGGATGCCAGACTGCGGAGTTGTCGCAGCTTGCGCCGAGGGCTTAGTGCCATTGAACTCGATCGAGTAGCCCATAACGTCAATGGTGCCTTTCAACGTACTGCCGTCCAGCGTGCCGGAGAAGGTGACGTCGGTCGGATTTCCTTCGATGGGAATGTTGATGGTGAAGCTGAATTTGTCGACGCTGAGGTAGCCGCTGATGATGCTGGTCGTGCCTCGCTTGCTGCTGGTCGTGCCTGAGAGGGTGCCATCGGTGGCCATCTCAAGATCGAGGGTCGATTCTTCAGGTCCTTCCGGCGTGGTGTACGTGAGCTTCCACTTGCCTGCCATCGTTCCTTTGGGAGGATCCTTGGGCTTTTCCGGTTCGTGTGTCTCGAACCTTTTTCCATCGACGAAGACCATTTTGATTTTGGTCTTCTCGGCAAAAAGATCGCCGTCCGTCACAACTAGGTTGCCAATCTTGCCGACCTCAATAGATCCGGTCCTATCGGCGACTCCGAAGATTTCCGCAGGTGTCAGCGTTAACGCTCGCAACGCGGCGTCGGGCGCGAGCCCCGCGTCGATGGATTTCTTCGCAGCCTTGATGATGTCCTTGGGGGCCGTGATTCCGCCGGAGTAGAACGCGAACGCAACGCCGGCTTTGGCGAGCGCAGCAGGAGAAGAGGGCGCCTTATCGCGGAAACGGAGAGTGCGAAGAGACGGCTTCTCGTCGGGGTCCGTGTCTTTTTCCGCTTCCGGCCACTTCAGATTGACGAGCACGGGCATTTTTCTTTTACTTGCGCCGATTTCGCCGGCGACTTCGTACGCCATCTGCCCGCCGTAGATAACGCCGACCACATTCCAACGATCTGCAAGCTCAAGAGCGCGCCGCAGCTGAATCGAATTGTTCGCGGGAATCAGCACCAGCGTGTGATCCTCCATCGCCTCGCCGAGCACAGCTTCAGTGCGGTCATAGCGAGGCCGCGCGACGCCTCGTGGATTTTTCTCATAAATGGCTAACGCCGCCATGCTCCAATCCGTGTCAATCCACACCTGGTGGACATACGCGAGAGCGCCCATCAGCGAGCCAGGAAAGTTTCCGAAGCCGCCGCCCGGTTGCAGGGAAACGGGAAACGCTACCGGAGTCTTGACAACCATTTCGCTAGCGCGGTCACCGGCTAGATCGAGGACCGCGGCCTGCCCGGGAAACATTCCGCCCTTTGGCGCCGAGACTACCGTGGTGAAGCCGCCGTTGCGCCAGGCTTCGATGCGCTTGTCGCTCAGGCTGACTTCATCGGCGGCGCTGCGCCAGGGCGTGGTCGAAGGGCGATCTTCGGGACCGCGAGAGATTTCGCCCGTGGGAGCGGCACGGCGGCCTCCGCCTCCACCTTCAGCGCTCGGAGCTGGAGCCGCGGCGGGAAGCCCTACATCCGTAAACGAATCAAACAGTCCGGGGTAGACCGTGAGGCCCTTGCCTTCAATAATCCAAGCGTCCGGAGGAATGGCGACGTCCTTACCGATCGCGGTAATCACGCCATGAGCCATCACGATGGTGGCGTTTTCCACAGGCGGCCCTGATACCGGGACAATTTTGGCGCCACGAATGGCAAAGTATTGAGGCTCACCGCCCTGCGCGCGCATTTGGGGCGCGGCAGCGAGAAGCGCGAGGAGAGTGACAGCAATCGCGAGTGCAAACACGCACCGGCGCGCGAGGACAGAACGCATGCAAGCTCCTTTTTGGGACACGTTTAGAACGCGAACCCCCGACCATATGTTCAGTAGACGCAAGAGGCTAGCCAGAAGTTACGGGAGAGTCAAGGAGAGGAGCGATTTCGAAAGAAGGACAGGGGGCAAGGAGATGGGCGGGCTCGGGGAGGCCCGAAAAAATCTTGAAATAACAGGAAACAAATGGCGGGCCAGCCTCGTTTCTTCTATTGCCTTCCCATAGGGCCTGTGGCATCTTCGGTATGGGTATCCCATAGGAACCGAGCGGAGCGAGGCGAGCCTCTGAGGAATAAGGAGAACGATGGGCGACAAGACGAGCGAAAAGAAGGATGTGTGGCAGGGCACTCTTGCCCTGATGGTGCTGAAGACGCTGCAGGCCATGGGCGCGCTGCACGGCTATGGCATTGCGCGGCGCATTGAACAGACCAGCGGCGATCTCCTGGCCGTGAATTACGGGACTTTGTACCCCGCGCTACTGAAGCTCGAACAAGAAGGCTACATCAGCTCCGAATGGGGCGTTTCGGACAACAATCGCAAAGCGAAGTATTACAAGCTCACGCGCGCGGGCCGGAAGCAATTGAATAAAGAAGAACGCGAATGGGAGCAAACAACCGCGATCCTCGCGCGTTTTCTTACGCCGGGTGAAGAGCAGTCGTAGGCGGTATTGATACTGCGGAGGATTTTCATGAGGTGGGTGCGGGCGTGGTTCATGAGGTTGGGCGACCTTTTCGGCAGGCGACGTCGCGAGCAGGAATTGTCGGCTGAGATGGAGAGCCATCTTCAATTACACATTGAAGACAATTTGCGCGCAGGCATGCCGCCGGCGCAAGCCCGGCGGGAGGCTTTTACGAAGCTCGGCGGCATCGAACAGACCAAAGAAGCGTATCGGCAACAAAGGGGGCTGCCGATGCTCGAGACATTCCTCCAAGATCTCCGTTTTGCCGCGCGCATGCTGCGCAAATCGCCAGGCTTCACTGCGGTGTCTGTTTTGTCGCTCGCGTTAGGAATTGGGGCGACGGTTGCGATTTTCTCCGTGATTTATGCGCTGGCGCTACGGACGCTGCCGGTGGAACAGCCTGAGCAGTTGGTCGAGGTAGAGCAGGGCTCCCGGGGGAACCTGCACAGCTACGCCGAGTGGAAGCTCTTTCGGGACCGGCAGAATATCTTCTCCGCCGTTTTGGCCTACAACTATTCTTACAACGACTTCGGCGGGCAGTTCATAATCGCGGACTCAAAAGGACAGCAGGACGTGACGGGGCTGTATGTTTCTGGAGGTTACTTCTCAACGCTTGGCGTCTCAGCTGTTTTAGGTCGAGTCCTGCAATCTTCGGACGACCAGTCCGGTGCGACGCCCGTATGCGTGATTGGTTACAAATTGTGGCGGCAATTGTACGGTCAATCGGCAGATGCACTCGGCCGGGCGATCCGGGTCAACGGAAACGAATTTGTGATCGTCGGAGTGGCCCCCGCGTCCTTTTTCGGTGTGGAGATTGGCGCTACACCTGAGATCTTCATGCCACTCGAGGCGGAACGAACTTACAGGGATTATCCCCAACGGTATGGACCTCAGATGCCGTCCCTAGACGATCCGGCTACGACACTCAGCATCGTCGGGCGCCTAAAGCCGGGAGTAAGTGTGGCTAAAGCCAATGCCGGATTGCAGGTTCTAGGTGCGGAAATATACAGCGCCCTATCGTCGAGATCCGACGACAGCAGATGGCAACGCGCAGCGCCTGGGTCTTTCTCGGCGCGTCCTATGCCCAACGGGACCTCGAATGAATGGCTTCAGGACATGGACATAGTGCTGCTATTGCTGGTAATGGCCGCTGTCGCCCTGATCATCGCCTGTGGGAATTTAGGCAATCTCCTGCTCGCGCGAGCCGCAAAGCGGCGAAGCGAAATCGCCACTCGCCTCGCTCTGGGCGCATCGCGGTGGCGTCTGGTCCGGCAACTGTTAACAGAGAGCGTTGCCTTGTCGATAATCGGCGCTGCGGCTGGTCTTCTTATCGCGCGCTGGGGCAGCCAAGCTTTGCTTTGGGCCCTTTCGTTTCCCGGTGGTGATCCACTTCGATTGGAGCTGTCATGGGATCCCAAGCTCGCGGCCTTTGCGATCACCATCACGTTGGCATGCGCTCTACTCTTTGGCTTGGCTCCCGCGCTGGGAGCCACGGATATTTCTATCTATTCCGTTATGCACAACAGCCTGACCAGCGGAACGCGTAGAAACCGCACCATGAACGGCTTCCTCGTTGCCGCCCAAGTCGCTCTGTCCGTAGCGCTGCTGGTCAGCGCGGGCTTGTTGGCGCGGACACTGCAAGCGCTGCTAGCGCAGGATGCGGGCTACGACCCTAAAGGGGTCGTGACGGCTCACGCGAACTGGCCGGGTGGCCGCAAAAATGCGCAGCGCGAAGTCTTCGTCGGGGAGCAATTGCTGGCGGCATTTCGATCCCTGTCTGGCGTTACGTCGGCGTCATGGAGCCGCCGTCATTCGAAGGCGACGCTTTCCCAGCTAGTCGTTCCAGGGCCAGCAGGTTCCGAGCGAAGGTCTGGGTCTTATCTCCACTTCGTCTCTCCGGACTTTTTCGAAACCTGGAAAACTCCGGTACTCGCGGGCCGGGAATTTAGTGACACGGACAGCGGCACGTCGCCTCCGGTGGCTATTCTTAGTGCGGACCTCGCGAGAGTGCTTTTTGGAAAAGTGAGTCCTGTCGGGCTGAGATTTCGTGAGAACGATGGTGACGGGCACGACTACGCAGTTGAGGTTGTCGGCGTCGTTCGAGACATACAGTTTCGCCGGCCCAGTGATGGTCCTCTTCCTATCTTCTATCGACCGGTTTCCCAATGCGGAAGTTCGTGCTCAGGGGTCGGCGGCTATGAAATTCGAGCTGCCGGTGGATTCGCCGAAACGGCTAAACGTCTCGAAGAAGCTGCAGCAACGGTTGACCCTCGTATCATTTTGAAATGCACGCCCCTGAGTAACTTGGTCAGCGATTCCGTCCACCGAGATCGCGCTATGGCGCTGATTGCGACGGCATTCAGTTTGTTCGTTGGGCTGCTGGCGATGATTGGCGTTTATGGCGTGACCTCCCACGCGGCAGCGGAAAGGACGCGCGAAATAGGGATTCGGATGGCGTTGGGCGCGGATCGAGGCGATGTGTTCCGCATGCTGCTCGGTGAAATGACACGGACAGTGTGCATCGGGATAGCGTTTGGCGTGGGAGCTGGCATTGCGGCAGCGCAGCTGATTCGCGGAACGCTGTGGGGAGTAAAGCCGACGGATCCGATGAGCATCGGTTTTGCCGTTGGCTTGATGCTTCTCATAGCTGGAATCGCAGCGTTTCTCCCCGCTCGCCGCGCGATGCGCGTTGATCCGATGGTTGCACTGCGTTATGAGTGACTTCGGCAGGCCGGAGGGGTGGTCGCAGTTGTTGTGCGACGAGGAGTGCGCATGAGGCATCTGCGTGCATGGCTTGTTCGGCTCGGCGCATTGTTCAACAAGGAGAGCCGCGAACGCGAACTCACCGCGGAGATGGAGAGCCATCTTCAACTACACATTGAAGACAATTTGCGCGCAGGCATGACGGCGGCGCAAGCACGGCGGGAGGCGATCATGAAACTCGGTGGCGTGGAACAAACTAAAGAGAACTACCGCGAACGGCGCGGGCTGCCGATGCTCGAAACGTTTCTGCAGGATCTTCGTTTCGCCGCACGCATGTTGCGCAAGAATGCCAGCGTCACAATTATCGTCGTGCTCACTCTTGCTCTCGGCGTGGGGGCAAATACCGCTATCTTCGGCCTGGTGAATGGCCTCCTGCTGCAGCGTCTGCCGGTGCCGGCAGCCGAACAAATAGCCGCTCTGGTGATTCAGTCTCGTGATTCTTCTCTCGGAGCGCTCGGTTTTTCCTATCCGCAATTCATGGATTTCCGCGAGCAAACGGCTCCGATCTGCGAAGTCTTCGGCTCGGCCACGGCGTGGCGCTTGAACTTTACGGCGGAAGGCCATAGCGACACGCTTACCATCGGCGGCGTCAGCAGCAACTATTTTTCCGCGCTTGGGGTGAGGCCCGCTCTCGGAAGGCTCGTCCTTTCTGGCGAAGGCGAGCACCCCGGCGAACCTGCCATCCTGGTCCTCAGCTATAGCTTTTGGCAAAGAAGGTTCGGCGGCGATCCGCGCGTGATCGGCAAGCAAGTGCGCCTGGACGGCACGCCGGCAACGATTGTCGGCGTCATGGAGAAACAATTCCGGGGGCAGTTCACCGTCTTCGAGATGGATGCGTACGCGCCGCTCAGTACAGCGTTCGACACATCTTCAGCGAGCAATTTTTGGAATAGCCGCGACATCCACGCAATGCTAGTTCTTGGCAGACTGAAACCGGGCGTGAGTCTCGCCCAGGCACAGAGCAGGTTCGACGTAATCTCGCGGCGGCTGGCCGCGCAATATCCGGTGACTGATAAAGACTTGAGCGTGCGCGTGATGGACGAGCGGCTCTCGCGCCCCATTCCCTACGCCAACAATGCGTTCATTGTTTTTTCCGGATTATTTCTGATCCTCGGTGCCCTCGTTCTGTTGCTCGCCTGCACGAACATCGCAAACATTCTGATGGCGCGCGCCTCCGTCCGTCAGCGCGAGATGGCCATTCGCGCGGCCCTCGGCGGAGCGCGCTTCCGCCTCGTCCGGCAAATGCTGACAGAGACGATGCTCACCGCCCTCCTCGGCGGAGTTGCCGGAGTAACGCTTGGAGCGAGCCTGAACCGTTTGGCCAGCTCCACGCATCTGGCCAACATTCCAGTGCGTCTCGGTTTTGGTTTTGACTGGCGGGTTTTTGCCTACGCGCTCGCTGCGGTAGTCTTCACCGCGGTTTCCGCCGGTCTGTCGCCCGCCCTTCGCGCCACTCGCGCCGACGTGAATACCGCGCTGCATCAAGGCGGCCGCGCGGAGGCCGGTGGCAAAGCCCGCCACAAGGTTCGCGGTGACCTCATGGCTGCACAAGTCGCCGGCTCGCTCACACTGCTCATCGTCGCTGGACTTTTTGTACGTAGCCTGAGCGCCGTCGAGCGTATGGACATCGGTTTCGATCCAAATCAGCTTTTGAACGTCCGCCTCGATCCTTCCATCAATAATTTCAGCGAAACACAAACCAAGGAATTTTACCGATCGCTCGAAACAAAAATACGCTCGCTTCCTGGTGTGCAATCCGCGAGTCAGGCCTCGGCAGTGCCGGTCGCCTATGCGCTCGGCAAAGAATCGGTATATATCGAAGCGCGGCCCGTGCCGCCCGGCCAAAAGGCACCCGATGTGATGTTCAACAGC
>Ga0210394_10003301_pt1 | contig 20512 bp, 17 predicted proteins | sample IncBWC12MmetaG_FD_160121 | JGI IMG/M metagenome (GOLD analysis project Ga0210394, IMG submission 160121) | Forest soil microbial communities from Barre Woods Harvard Forest LTER site, Petersham, Massachusetts, United States - Inc-BW-C-12-M | ecosystem: Environmental > Terrestrial > Soil >...
TCATGCCTGCGAAGGGGAGCGAGGCCCATGACCATGCGATCGATTGTGCATTTAATAATTTCGGCGTTGGCGCTCGTGTTGACGGCGCTTCCCGTCTCCGCCGCCACCGTGCGCATCTACGTCACCAACTCGGCCGGCGACAGCATCCATGTCATCGATCCGGTCAGCAACAAGGTGGTGCAGGAGATCAAGGACGTGGTCGGCGCCCATGGCATCGCGTTCTCGCCGGACGCCACGCGGGTCTATGTCAGCAATGAGGAGACCTCCACGCTGGATGTGTTCGACCGCAAGACCGGCAAGCTGATCAAGAAGGTGGCGCTGTCGGATCATCCGAACAACATTTCGGTGACCAAGACCGGCGACCGCATCGTCGTCGCCATCGCCCGCGGCCGCGGCGGGCTGGATATTGTCGACGCCGCGACGCTGACCCTGAAGAAGACGATCTCCACCAATGGCGGCCGGCTGCACAACGTCTATGTCACGCCGGACAGCAAATACGTGGTCGGCGGCTCGATCCCATCGAAGACCTTCTATGTGTTCGACCTGGAAAAGGAGCAATTGGCCTGGGCGATGCCGATGGATCTGGGCGTCCGCTGCATGGCGATCGAGACCAATCCGGACGGCTCGACCAAGCGGGTGTTCGCGCAGATGTCGACGCTGAACGGTTTCTCGGCGATCGATTTCGCCGAGCAGAAGGAAGCCGCGCGCATCAAGCTGCGGAGCGTGCCGCAGCAATTCGATTCCGGCGGCTACCGGGACAACGAGCCGTCGCACGGCATCGGCATCGCACCGGACAACAAGACGCTGTGGGTCACCAGCATTCCCAACAACGCCGTGTACGAATATTCGCTCGCCGACCTCAAGCCGATCGGCAAGGTCGACCTGCCCAGCGAAACCGTCGCCGGCCACGCAGCGCCGCTGTCCGCGGGGGCCAACTGGGTCACGTTCACGCCGGACGGCAAGGAGCTGTTCATCTCCAATTCGGAGCTGCGCTCGGTGACGGTGGTCGACACCGCGGCAATGAAGGTTACCAAGGTCATTCCGGTCGGCGAGGTGCCGAAGCGCAACAATACGCTGGTCATTCCCGACGAAAGCGGCCACGCCACCAAGTCGGGGCCGAGCAAGCAGGCCGCGGCGCAGTAGTCCCCGTCATGGCCGGGCTTGTCCCGGCCATCCACGTCTTTGCCGCACGATCGTAAGACGTGGATGCCCGCGACAAGCGCGGGCATGACGAGTCAGACGACTTCGTCTTTTACTTCTTTTTCTCTGCCGCCAGCGTCGCGCCCTGCGCCCATTGGGCGATGGTCTTCCAATTGGGATCGTTCTTAGAGGCGAATTGCCGGCCGCCGGAATGGAAGGAGTCGCCGCCGGCTTCGGGCGCCAGCGGATGCAGCAGGATCTTCGAGGCGAGCGGATCGTCGGCGGCCTGCACGATCTTCGCCACCGTGTCGAAATTCTTGCGCGTCTGCTCCTCGGTCCAGGTCGACTGGCCGTCGGGAAGCTTTTCCAGGCGCAGCATATTGTTGGCTTCGGCGTGGCACATCACGCAGGGCGCGTGGCCCGGCCGCTTGGCGAGAAAGATCGGCTGCACCTTGGCCTTGTAGAAGTCGTAGTCGAGCGTACCGGCGGCGGGCACCAGCGAGGTGCTCGTCAGCGCAAACATCGTGGCGGCAACGACGACGCGGACGGACATGGTATTCCTCCCGAACAATTATTTTCCGCTTTGCTATCGCGAAACGGTTTTGCGCAATCTAGCAGATGTCGCCTTGGCGCGCGATGGCGATCAGCTCGCGGCGCGGATCAAGCGCTCGGCGGCGGCGCGGGCTTCGGCGGTGATTTCGGCGCCGGCCAGCATGCGCGCGATCTCTTCCCGGCGCCGCTCGTCGGCAAGCTCGACGACGCGGGTCGCCACCCGCTTGCCTTTGGCCAGCGCGTCCTTGGTGATGAGGTAGTGGCGGTCGGCGCGCGCCGCGACCTGCGGCGCGTGCGTCACCGCGATCACCTGGACACCGGAGGCAAGCCGGGCGAGCCGCACGCCGATGGCATCGGCGACGGCGCCGCCGACGCCGGTGTCGATCTCGTCGAACACCAAGGTCGGCGCCGAGCCACGGTCGGCGAGCACCACTTTGAGCGCCAGCAGGAAGCGCGCCAGTTCGCCGCCGGACGCGATTTTCATCAGCGGCCCCGGCCGGGTGCCGGGATTGGTGCGCACCCAGAACTCGATGCGGTCGAGGCCGTTGGGGCCTTCGCTTTCGCTCTCGATCTCGGTGGAAAATTGCGCGCGTTCGAGCTTGAGCGGCTTCAATTCGGCATTGACAGCCCTGTCGAGCTTTTGCGCGGCGCGGCGGCGGCCGGCGGAGAGCGCTTGCGCCGCTTCGCGGTAGCGCGCCGTGGCCGCTTGCGCCTCCTGCTCCAGCGCAGCGAGGCACTCGGCACCGGCGTCGATCAGCGCCAAGTCGCCCTGGTAACGCTGGCCGAGCGCGGCCAGATTATCGACCGGCACATTGTATTTGCGCCCGGCTGCGCGCAACGCGAACAGGCGCTCCTCGATGCGCTCCAGCTCCTGCGGATCGAAGTCGGCCACGCGCAGCGCCTGTTCGAGATGGCTGCGCGCCTCATCGAGCGCATTGAGCGCGGCGTCAATCGCCTTGACCACCGGCTCGATCAGCGCCGGCGCCTGCACGGCGCGGCGCTCGAGGCGGCGCACCGCGGTCGACAGCGGCGGCACCGGCGATTGCGGGCCGGTGACGCTGTCGTGGGTCGAGCGCAAATCCTCGGCGACCTTTTCCGCCTGCATCATGGCGGCGCGCCGTTCGGCCAGTGTCGTCTCCTCGCCGGTTTTGGGCGCGAGGCGGCCGAGCTCCTCGACCGCGTGACGCAGCCATTCGGCCTCGCGGCTCGCCCGTTCGACCTCGGCGCGGTGATGCGCGACAGCCGCCTCGCGCGCGCGCCGCTCGTCCCACAGCCGCGCCACGGCGGCGGCGTCGCCTTCGATACCGCCATAGGCGTCGAGCAGAGCGCGATGGGTCGCGGCGTCGACGAAGGCGCGCTCGTCGTGCTGGCCGTGGATCTCCACCAGCGCCGCGCCAAGCGCACGCAATACCTGGACGCTGACCGGTTGATCGTTGACGAAGGCGCGGGTGCGGCCGTCGGCGAATTGCACCCGCCGCACGATCAGCTCGTCTTCGCCACCCAGATCGTTCTCCGCCAACAGCCGGCGCGCCGGATGATCTTGCGCCAAGTCGAAAGCGGCAATCACCTGGCCTTGCTCGGCGCCCTCGCGCACCATGGCGGTATCGCCGCGCGCGCCGAGCGCCAGCGCGAAGGCATCGAGCAGAATCGATTTGCCGGCGCCGGTCTCGCCAGTCAGCGTGGCGAGGCCGGAGCCGAAATCGATGTCCAGGCGATCGATCAGGACGATGTCGCGGATTGAAAGGCGAGCCAGCATCGGAGGACGGATGTCAGAGGACGGATGACGGATTCTAGTCGTGATTCTGCGTTCTGTCCTCTGTCGTCCGTCGTCTGTCGTCCGGCTTTAGCCCAGCCCTACCTTTTTGAAGGCCTTGCTGATCCAGGATTCCTTGTTCTCGTTCGGCTCGCCGCCGGCGGTTTTCACCAGCTGATAGGCGTCCTTATACCAAGTGCTGTCCGGGAAATTATGGCCGAGCACGGCGGCCGCGGTCTGCGCCTCGTCGATGATGCCGAGCGAGACATAGGCCTCGGTCAGGCGCTCGAGCGCTTCCTCGACGTGGCGCGTGGTCTGGTATTGCGTCACCACGACCTTGAAACGGTTGATGGCGCCGATGAAGTCGCGCTTGTTCATATAGAAGCGGCCGACCTCCATCTCCTTGCCGGCGAGCTGGTCGCGCGCCATGTCGATTTTTTTCTTGGCCGCCGTCGCGTATTCGGAATCCGGATATTTGCGCACCACCTCTTCGAGCGAGGTAATCGCCTTGTCGGCGCGCGCCTGGTCGCGGCTGACGTCGAGGATCTGATCGTAATAGGAGGAGCCGATCAGGTATTGGGCGTAAGCCGCATCGGGACTGCCGGGATGCAGCGTCACATAGCGCTGCGCCGAACTGATGCAGTCGGTGTATTCCTTGGCCTGGTAATAGGAATAGGCCGACATCAGCAGCGCCTTGCGGGCCCAATCCGAGTACGGGTTCTGGCGATCCACTTCGTCGAATTTTTTCGCCGCATCCTTGTATTCCTGCCTGTTGTTGAGCAGGAAAAGGCCCTCATTATAGAGCTTGTCGGCAGGCGTATCGGGGACGAGATCGTCGTCTTTGTTGAAATAGCTGCAGCCCATAAGCGGCGCGACGACAAGCGCCAGCGCCAGCCAACCCGCCAGCGCACGCAGCCTGTGACCGGACTTGCCCGATCCTCGTAGCCGAAGCGTCATGAGATGGTCAGAATCCCGTCCCGCCGATAGCCCCACCTTATTCCGCGCCGCACGCGCGTCCAAGGGGAGCGTCCCCTGAGGTCCGACGATAGTACAGCAATTATGCCCGGCAATCGGCCGGGATTAAGGCGAAAAAGTTAAGCAATTCAAGAGACGTCAGGCCCGTAGGCGGGGGCGACGACGCCGGTTGAGAGATCCGCGTGGCCGCGGACGCGGCGGACCGTCTCCGGCATCTCGACGTAGGTCCAGGCGCTCTCGTCAGCCATCAGGGCGGTGAGGACGGCGTGATTGAGCTTGTGGCCGCCGCGCACCGAGCGATAGGCGCCGATAAGCGGGGCGCCGGCCAGCGCTAGGTCGCCGATGGCGTCGATCGCCTTGTGGCGCACGAATTCGTCGGGGAACCGCACGCCCTCGGCGTTGAGCACCCGGTTTTCGGCGACCACGACGGTATTCTCGAACGAGGCGCCGAGCGCATAGCCCGCGCTCCACAGTTTCGCCACGTCGCGCATGAAGCCAAAAGTCCGCGCCCGCGCCAGCTCGCGGCGGAACGTATCCGGCTCAAGATCGATGGCGAAGGTCTGACAGCCGATCATCGGATGATCGAATTCGATTTCGGTTTCGATGCGCAGGCCGCGCGCATAGGGCCGCAACTCGCCGGAGCAGCCGTTCTTGCCGACCTGCACGGGTTTGAGCACTTTGATGTAGCGCCGCGGCTCCGCAAGCGTTGCGATGCCGGCTTGATCGATCGCGGCGACGAACGGCTCGGCGCTGCCGTCCATGATCGGAACTTCGGGACCGTCGACCTCGACGACGACGTTGTCGACGCCAAGCCCGTGCAGAGCGGCCAACACATGTTCGGTGGTCGAGACGGCTGGGCCGGTGTCATCGCCGAGCACGGTTGCGAATTCGGTCGCCGTCACCGAGCGGTAATCGGCAACCAGCTCCCGATCGCGCTGGCCGTTCAGTCCGGGCCGCAGGAAAACGATGCCAGTATTGGCTTCGGCTGGATGGAGCGTCAGGGTAACGGGTGAACCGGAATGGACGCCAATACCTGCGACGGTCGCGTCACTACGCAACGTCGTTTGACTACCCGCTAGCATGCCCCGCGTCATGCGGTCGTCCCACAACTTATGGCCCAACTGCGCGAGCAGGAAACACGCGACCAGTTATGACCAACCCCGACTTGAGAGGTATGCAGCTTGACCTGCATGTCCGGGGTGGTCACCCAATGGTCAACCAGAGCTTGGATTAACAAGAGCTTGGATTACCAAGACCTGTTGGATTACCAAGACCTGGGCTGACCGAACCCGACCCCCAAAACACTACCCCTCCGACGGCCTTAATGTACCGGCGGGCCGTCCACAGGCCAACTCACGCTTTCTTACCGACTGTTACCATGTTCTAGCCGCACTCTTGCCGGCTTAGCCGCGAAAGAAAATTGGCGAAGCGGTGCAGGTTCCCACAGCTCCAAGTTTTCCTTTGCCGCAGCATCGCACCACGCGGCCGTTCGAGGCGCCGCCATGCCAATCATAACATCGTCAGAAATTCAATGACTTAGGCCGCCGCAAAAGGCCCAAGCGGACATCGCTGCCGGCCTGCCCGCAGATGGCGCCGGCGCCGCTTTTTGGCGGCGCCGGAAAGATTTCAGTTCGCTTGCCGGCGCAGGAAGGCCGGGATGTCGAGCTGGTCCTCTTCGGACGGGTTATACACAGGAGTCTGCCGGCCGTGCTGGTCGAGACCTTGGGGCGCTCCATGCGACGTTCCATGGGACGTTCCTTGGGGCGCCGGACGCTTGGCATATTCGGAAACCGGCTCCGGACGCGGTTCCGGCGCCCGCGGCATCGGCCGTCCGGCCAGCCGCTCAGAGGCCTGCGGCGGGCTCGGCGGTGCGCTGCGCGCGTTCGCCTCGGCGTCTTCCTCCTCGTGGTGGCGGCGGCCGAGACCGACCGACGCCAGCCGCTGCAACAGCGACTTGCGCTGTCCGTCGGGATGCTCGGCCGGCGGCAACTCGCCGCGGCGGGCGCGGATCTCGTTCTGCGCCGGCACCGGCAGCTCGTCGATGCGCGGCATGCGCGGCGTACGCACCACCGCCCGCTCCGGCTGCGGTGGAATGAAGGCCTCGGACTCGCGGGCGTCCGCATCGCTCACCGGTGGATCGATGAACAGCGAGGGCTTTGGCGCCAGCGGACGGATCGCGACATCGTCGCTGCCGCCCTGTGGCATGATCGCTGCCGCGATGGCCGCCTTTGCCACCGATGCGATCGAAGCGTTGACGGACGCCGGCGGCGCAACGGTTGCCGGCGCGGCGGGCCGCAACTGTTGGTGCATCGGCTCGGCACGCTCGGGACGTTCCGAAATGCGCAGGTTGTCCGCACGCAGCCGGTGGGCGACCTCGGCAATGCGCTGCTCGGCCTGTGGCAAGGTCTGCTTCTGCGCATGCGCCTGATCGATGCCGGTGGCGACGACGGAGACGCGGATGATGCCGTCGAGGCTCTCGTCGAAGGTGGCGCCGACGATGATGTTGGCGTCGGAATCGACTTCCTCGCGGATCCGCGTCGCTGCTTCATCGACCTCGTAGAGTTTCAGATCGCGGCCGCCGGTGATGGAGATGAGGAGCCCGCGGGCGCCCTTCATCGACGCATCGTCGATCAGCGGATTGGAGATCGCAGCCTCGGCGGCGGTGAGCGCGCGCTTGTCGCCATCGGCCTCGCCGGTGCCCATCATCGCCTTGCCCATTTCGCGCATCACGGCGCGCACGTCGGCGAAGTCGAGGTTGATGAGGCCTTCTTTCACCATCAGATCGGTGATGCAGGCGACGCCGGAATAGAGCACCTGGTCGGCCATGGCGAAGGCATCGGCGAACGTCGTCTTCTCGTTCGCCACCCGGAACAGATTCTGGTTCGGTATGATGAGCAGCGTGTCGACGCATTTCTGTAATTCGGCGATGCCGCCGTCGGCAGTGCGCATGCGGCGCTGGCCTTCGAAGTGGAACGGCTTGGTGACGACGCCGACCGTGAGGATGCCGAGCTCGCGGGATACTTTGGCGATGACCGGCGCGGCGCCGGTGCCGGTGCCGCCGCCCATGCCGGCGGTGACGAACACCATATGCACGCCGGCGAGGTGATCGCGGATCTCGTCGATCACTTCTTCGGCGGCGGCACGGCCGACGTCGGGCTGCGAGCCGGCGCCGAGACCTTCGGTGACCTGCACGCCCATCTGCACGATGCGCTCGGCCTTCGACATGGTGAGCGCCTGGGCGTCGGTATTGGCCACGACAAAATCGACGCCCTGCAAGCCGGCGCTGATCATGTTGTTGACGGCATTGCCGCCCGCGCCGCCGACCCCGAAGACGGTGATGCGGGGTTTGAGCTCACGGATATCGGGGATGTTCAGATTGATTGCCATGGTTGCCTCTTCTTCCTTGCGCGGGCGCTATCAACGCCCGGCCCCGGCCGGTCCGCCACCGGCCGTTGTGATGGAGTGACTTCGTCTCTGGGGGCCATCAGAAACTCTCGCGAAGCCATTGTCCGACGCGGGCGAAGTAGCCGCCCGTACCTGTCTTCGGGTACCGCCGACGTCGCGGTTCGAAGTGTTCGAGATGCGCCGCCTGCGGGTAGACCAGGAGGCCGGCGGCGACGGCAAAAGCCGCGCCCTTGGCCGAGTCCGGCAGACCGGCTATACCGAGCGGGCGCCCGACGCGCACCGGCCGGTCGAGAATGCGGCCGGCAAGTTCGGCCAAGCCGGTCAACTGGCTGGCACCGCCGGTCAGCACCACGCGGCCGCGCGCTTCCGCGGCGAATGCCGATTTGGCGAGCCGGTCGCGCACCATTTCCAGAATCTCTTCGACGCGCGGCTTGATGATCTGCACCAGCGTGGCGCGGGAGACGAATTGGGTCTGCTCGCGCTCGTCGTCGTTGATCGGCGGCACCGTGATCATGTCGCGCTCGTCCGAACCGCCGGCGAGCACGCTGCCGTAAAGGGTCTTGATGCGCTCGGCGTCGACGATGCGGGCGTTCAAACCTCGAGCAATGTCGGTGGTGACATGCTGGCCGCCGAGCGCAAAACCGTCCAGATGAACGAAGCGGCCGCCGATGAAGACCGCCATCGTGGTGGTGCCGGCGCCCATATCGACAACGGCAGCGCCAAGATCGGCTTCGTCGTCGGCAAGCGAAGACAGGCCGGCGACATAGGGGCTCGCCACCATGGCCTCGACGCTGAGATGGCAGCGCTCGACCGCCAGCATCAGGTTGCGGGCGGCGGCGATCTCGGTCGTCGCCACATGCATGTCGACGCCGAACCGGCCGCCGAGCATGCCACGCGGATCGCGGATGCCGTCGGTGCCGTCGATCGAGTAACCGACCGGCATCGAATGCAGCACGGCGCGGCCGTCACGCTGCGAATGCCGGCTGCCGGCGGCGAGCACGCGGGCGATATCGCCCTCGGACACGCCGGAGCCGACGATATCGACATCGGCGCCGAACAATTCGCCGGACAGGCGCCCGGACGAGATCGGCAGGATGACCGACTCGATCTCGACCGCCGCCATGCGTTCGGCGGCATCGACCGCTTGCCGAATCCCTTCCTCGACTTGCGTCAGGTTGACGACGCCGCCGGCCTTCATGCCGCGCGCGGCTGTATGGCCGAAGCCGATCACCTCGACGGTGTGGCTCCTTCGCGTCAGCACTTGCTGCGGCCCTTGCGGCCGCAACCGTGCGATCAGGCAGGCGATTTTGCTGGAGCCGATGTCGAGCGCGGCGACGACGGCGCTGCGATGCGGCGAGATCGGCTTCATCTTCGGAGTGAGGCCGTAATGGAGGGTGTTCATGCATCACCCCCCTTTTTCTTCTTCTTGTTGGCTTGCAAAGCCTCGTCCCGGGCCTGCGCCGCGGCGTCGGACAGCCGCACGCTCACACGATCTGGCAACCGCAGATCGACCGTGGTGATGTCGCGCGACAAAAGTTTTTTGTCATGATCGAGCGCGACCAGCCGGTCGAGCGCAGCCACCACATCGGTTTCCGGCAACCGCACATCGATGCCGTTGGCGAGCCGCAAATTCCAGCGCCGTTCCGCCACCAGGATCGAGGCGCGCAATTGGGAGCGGATATCGGGATAGCGGTCGATGACGGTGAGGAAATCCTTGGCAGAGCGCTCCGCACCTTTGCCGACCACGAGCGGCAGCCCGACATAGCGGCGTTCGACGAACGGTTCGAGCACCGTGCCGTCGGCGGCGATGACGCTGACGCGGCCGTCCTTCTGCCAGACGGCAAAAGCCTGCCGTTCGGTCACCGTGATCTGCAGGCGATCGGGATAAAGTTTCAGCACCGCCGCGTCGCCAATCCACGGATTGGCCATCAACCGCTCGCGCGCGGCATCGGCGTCGAGGAACAACAGCGACGCGCGGCCGGTGACGCCGGCGGTGGTGAGGATTTCTTCGCGGCTGACTTCTTTCGAGCCGGTCAGCGAAATCGCGGCGATCCGGAAGCCGACCGAATTCGCCACCGTGTCGCGGGCGTCCTTGAACCAGGTGATCAGATCGGGAAGGTGCTGGCCCTTGACGACGCCATAGCCGAGCGCACCCGCGAGCAGCAGCACGGATCCGGCGATACCGATGCCCGACGGCAAGCGCTTGAGCCGCGAACGCCAGCGTCCGGCGAGGCCGCGATAGGCCATGCCGAAGAAACGGCGGCGAGGTGTTGCGCCAACGCGCGCGACAGCCGGCTCATCCATCGACGTGCCGGCCTCCCCCACCTCTGATAGCCCCGACCTCAGCGATTGGTCGAAGCGTCCTCCACCATCCATCGCACCAGCTCATCGAACGTGATGCCCGCATACGCGGCAAGCTCGGGCACGAGCGACGTCTCGGTCATGCCCGGTTGTGTATTGACCTCAAGACAGACAAGCTCACCCGTTCCCCGATCGTCGTAGCGAAAGTCCGCGCGGCTCACGCCGCGGCAGCCAAGCGCGTTATGGGCAGCCAGACTGAGTCTGCGGACTTCCTGGTAAACATTTGGTAAAATTTGCGCCGGCAGCAGGTGTTTGGAGCCGCCGGCGGCGTATTTCGCCTCGTAGTCGTAAAACCGTGTCGCCGGCACGATCTCGATGACGTCGAGCACCCGGTCGCCGAGCACGGCGCAGGTCAGTTCCTTGCCGGGGATGTAGCGCTCGACCATCACCCGCTCGCCGAACGCCCAATCCTGGCGATAAAGCTCCTGGGGCGGGTGCGGATGCGCCTCGGTGACGATGAAAACGCCGACGCTGGAGCCTTCCGCGATCGGCTTGACCACATAGGGCCGCGCCATGAGATGGCCTTTGGCCGCCTCGAAGCGCGATACGACGCGGTCGTCGGCGACCGGCACGCCGGCGGCGCGGAACAGGATTTTGGCGAAATCCTTCTGCATGGCGACGGCCGAGGCCATGACGCCGGAATGGCTGTAGGGGATGCCGAGAATCTCCAGGACGCCCTGCAGCGTGCCGTCCTCGCCGGGCCGGCCATGCAGTACATTGAGCGCGATATCGGGCTTGGCGGCAGTCAGCGCCGCGGCAATATCGGGGGTCACATCGATCGGGGTGACGCGATAGCCAAGGCGGATGAGAGCGTCGGCGCAAGCCTTGCCGGAGCGCAGCGACACCTCGCGCTCCGCCGACCAGCCACCCATAAGAACGGCCACATGCTTTGCCATGCTCAGCCGGTTACGCTGATTCGCATGGCTCACGAATAGAATCCACAATTGGCGAAAAATCGAGAGTTTTAGTGGCCGGCGGCGCCTGGAACCGGGGCGACTTCATGGTGCCGGGATGGCGAAGCCGTCATAGAGTCGGGACGGCGAAGCCGTCGTAGAGCCAAGCCAGGCAGTCGAACAGGTGCGCCTCGTCCCAATCGGCCACGGTTGCATTGCGCACGTCACGGGCGATGCCTTCGTCGAGGTGATAAAAATCCCACAGCGACCGAGATTCGAGCTGCACCCGGGCGGTGCGGAGAAGCCGCGCCGCCTCGAAGCGGCGGAATGCGGCCTGATAGTCGCCGTCCGCGGCGTGGATCGCCTCGGCAAGGCAGAGGCCGTCCTCGATCGCCATGCCGGCGCCTTGCGCCAGCGATTGCAACGGCGCGTGCGCGGCGTCGCCCAAGAGCACGATGCGGCCTTGGTGCCAATGCCGCGCCGGAGCGCGGTCGCCGACCGAGCGGCGCCAGCGCAGGTCCATCATGCCGATCAGCGCGCGCATCGACGGATGCGTATCGCGGTAGGCTTGGTCGAGCTCGGCACGAGCCGCGGCGGCATCAAGCCGTTCGGCGTGAGCCGCGGTGCGATAGACATTGACGATGTTGAACTCGGTGCCGTGACGCAGCGGATAATGCACGATATGCAGGCCCGGCCCGCTCCACAGCACCACGCAATCGCGCGGCACGTCGGCTTTGAGCTCCGCCATGGGCACGATGGTGCGCAGCGCCACATAGCCGATCGGCTGTGGCTCGCCATCGCCGATGAGCTTGGCCCGGAACAGCGAGCGGACACCATCCGCCGCGACCAAAGCCGCGCCGGCAAAAGAGCGGCCGTCTGCCGTCGTCAACGCAATGCTTTCGCCACGCTCTTCGAAACCGGTCACCATGGCTTCGGCAACAAGCTCGATGGCGTCGTTCTGCCGGCAGGCATCGAGCAAGACGTTATGCACGTCGATGCGATGGACGATGATGTAGGGGTGTTTGAAACGGGCGTGAAACGCGGCGCCGCCGGTGGGAATGCGCACCAGTTCCTTGCCGTCCAACGCGTCGAGCATCAGCACCGCAGGCGGCGAATCCGCGACCGCCATCACCTGCTCGGTCAGGCCGAGGCGATCGAACACGTGAAAGACGTTGGGGCCGAACTGGATGCCGTAACCGATGGCGCCGAATTCGGTTGCGCCTTCGAGCACGCGGGTCGGCCGGCCGCGGCGTGCCAACGCGAGCGCCGCAGTCAGCCCGCCGAGTCCGCCGCCGACGATGAGGATGGGTTCACGCGACATCGCTTCAACGCGTATACGCTAATACTGCCCATTCGGCTCCAGCCCGAGCATATATTGCCCGAACATGCTGCCGCTCGAATCCCAATTCAGGCTGATATGCGACGTGGCGGCATGAGCGTCGCGCCAAAAACGCTGCAAGGGATGGTCGAGATAGAGGCCTTGACCGCCGGCGGTGACAACCAGCGCATCGATCGCCTGGACGGCAAGCCGCGCGGAAAACGCCTGGTCGCGGCGATTGCGCAATCGCACGTCCATGCTAACGGCTTCGCCGCGCGCGGCCGCCTCGTAAGCCTCGGCCAGATCGCGAAACATCAAGACTCTGGCGGCGTCGATGCAGGCGGACGCCTCGGCGGCGCGCAGCTGCACCGTGGTCAGTTCGGCCAGCTTGCGATTGCCGCCGTAAAGCGCGCCGCGCGAGGTGCGGACCTTCGCCATGTCGAGAAACGCCGCCAGTGCCCCCTCCGCCATGCCGACGACAGGCGCGACGATCGCGATGGGCAGCACCGCCAGGAACGATTGTTTGTAAAGCGGATTGGTTTGCGCGCGCATTCCGGGCGCAGTGGCGTTGCGGAGCTCGGCGAAAGTCACCGCGCGGTGGGCCGGGACGAACGCATTGTCGGCGACGATGGTCTTGCTGCCGGTGCCGGCGAGCCCCATCGTGTGCCAGTTGTCGTCGATGGTGATGTCGGCGGTGCGCAGCACGAAGAATCCCGGCAACGGCGAACCGCCGGATTGCGGAATCATGCCGCCGAAGAATTGCCACTGCGCATTGTCGCAGCCGCTGCAGAAGTAGCCCGAGCCCGAGACCTTGAAGCCGCCGTCGACCGCGACGGCTTGCGCGATCGGCGTATAGGTGCCGGCCGAAAGCGCCGCGCGGTCGTGCCAGATCTCGTCTTGCGCCTGTTGCGACAGGCACGCGATCAGCCATTGCTGCGAGGCAAGCAAGCCGTAGACCCAGCCGGTCGAACCGCAACCGCCCGCGATCGTCATTTGGACCTGCACGAACACGTCGAAGCCGTACTCGAAACCGCCGTAAGCGCGCGGCTGCATGATGCGGAACAAGTCGGCTTGCCGTAGGCGCGCGATCATCTCCTCGCTGACGCGGCGCGCGGCTTCCGTCTCTCGCGCGCGCTCGCGTGCGATACCGGCGATCTCGCGGGCCCGCGCGAGGAGTTCGACAACATCGGGCCTTTGCGGAGCTGACATGCTACTTGCCTTTGAACTACTTGCCCTCGAACTATTTGCCTTTGAAATTCGCCGCGCGCTTCTCGTTGAAAGCCAAGATGCCTTCGCGGCGGTCTTCGGTCGGGACCATCCGGTAATATGCTTCGGTCTCCATGGCCAAGCCGTCCCAAAGCGACATGTTCACGCCGCGGCCAATGGCAAGCTTGGCTTGCCGCACCGAGATCGGCGCATTGCGTGCAATGGTCTCGGCCGTGGCCAGGGCTTCGGCGACGAGCTGCGCAGCCGGCAGCACCTTGCTCACCATGCCCCATGCTTGCGCTTCAACGGCGGTAAAAGGTTTTCCGGTGAGGACGATTTCCTTCGCCCGCCGTTCGCCGACAGCGCGCGCAAGAGTTTGCGTTCCGCCGGCGCCCGGCATGATGCCGAGCGTGACTTCGGTCAGCGCGAACCGGGCCTGTTCCGCCGCATAGATGAAATCGCAGGCCAGCGCCAATTCGCAGCCGCCGCCAAAAGCCGCGCCATTGACCGCCGCGATGACCGGAATCGGGCACGCCAAGATGGCGCGCACCATGCGCTCGTAGATCAGGTGCTGACGGGTCCAGGCCTCATCGGTCATGCCCTTGCGCTCCTTGAGATCGGCGCCGGCGCAAAAGGCCCGCTCCCCCGCCCCGGTGAGGACGACGCAACGGGTATCGCCGCCGTCGAGATTGAGACCCTCGAACAGCGTCATGATGTCGGTGCCGCATTGCGAATTCATCGCGTTGGCGACCTCGGGACGGTTGAGGGCGACGAGCATGACATGCGGGCGCGGCCGGTCGATGCTCAAGGTGGTAAAGAACATTGGGGCTGGTGCTCTCTTTTAATGCGGCAATATTGGATCATCCTCCAAAGCGCTGGCCTGGAAAGCAAGCAGTTCTGTTTCGATTTCCTTCGGCAATCGCTGCTTGAGGGTTTGCATCGCCCGACTCAGGCCAGCCGCGTTTTCCTCCATACAGGCAATAAGCACTACGTCCGGCCGAATGCGCGTTGCCGCGGATACCAACTTTTCGATCTCGTCTCCATCTAAAGCGGCCGAACTTTTTGCTTCGCACAAATACAGCCGCCCATCCACGACCATTAACGCGTCGATCTCGATCATGGTCACATCCGGCACTTCTGGATAGTCTTCCCAAAGCGTCATCGACGGTGCGAAATAGAATGAGCTTCGTGCCCGCTCCGACACTTGCCAAAGTGCGTAGATCACCGCCTCCACGCCGTGTTCCCTGTAGGCGTCGATAACAAAATCATTACCGCGGAAATGCCAGTCGCCGGAAACTGGTGCTGGCTCCAGACGCCCGCAAACATCACACTTCAGGGTGCTCGAGATGCTTCCTATGGTCACCCAATTACGATTGAAACAATGACTGCATTGCCATTCCCTGCCTTGAAATAGTATTTCCGTCTGACAAAGATGCTGAATTGAGCGGTCAAGATGGCGCTTGTCTCTGTAAAACTCGTCGCTGTCTTCGTCGCCTCCGGGATTTTGCGCAAAAAATCTATGAAGAGTTTCCAGCCACAGCTTAAGCAGCCACCGATATCGGACGTGCCGATCTTCGTGCTGCACTTTACGGCCGAACCGGATTGCCTCTCGCGCCAAGCGCTGCAGCTCATCGTCGGTGGCAAACTTCAATTCGCCACTCGGTCGACCCAATCGCTTCCTCAGTGTCCGGAGCAACTCCTCCCGCAGCGCCGCGTTCTTTTCTGCTGGCACGGCACCGAGCTGCAACAGAACAGTTCGCCAGTACCCGCTCATTAAAACCGCGAAGGCATCCGCGAGTGTGGCGAACCGGTCCAAAATACCTAGCAGATACCGTCCCTTGTCCGACGGTTTAGCAAACCGGTATCTTTCGCGCCCCTGTGGCGCGTCCCGTCGATGGCGCTCGAACGGCAGCCATTCATGTTGGGCGCATAGTCCAGTCCGGAACGCATCGATGTCGTCGGGAATTGTGATAGCCGTCGGCTTGCGATCGACCTCGGCCGCGAGCGCCGGTATGCCTGACCGCAAGACCCTAATTTCTCCGATGATGGCACCGCTATCTCCCTGTCTTTCAAGTTTGAACGCGCGCTCAAGCCTGAGACGACGTGGCAACTGCCAAATGTGTCGAACATTTGCATAACGACGGTGATCATTCAGCCGATCGATCGTTAAATCGATCATCCAATTTCCCTGTCGCAAACCGGCCGGCGGCAGCGCCTCCCGAAAGTGCCAAGGCTGCGCGTTCGGAACATAGACACGATTGTCCCTGAATTCCGTCTTTTCGGTCGAGAGCGCTTCACGAAATGTCACGCTATTCCGGTAACCAACTTGTGTCGGATCACCGAACTTCGGGATGCATGCGGCGCGATCCTTGTGGCTGACAACCTCTACGCCCAAATAACCATACCCGTCGTTGCGCAAAAGTTCGGCGACCTCTTCTAATGTCGCGGCGTCAATCGAACATGATCGCAAAAATATATGGTCAGGACGACCACTCGTGTGCGGTCCCCTTTCACGAATGATGCCCTTTAACAAAGGTACAAATTTCTTGTCCTTCGCTTTCTCCAAAGAAACGTGCAGACCCGTAACTTCCCTTAGCCACAGGTCATGATGCTGGTGATGTCCATTCCAAAACAGCAATCTGTCGTCAACAGTATCGCCGACAATCAAACTCAAGGCATCGGCCCAGCCATAATTCGATTCTGCGAAGTCGAGCTGCGGCGCAAGCAATTCGGATAAATTCGCCAATGTTAAAGGTCCACCGCGCTGCCCAAGCGACGCCAGCACTTCCGCTTCGTCGATGACATACTGATTGCCCGAATGCTTCATCAGATGCTGATTTGCCAGTGACTGCGGCGTGATCAACGTCAAACAACTGAAAAGTTCGGGATGGGCCAGGGCGACCGTGGGTTGGAAAGTCGTTGCTAAAAATCCGAAATTTTCCTCCAAGAACGGGCTTTCGCTCCGATCCCAGAACTTGTCCAGAAGCTTTAAATTGGTGATCCGTTCGATGAAGCCCCACGTTCTGGTGAGCACTGTCGGAATTATAGACAGCGATGAAACAGCGGCGATCGGAAGGTCAGGACGATAGTAACCAGGATCGCTATCGCTCGTGCCACGAAGTCGCTCATGTCGCTTGAGGTGCGCTGGGCCATACTTCTCATGCACCCCGGCGACTGCTTCGTCCGAGAGTGGCACATAGCTATAGATCACGTCAGCGTCGTAAAACCAAAGCCAATCCCCGTAGCGCTCATCGATGCCATCTGGCGTGGCAGGCACGAGCAATGTTCGTCGTCCGCCCCATCGGCCATACGCCTCGCGAAATATCGCATCCAACAATTCATGCGGACAGTTTTCTGGGTCGAGGAGATACGCAATCCGGAGAGGCCTCGCCGCCCCCAGTGCGGTTAGCTGAGCTGGTTTCGACCACATGCCTTGCCTCTATCACATTCGATAATCGGCGGCCTATTGGTCGAATCGGTGATATCATACGGCCGCGAATGAACAACGTTCGCCGGCCCCAAATGCGCTGTCATAATTTCGGTCCGATCCACGTGTTTCCTTGTCTCGACTAGGCAGGAGAGGGACATGCGGCACATCTCAGTATGGGTCGTCGAGTTCATCAAGCTGCTGGGCGGACAGCGGCTTCACCCGATCGCCACCCAATGCCCGATCTGCCAGCAGATGGTCCGGCTCCACGTCGATAAAGCCGGCCGCCGCCACGTCTTCGCCCATGCCCGCGGTTTGTACGAGGGCAGCCGATTTGGCGTGCACTACGCGGCCAAGATGAAGTGCGTCGGCTCCGGCGCCCAGACCATGTTCGATCCCCGCCCGAACGAACATCAAAGTTTCAACCTGCCCCGCTCGCTCCTCGACGAGTCGTGAGCCGCGCCACCGCGCGCCGGCCGGCATGATCGCCACATGATATTTCGCGTCTTGGCAACGGCGCTGCTGCTCGCGCTGGCGAGCGCGACCTTGCGGGCCGCCGAGCCGGCGCCGCTGCCGCCGGCGGTGGGTTTGAGCGAGAGCGCAACCAAGGAAAGAGTGGCGCTTTTTGCCGCGCTCGCTGCGGCGAAAAGCGACGCCGAGGCGCGCGAGATCGAAGAGCGGCTGTGGACCTTCTGGCGCAGCCTTGCCGACGACGAATCACGGCAGCTGCTGGAGCAATCGCGCGAGGCGCAGTTGCGTTTCGATTACGCCGAAGCGCTGCTTTACAACAAGGAAGTGGTCAAGCGCGCACCGCAATTCGCCGAAGGTTGGAATCAGCTTGGCTATGTCTATTTTCTCGCCGGGCAATACGACGCTTCGCTGGATGCGATCGAACACGTGCTCGCACTCGAGCCGATGCATTACGCGGCGCTGGCCGGCAAAGGTATTATTTTGTACTACGCGGGCAAGGTCGAGGAAGCGCAGGTGCCACTGAAGCGCGCACTGGCGATCAATCCGTGGCTCAAGGAACGCAATCTGATCGGCAAGGATTCCCTGCCGACGCCTTGAGCGCGGTCAAGCTCGCGGCGCGGGCACGCCGATGCGCTCGATCTCCCATTCCAGCGCGACGCCGGACGTTTCCTTGACCCGGCGGCGCACGTTTTCGCCGAGCGCCTCGATATCGGCGGCGGTGGCGCCGCCGCGATTGATCAAAAAATTGCAATGCATCTCCGACACCTGGGCACCGCCAACTTTCAGCCCGCGGCAGCCGGCGGCATCGATCAGCTGCCAGGCCTTGCGGTCGGGCGGATTCTTGAACGTCGAGCCGCCGGTGCGGCTCTTGATCGGCTGCGTCGCCTCGCGCGACTCGGTGATCTTGTCCATCTCGGCGGCGATGACCGCCGGATCGCCGCGTTCGCCCTGGTACAGAGCTTCCGTAAAGATGTAGTCCGCGGGCACGCCGCAGTGCCGGTAGCTGTAGCCCATGTCGGCGTTGCGCAGCACGTGGACGCGGCCCGCCCGATCGACCGCGCGCGCCTCGATCAGCGCGTCCTTGGTCTCGCGGCCATAGGCGCCGCCGTTCATGCGCAGCGCGCCGCCGACGCCACCGGGAATGCCGCGCATGAACGACAATCCGGCAATGCCGGCCTCTTGCGCCGCGCGTGCGACTTTGACGTCGGGCACCGCCGCTCCGGCGCGAATGCGCGTATCCTCGACGGTGACATTGCCGAAACCGCGGCCAAGCCTAATCGCCATGCCCGGCACGCCGCCGTCGCGCACAATGAGATTGGAGCCGAGCCCGATGATCGTCACTGGAATGTCCGCCGGCAGATTGGCCCGCGCATACGCCAAGTCCTGCTCGTCTTCCGGCATGAACAAAAGCTGCGCCGGGCCGCCGACGCGAAACCACGTCAATTCCGCCAGTGCTTGGTTCGCCAACAGCCGGCCGCGCAGCGCCGGCATTTTGGCTTTCAGATCGGCGACGATGTCGGGAAAGCTCATGCGGGCGCGCCCACCACGGTGTCGAGCCAGGCCGCCAGCACCTTGCCGCCGAGTTCGCGCGTCGTCGGCCCCAAGGTATGCACCTGCCGGCGAATCTCGCGCGGATCGATGCCGGCCTTGCCGAGCTCGACGGTATGGCCGACCAACCAAGCCTCAAAGCGCGCGGGCTCGGTCTCCAGATGGAATTGCAGCGCGAGTTGCGACGGCGTGCGGAAAAACGCCTGCACCGGGCAATGGGGCGTGGCGGCGAGTCGCTCGCAACCCGCCGGCAAGTCGCAATTATCGCCGTGCCAATGCAGCACCGGACTGATCCCGAGCGGCGCCAGCACCGAAGCCTGACCGGCCGCCGTCAGCGTCAACGGCGCCCAGCCGATCTCCTTCACGGGGCCGGGCGCCACCCGCGCGCCGAGCGCCGCCGCCATCATCTGCGCGCCGAGGCAGATGCCCAGCATCGGCTTGTTGGCGGCGAGGCGCGCGGCGATGGCGGCAATCTCGCCAGTGATGAACGGATAAGCGTCGGCCTCATAGACGCCGATCGGACCGCCGAGCACGATCACCAGATCGGGCGCGATCAGCGTTTCGGCATCGAAGCGTTCGATGCCGGCGTCATGATAGCGGACCTCGTAGCCGCGCGCAGAGACGAGCGGTCCCAAAAGTCCGAGATCCTCGAAGGCGACGTGGCGAACCGCAAGGCAGGCTTTGGCCATGGCATTATCAGGTCGCCGCCGCCAGTTCGCCGGGCAACGCATAGGCCCATTGGGTTATCGAGCCGGCGCCGAGGCACACCACATAGTCGCCCGGCTTCGCCATGCTGGAGACGAGCAGATGCAGCCGGTCCGGGCTGTCCAGCGCAAAGACCTGCCGGTGCCCGTTTTTGCGCAGACCCTGCACCAGGGAGTCGCGATCGAAGCCCTCGATCGGCGCCTCGCCGGCCGAATAGACCGGCGCGACAATCACCGTGTCGGCATCGTTGAAGCAGGTGCAGAACTGCTCGAACAAAGCCTGCAGCCGCGTATAGCGATGCGGCTGCACCACGGCGATGACATGGCCTTTGGTCGACTCGCGCGCCGCCCGCAGCACCGAGGCGATCTCGACCGGATGGTGGCCGTAATCGTCAACGATGGTGACGCCGTTCCACATGCCGGTGCGGGTGAAGCGCCGCCGCACGCCGCCGAAATTGGCCAGCGCATGGCGGATCACGTCGTCGCCGACGCCGAGCTCGTGGGCCACCGCGATCGCCGCCGTGGCATTGAGCGCGTTATGCCGTCCCGGCATCGGCAGCGCGAGGTTCTTGATCTCGTGTAAGAAATTTCCGGTGCGGTCGCGGAACGCGATGGTGAACAGCGAGGTGCCGCCGGCATGGGAGACATCGACCAGCCGCACGTCGGCTTGCGGGTTCTCGCCGTAGGTGACCATGCGGTGATCCTCGATGCGGCCGACCAGGCTCTGCACTACCGGATGGTCCGTACACATCACCGAGA
>Ga0210394_10003302_pt1 | contig 20509 bp, 22 predicted proteins | sample IncBWC12MmetaG_FD_160121 | JGI IMG/M metagenome (GOLD analysis project Ga0210394, IMG submission 160121) | Forest soil microbial communities from Barre Woods Harvard Forest LTER site, Petersham, Massachusetts, United States - Inc-BW-C-12-M | ecosystem: Environmental > Terrestrial > Soil >...
ATGGAACAAGCGGGCGGCGATCCGCATGCGCTCGGTGCTATCCTCAAGCGCATCGTCGACGACAAGGATCAGGGCATGAAACTATTGCTCGACCATCCCGAGACCAAGGACCGCATCGCCGCGATCGACGCCGTTGCCGGCACCGGCACGGCAACGCCGCTCCTTGACGCGGCGGACTGGAGCGCGCTGAAACAGATTTGCGCCCCACTGCCGGTGAATGCTACCGGCAACGCCACCATTCATTAGCCGGACCAATAATGCGCCGCCGTATTCGCAACGATCAGCCGGTCTCGCGGCTTGCCGTCTGGGCGCGCCGCATTGCCTTGTTCTCGCTCGCCGCGACGTTCATCGCCATTATCATCGTACGCTCGGGTGCGCTCGACATCGTTCCGGCGCTCTCTACGCTGGGCGGCGCTCTGGTACTGGCCTGTGTCGCGATCCTGATCGCTGGCGGCGCCGGCATCGTTATCTGGCGCGACGGCATCGGCGGCGGCCGGCATGTGGCGACCGCTTTATTCATCGGTTTTGCGCTCATCGCCTATCCGGCCTATCTCGGCATCAAGGCCTACCGGCTCCCCGGAATTTACGACATCACCACCGATCCGATCGATCCGCCGCAATTCGACGCAATCGCGCGATTGCGGCCGCGCGACGCCAACCCGATCGCCTATGCGGGTCTGTATACCGCGGAGCAGCAGAACGCGGCCTATCCCGATATTGCGCCCGACGACACGACGGCGACGCCACAGGATGCGTACAACGCCGCCACGAAAGTCATCAATAAGCGGCGGTGGCGCGTCGTCGATTCGCGGCCGCCGCAGGGCGCGCTGCCGCGCATTATCGATGCGCGGCAGGCGCAGGACAGTTCGGTGCGCGACGGCATTATCGAGGCCGTGGCGCGCACGCAGATCCTCGGCTTCCGCGACGACGTCGTCGTGCGGGTGCGGGCGACCGCCGACGGCGCCCGCATCGACGTGCGCTCGGCCTCGCGCTACGGCCGCCACGATTTCGGCACCAATGCCGCGCGGGTGCGCGATCTCATCGACGACATCGACGACGTTCTGTCCACGCCGGAGCCGGAGAAGCCGGCGAAGAAACCGGCGCCGCCGCCCCATCAGCCGGCGGGCAAAGCTTCCGCCAAGCGGTAGCTCCCCGCGATCGACGGCGGGCCGTCGGTTAAGACCACGCCGCGCGCGGCCAAGTCTTCCAAATGCGCCAGCGTGGACAGCGCGGCGGCGCCGGTGAGCCGGGGATCGAGCCCGATATAGACCGCCTTCACCAGCGTCGGGATATCGGCTGAGCCCTTGCCGAGCCGATGCAGGATCGAGGCCTCGCGGCCTTGCCGATGCCGGATCAGGTACTGCACGTAAAGCGGCGCGTCGCGAACCGGCGCGCCGTGGCCGCAGAGGTAAAGCGGCTCGGTGCGCGCGGCGAGCTTATGCAATGACGCCATGTAGTCGCTCATGGCGCCGTCGGGCGGCGCCACGATCGTGGTCGACCACGCCATGACATGATCGCCGGCGAAGACGAGATCGGCCTCCTTGAATGCGAATGCCATGTGATTGGCGGTGTGGCCCGGCGTCGTTATCGCTTCGAGCGTCCAGCCGTCGCCGCTCACCACCTCGCCGTCGGCAAGCGCTATGTCGGGACGGAAATCCATGTCGGCCGAGGCATCGAGGCGGTGCGTCTCGCCGATATGAAGCGGCCGCGCCAGCCGGTGCGGACCTTGCGCGAAAACTTTGGCGCCGGTCGCGGCTTTGACTTTGGGCACCGCCGGCGAATGGTCGCGATGGGTGTGGGTGACGAAAATATGGCTGACGGTCTCGCCGCGCACGGCGTCAAGGAGGGCTCCGATATGCGCGTCGTCGTCGGGGCCGGGATCGAGGATCGCGACTTTGGCGCGGCCGATGATGTAGCTCATCGTGCCCTTGAATGTGAATGGACCGGGATTGTTGGCGACGATCGCGCGCACGCCCGGCGCGACCTCGCGCACCTTGTCGGGCTCGAGATCGAAGCTCTTGTCGAACGGGACGTCGTCGGTCATGCGGGGCCGATTTTAATGTAGGGCTTTGCCGGCGCATCCGTCAGGCCGCGCGCTCTGCGCCGCTGCCCACCATGTGCGGAAGCGGCGCCGGAAGCGCAAGCGCGCCGGACGAGCGCGCCAGACTGGGGCCGATTTGCAGGATTTGGGGTGCCAAAAATAGTAGAGCCCCGGTGCCGGGAATGCCGGGGCTCTAGCAACCTCAATTCGCCACGGTAAGTGAGACCGAGATCGCCGAAGATAGCCATGCAAACGGCGGGCCAAGTGCGGCTCGGGTAAAACCGCGACGATTCCGCTGGATTCATGCGGCACAAATGCACCCTGATCGCGCAGCGGGCGCTCGCTGGTTATTTTGCAGGCAGCGGCCCTAAAACGGTGTCCGGCTGCGGATGGCGGCGGAGAGCGTGCCCTCGTCGAGATAGTCGAGTTCGCCGCCGACCGGCACGCCGTGGGCAAGCCGCGTCACCTTGAGGTGCCCTTTTTCTTGCGCCTCGTGCAGCAGGTCGGTGATGTAATGGGCGGTGCTCTGGCCGTCGACCGTGGCGGAGAGCGCGAGGATGACTTCCTTGACCGCCGGATCGCTCGCCCGCTTGATGAGCGCGCCGATGGAAAGATCGTCCGGCCCGATGCCGTCGAGCGGCGACAGCGTGCCGCCGAGCACGTGGTAGCGCGCGTTGATGGCATGCGCCCGTTCCAGCGCCCACAGGTCGGCGACGTCGGCCACCACGACGAGGGCCGACGCGTCGCGTTTGGGATCGGTGCACACCGTGCAGGGGTTTTGCGTATCGATATTGCCGCAAGTACGGCACACCTCGATCTTCTCCATCGCGGTCTGTAGCGCGGCGGCCAGCGGCGCCATGATCAGTTCGCGCTTCTTGATCAGGAACAAGGCCGCGCGCCGCGCCGAGCGCGGACCGAGCCCCGGCAGACGGGCCAAGAGCTGAATCAGGCGTTCGATTTCCGGACCGGCGGCGACGGCGGGCATCAGAACAGCTTCAGCCCCGGCGGCAACGACAGACCGCCGGTGAGCGTCTGCATCTTTTCAGCCAGCATGGTTTCGAGTTTGCGCCTCGCCTCCGCATGCGCCGCAACCAGCAGATCTTCGACGATTTCCTTCTGGTCGGGCTTGAGCAACGAATCGTCGATGCGCGCCCCGCGCAGATCGCCCTTGCCAGAAAGTTTCAGCGTGACGAGGCCGCCGCCCGCCGTGCCCTCGACCTCCAACCGGTCGAGCTCGGCCTGCATCGCCTCCATCTTCGATTTGAATTCGGTGGCCTGTTTCATCAGGCCGAGAAAATCAGGCATCGATGAACCTCGTTTCCCGGGCGCAGCGCAGCACGCAGTGGTGCGCTGCAGACCCGGGATCGTTATAGACGCGGAGCCGGTGACGATCCCGGATCTGCGGTGCGCCGTTTCACGCTGCACCGCGTCCGGGAAACGTAAGTTGAATAGCGGGCTATCACTGGTCTTCGCTCTCTGTTGCAGGAGTCTCCATCTCTTCGCTACTTCCAGCCGGCGCGCCGGCCGGCGGACGGACATCGACGATTTCGGCGCCGGGAAAGCGCGCCAACACCGCCTGCACCAGAGGATCGTCGCGCACGCCGTCCTTGAGCTCTTCTTTGCGGGTTTCCGCCTGCGCGCGCAGCGACGGCATGCCGGCTTCGGCGGAGACGGCGACCATCCAGCGCCGGCCGGTCCAGTCGGCGAGCTTTTTGGACAACTCGCCGACCAGCGTCTTGCGCGCGCTCGGCTCCAGCGCCAGTTCGAGCGTGCCGTCCTCGAACCGCACCAGCCGCACGTCGCGCTCGAGCGCGCTCTTGGTCGCAAGGTCGCGCTTTTCGGCGGCGAGCGCGATCAGGTCGGCGAATGTTTTGACGGCGCGGATTTCGACCGCCTCATCGCGCGGCGCCGGATCGGGCGACGATCTCGGTGCCGGCATGGGCGCAGCGGAGGCGAGCGGACCGCGCGGTGCGCGCCCCTCCGGGCGCAGCTCGGCGCGCGGCGGCGCGGCAGCCCCTCCCATCGCTCCCCCGCTTGCGGGGGAGGGTAGGGTGGGGGAAGCGCCGTTGCCGCCGCGCGTATCGCCGAGCGAACGGATGACTTCATCGGGCGTCGGCAAGTCGGCGGCATAGGCGATGCGAACGAGCACCATCTCCGCGGCATCGAACGGCCGTCCGGCGGCTTCGACCTCGGCGATGCCCTTGAGCAGCATCTGCCAGCAGCGCGCCAAAACGCGCATCGAAAGCTTGGTCGCAAAGCCGCGGCCGCGCATGCGCTCGGCTTCCGTGAGCGAAACGTCGTCGGCGAGGCTGGGCACGATTTTGACCCGGGTGACGAAATGGGTGAATTCGGCGAGATCGCCCAGCACCATCGCTGGATCGGCGCCGCAATCGTATTGGTCGCGCAATTCCTTGAGCGCGGCCGCGATATCGGCGCGCATCAGCGCTTCGAACAGGTCGATCACCCGGGTGCGGTCGGCGAGCCCCAGCATCTGCCGCACGTCCTCGGCGCGCACCGGACCTGCCGCCATTGTTAAATTGCCGGCGCCGCCGGCGTGTGCAATCGCCTGGTCGAACAGCGACAGCGCATCGCGCACCGAGCCTTCCGCGGCGCGCGCGATCAGCGCCAGCGCCGCGGGCTCCGCCTCGATCGCTTCCTTGCCGGCGATGGCTTGCAAATGCTTCACCAACAGCGCGGCATCGACCCGGCGCAGATCGAAGCGCTGGCAGCGCGACAAAACGGTGATCGGCACTTTGCGGATTTCGGTCGTGGCGAAGATGAACTTGGCGTGCGGCGGCGGCTCTTCCAGCGTCTTGAGCAGTGCGTTGAAGGCGGCGCCGGAGAGCATGTGCACTTCGTCGAGGATATAGACCTTGTAGCGGGCGGAGACCGGCGCATAGCGGACGGCGTCGTTGATCTGGCGCACGTCGTCGACGCTGTTATGGGAGGCTGCGTCCATCTCGATGACGTCGAGATGGCGGCTCTCCATGATCGCTTCGCAATGGACGCCGAGCACCGGCATTTTAATCGTCGGCGCGGTGACCGAGCCGTCGGGCAATTCGTAATTAAGGGCGCGGGCGAGGATGCGCGCCGTCGTGGTCTTGCCGACGCCGCGCACGCCGGTGAGGATCCAGGCCTGCGCGATGCGCCCGGAGTCGAACGCGTTGGCGATGGTGCGAACCATGGCGTCCTGACCGATCAGGTCGTCGAACGTCGCCGGCCGGTATTTGCGCGCCAGCACGCGGTAGGAGGCCGATGGTGTCGTCAACTCGTTCATCGCAAAAATATGTAGCCTGGGTTGAGCGGAGCGAAACCCGGGGGGCGGCGTCCGAGCCTCTCGATCGTTCCCGGATGTCGCGGAGTTTAGCATTGGGCGCGCCTTTGGCGCGACCCGGTGGCTCAATCCAGGCTACATTTTCTCTGAGAGGGTGGGAGGCTGACGAGCGACCCGAACCGCGCTCGTTAGGGCTGCTTCCTTCCGGACCTGACCCGGTTGGCGAGTGGCTCGTCCACCGCCAACCTCCCGGGGACTATATTGGCCGCAGCGCATGGGAAAGCAAGCGCAGCCGGACGCTCACCCGACTTCCCGGCCGACATCGTAATCATACAGCCACGCCACCTTGAATGCGGTGGTGTCGACGCCGAAGCGCTCGCGCAGCGCGAAGCGCACGTCGCGTTTGAGCCGCGCCCACGGCGAGGCGAGATGGTTTTCCTTGGCGCGCGCGCGCGAGCCGAGCACGGCCGCTTGCGCCCGCGGCGCGCGCATCCGCTCGTAGGCGAGGAGCGCCGCGCCGAAATCGTCGCCATGCCGCGCGACCATCGCCGCCAGCACGCAACCGTCCTCGACCGCCATGGCGGCGCCCTGGCCGAGATAGGGCAGCATGGCATGCGCCGAGTCGCCAAGCAGCGTCGCCCGGCCTTTGCTCCAGCGCGCGAGCGGATCGCGATCGTACAGCGCCCATTTGTACCAGCGGGTGCTGCATGGATAGAGCCGGGTCAGCGCGGAATTCCACGCCGCGTAAGCCGTCATCACTTCCGACACGTCGCATTCGCGCGTCCAGGATTCCTCGGTCCAGGCATCGCTGTCGATATGGGCGACGATGTTGACGAGTTCGCCGCGATGCACGCGATAGTGCACGACATGGCCGTGCGGGCCCATCCACATGGTGCCGTCGGCGGTGTTGATGTCGGCCGGCACGGCATCGGCCGGCGCCATGCCGCGCCAGCAGATGCAGCCGGTGAAACGCGGCGCGTCGGCGCCGAACAGGCTGTTGCGCACGACGGAGTGGATGCCGTCGGCGCCGACCACGATGTCGGCCTCGATGTCGCCGCCGTCGGCAAAGCGCGCCACCGCCGCGCGATCGCCGGCCTCGACGCCGATGCAGCGCTTGCCGAGCCGGATGTCGGTCGTCTTAAGCGCGCCGCGCAGCACGTCGAGCAGATCGGCGCGATGCACGGTGAGATTGGGCGCGCCGAATTTCTGGCGAAAATCGCCGCGGCGGATGCGCGAAATGTAGCGCCCGGTCTTCCAGGAACGAATGATCAGAAATTCCGAGCCCCAGCCGATGTCTTCGATCTCGTCATTAAGGCCGAGCGCGCGGAAGGCCTTGACGGCATTGGGCGTGAGATTGAGCCCGGCGCCGATCTCGCTATGGACCGGCGACTGCTCGCAGACGACGACTTCGGCGCCGCGCCGCTCCAGCGCCAGCGCCGCGGCCAGTCCGCCGATGCCGCCGCCGATGATGGCGATGCGTGGCGCGCGTGGCATGCGTTGTTCCCGGCCTCGTAGGGTGGGCACTGTGACCGTGAGTGCGGCTCCGCGTGGGCGAAATCGCGCAATCGCAGTGCCCACGCGCTTTCGCATCAGCCGGCGATTTTACCCAACCTGCGCCCGTTACGGGAATCTCCTTATGGATAATTCCCGAATTTCGCAGGCGCCCGGTTTGCCGCTAGCCTGCCTCAACATCGCCGCAGGCGAAGAGCGGACAGGGAGCACTCCGATGTCGATGACAGCCAAGCCCGACCATCGCCACATGCCGATCGGAGCCGAGGCGGACCGGTTTTTTCGGCTCGGCCTAATGTATTCCACCGGCGAAACCAGGCCCGCCGACATGGTCGCGGCGCACAAATGGTTCAACATTGCCGGCATGCGCGGCTCGAGCGAGGCGGTTCGGCTGCGCTGCGAGATCGCGAGCGAACTGTCCTCGGCCGAGATCGCCGCCGCGCAGCGCGCCGCGCGCGCCTGGCTCACGCGGCATTGATCGGCCGGCCCGGCGTTGCGGGTTACATCGCCGCGCCGATTTGCTAGGCTTGGCTCGATTCTTCCCGAAACGAGCGAAAAGGAACGCCATGCTCCGCAGGTTTGCCATTGCCGCGATGTTTGCGCTTCTGGCGCCGACCTTGGCCGCGGCCCAAGAGCACGACGAGCATAAAGGCCCGCCATCCGGTGGGCATCCCGGCGGTCCGCCGCCGCCTCACCCAGGCGGTCCGCCCCAACCCGGTCCTGGCCCCGGTGGTCCGCCCCATCCGCAGTTCAAGCAGGTCGGCCCCCAACACGGGCAGATGGGAGGCCCGCCGCATCCGCTCGGCACGCCGCCCGCCGCCTTCGTCCATCCCGGCTCCGGCGGCCCGCCCCCGGGCTTTGCCCATGGCCCGCCGCCCGGTAGTCCGCACTTCACCTTCCACGGCCATGACTTCGACCGGGTCCATGTCCATCCGTTTATCTATCCGAACGGCTGGGCCTATCGGCAGTGGGCCGTCGGCGCGGTGCTGCCGCCGCTGTTCCTCGTGCCGGATTACTACTACCCCGAATGGGCCGCGCTCGGCTTGGAGCCGCCGCCGCCCGGCGCGCAGTGGGTGCGCTACGGACCTGACTTGCTGTTGGTCGATGTCAATACCGGCCAAGTCATCGACGTCGCCTACGGGGTGTTCTACGACGACTGACCCCGCCGCGGATCGGGATGCGTCGCATTAAGCGCGGCGCATCCGAAACGTTTCATAGCGTCATGGCCGGGATTCTGTCCCGGCCATTTCGTTTTTGCGCCGAATTGTAGGGTGGGTTGAGCACAGCGAAACCCACCGTGGCGCGGCGGAAAGGTGATGGGTTTCGCTACGCTCTACCCATCCTACGGCGCGCTCCGCTTTATCGAGCGTTCCGATGCAGCCGTCGATCCGGCTTGGCTCGTTAGAGCCGGCCATACGCCTTCTCGTCGGCCTCGCTCGACCATTCGGCAAACGCGGCAAACGGCTGATCGGCCTCGTTCGCCGCCGCCTTGTCGAGCAAGACGCCTCCGTCCGTCACCCGATAGCGCAGCGTATCGCCGGGCTTCAGCCCGAGCCGTTCGCGGATCTCCCGCGGGATCACGGTCCGGCTTTTGGCCGAAACTTTCGAGAAAGCAGTGGGCGTGCGCGTTTGACGGGTCATGGGAGTAATAGGGCTTATCGTCTTACGTCTTGCAAAATCGCTATTTTCTCTGAAATGGTGACGACCGCTTGACAAGCGTCTCTTGTTCAGTTACAATGACAAATCTCGCTCATCGAAGGGCACATTCCGGGTGCGACCTAGAAGGTGGAGCGAGTGCGGTGCCCGCGCGCGGTCTCGCAAACCGCGCCCGGGCGGCTCTGGGGCCCCGCCCGACCGGCACTACGACCGGTCTCCGCGGAGCGCGGTTGACTCGGGACAGGCGAGCGCGGGTAACGCCCGTTCTAGCCAAGTCTCAGGAAGCGCGGCCTGGAGCTGAGCCGATGCTGGATGCGTCTGGCGCGGCGAGTACCGCGGTGGAGCGCCGAAAGGCGAGCGGTCTCCGCTGAGGCCGCGGCCGCATCCGCTGATGCGGCTCCAAAGACAATGCGCCTCTCGGCGCTCCGCCTCCCTTCTTTGTTGGGGAGGGTATTGGAAGGGCTTTCTTACAGTGGCGTGGCAAAACTCGGATGCGAAGACGCATCGCGAGAACGGGATGGCATGTCATCCGCCCCCGCGAAGCGGGGGAGGGGGACCACGCGAAGCGTGGTGGAGGGGGCGTCTGAGCAGACGTTTCATTGCGATTTCAGGAGAAGTTCGGATGCCGAACGTACAACAACGAATCTTGAGTTGCGTTGAGTCCCGCGCCCCTTCCACCACCCCGCTTCGCAGGGTGGTCCCCCTTCCCCGCTTCGCGGGGCAGGAAAGATGCGCGTCTTGACCTGGGTGGGCGGCGCGGCTTCAATTCGGCGCAACGAACGGGCGCTAAAGCGTCTATAAGCGCCAGGAGGAGCACGACCATGACCTTCCGCATTGCCGTTGTGCAGCCGATCACGCACCGTCCGCCCGAGGACGAAAAGAACGTCGCGGATGCGGTCGGCGCAATCGAGCGCGCGGCGGGCGAGGGCGCCCACTTCGTCTGCTTTCCGGAAAGCTATCCGGGCCCGTGGCGCATGCCGGCCGCTTACGATCCGACCGCGGCGCTCGCGGCAGCCGCGGCCAAGCACGGCGTGCACGTCGTGTTCGGCACGCTCGAGCCGATCGATGCCAAGGCGGGGAGCGCCTATAACCTCACCGCGATGGCCTTTCCCGACGGCCGCGCGCCGGCGCGCTATCGCCGCAGCCATCCGAATGGGCCGTGGATCTATACCGGCGGCAAAAGCTGGGACTTCCAATATGTCGCCGGCGGCGACTATCCGGTGTTCGACACCGTGCATGGCAAAGTCGGCTTGGCGATGTGCAGCGAAGTCTATATGCCGGAAGTGACGCGGGCGCTGGCTTTGCGCGGCGCCGAGCTCATTTTCATGCCGGCGGGTGTCGAAAAAAACCGGCTATGGGCGACCTGGCGGACGCTGATCTTCGCGCGCGCCATCGAGAATCTGGCGATCGTGGTGACGACGCAAAACCTGTGCGCGCACGGCCAGCGCGGCCTCGCCATGGTGGCGGCGCCGGAAGAAATTCTGTTCGAGAGCACGGCCGCGGGCTTAAGCGTGGTCGACGTCAGCCTCGACCGGGTGCGTTACCTGCGCTCGACGCGCGACGAAATCGGCTCGTCGGCGGCTTGCGGTGCCAAGCAGGGCCTGCTCGGTCCGCAATGGCAGCGGCCGGAGCTTTACGACAGCTTTCATCCGCGGCCGTTGCGCGAAGCGGCCGAATGATGCGGCCGAGCCTAGTCATTCCGGGGCCGAGCCAACGGGTCCGGCCCGAAGTGGCCGGCCCGATGACACGCTCCGCGAGGAGCCCGGAATCCACAGCCACAACGCTTTCAGAATTATATCAGCACCGGTTCTGCATGACCTGTGATTATGGATTCCGGACTCGCCACTTCGTGGCGATCCGGAATGACGTGTGATCGTGCCCGCGCACCCCGATCTCGGTCCAAAGCCTCAGCTCGGCTATACGGCGAGCCCGATCGACCGCGTGGCCGAATTGCGCGGCGACGACGCGGCGCTGAAAAAATTCAGCGCGCATGCGCGCGCCGGCGTCTATGTGATCGGCGGCGAGCTTGTGGTGCTGAAGAGTTCTACGAGCGAATGCGATCCGTTGTTCGCGCCGGCCGAAGCGCGCGCGCTCGGCCGCGTGCACGAGAGCGTATTCCTCGGCCTGATCGACGATGCGCCGCGGTTTGGTCTGCGGCTCGATCCGCAAGCCGTCGAGCCGTTGAAGACGCGGAACGATTTGACGATCACCGATCTGCGCTCGATCGCGGTGCAGGGCATGGTCGCGGCGGACCATTTGCCGCCGCTCGCCGAAGCCAAGGCGCTGCTCGGTTGGCATGCGCGGCATCGCTTCTGCCCGAATTGCGGCGCCGCGACCGAGGTCGTTCAGGCCGGTTGGCGGCGCGATTGCCCGGCGTGCAAAGCCGAGCATTTTCCGCGCACCGATCCGGTCGTCATCATGCTGGCGATTTCGGGCGAGCGCTGCGTGCTCGGCCGTTCGCATCGTTTCGTGCCGACTATGTGGTCGTGCCTTGCCGGTTTTGTCGAGCCCGGCGAATCGATCGAGGAAGCGGTGCGGCGCGAAGTCCTCGAGGAAGTGGCCATCGCCTGCGGCCGCGTGAAATATTTCGCGTCGCAGCCGTGGCCGTTCCCGTCATCGATCATGATCGGATGCCACGCCGAAGCGTTGTCCGACGCGATCGTCGTCGATCGCGAGGAACTGGAGGACGCACGCTGGTTCGGCCGCGAAGAGCTGGCCGTGATGCTCCAGCGGCAGCACCCGCAAGGCCTGACCACGCCGCCGCCGGTCGCGATCGCGCACCACATCATCCGCAGCTTCGTCGAGGGTGGCTGCGATGTCATTCGCTGAAGTCTCAACGCGGCGGGCCGGCGCGCCGCGCATCTTGTGCGCCGGCATCATCGTGCTCGACGAGGTCTTCCGCGTCGAGAAATTTCCGCAAGCCGACGGCAAAGTCCAGGCCACGGGATTTTTCGTCGTCAATGGCGGCTGCGCGGCGAATGCGGCACTGGCGATCGCGCGGCTTAACGGCCGCGCCGCGCTCGCCGGACCGATGGGCGGCCCGGCGGGCGAAGATCACAACGGCGACCGCGTGCTCGAAGCGCTGGCGCGCGAGAACGTCGACTGCGCGCTTTGTCAGCGCATCGATGGACTGGCGACGGCGCAGTCCGCGATATTCATGAATGCGCGCGGCGACCGCACCATCGTGACCTATCGCGACGAGCGCATCGCCGCGACCGTGCCGGCGGATCCGCAAGGCATCGTTGCCGCGGCCGACGCGCTGTTGGCGGATAACCGCTATCCGGATTTCGTGGCGCCGATCTGCGCGGCCGCGCGGGCTCGCGGCTTGCCCGTCGTGCTCGACGGCGACCGGCCCACGATCGAGGACGATCCGCTGTTCCGCATCGCCTCGCATGTCATTTTCTCCTCCGAATGCCTGCGCGAGACGACCGGCGTCGCGGATCTCGGCGCCGGTTTGCAACGCATCGCGCGCAACACCGGCGCCTTTCTCGCCGTCAGCAACGGCCCCGACGACGTCGTCTATCTCAATGACGGTGCGCTGCATCGCTTGCCGGTGTTCAAGATCGCCGCCGTGGACACGCTGGGCGCGGGCGACGCCTTCCACGGCGGCTTCGCGCTGGCGCTGGCCGAAGGGCGAAGCGAGGTCGACGCCATGCGGTTTGGCGCGGCGGTCGCCGGCATCAAATGTACGCGGCTTGGCGGTTCGGCCGGCGCCCCGACGCGGCCGGAGGTCGAAGCGTTTTTGGCTAAAAGCGTCCTCGGACCTCATTGCTAGGAACGCGGCGATGAAGCATTACAGCCTTAGACACAGCCTTAGACTCAGCCTTAGACTCGTGGACCGATGTCGGTCGTTATAGAAAGCTATTGAGGAGGACGCATGCAGCAGATTCTCTCGAAATCCGTTGCGATGGCTCTCGCGATGGGTGTCGTCGTCGCGGCATCGAGCGCAGCCCAAGCGCACCACAGAAAATGGCACAGGGCTTGGCAGCGCGCGGACTATCTCATTTACGATTACAGCTACTCGCCCATCTATGGGTACTCGCTGTACGGGAACTGTTATCTCGTTGAGCATTTTGTGCCCTATCGCCCGTACCTCGAGCGCGTTTGTCCGGGACGTTGAGGCCGCGCCGGTTAAATGGCGGAGAAAGGCCGGCGCGGCGGAGGCTTGCCGGCGTGCTGGCGCGCCCGTAGCGGTGCTTCCGGCTCGTAACCCCAATCCGAATTGCACTCATTCCGGAGCAAGCGGTGCCCGCTTGATTTAGAATATTCTTCTATATAGATAGTCATTCTATCCATATATTGGAAAATTAAATGTCATGGACGCGATAGATCGGAAAATACTTGCTGTTTTGCAAGAAAACGCGGCGCTGTCCGTCGCCGATATCGGGCAGCGCGTCGGGCTGTCGTCGACGCCGTGCTGGAAACGCATTCAGCGGCTCGAGGCCGACGGCATCATCGTCAAACGCGTCGCGCTGGTCGATCAGGACCGCATCGGGCTCGGCATCAGCGTCTTCGTCTCGATCGAGACCGGCGACCACTCGCAGGATTGGCTCGATCGTTTCGCCAAGACCGTCACCGCCCTGCCGGAGGTGATGGAGTTTTATCGCATGGCCGGCGACGTCGATTATATGTTGCGCGTCGTGGTGCCGGACATTGCCGGCTATGACGCTTTCTACAAGCGCCTGATCGCCGCGGTGCCGTTGAAGAACGTCACCTCGCGCTTCGCCATGGAAAAGATCAAGTCGACGACCGCGCTGCCGGTACCGGAGGTCAGATGACGGATGACGGATGACGGACGACGGATGCTGCTATGCGATCGCTTCATCTGTCCGCTGTCGTCTGTTCTCCGTCGTCAGCTTGCCGTACGCGCGATCGAGCTCGACTCCCGCGGCCGCATGAAGCTTTGATCGCTTAAGGTCAAAGTGCCGGTCATGACGTAACCATAAGTCGGATTGTAGCTGTACTGGACCTGCGCAAGCACCAGATACGTATTCGGTACGGCAAGCGAGGGCGGCACGCTGACAGTCTGACCGACGGTGAGCGCCGTGCCGTTCAGCGTGTCGCTCCACACCACCGAACCGACGCCCTGGGCATTGATCGAGATTTCCGAAACGACTTCCTTGAGATTGGTCGCCGAATAGGGCGCAATGATCGCGGAGCCGGCGTTGAGGATGTTCGACATGTCGGCGTTTGTGATGTCGGTATATTGCGTCGCCAGATTGGCCAGCGCATGCGCCGTCAGCTCGACCTTGCGATTGGCGCCGATACCCTGGGTAGCTTCGACGCTGCCGAGGCACAGCGTCATCATCACCGGCAACAGCACGGAGAATTCGAGGGCCGAAACGCCGCGGCGGTCGCCGGTAAATCGTGCGTAGGAACGGGCAATTCTGGCGAGAATGCTCATGACGCGCCCCCTCAAGACGATGCGTAGGGTTCGTTTTTGAAGACCGCGGTCGCGGCAAACAGAATGTAGCCGCCGTTCAAATTGCTCAAATTGAAGCCGAGCAAATTGACGTAGACCGGATATTGGTAATACAGCCGCAACATCACGATGTTGCCGGGGCCGCCGGGATTGTAGCCGAGCGCCCCGGAGTTGAAGGTGCCGTTCGTTATCGGCAGGTTGAGATTGGCCGCCGCGAACGACGGATAGGTCTCGACGTCGACATAGACGCCGCTGTTGCAGTTGAAGATGCCGTGAATCTGATCGCAGACTTGCGATTTGAACTGCGCCGCGGTCCAGCCCGCGGTTTGCGCCTGGCCGGTAAAGATGAGCCGCGCCGAGGTAGCCGCCGCCGTCTCGAGCGTCTGCTCGGCAAAGAAGACGAGCGACGTTTGCAGGATGGCGAACAGACCGGCGACGAATGGAACCGCAAGCAGAGCGAATTCGACGGTGGTTGTCGCCTTGCTTTGCTTGATGAAGCGACGCAGGAGCGGCGACGACAATGACCGCGAAGCAACGGCTTTAATGAGCCGCGCAAACTCGGTCCGACGGATGGTCCGATTGATCATGGCGCCCTCACCCGATGAAGGTTGCGCAATATCGCGAAGCCTCACGATCGAGCGATAGCAGCCGGGCGTTGGCAATTTATTGCGGCAATGGGCGACAACGGCGGGGCGTGATTTAAGTCGCCGCTAACCTTGCGGCGCGGTCCGGTCAGTGCGTCAGCGCCCGCCGCCGACTCCGGCGGCCAGAGCCTGGCTGTTACGGGTGACACCCTGATTGAGCGTCTTATTGAAGTAATCGAGCGGGATATTGGTGTCCTTATCGAACTCGTCCTTGCCGGTATCGCCCAGCGTCGCCCGCGGTGAGCAATCGGGCGTGCAGCTATAGGTCTGGCGCGTCACGCCGCGATAGACCACGACGGTCGGGTCGTCAGGGCCTTTGACCTCGATGGTCTTCTCCATCAGCACGGCGCTGCTTTTATCCATGATCACGACATTGGTCGCGCCATAGGCCTTACCGGTGACAACTGCGATGCCGCCGGACTGAATCGAAAGATCGGCAATGAGCGGATTGCCGATCACGACCGTGGCGGCGCGATCGGGAAGCTTGAGGATCGTGGCTTGGTCGAGGCGAACGGAGATCGGCTGTTCGGCGACGGCCCGCGAGGCGACCGCGGCGAAGACGACGGCCGCCAGGAGCCAGTGCAGCGCGCTTTGGGCCATCCGGCCGCGCACGCAAAACGCCGTCATCGATACGCTCCGAAACGCTACGCGGATCCGACTGGTACAGAGGCCGTCCACCGACGATCCACTTGACTGCAAATTCGTGAATGAAGTGCAAATCGGCGCGTCCGGCGAATACGGCTCCGGCCGTGCGGGCGCGGCTGGTGACGCTTGCTTAACGATGATCGCAAATTGCCGGAAGCAGCGGAGTTCCCGCCGCGCCGGCCGTCACAGCGTGAAGGGATGTACGAGCTGTCCCGGGAAGCTCGCCGGATAGTCGCGATCGCCGATCCCGTAGTTATCGGGAAGCTCGCCGGCCGGCATGTAAAAGGTGCCGAACAGGACGTCCAGGATCGGGAACGTGGCGGCAAAGTTCTTCTCGCCGCCGCGGTCCGGAGCGGTATGGTGCCAGCGGTGGAAGACCGGACTGGCGAATACGTATTTGAACGGGCCGAGCGTCCAATCGAGATTGGCGTGCACGAAGGCCGAGGTTGCGATGGTGAAGGGACCGAGCACGACAAACACGTTTGGCGAGATGCCGAGGAGAAGCATGATGACGTCGGCGGCAACGCTGCCGAGAAACAAATTGACCGGATGGAAACGCGCCGCCGAGATCCATTCCAGCTCTTCGGAGGAGTGGTGTACCGCGTGATATCGCCACATCCGCTGGCCGTGGAACAGGCGGTGCGTCCAGTACAGAATGAAATCCTCGCCGACCAGGAAGATGGCCATCTGAACGACGAGTGGCAGCGCGGCAAGTGGACCGTGACCGTTGTCGTAGAACGCGATCAGGCCGTCCGCCGTGGTGATTCTGAACAGAACCGCGGCGCCGACGATCAGCATGCCGATGCGCAAATAGCGGGTGATGACCGGGATGAAGAACCAATAGCACAGGTCGGTCACGAGATCGCGCTTGTACCACCACGCCTGCCCGGGGTTGCAAGCACAAAACCAGGTGAGAACGGTGAAGACGGCCGCCAGCCCGAGCGAGATCGGGATGTTCCTGGAAAATGTCTCCCCAAAATTGATGAAGAAGGCGAGCAGTTCCTGGGTCATATCGTGAGGCCTGCGCGGTTTCGTCCGCGGATTTATCGATGTGCTATTGATATCGAGGATACGCATTAAAACGCCGTGAATGGCGGACGATGAAGCGTTGCGGCAGGCGACCGGCTGATCTGTGTGTGATGCGAGTTGCGCGAGCCGCGCTTACGCGGGCGAAACGATCGTCTGCCTTGCATCGTCTCGCGGCATTTTTTTGAAACTCCGCTGCAACGGCCGCGATAGTGCCTTGGTATATCGATCGTAAACAAAGAACGGCCGGTTGTCGCGCTCATCCAAGAACCGCGCTCAACCAAGGTCCATGTCCGCGACATGTCCGCGATTGGAACGCAATTGATTCTCGCAAGACGATGTTAACTACATCGCGGAAAGCCCGATTGTTCGCGGGTTTCGAGGATCGGTTTAACCCCGTCGAAATTTCTCCCCGATAGGGTCCGGCACGATCCAAACGGCGCATAAAGTGCCGTTGGGTCAGCTCAGACAGCTATGTGTGGACCTTAAGGAGCCAACTCATGAAGACCCTTTTCTCGCGTTTCGTGAAGGACGAGTCGGGCGCCACGGCCATTGAATACGGTCTCATCGCCGCCGGCATCTCGGTTGCGATCATCGCCGTCGTTCAGGGCCTCGGCACCAAGCTGAACACCACGTTCAGCAGCGTTTCCAGCGCCCTCAAGTAAAGCGTCGTTCTTCTTCAGTGCTACGAGAGGGCTCCGGTCGCATGCCGGGGCCTTTTCGCTTTCCAGCCGCCGCCATTGCACGCGGGCGCTAACTCGCCCGCAACCGGCGCGGGGTAAACCGGCGAAGAGACGACAGCAAACGACGACGCCATGCTGATTGAAGCGGTCAGATTGACTTTGTTTCCGGCAATGATGGCCTTTGCCGCATCGAGCGATCTGTTGACGATGACGATCGCCAACCGCGTCTCGCTGATTCTCATTGGCGGTTTTGTCGCGCTTGCGCTGCTCAGCGGGTTGAGCGGCGCCGACGTGGCCTCGCATGTCGGAGCGGCCGCCGCAGTGCTGGCCGTTGCGTTTGTCTGTTTCGGCTGCGGCTGGATCGGCGGCGGCGACGCCAAGCTCGCGGCGGCGACGGCGCTGTGGTTGGGTTTTGGAAATCTTTTTAACTATCTCATTTATGCGTCGCTGCTCGGCGGGGCGCTGACATTATTGATCGTGCAATTTCGTACCATGCCGCTGCCGCGCGTTCTCGCAGGACGGGAATGGGCGGAGCGGCTGCACCGCGAGGGCGCCGGGGTGCCCTATGGCGTTGCGCTGGCCGCGGCTGCGCTGCTCGTCTATCCGCAGACCGAATGGATGACGGCGATCGGCCTGTAAGGCCCTCGGCGAGGCGCGCGTCAACGCAAGATTAACGCGATTTAGATACGCCTCATTAACCATGCTTTGACGTTTAGCTGCTGAAATCCGGCTTTGATGGCCGCTTTCGGCCGGCCATCCCGTGGAAAGTGAAGCGTAATGAAAGCCGCGCGTCTTGTCGTACTCGGTGTCGCTGTCGCCGCCGGCGGCATAGCCGCGTATTTGGCGGCCGGCAGTAAAGCGCCGCCGCCACCGCCGGTGGCGGCTGTGCCGGTGCTCGAAACGGTCGAAGTGCTGGTCGCCAAGTCGGATCTCACGCGGGGACAAGTGATCCAAAATCAGGATGTCGGTTGGCAGACCTGGCCGAAGGATGCGGCCAATTCAAACTTCATCAAAAAATCCGATCGGCCGGACGCCATCAATGACTTCGTCGGCGCCATCGTTCGCGTATCGATGCTGGCGGGCGATCCAATTCGCGGCCCCTATGTCGTGATGGCCAAGGGCTCGGGCTTCATGGCGGCCATACTGCCGAAAGGCATGCGTGCGGTCGCAGTCGATATTTCAGCGGATTCCGGAGCCGGCGGATTTATCCTGCCGGACGACCGCGTCGACGTCGTGCTGACGCGACACGACAAATCGGCGGAAAAGGCGACCGGCGTCGAGAAATACGTGAGCGACACGATCTTGCGCAATGTGCGGGTGCTGGCGGTGGATCAGACGATCGACCAGAAGGGCGATGCGAAAACCGCTCTGGGCAAGACCGCGACGCTCGAATTGACGGAATCGCAGGCGGAGATGATCGAGTTGTCGCATCAGCTCGGCACGATCTCTCTCACGCTGCGTAGTCTCCTCGACTCCGCTTCGTCACCTCCGGAGGGCGACGAAGATGACAACAAGCACGACCATTCCATCAATACCGTGCGTTTCGGCGTCAGCACGGCGGGAACGGGGCATTGAGCGCACGGAGGAAATCGACATGACAGGAGCGGCATCAATCCGAGCGGCGGCAGCTGTTGCGGTGCTGATCGCCGCATTGTGCGTCATTCCGCGCGCAATCGCGGGCAACGTTGCGTTCAACCCTCCGTCGATCCAGACGATCCATGTCGCCGCCAGCGACTATGAATCGCAGCCCGTCACTCTTGGAGTCAGCAAATCTATCGTCATCGATCTGCCGCGCGACGTCAAGGACGTGTTGGTTGCCGATCCCAAGATCGCCAACGCCGTCGTGCGATCGTCGCGCCGCGCATTCATCATCGGCAGCACGGTCGGGCAAACGAACGTGTTCTTCTTCGACGCCGAGGGCAAGCAAATCGCCGGCTTCGACATCGCCGTCACGCGCGACCTCGACGGCATCCGCCAGGCAATTCATGAGGTATTGCCGGACGCCGATATTACCGTCCAAGGCATCGGTGGTGACGGCGTGATTCTGTCGGGTTCGGTATCGAGCCCGGCCGAATCGCAGCAGGCTTTCGATATCGCGGCGCGGCTGCTCGGCGTCGCTACCGCCGATGTGATTCCGAACGGCAGCAAAATCGTCAACGCCATCGTCGTGCGCGGTCGCGATCAGATCATGCTCAAAGTGACCGTCGCCGAAGTCGAGCGCGACGTCATCAAGCAGCTCGGCATCAACCTCTCCGGCGCGCTGAACTACGGCACCGCCGTGGTCAATTTCAACAACACAAATCCGTTCTCCGCCTATGGCCAATCGCTCAGCGGATCGAGCATCACGGGCGGCTTTAACTCGGTCAACGCGACATTGCAGGCCATGGAGCAGGCCGGCGTCATTCACACGCTGGCCGAGCCGAACCTGACCGCTATTTCCGGCGAGCAAGCGACTTTCTATGCCGGCGGCGAATTTCCAGTCCTGAGCGGCTATTCTTGCTCCGCTGCGTCGAGCACGCCCGGCGCGGCGTCGACCTGCCAGCCCTCGATCGAATATAAGAAGTTCGGCGTCGGTCTCAACTTCACGCCGCTCGTGCTCAGCGAGGGCCGTATCAGCCTCAAGGTTGGGACCGAGGTATCGGACCTTTCGACCCAAAATTCAGTGACCATAACCGCTCCCGGCACGACCCAGACGGCGACCGTGCCGTCGATCCGCATACGCAGCGCCACCACCACGGTCGAAATCCCATCCGGCGGCTCGTTGGCGATGGCCGGCATGATCCAGAACACGACTAGGCAAAACATCAATGGATTGCCCGGTTTGGCGGAGCTTCCGATTCTCGGAGCGCTGTTCAAAAGCCGCGACTACATCAACCAGCAAACCGAGCTGATGGTGCTGGTGACGCCCTACGTGGTGCGCGCGGTCGCCGAGAAAGATTTGTCGCGGCCTGACGACGGCTTCGCCGATCCAAGCGATCCCGCGAGCATATTGCTCGGCCGGTTTAACCGTATTTACGGCGTCGGCGGCGGCAATCCCGCGCCGACCGACACTTATCACGGCAATTACGGCTTCATCCTCGATTGATGTGGCCGCAGGAGACCACGATGCAGACTGTCCACGCCATGACCGCCGGCCGCCGCCGCTCCGTCGCGGGCCTTGTGGTGCGCGCCGCCGCCGCAGGAGCGTGCGCGCTGTTCGTCTGCGGTTGCAATACCGACCAGCAAGTCACCGGCGCTCCCGAGGCGCCGACCGACTATCGCTTGCGGCATCCGATCACTCTGCAGGAATCAGCTGGTACGCTCGAGCTGTTCATCGGCTCCAATCGCGGGGAGTTGAACCCGACGCAACGCGCGCAAGTGTTGTCATTCGGGTTAGGCTGGAAACGCCAAGCGACCGGCGGCATCGTTGTCGAGCGGCCGGTGGGCAGCAGCAACGAGCGCGCCGCCGCCGACGCGATGCGTGAGATCGTTTCGATCCTGGCCGCGAGCGGCCTGCCGCCGCAGGGCATCGTCGTGCAGACCTATCCCGCGACCGGACCGAACCTGGCCACGGTCCGCATCAGTTATCCGAGAATACACGCACAGGCCGGACCTTGCGGCATCTGGTCC
>Ga0210394_10003303_pt1 | contig 20506 bp, 27 predicted proteins | sample IncBWC12MmetaG_FD_160121 | JGI IMG/M metagenome (GOLD analysis project Ga0210394, IMG submission 160121) | Forest soil microbial communities from Barre Woods Harvard Forest LTER site, Petersham, Massachusetts, United States - Inc-BW-C-12-M | ecosystem: Environmental > Terrestrial > Soil >...
GCTGCTCCGTGTCGAAGTTCGCCGGGGATGATGAATACGGCTGGAAGATACATCGCGTACCACCACATTGTTCCACTCTTTGAATCGCTGCTTCATTGTTGTGCCTCTTGTGGGAGAGTCGCCGGTTTACCACACCCCGTGCAATAATGCGAGTTACTCGCTACGAATGTCCCGCACGCACACTTGTATATCGGACGCAGCATCTTCCCTTTCTTCCAGTTCCTGTAAAGCATGACGATGAAGAGAGGGTTAATCACAGTGCCACCAGCAGCGAGCCAAACACGAATGCAGCAATCAAAAGTCCACGCGTCCAGCCCTTGGTGAATTTGATTAATCCTACTAGAACAATAAACCAAACGATGAACGCTATCATTGCTGACTCACCTCGTATTGAATCTCTAACAGTTCGTGCGCGATTCGCTCCAAAGTGTGAACCCGCTCCGAGTGTTGTTCGTACGCTTCCCTACCTTCGCCTGCCGGGTTCAATTGGTAGTTGCGACCGTTGACGTACTGTGAATTTTGCAGAGCTTGAATTGCCGCGTTCAACTTCTCTCGGATGTCGGTCAATTCCGTAAGTAACACATCGCGCTTGTCGCCGTTCAAATTTACGATTGGAACGATCATCAGGCCTTCGAACATTTCTGGATATATTGTTTGCAGCGTACAAAATCCCTTGGTGTCCAGATGTCGCGCTCTGACTCGCCTTCGAGATACAAGTCGATCTGGAATTGCACTAGGAAAACTAAATCGGAGACGGTCTTGTGTTGACCGACCGGGTCCAGTCCAGTGATGCACTTCGGTAGATGCTTTAACGCTTGGGCAAAGGTCGCCATTACGACACCGCTTTCACGCGTGGGTAGTTGCTCAGTAGGTTTAGGTTCTTGCGGTTGTCATAATCCTCGGCAGGAATAAGCCAGCGCGAATCATCGGCTGTGGTAACTTCCACCATTCCTTTCGGCACGCCTTGCTTCCAATCACCAGACGCCGAGACGATCAAGTCAGGACTTTTGTCCTGGCGCATGCGGTCCATCTGTTTGTTCTCGTTGAAAAACTTCAATCCGTCTGAGTCAGGAGTCTCGCCAACCTGGATAAGGTAATCGGCATTCCACGTCGAAAGAGACTTGATGAGTGATTCTTTGGTCGGGACTGACGTACTCCACTTTAGGCGCAATGCCTGCGGGAGCTCATATAGAACGATGGCCGCTAAGTTGTCTTCCTCGTAGAAGAGATACGCGCCACGTCGCTCCCCGCGCTGAATAGCGGCGTTCGTAAGAAATTGCTGAGCGGCTTTTACCGTGATCGCAAATCCACCGTGACTCGGGGTTCCGACCCAAGAGAGACCGCGCGCCAAAGTAATTTTGCTGTCTGACTTTCCCCAGATGGTATTCACGATGCCCTCCGTACTTCGTTAGTCGTTTTATCCAGAACCATGTCGGAGAAATGCATGTCGCGTTCGATCTTCAATCCGAAACGACCGCGAATCGATTCCAATTCGGAGAGCATCGTGTAACCCAATTCGTCTTCGTGAAGTCCGGTAACCAGACCGAAAAAGCGCCAGTCGCCGCCTTCCAGTTTCTCGGCTTCCACGACGTACAAGGTGTACGCGTTCCAAGGCGCGAAGAATTTGACGATGACAGGCACAACGTTTTTGGATTCTCCGGAATAGAGCGGATTTTTCTCAAGTTGCTTGGTGATCGCAGAGGTGAGCAATTTCACAGGGACACCGCCTTAGTGAAGTCGGGAGCGCTGAAATCATCCGTCTGAACACGAAAGCTGTGCCAACCGTCTTTGGCTGCCGCTTGTTTGACTTTCTCTACTTGCTCCATCGTGAGCGGCATGCTGGTCATCGGCTTTTCTTCCATCCGGTCGTTTGAGCCTTTGGGGAGTGCCCACAAGATGTATTCGGCTTTCACAAGGACACCGTCAATCCGGCGTTCTGAATACCGAACGCGAGGTCATCAAAATAGCGGGGCTCGATAATCAGCGATTCGGGATAATTCGGCTGATAGCCTTCGGCGGAAACGTTCTCTTCAATCCATGACGTTGCATCCGCGTTTGTGGCGCGGAGAATGATGATCGACCCGCCGTTCTGTGCGATGAAGTCTGGGGAGTTCTTCGTGGTCATCTGCGTTGCCTCCATGATGGTGTCATGGTGTCATGAAGCTATGATGTCGTAAATGGTACTGAGGTACTATGGTGTTGGTAACCCTTGACATCGCCTCACCGGTGTGTTAAGGTGTCTATGTGCAACGCTTGAACATCCAGCTTGACGAAGCAACGTATGAGAGGCTCCGAGACCTGTCGGACCAAACAGGCGTCTCCGTTGCCGAGATAATCCGCAAGTGTGTCGTCATCGGGGTAGATCAGGTGGAAGCGGAAGTTATTGAAAGACCTGAGGTTAAGGCGCGGATGAAGCGGTTGTCGGGTGCGATGCTGCGGACCTTGCAAAAATCGGAATAACGTCTTCGCTGTTTGTTCGCTTGGCAAGTACTGGTACTTGTGCTATAATGGTCTTAAGTAGAAAAAGAGGCTGAAGAGCCGAAAGAGAGGTCACAAAAGGAAGATTGAAAAGCCCTTCGGGCTGCACCGCCAACAAGTCGTTTGCAGGCAAAACGACAGCGGGATGAGACGACCCTACCTTTATATCCAGGCGTCTCCGAAATTCCTTCCTAAGACGCCCCATGAAACCCAACGTAGAGCTTCGAAAGATGCGGTACGCCATCGATGATTGATTTAACCAAAAACGCCGATGGCGGAATGATGTGTTCAGACCCATCAACCGCCTCCTTTATTCGTTCTGTTTTACGCGAGATCGGGTCGAATCCGCCCGATTACGAAAGAGGGCTCAAACGCCTTCAACAAGCTGGGCACGGGATTGTTTTTGATAAATCTGCTGTTCCACAAAATCTTTGGAATGACCCGCAGATACTTGAAGCCGAAGTATGTTGCATTATCCAACTGGTAGACGACAAATGTCGCAGAGCCGTGTGCCTTCACGAGGCAGGCCACGCTGAGTTCGCCGAGCGTGCTGGCGCAATCTACGTTGAGTTTGTACCACCGGCTGCATCACATGAGAATGACATAATTCGTGGAACGACCGCCGCAGTTCGCCCGAAATACCACCAAGGAAGCAAGTCAACTCTTTTCAATCTAACTAAAATCACTGTGGCCGCTGAAATTGTCGAACGAGAATTATTGGAAGAGCCGACCGGTACCGCAGCTGCCGACCATCGCGAACTTCAAAATCTATTTGATAAGAACAAGATGTCAGAAGCAGAATGCCGCAAACTCCTCGATGCAGTGGAGATCGATATTCTCAAAGACCTGCGCAGCCCTACGTTAAAACGCAATTTATGGAAGCGTGCAGACTTCTTCAAACATATCCTTGAGAGGATTATTTTTCCAGGCAAATGGAGTGTCGCATGAGTAGCCATCTACGACATTGCCCGAAGCACCGCAAGCCCCTGCCGTGCGCGCACTGTGCTTTGGCAGCGAAGCCTATGGTGTTTGTTTTGTGCTCCGGTGGCTGCGGTGCGTCCGTTTCCATGCCCGTAAGCGGAGTATCAACAGACTTCAAATACGTCTGTGTTAACTGCACACCTAAGAGCCGTGCAGATGCCACCGGTGTGCCGCGAACCGAGATCACACCTGAAATCAAAAAAAGGATCGAAGAAACACTAGCGTCGCCACCAACCGTGTCGTCGAGAACGGAGACCACCGAGGTAGAAACAGCCGAAGGTGTGAAAACTATCAAGGTCGATAGCGATCCAGACGATGCCACAGACATATGTGATAGAAGCAAGGAGCCTAGAAAAAGAAAACAAAATGTGGCGCAGCGCCGGTCTTCGGCACCGCCTAAGCGTGAACCGACAAGGCAACCTGCATACTTAAAATCGGTGGCGCAGCCGTTGGTGCCTTCGAACAATCCACTGGCACCGTATGGTTACGATGATAATGACCGCCCCATCGGTGTCATTGTGCCGAAACCATCGTATGCGCCAACGAATCTACCAAAATCAAATCAGCCTCCGGAGCCGCATAAGTTTTCTGGAAACAACATCCAGGTTGGTAACTTAGCTCCTGGTGGTCACGACGGGGGTCACGGTGCCGGGTACCAGATCGTCTCGGTGATATCAGAGTCCGAGGCGACATTGCGCCAACTCTTCGGCGAACGAATTCCAGCCGACACCATTGTTTTAAAACCGTCGAAGAATCACCACGAATTCGTCGACTACTTAAAGTTGTTTCATTTAACGCGTACTGACATCGAAGAGCTCCTCAACACCCAGGTCGACATCTTACGCGTTGAAGATGTGCTCGACACTACCCAGCCAAAGCAAAAGGTTCTGAAGTCATTCGCGACGATGCGGGGCGAGATCAATACCACCGTAGCTAGGATCGTAGCGGCCAACAAGCGCATCACCGAGATTGTCGACCTGGTCAAAGAGTCGGAAAGTCTTATCGACAGCTGGTCTATTCACAAAATGAAGCTGCAGGTCAAGCGCGGCGAACGCCAGCCTGACGATATCTTGGATAGTGCGACTCGCGAGAAATTCAAGCGCGAAGAGAAGCAAAAGATTGACCAGCTGGAAGAAGAGCGTAGCAACCTACGCCAGCAATTAAAAACTGACAACAGGCTGCTTGTGGGACTGCAGGAGCATTTGAAGAACTGGGGGTTACTCGAAGAGGACTACGACGAGGTACACCCGCGTGTCACTCGCGAGTATCCGGTACATTTCCGCGACAAGTTTGTTCCGCCAGACTGCGATGGATTTAAAGGCATTCTACCATCTGGTTATGACTACGGCACCGACGCATTCTTGCAGCTTGTGCATATTTACAGCGGTGTTGATTCGGCCTTTAAGGGTTGGAGGCGTTTCGAGAACGAACTGGTGTTACAGGCTATCGGTTTTGGACTGATCCAGCCTTCGCGCGCCCTACTTGAGAAACATCCGACCCTCACCACGTACATCGACAGGGACGCCGCAGCAATGAATGCCGAGCCCGAAGATATTGATCCCGACGACGACATGGAGAATGCGTTGATTTTCAAGACTGGTGGCGCGTGTATCGGCTCTTCTATTCACTCTGGTGGTACTCGCTGGGATGGTACACAGCGGTCGCTATCCAGCTTCAACGGGCCGATTGGTCGAGGCGCGGGCTTTACGGCCGGTAGCGGAGACAGAGACGCGGACGAAAGCGAAAATTCGGACGGTTATACGCCTGATTAGACAAGGCTTACAGCGATACCTTAAACGTTTTTCAAAACGTGTCGCTATATATGAGAGGTACCGCAGTCCTCTTACGTATTTTAGCCCCGGAACCGGCTTACTCCTCTAGCCGCGTTAACCGGGGGTTCTTTTTTGACGGGCAGTTCCAGTTCATCGCTGGGGCTGCCCATATTTTTTGGTCTTCGAATAATTTTAGGTTTTTGAAAATAACTTATGCCGCTATCGATTGACGCACAACTAAGAGACGCGCTGAAACTGCGCGACATATCCACTCGGACGTTTGCAGCAATTGCCAAACTTGAAGGAATCAAAAACGCGTCCCAGCCGCAACTCGACAAAGCTTTCAAAGAAACCGCCGGTGGCGCGCTAAGTGGCGATACCGCAGAAAAACTTTGGGGTTTGTGGTGCGAACTCGAATTGATGGTGTTTGAAACATACGCATTTTCGCCCTGGGCCGTAATGGCCTTGGACGACGGCGAACGTGTCCACACGAGCTTGCAGATTTTCCGTGGATGTCAGACGTTGAGGGGAAAAGAGGACGAAACCAATAGTGGTGACGAACAGTAAACGACGAATGCTCTCGGGCTAATCCCGTAGAAGGGCGGTCGACTTAATCGAAGGTTCGGTGACTTAGGGAAATGAAAGTTAGTAGGACAAAGAAACTGTTATTTATCGAAGTGTGGCCCGAGTCAGAATTTGCAACGGCCAGCTTAGAAGAGCTCCAAATAAAAATCGAGTACGAGAGGGGTTTTCTCGGCAGTTTAGATCAACGCCAAAAGGCGGAACTTCATATTGCTTTACGGGGATTGCCGTCATGATCGAATTCAAAATGGACGGTACGCCTGTGGATATTGATTCATCTTACCGAGAGATACAAGCTACGCGTCGAGTAGGATATCGATTTTTAACAAACGGAAAGATTGCCTTCGAAATTTTAGCGAACGGAAAACGGCGTGATCGACTTCTCGCCGACTATGAACAGTTTAAGGAACGAGAACGATTATTGGAACCGCAACCAGAGATTGCTCAGGAGTCATTAAGAGAGACGCCAGAAGAGCCAATCGTTGCGAGTGTTATACCACCGGTTATCAGCGAACCCGAGGTACCAAACGAAAACGACTGGTTTGACGGCGTCATTAAAAACGTCTTGCCCAGAGGTCGCGATTGCGTCGTTGAGTTAACGAACAACTCATTAGCGATTGTGAACGAGAGAGAATTTACCGAAAAAGACCAGGGGCACAGCCTTTGTTTAAAAGGTAGACCTTGTTGGATTCGCATCAAGCTAAATGCGCCAGCGCACCGACACACCTATTTATACAAGGGGCTGGAATGCCAGGTTCAAATCCTCGCCGGTGATAGTAAGGAACGCAGCCAGAATTCTGGAACTGTTTTGAATTGGACTGGATCGCGAGGTGCCGCTCGGATGGACTGTGGGTGCAGCATCCAAATAGGAACGGCGTCGATAGATGACCAACTGGACTTGAGCTTCGGTGATCGCGTCGAGTTCGACATCGCATATAACGACAAATTGCACAAGTGGCTAGGGAACAATATTACGGTCCTTGGGGCCGAGGAGAAAAAAGTATGACTTACCGACCGAGATACGAAATGTCTACACAAGATGGGGTGCGCGAGTTATTGGAGAAGTGGAGACCGCGCTGGGATGCCCCGGCGAACGACGCAGTCGTTGTCGACCTTATCGAGAAAACCATCGCTACACGCGAAGAAATTCTCAACGCGATTGACCGCTTGGGCGACGAGCGAAAGATAATATACGCGCCTGCGGTTGCCGAAGCATTGCAAGCGGCAAAGAATAACCACCCATATAACAGTTTTGATGCGTATGCCGTTGAGAAACGTGTGATCGATAAAGCCGAGGAGTTGAAGTTCAACATCCGGAGCGCCGGGGACTTGTCGGATGTTATGGACTGGATGGTTGAAAATGAGCAAGTCCCGTTATCTGCGGCCGGTAAGGAATGGCGGAACCAGCAGCACGGGATCGAACAGCGTACGAATGAAATAAATTCCATCACAAAAAACTACTCAACAGGATTCAAACTTCGATCTCCGAACGGTGCTTACCATAGTATGCGTGTCTTCGATAAGGACGGATTCGAGATTCAGTTTTCGTCTTCTGGTGGTGGTCGTACAAAACCGAAGGGTGGTGGTTTTGACGCCCTGAGCAACGAAGAAGTACACGATATCTATTTGGAAGTGACGGAAGAACGACGTTTGCGGGGCTTGTCCAAGAACGAATTAAAGGCCGAAATAAATCCTCAACGCCAGCAAAAATATGAAGCATCCAGTCGCTCGATGCAGCCTAATCCGCTGGGTACGCAATTAATAAATCCCGACAATGGCCAAGTGATCGACAACAAGCGCGACCTTATCCGATTTATAAATTCGGGGCGAGACAACACCAAACGTTTGTTGCAGCGTCGCGGGGAGACTGACAAAACGTTGGCTAAGGAATTTGAAAGGATTTTAAATAGTTAAGCCACTACGGTGGCAGGAGAAATAAAATGATTCAGCAAAAGACCCAAACACCAGACGAGCGCGTGCAGGTTTTGAGAGATTATTTTTTAAATGATTTTCCCAGATGCTTTCCGCACTTGGAACAAATCCTAGACGCCAGCGGGAAAGTACTCTGTCGCCCATCGTACGCGATTATGTTTAACCAAATTCGCGGACTCGAATTTGTTCGCAAGGATTTAATAAACGAAATCCTCTTGGACCTAGATTCGAAGGAACTTCTGGTACGTAAAGGACCGGAGAGAATTGTCGAAGTAGAAAAGAAACCAGACCCAAAGGCCGAGAAGAAAAAAGCATTTGAAATCGCCCATTCGCAAGGCTTTCATGGCGGCTCTAAAAATAATAGGAATGAACTTGACCGCGACGACCAATATAAAAAACCACCGATGACCGAGCCGCAGAAACAGGCTTTGAACGAGCGGAATCGGATGATCGATGCGGTGATTAACGACACGTTGTCAGCTGTCAATAACTATTCTGCGAACGTTCATTCTAAAACGTACAGCCGCAGGGATGAACTAACCGCGCTTTTCAACCAACACAAAGGCAAGGTCAACGATGTTGAGTCGGCTGAAAAACTCCAGAGAACCATAGCAGAGAAAATTAATTCGTACGACCGAAGTACGAGCGGGAGCATTCGATGAGCGACCAACTATTTGATCTCGCGGTGCAACAAATACGTCGTGGCACGAACTACGTAGATTTAATAATCGAGCTTGAGGGTGCGGCGATAGCAGGCACAGATGTGCGTGACGTTATCAACTCAGCGACCAAATACGTTGAGGAAATGCAGACTGAGTCCTTTCAAGCCTGTGTCGACTTCTTCAAACGTGGCGGGTCATATCTAGACGCTGTACGGAAACTAATCGAGCTAAAATTCTCACCTTTTGATGCCGAGTGTGTAGCTTCGCGCGCACAGGTAAAAGCTGATGCCGAGATGGCGGAAGAGAATTTTACGGCGCTCGGCGGAAAACCTGATGGACACGAAAGTTAAACTCTCGCGGACATCTTGCTGGGAATTCCTTGATTCGATTTCCACGCAAGAGAGCCGGGAACGCGGGGGACTGCATTCGGCTCACGTCGTTCACGGATGGCACGAGGGTAGGCCAAATCCAAAATGTGATTTGTGCAAGGCAGAATTAGAAAAGCCCGAGGAGAAACAATGACAGTACAAGAAATGGCGCGGAAGATTCTTGACTTCGTTGATGGTTGGCAACCAGCCACATTCTACGAACTGATTGAGCATCTTGGCACGGAAGCGAAGGGCGATCAAGCGGTAGAGATTCCAACCTATCCTAATGTTTGGGCATGGGACGGCGTATCTTCGAAGTTTATTGACGCTCTTAATCTAATCAAATCGAAACTGTGTCCCAACACGACTGACCCACTCGTTTATCTTATGGATGGTGGCATTCTTAATTTGCCGATAGCCAAGAAAATTGCTCCGTACAAAACGCCGCACTGGTTGCCAGTTACATTGAATATCAGAACTGAAACGGCCCAACGGGAGATTGATGTAGCGAAGCATTGACCAGAGTTTTGCAGGACCTCCGAATAGCCATAAGCCGAACGGCGCAAAGGCACAGGAGAGAAAGGTGGTGAACGCTACCAGTAATCGACGGCTGGTGACGAAAATTTTAGTCGAAAAGAAAACAGTATGAATAAGGAAGCTATCGGCACCTTGACCGGAAAATATTTCCTCAGCGTCAAGAGCGACCGCGAAACGATTGAATGGCAGGGCAAATTCTTGGGATTGGCATCACCCGGTTTGTACAGAGTCGAGACTTATGACTGGGTTGTTGGTGCTCCATATGAACAATTACTAGTCCCAGCAACCGACATGCGGTATTGGAGAATCTATGACACGCCGGAACAATTGCACCGAGCGTATGACGATTACAACCGCAGACGTGAAGCCAGAGAGGCACAAGAGCGGGAAGCAGCCGCAAAGAAAGCTGACACGCAGAGGGGCCGCTAATGAACACACCTTCCATGAAAGAGATCGCGTTGAAGCTAAGCGCCAACGGCTGGTACGTATTTCCGCTAGGTGTGAAGTCCAAAGTAACAGACGCCACACTGGCACCGCATTCACACCAGTCTGCGTCGAACGATGTTACACAAATTGAACGTTGGTGGACCGCAAGTCCGAACGCCAACATCGGTATCGACCTTGGGCGCTCAAATCTAAGCGTGCTCGATTTCGATAAAGGCGAGCCGCCTGCTGGATTGAGTCTGCCAGAGACAGTGATGGTAAAGACATCACGCGGTACACACGTCTACTTCGCGGGAACGTCGAAGCAAGGCGACATGTACTTCAACGGTTTGCATGTCGGCGAAGTGAAATCCGCTGGTGGTTATGTGCTCGCTCCGTTTTCAGTGCATCCGAGTGGGGCAGTTTATACAGTAGCATCCGCTGCTGGAACAGAAGTCGTGAACATGCCGAGTGATTTGCTCGCAAAGCTGGCTGCTCCGCGTGAGCCTGTCGATGCATCAATCAACGGTGCGCCGATTCCACGCGGCCAGCACGATACGCAGTTGTATCGCATCGCTTGCAAGCTCCGACATATCGGGCTCGAAGAAGAAGGTATCTACAACCACCTTGTTGAAGTTTGCGTGAAGCGTTGCGAGAACTACGGCACCGATTACTTGGATATGTGCCGCAAGAAGGCGCAGCAAGCCTGCAAACACGACCCTGGCATCGACAGGAACCTGGATTTGAATCAGCGCCCTGATGCATCGCTCGTCCAACAAACAACTACTCCAGACGTGACGAATTGGCGCGATCAATTTCACTCTGTTGGTGAGATGGATGACAGACCTGTCGATGAAATCATAAAAGGTGCGTTGCAAGAAGGTGTGTGTTTTATCGGGGCTAGTCCGGGTGATGGTAAAACGTTAACAGCGCTTGCTTTTGCAAAAGCAATTTGCACAGGTGAGCCTTTGTTCGGTTTGCCCCAGTTCTCAGTGGCAAAGCCGCGCGCGGTAATCTACTTGATTCCTGAAACTCGTGACCCTGCGTTCCGCAAACGCTGCACAGACTTCCAGATTCCAAATGACAAGACGAAGTTTATGGCACGTACAATCTCGATGGGTACGCCATTGGGATTGGAAGACCCTTGCTTACTCCAGGCTGTACGTGAGACAAACGCGGTAGTTTTTCTTGATACGGCGGCGCGGTTCATGAAAAGCAATGACGAGAATTCAGCGGCGCAAAACAAAATGTTGGTGGATGACGTCATCGCACTCGGGGCAACTGGAGCCGTGTGTGTTGTGCTAATTCACCATGCGACTAAAGCCAGTCAACAGGAAGCTATGACGCTAGAGAACATGCTTCGCGGTACTTCAGACTTGGCCGCGATGTGCGACCAAGCGTATGGCATTCGGAAGGACAGAGTGTTGTATGCGAACGGTGACGGGCCGATGGAAATCGAACTCGTAAGCTTGAAGGATCGCGAACAAATCGGAGAATTGACTACACTTCGGTTGGCTGCTTCCAGAGTTGCACCTAACAGAAGTCTCTTCCCTACGGTTTCCATTATCCACGAAACCGGCAATTTCAAAGTGGTTAGCAAAGCCGAAACCTTCCAGCGTGATTTCGATCATCTGATGTCTTTGATCCAGCGTGATCCGAAAATCCCGATGAAGGAGCTCGTGCGACAGTCTGGTTTGAGCGAATATAAAGTGGAGTTGAATCTCAAGAACCTAGGATGGCATCGTGTGAGAGGCGGTAAAGGTGGTACTTCGCCGTGGCATCAGGACGGACCCAATCCATGTCCGTTTGCCAAGGATGACACGCAGGTTCAGCCTGACAATACCGTGGCTCCTATACCGTCTAAGCAGCGCAGGCCGGGGACCAAGGAAGCTATTGCCATGCTGTCTGATTTCCTCGCTGGAACCGACCCGGAAGGCGATTACGTGGAAGCTCCTGAAGTCTACGAAGAGGCGGGCCAGTTAGGCATCTCTGATAGCGTTCTTGAAAAGGCAAGGAAGGCGTTGGGGGTAGTCATCGGCAAGGATGGCGGCTGGAGTCTACCGGCATCCGCTAACACTGAGACGACTGCAGAACTAACGGCAACGGGTTAAGCGGAATGAATAATCTCGCTTATCGGCAAGGTATGCGGAAGCATTCGCGGAGCAGTTATGCCGTAAGCGGAAGGATTGGAAGCTGGCCGAAACCACCGGGCGATTGACCCGAGTTTAGACCAATTACTCCGACCGTAGGGTGAAGCCCAGGTATCCAACTACCTGGGACTTCGCCTAACGCTCAGGTTTTGGTGCAAAAGCGTAGGGTGAAGCGTAGGGTGAAGTTTTTATTTCGGCATTGCTGTGCAAGGCATAAACCTTTATTGTGCAAATACTTAAGAGCGATAGGTGAAGCGTAGGGTGAGCGTTCGGTGAAACGTATTTTTCACCTATCGGTATTAAATCCTGTGCAAAACGCTAAGTCCTTTGGGGCAAACAACATAGCTTTTATGACTTCTGTAAGTACCTTTGGGGGCAACAGTTACGAGCGTAGGGTGAAGCGTAGGAAAAACATACGGCGATTTCCTTCGCTTCACCTATCGCTTTTTGTGCCCATCGAGGCCGTTCCCTCAAAATAATCATCGTTGAACGCGAAAATCTTCGCTTTTTCATCGCCTAAACAGTGAAGTGTTTAAGAATCAACAACTTAAATAACGAAAGCCTTCGTACTTCGATAGTTTCGTATTTTATTCGTCATTTTAAAATGCCCAACAAACGTAATCAGGAGCGATTTAAGCGTTCGGTGGTATCAGAAGACATCAAGGCCGAGATCGTCGCTGGCAGCCTGCTTTATGCTGCAGCGCTGGCACAATAGCGCATCGGGTTCGCGTTCCCGACAGTTTGCACGCATTCGCTGACCGGCGTCGTCGGACGCGCGCCCTCGGTTTGGCCGGTAGCTACAGTGAGCTCCAGTCTTTGAAAAGATGACAGAATTGTCGTTTTCGCCCATGAGCGAAGACACAAATAAGTCGTTTGTCTTCAGCCAGTACGCAGCGGGTAAGGTGACATAATTAGTAAGACTGTCATCTTTTTTATTGCGCTGGAACGCCGCAGTCGCGGAGCATTCGCGGACGCGTTCGGCGCTAAGCGAATCGCATGGTTATAACTGCATAAACGCAACGTTTGCAACAACTTACAATGGAGGGATACCCTCCTGCATCGGTCAAGCATCGGGCATCGGTGAGTAGGTCGGCAATGCAAGCCTTCGAGGAGAGAGCTTATCTTGTTGAGTCGATTGAACTTAAAACAATTTCGCCATTTGTTCTCTTAGGCAGTCTTAGAAGGAACAATCCTAAGGGACGTTAAGTCCTTTAGAATCAGACGTATCGTACCCGCCCCCTACGTCATCGCTCGGTACGGCGTCCTACGTCGCGGTTCCGCAGAACAGATACAGGGCGTATTTCGCTTTTAGGGACCCCCGGGTAGGTGCCGGGCGGGATTGGTTTGCCTAGGAAAAGTTAGCGGGTCCCTCGGGCATAACTGGCGGGGTACCAAAAATAAAAGACCCCAGCCAAGGCCAGGGGGTCGGGTATCGGGAACCTGTTTTTTACAGCCAGCTATATTTTGAGAAAGTCTCTTTGCGGGCTGCATCGGCGACAGCGTCGGTTACGGAGCCGTAGAACTGCAGAGCCATCCGCGCCGACTGGTGACCAAGAGCCTGGGCGATTGTCTGGGGGTTCATACCAGCGGCCGACATGGTGAAGCCTAAACCGTGACGCATGGCGTGGGGGTGTTGCTTCGCAACGTCCAAGCCAGCCGCCTGGGCAGTCTCAGAGAACCACTTGTGAAAGAAGCCACGGCTTAGCGGCTTATCGGTATTCCACTGGGACGGGAAGAGGTAATCAGTCGGCTTGCCGTTGCGATCCTTGACGTAGGCCCTTAGCGTCCGCTGCAAAGCCTTAGAAATAGCAGGGTCGTGGGTCTTACCGTTCTTGAGACGTTCGAGGTGGATTTGGGCGTTCTCAAGGTCGACGTCCTCGATCCTGAGGTTGAGCAGTTCCGAGACCCGCAAGCCGAAAGAAAAGCCGACGACCAGCATGCACTCGTTGCGCTTGGCGTAGCGGTCGTTCTTGGACGCCTTAACCATTTGCTGCAGTTCCTCGGGCGTAATGCCCTGGATGTCGCCCTTCTTCCATCGGCGGCCGCGTTCAATTGGCTTAACTCGTGGGCTCATGGTGCCTCCAGTTCAGATGACAGTATGGCAGAAATGTCTTCTTTTGTCAAGTGGAAAATTTCAGTTTGTTTCAGCATAAGGAAAACCAACATGTCAGAAGAAACGAACCGACTACAGTCGGAGAAAGTAGAGGTGTCTTCAAATACTGCGGCAGAGCCGGTGGAGGTCGCCCCAGGCCCAAGTCTTCCGCCTGCAATCCCTTTGTCACAGTTGCGCGGGGCAAATTTGAGTGTCCTTACGCCGGAAGAACGTAAAGCGCGCAAAAAGGCGAACGACGCAGAGAGCTATAAAAAGCGTAACGACAAGAAGAAGGTGAAGTCGTTCGTGTACGACAGTAACGTTGAGGTCAGTAAGGCCGAGGCTAAAGAAATTCTTACCAGTCGCGGCCTGCAGAACACACACGTCATCGATCTTTGCTATCGGCTCGCCTTGGTCGCAGCAGAGCAGAACAGCGTACCCGCGAATCGCTTTCTATTCCAAAACGGTATCAGGAAGATGCTGGCATCGTACGAGGCGCAAGCCCCTCAGGCCCTCGAAGCAATTCCGGCCGAAGAGGTCGCAGGCGAGTTACTAAACCGAGCAGAGTTGTACGCGCACTATGACTTCGGTTTCTGGCGTCACCCCGACACAACGTTCGACCAGTGGCTCGCGGATCGTTTGAAGTTCAAGATGTCGACCTTCGAACTATCAAAGATTCTGGGAAAAGAAGACTTCGGATTACTCCATAAAGCTTGGACAGATTTCGCACCACGTTGGAACCCTCTCGGATTGAAACCTGATTACACGCAACGTGAGGCGTTGACGTGGCTTGATGCTCAAAGCGAGACAAAAAGATTTCTTCTAATCGCCAGCCGTAACTCTATGAAATCAACGTGGGCGCGTATCCTTGCGCTTACTCTTACGATCACGTATCCAGACGCGCGTATTTTGATCGTCTCTGAAACTAATAAATTGTCGAAGAAGGCGATGAAGGAATTCCGTGGCTATCTTGAAATGGCTCCGAACAACCCGACGTTGTTCCAACAATACTTCGGTGAATTCACCATCGCGGTTGATGAAGGCGAAAAACTGATTTACGACAACCCGTTGGCGCATCTCGGACTACCGCAGAGCTCCGTGGAAAGTTCGTCGATGGAATCGGCTAACACAGGTTCGCGTTTTGATTTCTGTTTGTTTGACGATCCGATTTCCCGCGATAACGGTACCTCAAATGATGATCAACGCGCCGAGGCAGTATCCAAGCACGGCTCGATAATGAAACTGCGCGAGCCCGCTGGCTATGCCCTCAACGTTCAAACGCCGTGGGTAGTCGGCGATCTCGGCGACGTGATGATCAAACGGAACGACGATGACCCAGAGAAGCCGCTCGCCGTCCGTATCGATCCAGTGATGGAGATCAAACGAGAAGCCAGACGCAAAGACCTGCTGGCCCTGACCGAAGACGATGTCGTCCTTAATTTCCTTCCGAAGTTGAACTGGAAGTTTGTGCGCGATGAAATGCGTTCGCCCGAAGGCATCAACTTCTTTAAGACCCAGTATTTGTGTCAGTGGATAAAAGACGACGAAGGGCAGAAAGTTCAATTCGATCACGATGAGATTTGGCGCAGAGTCAAACCGATGTCGTACTTCCAACCTGTTCTCGGAGCCGAAAACTTTTTAGCTCTCGACAGGTCAGGGGGATCGGTCGCTCGCTACGCCGATTTCAACGCCGCAGTAGTTGGTCGTCTTCACAGAGCCGATGACCGGCAAGCGCTAGTAGTGGTCGACGCCAAACTTGAACGTGCCAAGGACTCGGAGTTGATTGTCGACGTTCTTATTCCGCTCATCATAAAACACAAAGTGGCATTGATTATCTTTGAAGAAGACCGTCATTGGGCTGACTTCGAAGAAAATCTTCGGCGCGAATTGGTGCGCAGGGGTATACCCGTACCTCGGTTGCGCCACATAGCAGTGGATACAACGCCGAGCGCGAAAGCAAAAAGGGTGAAAAGGCTCGAACTCCCGCTCGCTTTGGGCAGACTCTTTTTCTATTCAGGGATTGCTGATTTAGAGACATGTTTGCTACAGCTTGAAAAATTTGACGGGCGTCCATCTCACTCACATAAAAAAGATGACTTCTGTGATTCTCTGGCTATTTTGGCCGACGCTATGCTCAAAAGAACGCACGAAGAACCGGTAAACCCAGAAGAGGTAGAACGCCGCCAGCGTGCAGCAGAAGCAGAATATGAAAACGAACGCCGCCAAGCCTATCACGACCGAATGGTCAACGGCGGCCAGCCCGTAGATCGTTCAATAAAACATAGTGAATGGCAGAGGCAGCAAAGAGGAGAGCCGCAAGCTCCCCCACCCACGCCAGCACGGGAAGATAACTCCCCTTACGCACAGTTGCTGAAAATTCTGCCACCCGGCATGCGCGGAATAAACCGACGATAACCAAAGAGTTTCCCGCGTTTTATCTCCTGTCGCGGGAATTGGGAGGCGTAGACGTGAGCCCCTTCAGCCACGACGCTATGCCTCCCTCAAAAGTTTCGCTATCTCGGAGGAAGCAATGTCCATTAGGACAATGATTTTTCGCCGTAAACGCAGGTTACAGAAATCGTTTCGTGAAGGTGCTATCACAGCAGCCGAAATGCAACTGATTTTAAGTTTATACGTAGCCCAGCGAGTTAAAAAGTTTATCCGTATCAAACGGATGAAAAGTGTCGAAGGCCGTTCCAACGACCTCGACATATTGGAGAAACAAAGTGAGTAAAGCAAAAGAAGTAAATGTACCGCGTGAAAGTGGCGCAACGCAGTTACCCAAGGGCCACGAGAAGCCTTGTTATTCAGAAGGCCCTCAGCACAATAAGGCCAAGGGGCACGAGCTCCCGGCTAAAACCGAGGGTGGACACGAACGCAAAGACAAATCCCAGGTTCACGTTGAGGACACCACGCACCACAGCGGGCGTCAGCATCCTCCCGCAACTGTTCTGAGCGATTCAAAATTGCTCGGTCAAAATGCCTACGGTGGAAAGCTGAGAAAGTCGGACGAGGGCAAAGGTAAGAAGTAAGTAAAGAATTTCGGGGAGACGGTGTAATCGCTAACGTCTACCCCGAATAACCCACGGCACCCGTGGGCGAGGAAGATGGGCGTTAGCCAACGTGCAACGAACCCGTCTTCCTCAAATTAATTTCTAGACGCGGCAAAGCCCGTCGAGGAGCAACAAATGAGCACACAAGATTTGGATTTAAAAACGTTCGACTTGACGGCAGCGATGGCAGCGTTAAAACAAGCCAATACCGTCGCTGTTACTGAAAAGCAGGAACAAATTCGCGGCGAGAGGGGTTTCAGAGGGGAAAAAGGCGATCCGGGGGTGTGCGTTTGTCGTGAACCGAAGGACGGCCGCGACGGAAAAGATGGCAGACCTGGCCGTGACGCGGAGTTCAACTTGGTCGTAGGCCGAGTAACAACGGGAGACTCGGCTCAAGCGTCCCTTCGTAGAAGCGAGTCAGGTACTTATTTGCTCGATCTCCAGCTGCCGAAAGCGGAACGCGGGCCAGAAGGCCCAGCCAGTCATATTCCCGGAGCCCCTGGGCGCGATGGAAAAGATGCTGAACCTTTGTCACTTGAAGATTTAGAGAGAGTCGCGAAAAGGATCATGCTCGATCCAGCCAACCTAGATAAGTTCCGTGGGAGAACCGGTGATTCGGTGGTGGGTCCACGCGGGGAGCCCGGGACTAGCGTCACTGAAGAAATGTTGCAAGGCGTAATCGTGAAAGTTTTAAGCGACATCATCGGAAAAGAAATCGTACTCGCCAAGATGGTTCAAGTTCGCGCTGAATTAAAACGCTGCATCCACGAAGCTGATTCCCGGCATATCACGCATTTCCAGACTGTCTTCCGCAAGTTGGACAATATCATTGGATGAATCGACGAGTAGAAGTGAATTTGATTTGCCAGAACGGCAAAGGACCCGAGGTGTGAAAAAGAAATCAGCACCAAAGATTGAAAACAAAAGAGACACTTATTTTCTCTCCGTGACGCGCGGGAAATCCAAGCGCCCATACGCCATCAAGATCGGGCTTTGTTCCCGAGGCAAGGTAAACCAACGAATCGCCAATTTGCAGACCGGAAGTGTAGATCGCTTGCGCCTGATGGCCGTTGTTCAAGGTGCATACGAAAGAAAGTTCCAGCGCAAATACGCTGGATATCGTTTGAACAAAGGTGAGTTCTTTAAACCAGCGCCTGATCTTTTGCGAATGATAGCCACACTTGCAGACCTTGGGAAACTTATCGATCAGCTGGAACACCAGGACACAGAGCAATTAATCAAAGGTTTGGAACGGCAACAACAATTAGTGGTAGCCGAGCAGCGGTAAGTGACCGCTACGGCTTGTGATTTAGAAAATTGACAAATGATATCACGCGAGATATCAGTATCAAGCAAGCCACCGCTAGAGAACTAATTTCTGCCATGAGAGAAATAGCCTTATAAACATTGGCGATTTCGCAGATTTTGCTTGACTGAATATCAAAAAGATGATAAGTTTGTTTTTAGAATTAACGCCCTAGCGACGTACCTCGGGTGGAGAATAGGGGCAATCTAGGCACGGCATCGTCCTCACGAGGGATGTAACTGGCAGCCACCTAGGTGGAATCGTTCTAAGGGGCTCAACACCGTCACAAGGCTCCCAGACGGTAAAGCAAACCTACCAAAATAGGGGAGACGCCAAGTTAGGCGCATTGCGCCTCAATTTGGACGTGTCCTATGTCGTTGTTAGCGTTACGCACTACCCCCAATAAAAGGCAAACCACAGTATATGCGTCTGAACGTCGGCTCTTCCTCGCAGAGATGGCTCGACTATTCGGCAAGGCGAGTTCGTAATGGCTCGCAAACCAGCCGCGTTACGCACCGCGTTACACATTACCCCCACTGCATTCGTTTCCTCTGTCCTCGCGGAAATCCCTAAAGGAAAGCACCTAAGCGCCAAGGATGCTGCGAAGGTCCTCGGTGTCAGCCTGCGTACCGTGCGCACCCTCATCAAGCTCCGTCAGATAAATCACTTCCGTATTCGCGGCCAGATTAAGTTCGATCCGCAACACTTGAACGAGTACATGGCGAAGCGGTTTGTGCGAGCGGCAGCTTAATCCCCTACCGCATCCCACATCTGGTTTACAGCCTTCTTCGACTGCTCAGTCACCATCTCATCGGCGGCGAGATAGCGTTGTGTGGTTGCGATGTCCGAATGCCCGAGCCAGATTCGCGCCTGCTCGATACCTGATTGCTTGGCAACCATCGTCCCGAACGTCCTGCGAAACTTATGTTGTGTAATGCGCACTTCGAGCCCTGCTCGCTTCCCTACTCGTTGGCTAACGTAGATTAAATGATGGTTCGGTTTCCCCTGGGAGGTGGGAAATATCAAGTCCGACATCTTCGCCCCGTACCGCGCCCGCCTCCGTTCCATCCTCTTTAGAAATTTCCTCGGTAAAATAATATCCTGCGAGCGTTGTTCGTGGTCCTTCACCGTCCAACCGTATTCCGGTTTGTCATGCACGTTGACGGTGCCCTTCTTGAAGTCAATGTCAGAGTACTTCGCGAAGACCGCTTCCTCGTCTCGGAAACCTGTGTACAAGAAAAAGGAAATTACGTCCGTCTCGTCTTGGTCCGCCACGGCGAGCATCTGGTTGATGGACTCCATCGAGTATCGGTCGGCGTTCTTTCTGGTGGATTTCGGCCACTTGCGTTTCGGGAAGGGCATCTTCACGCCCACGCTATTGAAAAAGACAGTGACATCCCTCAGGCGGTTGCGGTACGTGTTCGCAGGTTGGCCGAATGCGCGGGTTTTCAGATTGGTTTTCATCCAGTCGATGAAGGACAAGATGTCGCGCTCAGTCACCTCTTCCAGCGTTTTCTTGGTGCAAGATTCTATGAAGCTCTCGATGCCGCAACGGTACGTTTCGATAGTGCGGGGTTTTAGTCCACGGCTGGCGATATCTTCCAGGAACCTCTTAGCAGTTTCCTTGATCTCGTGACCTGGCACGTCCGTGGGCATCACAGGGAGCAAACCCGTCTGGACCCGTGTGAAGTCGGCTTCTACCGATTGGAAGCGCGCATACGCCTCTACGGGGTCCTTCCCGAGGGACTCCATACAGCGCTTCCCGTTCTTGCGGAACCTAGCGTAGAAGTTCAGGATAGAATCAGGTTCGAACACCCGGCCCAGTCGGTCTTCAACGGGCACCCGGAAGCCCTTGCGACCGCGCTCCACGGGAATGAATGGGAACCCATCTGCCTTAACTCTCGCAAACACGCTCACTGTGGCCTTCATCGGTGGGTCCTCACTACCGGCATTCTACCATTGGCAACAGTTATTGGCAACAGTGAACTTATAAATCACAAAGTACCTTATGAACACTGGCGATTTCTCATTACGTGGTTAGAATCCTATCTCCGGCACCAATTTTTTTACCGTTTTTCACCAGCTTCCCCTCCGCGACGAACACTAAAAAACAGCTAAACACATTGCATTGAATCGGTTTAATATAGCCGCGCAATCGCCATCGCGTCGC
>Ga0210394_10003304_pt1 | contig 20497 bp, 18 predicted proteins | sample IncBWC12MmetaG_FD_160121 | JGI IMG/M metagenome (GOLD analysis project Ga0210394, IMG submission 160121) | Forest soil microbial communities from Barre Woods Harvard Forest LTER site, Petersham, Massachusetts, United States - Inc-BW-C-12-M | ecosystem: Environmental > Terrestrial > Soil >...
CATCGATGATGCGGAGCGCGACTGGTTTCGCATCCTGACGACAGTGCAGGGCGTCGGGGCGCGGCTCGCCCTGGCGATCCTCTCGGCGGTGATGCCCGAGGCGCTCGTTCTGGCGATCGTCGCGCAGGATAAGGCGATGCTGACGCGCGCCGAGGGGGTGGGCCCAAGGCTCGCCGCGCGCATCGTCAACGAGCTGAAGGACAAGGTCGGCGGGCTCGCGCTGGCGGCGGCATCGCCGGCCGCACCGGCCGCTGGCAACAGCCTCGCGCTCGCCGAGGAGGGCGCCGGGGCGGACGCCGTATCGGCGCTGGTCAATCTCGGCTACCGCCGGGCCGAGGCGTTCGGCGCGGTCGCGGCAGCGTCGCGCCGGCTCGGCGACAGCGCGGCGCTCGACGAACTGATCCGTGCCGGGTTGCAGGAGCTGGGGCAGGGGCCGAATAAGGGTCTCAGCCAGGGAGCCATCCGGTGAGCGAGGCCGCGCCGCGGGTGATCGCCGCGGACAAGGATGCAGAGGACGCGCCCGAAGCCTCGATCCGGCCGCTCGCCCTCGACGAATTCGTCGGCCAGCGCCAGTTGCGCGACAATCTGCGGGTCTTCATCGAGGCGGCGAAGAGCCGCCGCGAGGCGCTCGACCATGTGCTGTTTTTCGGCCCGCCCGGGCTCGGCAAGACGACCCTCGCGCAGATCGTCGCGCGCGAGCTCGGGGTCGGGTTCCGCGCCACCTCGGGGCCGGTCATTCAGCGCGCCGGCGATCTCGCCGCGCTCCTGACCAATTTGCAGCCGCACGACATCCTGTTCATTGACGAAATCCACCGCCTGGCTCCCCCGGTCGAGGAGATCCTCTACCCGGCGATGGAGGATTTTCAGCTCGATCTGATCATCGGCGAGGGCCCCGGCGCGCGCTCGATCCGCATCGATCTGCCGCCCTTCACGCTGGTCGGCGCGACGACGCGCTCGGGTCTCATTACCCGGCCGTTGCGCGAGCGGTTCGGGATCCCGCTCCGGCTCTTGTTCTATGAGCCGGCCGAGCTGGCGCTGATCGTAGAGCGCGGCGCCCGCATCCTCGCCTTCGACCTCGAGCCCGACGGTGCCGCGGAGATCGCGCGGCGCGCCCGCGGCACGCCGCGGGTGGCGATGCGCCTCCTGCGCCGCATCCGCGATTTCGCCGCGGTCGCCGGCTGGCCGAGCGTCGACGCTGCGACCGCCGATGCGGCGCTGTTGCGGCTCGAAGTCGACGCGCGCGGCCTCGACGGGATGGACCGGCGCTACCTGCGCTCGATCGCCGAGAACTACGCGGGCGGTCCGGTCGGCGTCGAGACCATGGCGGCCGCGCTCAGCGAAGAGCGCGACGTCATCGAGGAGGTCATCGAGCCCTACCTCATCCAGCAAGGCTTTGTACAGCGCACGCCGCGCGGCCGGATGCTGACCGAGACCGCCTTCCGCCACCTCGAATTGCCGGTGCCGGCGAGCCTGCCCGGACAATTCGACCTTCTGGCGGGACTGGCGGCTGGCGAGGAGGTGCCGTGACGCCTTGTATCGCCCGGACCGCGGGCGTCTCGCCCGGATCAGGCGTGCGGCCGGGACGGAAGCGGTCCCAAAGGGCGTCCGGCACGACGCATACGATGCCGTTGCGGGTCTATTACGAGGACACCGATGCGGCCGGCATCGTCTATTACGCGAACTACCTCAAGTTCGCCGAGCGGGGACGCACCGAGATGATGCGCGCCCTCGGCTTTGCCCATAGCGCCATCGCGGCTGAGACCGGGACCGTTTTTACGGTGCGCCGCCTCGCCGCCGATTACCGCAGCCCGGCGCGGCTCGATGATGCACTGGTCGTCGATACAAGGATCCTTGAGATCGGCGGCGCGAGCCTCTTGCTCGACCAGGAGATCCGCCGCGACGAACGGGTGCTGGTCGCGCTTGAATTGCTCGTCGCCTGTGTCGGGCAAGACGGTCGGCCGCGCCGGATCCCGGCGGGCTTGCGCGCCGCGCTTGCCTCACCCGGCCAGTCCTCCCTCGCGCCATCCATTATCCAAAAGACGCCATAAAAGGCCGTTATCAATGCAGCCCCTTGAAACCACCGCGCTTCCCGGCACCGTGTCTCCGACCCTTTCGGTCCTCGATCTGGCCCTGCATTCGGACGTCATCGTCCAGCTGGTGATGTGCATCCTCTTGCTCGCATCCTTCTGGTCGTGGGCGGTCATTTTCGACAAGACGCTGCGGATACGCCGGCTGCGTCAGGCGGCTGCCAGCTTTGAGGAGACGTTCTGGTCGGGCGGGTCGCTCGACGATCTCTACGACCGGGTCGGCCAGCGCCCGATCGATCCGATGAGCGCGGTGTTCGCCGCCGCGATGCGCGAATGGCGGCGCAGCGCGGCCAAGGGTCTGCTCGGCACGGTGGTGATGCGCTCCAGCCTGCAGCAGCGCATCGAGCGGGTGATGAACGTCACCGTCGGGCGTGAGATGGATCGGATCGAGCGTTTCATGAACTTTCTCGCCACCGTCGGCTCGACTGCCCCGTTCGTCGGGCTGTTCGGCACCGTGTGGGGGATCATGGACAGCTTTCAATCGATCGCCGCATCGAAGAATACCAGCCTCGCGGTTGTCGCTCCGGGGATTGCCGAATCCTTGTTCGCCACCGCGCTCGGGCTCGTTGCCGCGATCCCGGCGGTGGTCGCCTACAATAAGCTCTCGGGCGATTTCGGCCGCTATGCCGGCCGGCTCGAAGCGTTCGCTTCGGAGTTCAGCGCCATCCTGTCGCGTCAACTCGACGAAAGGCCGTGAGCGATGGCTGCATCGGAGTATAGCGGGACCCGCCGAAGCGGGGGCCGCGCCGGGGCCGGGCGCTATCGGCCGATGTCCGAGATCAACGTGACGCCCTTGGTTGACGTCATGCTGGTCCTCCTCGTCGTGTTCATGGTGACCGCGCCCTTGTTGACCGTCGGCGTCCCGGTCGAGCTGCCGCAGACCCAGGCCCCGCCGATCAACGAACCGAAGGAACCGACCGTCATCACGGTCCAGCGCGATGGCGCCATCTTCATCCAGGAGACCAGCGTGCCGCTCGAGTCCTTGATCGCGCGGCTGCAGTCGATCACCGGCAGCAACCCCGACGCCGTGCTCTATGTGCGCGGCGACAAGGAGATCAATTACGGCCGGGTGCTCGAGGTGATGAGCCTCGTGAGCGCCGCCGGTTTTCGCAAGGTGTCCTTGGTTGCCGAAGCGCCGAAGGGGCAGGCCGCCGCGCGCCCCGCGCCGTCGGTCAGGCGCTAGCGGGAGCGGTTCGGTTGACCGCCATCAGCATGACGACGATGGCCGAGCGCGGTACGGCGCCCGGTGCGGAGACCCGGGAGATGATGCCGGGCGGCATTGCGCTGTCGGCGACTCTGCACATCGGGTTGCTCGCGGTCATCCTGTTGGGCTTGCCGAGCCTGTTCCACCACCCGCCGCCGGAGGAGACGCCGATCGCGGTCGAATTGGTGACGATCGCACCGGAGACCCGAGCGACCCATCCGAACCCGTTCCGGCCAAAGCCGGAGGCCAAACCGGAGCCGCCGGTCGCCGCGCCGGCGCCAAAGCCGGAGCCGAAGCCCGAACCATCGCCGCCGGTCCCCGAACCGCCGGCTTCCGCCTCGGCTCCGCCGCCGCCCCCGCCGCCCGAGCCGGCCAAGGCGGAGGTGAAGGCACCGCCGCTGCCGCCCCCACCGCCACCCAAACCGGCCGAGGCTCAGGCGCTGCAATCCGCGCCGCCGCGGCCGCCCGAGCCCAAGCCCAAGCCGCAGGAGGCGCAGCACGCGCCGCGCCCGGAAACGCCAAAGGCGGATCCCAAGGCGTTTGACAAGCTCCTGCGGAACCTCGAGGACAAGCACCCGGAGCCGGCCGCCTTCGACGCGCTCTTGAAGAACCTGACCAAGGAAGAAGTCGCGCAAGCCGACGAAGCGCCGCCCGCGCCACACCGCATGGCGGCCGCCGCGCCCTCCTCCTCGCAGCCCAGGGCGCCGCTCGGCAGCCAGCTCACGGCAAGCGACATCGACCTCGTTAGGGAGCAGCTGCGGCCCTGTTTCAACCCGCCGTTCGGCGCAAAGGAAAAGCCCGACCTCGTCGCCGACATAAAGGTCGTGATGAACCGTGACGGCACCGTGCAGCAGGCCCAAATCGTCGATCGCGGCCAATACGCCTCTGATCCGATCTATCGGGCGATCGCCGATAGCGGCATTCGCGCGCTCAAAAACCCGCAATGCTCGCCGCTGCACCTGCCGCCGGACAGCTATGACCTCTGGCAGACATTCGTCTTCGGGTTCAGCACAAGGGACATGCAATGAAGTGGGACGGCTCTGTCTTCCGCGTGACCTGGGTAGTGCTTGCCGGACTGTTGCTCGTGCTCGCGCCGTCGCCCGTGTCGGCCGAGTTGCGCATCGACATCACCCGCGGCAAGGTAGAGCCGCTGCCGATCGCGATTCCGGCCTTTGCTGGCGGCGGGGGCGAAGAGGGTCAGACCGGCCGTGACCTCGCCCAGGTGATCTCGGCCGATCTCGAGCGCTCGGGCCTGTTCAGCCCAATCGATCCGCGCGCCTTCATCCAAGATGTCGCGGCGGGGGAGGGGCCGCGGTTTGGCGATTGGCGCCAAATCAATGCCCAGGCGCTGGTCACCGGCTCGGTACAGACCCAGGGCGATGGCCGGTTCCGGGTCGAGTTCCGGCTGTGGGACGTCGTTGCCGAGCAGCAACTCGCCGGCTTTGCCTACACGACGACCCGACAGAACTGGCGCCGCATCGCCCACATCATCGCCGACGAGATCTATAAGCGGATCACCGGCGAAGACGGCTATTTCGACACCCGCATCGTCTACATCGCCGAATCCGGCCCTGCCCAGAAGCGCATAAAGCGTCTCGCCATCATGGACCAGGACGGCGCCAACCATCAGTACCTGACCGATGGCAGCGCATTGGTGCTGACGCCGCGGTTCTCGCCCTCGGCGCAGGAGATCACCTACCTGTCCTACGCCAGCGGGACGCCGCGCGTCTATCTCTACAACATCGACACCGGCCGGCAAGAATCGATCGGGGATTTCCCCGGCATGACGTTCGCGCCGCGCTTCTCGCCCGACGGCAGCCGGGTAGTCTTGAGCCGTTCCGAGAACGGCAGGACCAACATCTTCGTGCTCGATCTGCGCAGCCGGCGGGTGTCGCGCCTCACCGAAGGCAACTCGATCGACACCACGCCCTCCTATTCGCCAGACGGCAGCAAGATCGTGTTCAACTCCGACCGCGGCGGTTCACAGCAGCTCTATGTGATGGGCGCGGATGGCGGCGGCGCCCGGCGCATCAGCTTCGGCACCGGTAAATACGGCACCCCGGTATGGTCGCCGCGCGGCGATCTGATCGCCTTCACGAAGATCGACGGCGGCTCATTTTATATCGGTGTCATGCGGCCGGACGGCGGCGGCGAAAGGCTCCTCACCCAGGACTTTCTGGTGGAAGGACCGACCTGGGCGCCGAATGGTCGCGTGCTGATGTATTTCCGCCAGGGGCGCGGCGGCGGTTCGACGCGCCTCTTCACGATCGATTTGACCGGATCCAACCAGCGCGAGGTGACGACGCCCGGCGATGCTTCCGATCCGGCATGGTCCCCGTTGCTTCGCTAACCCGGTTGCCGGCCAGGCTAGGGGGAGCGGCGAGGGCTGCGCGCCCGCAGGCTCGAGGGGTCGAATCGGACCATAGCGCACCGATCAACTAAGGGAGTTCATCATGCTTGCACGTTTCATTGCCGTCGCTGGGGCTTTGCTGATGCTGGCCGCTTGCAGCAGCGCGCCGGAGCAGCCAGCGGGCGGGCCCAGCGGCCCCGGAGGTCCCGGGATCAGCGGCTCGCGCTTCGGGCCGGGGTCGCAGCAGGATCTGGCTGCGACCGCCGGCGACCGCGTGTTCTTCGACTATGACCGCGCCGAGATTTCCTCCGAGGGCCAGCAGATCCTGCAGCGCCAGGCCGAGTGGCTGAAACGCTATGCGAATGTCGGGGTGACCATCGAGGGTCATTGCGACGAGCGCGGCACGCGCGAGTACAATCTGGCGCTCGGCGAACGCCGTGCCCAGGCCGTGAAAAACGTCCTCGTGGCGCTCGGCATCCCGGCATCCCGGATCTCGACGATCAGCTATGGCAAGGAGCGTCCGGAGATTCCGCATTCGGATGAACAGTCCTACGCGCAAAACCGCCGGGGTGTTACCACCGTCAATTGAGCAGGTCGCGTCGGATCTGCGGTGGGCCGGCGAGGTTTTGGCGAATTGCCCGGTATCCCGATACCGCCTTTGGCTCGGCGCCCTCTTTTTGCCTAAAACCGACCCTATGACTTGGTGCGCTGGCATCCGCCACTCCGCAGCGGGCTGCGGCCCGGGGCGAAATTCGCACGATGCGCCGATTTCGGCGCATCCGGCTAATCCACGAGGCCTACCGATGTCCCGGCAATCGCTCTTGCCTTGTGCTTGGCTTAGCATCGCGTTCGGGCTTGCTGTGGTTGGCGCGCCGACGATGGCCTGGAGCCAGGATAGCTCGACGCAGGAGCGGCTCGATCGCCTCGAGCGCGACCTCAACATGCTGCAGCGGCAGGTGTATCGCGGCGCCCCGCCGGCCGTCGGTGGCGGCGGTGGCGGTCTGGCGGTCGACAGCCAAATCCGCATGGATCGGCTCGAAGCACAGATGCGCGACCTGACCGGGCGCGTCGAGGAGTTCGTCAATCAGATCGAGCAGATCCGGCAGCGGGTCGAGCAGGTCAGCAGCGACGTCGATACGCGCTTTGGCCAGACGACAGCCGGCGCGGGTCCGCTGGCGCCGGTCAATCCGGCACCCGTGCGGCCGGGCTCGGCCGGTTTGCCGCGTCCCACCCGGCAGTTCGCGGCGGAGACACCGGGCGCGGCCGATGAAGATTTGCCGCCGCCGCGCCGTGCGTCGGGTACCCTACCGGGAGCACCCTTCCCGCCCGGCACGGCGGTGGCGCCGCCGGGTGGTACGGACCCGGACGCTCCGGCTCCGATCTTTGGTACCCTGACGCCGCCCTCCGCCAAGACCGAACTGGCCGGCGCCGCCCCCGCCGGGCGCCCCCCGGCCACCGGGGTATTGGGAGGCGGATCGGCCGCGGAGCAGTACAATCATGCTTTCGGTCTCCTGAAGCAGGCCGATTATCCGGCCGCCGAGGCGGCGCTGAAAGCCTTTGTCGAGCAGCACCCGACGGACCCGATGGCCGGCAATGCGCAATACTGGCTCGGCGAAACCTATTACACGCGCAGCCGGTTCCTCGAGGCGGCGAGCGCCTTCGCCGAAGGCTATAAGCGCTATCCCAAAAGCGCCAAGGCGGCCGACAACCTGTTGAAGCTTTCGATGGCGCTCGGCCGTGCCAATCAAAAGCAGAATGCCTGCCTCGCCCTGGCGCAGCTCGATCACGATTTCCCGAAAGCGGGGGCCGCCGTCATCGAGCACGCCGCGGCGGAAAAGAAGCGCCTGGGCTGTTGATCCCTACCATAACAATTGTCATTGCGAGCGTAGCGACGCAATCTCGGCCCGGGTGTGCACCACCCGTCGAGTTTGCTTCGTCGCTCGGCTCCTCGCAATGACAGTCCTGTGCTAACCGCTCCGCTGACGATGGCGGAACTGGCCGCCTCGCTTGACGCGCTCGGGGGCTTCGAGGTGCGGCCGGTTATCGCGGTCGCGGTCTCCGGCGGGCCGGACAGCCTGGCCCTCATCCTCGTGGCGCAACGCTGGGCGCGGCAACGAGGCGGGCAGGCCTGGGCGCTGACCGTCGACCACGGATTGCGGCCCGAAAGCGGCGAGGAGGCCCGCACCGTTGCCGGTTGGCTCGCCATCCGCGCCATCCCGCATGAAGTCCTCGTCTGGGCCGGCGACAAGCCGACCAGCGGCATTCAGGAAAGGGCGCGCGAGGCGCGCTACCGGCTGCTCGCGGGATGGTGCCGCGCGAATGGCGTGCTCCACCTCTTCCTCGCGCATCATCGCGAGGACCAGGTCGAGACCTACCTGATCCGCCGCCGCGCCGGCAGCGGGATCGACGGGCTGGCGGGGATGTCGGCGGTTCGCGAACTGGCCGGGTGCCGGCTGGTCCGGCCACTCTTGTCGGTGCCGCGGGCGCGCCTCCTCGCTGTGCTCAAAGCGGAGCGCCAGCCTTTCTTGCGCGATCCGAGCAATCTGAACCCGGCGTTTGAGCGCGCGCGCCTGCGCCTCCACCCTCCGGCCGAATCGGAACGGTCCGGGGAGCCGGACGCGCTATCCGAGCTGCGGGCTTGCGGCGCGGCTCGGATCGAGCGCGAGCGGGTGCTCGGCGATCTCTTGGCGCGCGCCGTCAGCCTGCACCCGGCAGGCTTTGCGACACTGGAAACTTCGGCGCTGAGCGCTGTCGAGGCGGACCTTGCCGAGCGGCTGCTCGGGCGGGTCGCCGCCAGCGTCGGGGCGGCGCGCTATCCGGCGCGGCGGGCGCGGCTAACCGCACTGCGTGCCGGCCTCGCGGCGCGGCCCGATCGTGCGCGCACGCTCGGCGGCTGCCGGTTTGTGCCCTGGCGCGGGCGCCTCTTGGTGCTGCGTGAGGCGGCCGCGGCGAGTGTGCCGCTGCGCCTGGAACCGGGCGCGACTCTCGTGTGGGACCGGCGCTTTGCCGTCGATCTGGCGCCGAGCGCGCCGAGCGGCTTTACACTCGGCTATCTCGGGCGAGGGGGCGCGGCGGCCCCCGAGCACAAGCAGGAGCACGAGACTGGGCGCGGCACCGGCGATTTGCCGCGTCTCATCCATCCGGTTCTGCCAGCCTTCTGGGATGAAGCGGGTCTTGCGGCGGTGCCGCATCTCGGCTATCGCCGTCCTGGGGTGGGGGCGCTGCCGCGCCTTTTTTTCTGTCCCGTAAATCCGCTAATGCAAGCGGGCTTTACAGTTGTTTAATCCAAGGCGCATCCTATCTTTTGCTGGCGCGGAGACCCCGGCGCGGTTCGATCGGGTGCGGTGCCCGAGGCGGTAGGGAAAGGCCTGCAGCGTGAACAATTTCGGCAAGAATCTCGCCCTTTGGATCGTCATAGGCCTGCTTCTCGTCGCACTTTTCAACCTGTTCCAGACGTCTTCAACCCGCGGGCCGCAATCGACGCTCGCGTTTTCGGACTTCGTGGCCGACGTCAATCGCGGCCAGGTCACCGACGTCACGATCCAGGGCGACAACATCATCGGCCATTTCACCGACGGGCGCGCCTTCTCCACGTATGCGCCGAAAGATCCGGGGCTGGTCGGCCGCCTGATCGACAAGGGCGTGCGCATCACTGCGTCACCCGTCGACGAGAACGTGCCGTCACTGTTCGGCGTCCTCGTATCGTGGTTCCCGATGCTGCTGTTGATCGGAGTGTGGATCTTCTTCATGCGGCAGATGCAGGGCGGCGGCGGCCGGGCCATGGGGTTCGGCAAGAGCCGGGCGCGCCTCCTGACTGAGAAAGTCGGCCGCATCACCTTCGAGGACGTCGCCGGCATCGACGAAGCCAAGCAGGAACTCGAGGAGATCGTCGAGTACCTGAAGGACCCGCAAAAGTTTCAGCGGCTCGGCGGCAAGATCCCGAAGGGCGTCTTGCTCGTTGGGCCGCCCGGCACCGGCAAGACCTTGCTCGCCCGCGCCATCGCCGGCGAAGCCAACGTGCCGTTCTTCACGATTTCCGGCTCGGATTTCGTCGAGATGTTCGTCGGCGTCGGCGCCAGCCGGGTGCGCGACATGTTCGAGCAGGGCAAGAAGAACGCGCCCTGCATCATCTTCATCGACGAGATCGACGCGGTCGGCCGGCATCGCGGCGCCGGTCTCGGCGGCGGCAACGACGAGCGCGAGCAGACCCTCAATCAGCTGCTCGTCGAGATGGATGGCTTCGAAGCCAATGAGGGCGTCATCCTGATCGCCGCGACCAACCGGCCCGACGTGCTCGACCCGGCGCTGTTGCGGCCCGGCCGCTTCGATCGCCAGGTGGTGGTGCCCAACCCCGATGTCGTCGGGCGCGAGAAGATCCTCAAAGTGCATATGCGCAAGGTGCCGCTCGCCTCGGACGTCGATCCGCGGATCATCGCGCGCGGCACGCCCGGCTTTTCTGGCGCCGATCTCGCCAATCTGGTCAACGAGGCGGCGCTGATGGCGGCACGGCGGGGCAAGCGCTCGGTGGCGATGAGCGAGTTCGAGCACGCGAAGGACAAGGTCATGATGGGCGCCGAGCGGCGCTCGATGGTGATGACCGAGGAGGAAAAGACGCTGACCGCCTATCACGAGGCCGGGCACGCCATGTGCATGCTCTTTGCCGAGGCGCACGAGCCGTTGCACAAGGTGACGATCATCCCGCGCGGCCGCGCCTTGGGCGTAACGATGTTCCTGCCCGAGCGCGACAAGTACAGCCAGTCGAAGCAGGAGATCAAGGCGATGATGACCAGCCTCTTCGGCGGCCGCGTCGCCGAGGAGCTGATCTTTGGCGAAGACAAGGTCACCACCGGGGCGGCCGACGACATCCGCCGTGCGACCGGCTTGGCGCGCCGCATGGTCACCGAGTTCGGGTTCAGCGACAAGCTCGGGCCGTTGCGCTACGCCGAGAACGAGGAAGAAGTCTTCCTCGGCCACTCGGTCACCCAGCGCAAGAACGTGTCGGATGCGACGGCGAAGGTGATCGACGACGAGATCCGCCGCATCGTCGACGAGGGCGAGCGCTCCGCGCGCGAGATCCTGACCGCGCATCTGGGCGAACTGCACTTGCTGGCCAAGGGGCTTCTCGAATACGAGACGCTGTCGGCCGACGAGATCCGCCGGGTCATCAATGGCGAGCGGATCGTCCGCGACACCTCGTCGAGCGGCCCGGCGGCGGAAGAACCGCGCTCGCCCGGCCGGCGCAGCTCGGTGCCGCCCGCGGGCCGCCCCAGCGGCATCGGGCCCGAGCCGGAGCCGCAGCCGGGCGGCTAAGCCTCCGCGCGCCGAAGGCGCTCTTCCTTGTTCCAGACGATTTTACCGGCATTCTCTGTTAGGATCATCGGCGTCGCCCGAGTTCGCTGCGGGCGGCGGTCGTCACGCGGAAATTGGGAATTGGGGGCGCGATGACGCGCAAGCTTTTTGGAACGGACGGCATCCGCGGCACCGCCAATCTCGAGCCGATGACGCCGGAGACGGCGCTCAAGGTGGCGATGGCGGTCGGCGAATGCCTGCACCACGGCACTCACAAGCACCTTGTCGTCATCGGCAAGGACACGCGGCTTTCGGGCTATATGCTCGAGCCGGCGCTGACCGCCGGCTTCATCACGATGGGGATGGACGTCGTCCTCGTCGGGCCGTTGCCGACCCCGGCGATCGCGATGCTGACGCGCAGCTTGCGCGCCGATATCGGCGTCGTCATCTCCGCGTCGCACAACCCGTTCGCCGATAACGGGATCAAGCTGTTCGGGCCGGACGGCTACAAGCTGTCCGACGAGTTCGAGGGCAAGATCGAGGCCGCTCTCGGCAAGGGGCCGAAGCACCGGGCCAAACCCCTCGAACTCGGCCGCGCCAAGCGGCTCGACGATGCGGCCGGCCGCTACATCGAGTTCGTCAAGCAGAGTTTTCCGAAAGGGCTGCGGCTCGACGGATTGCGCGTCGTCGTCGATTGCGCGCACGGCGCCGCCTACAAGGTCGCGCCGACCGTCTTCTGGGAACTCGGCGCCGAGGTGTTCCCGCTCGCGGTGGCGCCCGACGGGCTCAACATCAACCGCGAATGCGGGGCGCTGGCACCCGAGCAGATGCGCCAGGAAGTCTTGGCGCGGCGTGCCGATATCGGGATCGCGCTCGACGGCGACGCCGACCGGCTGATCATGGCCGACGAGCGTGGGCTAATTCTCGACGGCGACCAGCTGATGGCGCTGATCGCGCTGAGCCTGGCACGCGGCGGGCGTCTCGCCGGCGACGCGCTGGTCGCGACGGTGATGTCCAATCTCGGCCTCGAACGCGGCCTTGCCGAACAGGGGATCGGGCTGCACCGAACGGCGGTCGGCGACCGCTATGTCGTCGAAAAGATGCGCAGCCTCGGATGCAATCTCGGCGGCGAGCAATCTGGGCACATCATCCTCGCCGATTACGCGACGACCGGCGATGGGTTGATCGCGGCGCTCCAGGTGCTGGCGGCGATTGTCGAGACGGGCAAGCGCGCGAGCGAAGTGTGCCGCGTCTTCGAGCCGGTGCCGCAAGTGTTGCGCAATGTCCGCTTCGGCGATGGAAGGCCGCTCGAATCGCGCCACGTTCAGCGCGCCATCGCCGCCGGCGAAGCCCAGCTCGGTTCGGCCGGGCGGCTGGTGATCCGCAATTCCGGAACCGAGCCCGTCATCCGCGTCATGGCGCAGGGCGAGGACGGCGTGCTCATGGCCAGCGTCGTCGACGCGATCTGCGAAGCGATCCTCTCGGTCGCGCGCGGCCCCGAGGCGGTCGAGGCGCCGGCCGGGTCAGCAGTCCAGGCGGCGGAATAATGCTCAGGTGCTGATCATGCCCAGGTGGCGATAATGAACGGCCGGGTGCTGATCATCGCCGGTTCGGATTCGGGCGGCGGTGCCGGCATCCAGGCCGACATCAAGACGGTGACGATGCTCGATGCCTTCGCCGCCACCGCGGTGACTGCGCTCACCGCGCAAAACACCGAGGGCGTCTTCGGCGTCTTGGCGATCGCGCCCGAGTTCATCCGCCAGCAGATCGAGGTGGTGCTCGACGACATCGGCGCCGATGCGGTCAAGACCGGCATGCTGCACGATGAGGGCGTCATCGAGACGGTGGCAGAGGTGCTTGGCGAGCGCGCTTCCTCGATCCCGCTCGTCGTCGATCCGGTGATGGTGGCGAAGGGCGGGGCTCCGCTGATCGAGCCTGGCGCGATCGAGGCGCTGAAGCATCTGCTGGTGCCCCAGGCCGCGGTACTGACCCCCAATCTGCCGGAGGCCGAGATCCTCTTGGGGCATCCGATCGACAGCCTCGCCGCGATGCGCGGCGCGGCGGAGGAGCTGCTCGGCCTCGGCTGCCGGGCGGCGCTCCTCAAAGGCGGCCACCTCGCCGGCGAGATTGTGTACGACGTCCTGGCGACCGCTGCCGGTCTGCGCCTCTGGGAGAGCCCGCGGATCGACAGCCGCCATACCCACGGCACCGGCTGCACGCTTGCGTCGGCGATCGCCGCCGGCTTGGCGCAGGGGCTCGGGATCGACGCCGCGGTCGAGCGGGCGCGCGAGTACGTCCGGCGCGCGATTTTGAGCGCCCCCGGCCTCGGCCGCGGCCATGGGCCGCTCGACCATGCCCACCCGCTCCGGGCCGGCTAATCCCCGAAATTCACTGCGACCGTATTGCCGCCGCTCAGCAGCACGCCGACGTGCTCACCGGGGCGCGGGCGATAGCGGCCCGACAGCAGCGCGGCGAACGCCGCGGCCCCGCCCGGTTCGGCGACGACCCTCAGCGTCGACCAAAGGGCTCCCTGGGCTTCTCGAATGGTATCGTCTGAAACCAGGACGACGCGGTCAACATGGCGCTTGACGATCGGAAAGACCTGCTCGCCGACGCGGCGTGGCGCAAGCGAGTCGGCGGCGATCCCACCGGCTTCGGCATCGACCGGCCGGCCGGCTTCGAGCGCCTTTGTCAGCGTCGGGGACGCCTCCGGCTCGACCCCGATGATCCGGACCCGCCCCCTGTACCAGGCGGCGATGCCCGCGATCAGCCCGCCGCCGCCGACCGCGACGAGCAGCGTGCCCAGATCGGGGGCCTGCTCTTCCAGTTCGAACCCGATCGTTCCTTGGCCGAGCAGCGTCTCCCGCTGATCGAAGGCGTGAATCGCCAGCGCCCCCGACTGGGCCGCCCATGCCGCGCTGGCGGCCAGCGCATCGGCATAATGATCACCGCCAACGACGAGGTCGGCGCCGTAGTCGCCGATCCGCTGGATCTTGGCCGGCGATGAGATGCTTGGGACGAAGATCTTGGCCGGAATGCCGAGTTTCATGCTGGCGTAAGCGACGGCCGCTCCGTGATTGCCGCCCGAGGCAGCGACCACGCCGGTCTTCGGGATCTGCCGCATCAAGAGGTTCGCGAACGCGCCACGGGTCTTGAACGAGCCGGCGTGCTGGAAGAGCTCGACCTTGAAGCTCAGTCGGAAAGCACCCAACCCGAAATCGCCGCCATCGACTTCGACGACCGGCGTCCGTCGGATCCGCGTTCTGATCAGCCGCTCGGTCGCGGTAATCTCGTCGCTAGCGATCGCTTCATCGTTTGGGTCGTTCACGTCGGCTCCTCGTTGGTTGAAAGATCGCGCTTGACCATACTTCGGGAAATGGCTAATTAGCAATATGTCGATCTCACAGGCAATGCGGGCACTCGCTAGCGAACGCCGGCTTCAGGTCCTCGAATGGCTAAAGGACCCGGTTGCCAATTTCCCGCCACAGGTCGATGGCGACCTGGTGGAGGACGGGGTATGCGGGGTGCTTATCGCCGACAAGCTGGGCGTCAGCCAGCCGACTGCCAGCGAGCACCTGAAGATCTTGGCGCAGGCGGGATTGGTCCGATCCAAGCGCATCAAGCAATGGACCTTCTACAAGCGCGACGAGGTCAGTATCCGCGAGATGAAGCAGACGATCCTGAAAACCATCTGAGGCAACAGAACCGATGCGCATCCCACTCTACCAAATCGACGCCTTTGCCGAGCGTCCGCTCACCGGCAACCCGGCGGCGGTGTGCCCGCTCGACGCCTGGCTGCCCGACGATGTGATGCAGGCGATCGCGGCCGAGAACAACCTGTCGGAAACGGCGTTTTTCGTGCCCGAAGGCGAGGGCTATCGCCTGCGCTGGTTTACGCCCTCGACCGAGGTTGATCTGTGCGGGCATGCGACGCTGGCCGCGGCCTATGTCGTCTTCCGCTGGCTCCACCCCGAGCGCACCAGCATCACCTTCCAGACCCAAGCGGCCGGCCCGCTGACGGTCGCGCGCGACGGCGACCTCGTGGCGCTCGATTTTCCCTCGCGCCCGCCTGAGCCCTTGGCGATGTCCGAGCCTCTGGTTGCCGCGCTCGGGCAGCGCCCGGCCGCCCTCCTCGCCGCGCGCGATTACCTGGCGATATACGAAAGCGCCGCCGACATCGCCGCGCTCGCGCCCAATTACGCCGCGCTCGCCGCGCTCGACCGGTTCGCAGTCATCGTCACCGCACCGGGCCCCGGGGCGGAGGAGGGCGGGGTCGATTTCGTATCGCGCTTTTTCGCCCCGGCGCGCGGCGTCGACGAAGACCCGGTGACCGGTTCCTCGCATTGCACCCTCATTCCCTATTGGGCGACGCGCCTCGGCAAGACCCGCCTCAACGCCCGCCAGCTGTCGCGCCGCGGCGGCGCCTTATCCTGCGCCCTCAAGGGCGACCGGGTGACGATCGCCGGCCGCGCCATGCCCTATCTCGAGGGCATGATCACGGTGTGATGCGCTGGTCGGGGGTGAGCCCTAGCGCTGGGCTTCGCGGGCCGATAGCGGCAGGCCTGCCGCATCGTCGTCGTCGAGCAGCGGCACCCAAATGGGGGCCATTTCACTGAGCCGTGCCGCGGCGGTCTCCTCATAGAGCCCGCGCGCTTCGGAGGCGGGCCCGCGGCGCTGCCCTAGCGCCACCACCCGCACCGTGCGCTGAAGGCTCCCTTGCGGCACCACCACAAAATCGCCGACCCGGACGGTCTGGTTCGGCTTTGTCACCGTTGCGCCGTTGACCCTGATCGCGCCCGCGGCGCAGAGGCGTGCGGCGAAGGAGCGGCTCTTGGCGAAGCGGGCGAACCACAACCACTGGTCGAGGCGGGTTTTGGCGCGTTCCGGCGCCATCGCGATGGCGGTCAAGCGAATTTGAGCTCCTTCAGCTTGGCAAAGGGATGGCCCTCGCGCGGCGGCCCGGGGCGCGAGCCGCCCCGCGCCTGGGTTCCGCGGCGGCGCGGTTTGGCGATGAAGAACTCGGCGCCCGCTTCGATCACCGCGCGATAACCGAGCGCGAGCAGCACGCCGCGCAACTCGCCCGGCGCGACCCCGGCGATTGCCGCCAGCTCGGCATCGCCGGTAAAGCGACCGAGGCGCGCGCGGCCACGGGCTGATGCCGCAAGCCGCTCGAGCCGGTCGGGCCGCAGCGCGAGCCCACCGAGCACGCGCCGGCCGATCGCGGCGTAAAACGACGCCGGCAGATCCGGATCGACCGGGATCGCCTTGCCGCGTTGACGTGCGCCGGGAACGGGCGGGATGGAGCGCCCATGGCGGACCGCCCAGAGGAGGGCGCGGAAGCGCACCGCCTCCTGCCCGAGCAGCGGCTCGACGTAGATGGTCTCCCGGCCGAAGCGGATCCCGAGCCGGCCGAGCGCGCGCCGGCCGGGCATATCGAGCGCCTCGAAGGGGGCCCCGACATCCGCGGCCGTGAGACAGCCGAGCGTGTCGACAAGCTGGAACACGACACCGCGCCCGGGGCCGTCGAGCGCCAGCGCCTGGGCGGCGAAGAGCGGCGCAAGGCGGCCTTCGATCTCGCTCCTGACAAAGCTCGCCAAGCGCCGGCGCACCCGCTCGCGCGCCTCGCCATCGAGAAAGTCGCCGGCCCGAACCTCGACCCGCGGGGAGAGGATCGACTCGCCCGCCACGAGGCGGCCGACCGGGCTGCCGCGCCACAACACCGCGCCCTGCGCGTCGAGCGCAAAAGCCTCGTCGCCCTCTCGCGCCAGCAGGTTCGCCCGCGCCGTCACCTCGCCGCGTAAGACCCGGTTGGCCGCGGTGATCAGCATGCGCAGGGCGTTCCCCTCCGACGCATCGGGGACGAAGCGGAAGCCGTCGAGCCGGCCAACATAGGTGCCTTCGACCCGCACCTCGCCCGCCTTGTCGACCGATGCCAAGAATTCGGCATCGCTCGCGAGGTGACGGACGAGAAAGGCAGATCGGCGATCGACAAAGCGCTGGGTGATGCGGTCGTGCAGCGCGTCGGACAGCCGATCTTCGATGCGGCGGGCGCGGTCCTGCCAATCGGCGGCGCCTTCGACCCAGTCGGCGCGATGGGTGATATAGGTCCAGGTGCGGATATGGGCGATGCGCGCCATCAGCGTGTCGATGTCGCCGTCGAGCCGGTCGAGCTGCGCCATCTGTGCGCCGACCCATGCGCCCGGCAACCGCGCCGCCGGCCTGGCGAGGTGCAGAAAGCAATGAGCGAGGAAACGCGCGTGGCTGTCGCTCATCAGCTTGCGGAAGTCGGGGATCTGGCAGACCTCCCACAACAGGCGAACCGCGCCCGGATGGGTGGCGAACCCCATCACCTCGGGGTTGCGCGACAAGAGCTGCAGCGCGCGATGGTCGTCGGCATCGCGCGTCTGAACCAGCCCCGGCGCGGGCGGCCGCTCGTCGAGGCTGCCCAGCAAGGCCCCGACCGAGGTGAAGCGCAACCTCGTATTGCGCCAGGAAACATGGGTCAGCGGCTCGAACCGATGTTCCTCGACGGAACTGACGATGGCGGGATCGAGCGCTCTCTCATCGGCGGTGGTGCCGAACGTGCCGTCGCTCATGTGCCGCCCGGCGCGCCCGGCGATCTGGGCGATCTCGGCCGCCGCCAGACGGCGAGGGCCCCGCCCGTCGAACTTGGCGAGGCGCGCGAAGGCGACATGGTCGAGATCCATGTTGAGCCCCATGCCGATCGCATCGGTCGCGACGAGGTAATCGACTTCGCCGGCCTGGAACATGCCGACTTGCGCATTGCGCGCGCGGGGGCTGAGCGCACCGAGCACCACCGCAGTGCCGCCGCGCTGGCGCCGCACGAGCTCGGCAAGCGAGAACACATCGGCGACGGCAAAGGCGACGACGGCGCTCCTCGGCGGCAGGCGCGTCACCTTCTTGTGGCCGGTGTGCGACAGCACCGACAGGCGCGGCCGGCTGATGTATTCGGCGCGCGGCACGAGGCGGCGCATCAAGGGCCTCATTGTGTCGGCGCCAAGGAACATCGTCTCCTCGATCCCACGGGCGTGTAAGAGCCGGGCGGTAAACACATGGCCGCGCTCGCGGTCGGCGCAGAGCTGGATCTCATCGATAGCGAGGAACTCGACCGCCCGGTCGAGCGGCATCGATTCAACGGTGCAGACAAAATAAGACGGGTTCGGCGGCAGGATCTTTTCCTCGCCCGTAATGAGGGCGACCGCGCGCGCGCCGCGCAGTTTGACGACGCGGTCATAGTTTTCCCGCGCCAGGAGGCGCAGCGGAAATCCGATCATGCCGCTTTGGTGATCGAGCATGCGCTCGATCGCAAGATGCGTCTTGCCGGTGTTGGTCGGCCCGAGGACCGCGACGAGGCGCGGTGGGGGACGCAGCATGGCCATGCCCTTTAAGGTGCGGTACCGGTCGCGGCAGGGCAAGCGTCAAGATGACGCTGGCGGCCAGCCATCCCCGCTCGCGCCGCGCCGGACCCCGGGCTCGGATCGGCGCCCGACTCGCCTTGCGTCGTCCAGGACACTGCGACCCCCGAATTTTTGAAAGCGCAGGCGTTGCCCCGCTCGGGGCAGTGCCTCAGCCGATAACGGACCTTCTTCGGGTCGCGAGCAACCGACCGGTTTCGGCCCAGCCGAGCATTACCATCGGCCAAAGCTGCCCGCGTGGCCTTGTGCTGGGGCGATTACGCCGGCGCCGCGTCGCCCAGCGCAAGGGTATGCTTCGCGGCCACCGCGGCGATCGCCTTATCGTCATCGGCGAAGCGCTCGGCGATCGCCTTGAACTCGTCGGTATGGGCCAGGAATGCATCGAGGACGTCGGGATCGAAATGGACGGCGCGGCCGTGGCGCATGATCTCGATCGATTTTTGCTGTGAAAACGGCGGCTTGTAAACGCGCCGGCTGATGAGCGCATCATAGACGTCGGCGACCGCCATCAGCCGCGCGGACAAAGGGATATCATCGCCGCCGCGCCCCTCGGGATAACCCGAGCCGTCCCACTTCTCCTGATGGGACAGGACGATCTCCTTGGCGCAGCGCAGAAAGTCGATCGAGCTGCCGAGCCGCTGCTCGGCCTGAACGATGCTTTCGAAGCCGAGCGTCGTGTGGGTCTTCATGATCTCGAATTCGTCCGGGTCGAGCTGGCTGGGCTTCAAGAGGATTCGGTCCGGTATGCCTACCTTGCCGATGTCATGCAATGGCGCCGATTTGAAAATCAGGTCGATCATGGCGTCGTCGAGCTGAGACTTGAAGCGCGGGTGGGTCTGGAGATGGGTCGCCAGGGTGCGGACATAAAATTGCGTGCGGCGAATGTGGTTGCCGGTCTCGTTGTCGCGGGTCTCGGCGAGCGAGGCGACGGCGAGCACGGCGACGTCCTGGATGGCGCGAACCTCCTGTGTCCGGCGCATCACCTCCTGTTCGAGAAACTGGTTCTGGTTCTTCAGGAAATCGCCGCTGGCCTTCAACTGCAGATGGGTCTTGACGCGGGCGCGCACGATGGGCGGGCTGATCGGCTTGAAGATATAGTCGATCGCGCCGAGCTCGAACCCGCGTTGCTCGTGCTCGATTTCGCTTTTGGCCGTCAAAAAGATCACCGGAATGCCGGCGGTCGCGGGATCGGCTTTCAATCGCCGGCACACCTCAAAACCGTCAAGCCCCGGCATATCGATGTCGAGCACGATCAGATCCGGAGCCGGGTTGCCAGCGGCGATTTGCAGCGCGGCTTGGCCATCTTTGGCGGCTTTGACATGATATTGGTCGGCGAGAGCTTGCGACAGCGCCATCAAGTTTTCCGGAGCGTCGTCGACCACCAACACAGTGGCCGCTCGGATCAGACCGTACAGCTTTTCCATTGCCCTTGCCTCGCAACCCGCTGACCGCCTGGGGTACAGCCGCTAAAGTGCTATTTCAAATTCGCGTGCAGCCGTTTCAGTGCCTCGAGCGCGGCCCCGAAATCGTATCCTTCCGTCGCGGCCTCGACTTCACCGAAATGCTCGCCGAGAATGTCGCGCAGAACCCCTGAATTTTGCTTTAAGAAGGCGATCGCGGCCACATCGCTGCCGGCGAGCAGGCTGGCGAGCTGGCGCGACATCCGCCCGGCGCGGTCGCGATCGACCGTGCCGCCGGGGGCTGCGGTTGGGCTTGGGGTGGCGGGGAGCGGCGGCAGTTTGCCGCGCATCTCGGTGATCAGCGCGTCAAGCTCCTCGCCGAGCTTGGCGAGTTCGGCGTCGATTTCCGGCCGACCGGCACCCCCCCGGATCACGGCCTCGACCCGTTGTGCCCGCGACGCCAAAAAATCGGCACCGATCGTGCCGGCGACCCCGTTGAGGGTATGCGCCAGACGCTCGGCCGCCTCCCGATCGCCGGTCTGCCGCAGCTCCGCGATCTCCCGTCTCGTAGGCTCTTGACGATCGGCGAACTTGCGCAGGACGCTCAGGTAAATGGTGGCATTGCCCATCATCCGACGCAGGCCGGTGGCCGTGTCGAGGCCGGAGATCGCCGGCAGCGTGATCCCCGGCAGCGTCATCTCCGGCAGCGTCATCTCGGGACCGGTCATCCC
>Ga0210394_10003305_pt1 | contig 20494 bp, 19 predicted proteins | sample IncBWC12MmetaG_FD_160121 | JGI IMG/M metagenome (GOLD analysis project Ga0210394, IMG submission 160121) | Forest soil microbial communities from Barre Woods Harvard Forest LTER site, Petersham, Massachusetts, United States - Inc-BW-C-12-M | ecosystem: Environmental > Terrestrial > Soil >...
AGCATCGCGAAGAACCTGGGCCAGTCACCACATTTCGGCCCAAAGGCGCGCTGATTCGATGGAACCTCCCGGTGGGCGAAATATGGTGACTGTCCCGGTTTTTGCGCCAGACGACTTTCGCCGCGGGCTGTTAGGGCAAGAACATTAATAATGGCATGATCGCGTCCAGTGTGAGCCGCCGGCCCCCCAGGGCTCGGATTGGAACCACCTCCTGGGCGCAACTTTAATACGAAAGGGAAATACCAATGCAAAAGAAGACGATGTTGTTTTTATTGGCCGTGCTTTTCCTGGCGGCTTGTCCGATGTTCGGTCAGACTCCGGGCGGATCTGGCATGGGCCCGGGGGAAGTTAAGTTCCTGGGCGGAATGATCGGTTTGGGAATCGCCGGAGGCCTCTGCGGAATCGGGCAGGGCAAGGCGGTCGCGGGTGCCGCGGAAGCGATGGCGCGCAATCCGGGTGCTTCCGGCAATATCCGGTTTGCGCTGCTCCTCGGTCTGGTGTTTATCGAAACCCTGACCATTTACGCACTGTTTATCGTTTTGAAGGGTTAAGTGGAAATGGGGACAGCATGCTGTCCCCGTTTCTCCCAGAATGAAGCTCGACCCTTCATGAAACTGCACGGTATTTTCCCTCCCATCGCCACGCCGTTCGATCACAAAGGCGATCTCTACCGGGTCAAGGTCCAGCACAACGTCGAGAAGTGGAACAAGACACCGCTGGCCGGATACGCGGTGTGCGGATCGACCGGCGAGAGCGTGTACATGACCACCGACGAAAAGATCAAGATGTGGGAGTGGGTGGCGGAGCACGCCGATTCCTCAAAGCTGCTGATCGCGGGCACTGGCGTGGAGAGCGTGCGGGAGACCGTGGCGCTGACCAATCAGGCGGCCGAGCTGGGCTACAAGGTCGCCATGGTGCGGACGCCGCACTACTATAAGAACCTGGTGAACCGGTGCGACGCGCAGGTGCTGTATTTCCGCGCCGTCGCCGATCAGGCGAAGATCCCGGTGATGATTTACAACTGGCCTCAGGTCACGGGAGTGGACATCATGCCGGAAGCCGTCGCCATGCTGTCCGAGCACCCCAACATCATCGCCATCAAGGAAAGCTCGGGCAGTATCGAGAAGGTGATGCAGATGATCCGCGAGACCAAGGCGGGCTTTCAGGTGCTCACCGGGAGCGCGCCGACGCTCGCGCCAAGCTTGGCCGTGGGATGCGTGGGCGCGGTGCTGGCGTTCGCCAACGCGGCTCCGTACGCCACCATCAGCATCTATGAAGCGCATCGCACGCGGGAGGCCGCGGCGGCGCTCGATTGGCAAAATCGCATCGCGCGCGCCGCCCAACTGGTGACAGTGAAGTACGGAGTGCCGGGGCTCAAATACGCCATGGATCTGAACGGCTACTATGGCGGCATTCCACGGCTGCCGCTGACGGTTCTCAAGCCGGACCAGCAGCGCGAAGTCGAGCAGGCCTTCGACGGAATCAAGGGGTAGTTCTTCGATTAGAAGCCCGTGCCTAAGGTCGCTGGCAGGTCACAGACCTGCCCCACTGGCCTCGAAAGCATCGGTCGGTGGTAAGTGGGGCAGGTCTGTGACCTGCCATTTTCGGGCACTCGCCGCGTTCCGAGCCGTGACCGTAGGGAGCGGTTCTCCGAATATGTTAGCTTAGCCTGGTGCTTGAGAGCCGGTAACTTCCGGGCGGCCGATGGCCAGCAGTAGCTCCGGATCGAAAACGCGCAGGGATCGTCCGCCGAAACGCAATTTGCCGTGAACGACGTCCCGCTCGCGCGCGTGGACGATGCCGGCGACGCGGTCGGCAAGGAAGCCCGCCAGGCGCGGGCCGTCCTCGGTTGCGATCTCCACGACGACGATGCAGGGATAACGGCCGCGAGTTCCGTGCGTCAGGTTGAGCCGGACGCGCAGATCGACCACCGGAACGTCGCGGCCGCGGATGATGACGAAACCGCAGGTCCATTCGCCGAAAAAGCGGGTGAAGCTGGGCGAGGGCGCGACCGGCTCCAGTTCGCGCGCCGGAAGAACGGCGCGGAGACAGGCGGCTGGAAGGGCGAAGTCGTGGCGCGCGACCCGAAAGGGCAGATACTGGCTCGCTGGCGTTTCCACATGTGGCTTATCGGCGAGCGGGAGGCGACTCTGAGCCGGAGGCGAGGGACATCGCGCAGTATCCGCATCCCACAACGCCGAGGAATAGCGCCAGGACTTCGCTGTCGCCGAGGTTGACCTCTTCGTATCCGCCCACCGTCATCGCCAGGATTACGGCGATAGCGCCATGCAGAATCCAGCGGTCTTCGGGAATTCGCATGCTCGGCGGAGAGTTTGCGGCTCCTGGTTGTTGGGAGGGCCGTCCTGGTCCTGTGCGGGCTCTTTATTCAATGGATGCGGCGCCGGCCAGGTAGACGGGGGCGCGCTCGAGGCGGGTGCGCACTTGGTTCAGTATTGCATCCGCCCGAGCGCTTGTTCGTAGACGGAGGCGTTGCGGCGCCAGCGCAGAATGTCGGCAGGGTCGGTTTGCGGCGCGGCGGCAAAAGCGTCCAGGAGGGCGACAGGACTGGCGGTGCGGACGATCTGGTGTCGCTCGCCCTCGGCGAATTGCAGGGTGTAGTCCTGACGCGGTGGCTGCGCGAAGCTGGAAGTGATGGAAACGGCGATGCCGGCGGCGCGGCCACGGAGGATACACGTTTCGTCGACGAAGCCAGAGGCTCTACGTTCGGGAGGGGGAGGGAACGCAATTACGTCCGCGATCTCGATTTGAGAAGCGAGCAGCCGATGGACGAAGTCGACCCCATAGCAGCCGACATCGAGAAAGCTTCCGCCACCGAGCTCGCGGATGTAACGGAGATGGTGATCTTCCGTCGCGAAGAAGGATTGATGAATATCGATCGATTGAAGGCCCTTGAATTGAAGAGCGGCGAGAGGAGGCAGATCGCGATAGGCTGGCGTAAGTTGATAAGAGAAATTTTCCATCAACACGCGGTTGCAGGCAAGTGCGGTTCGAGCGACGCGATCGGCTTCGGCCACCGTCAACGTGAGAGGCTTCTCGCAGAGCACGTGTTTGCCGGCTTCGAGCGCGCGGATGGTCCACTCGGCATGCATGGAATTGGGCAGCGGAATGTAGACGGCATCGACCGAGGGGTTTTCAATAAGACGCTGGGCGTCCGCCCAGTCGAGGGAAAGAGGGATGCCGAACTCGGTCTGGAATTCCGCAACGCGAACAGGGTCGCGCCCCGCGATGGCGGTGATGCTCTGTCCGGAGCGCAGGATGGCGGGCAGCAGCCGCTTTCTCGCGGTCAGCGCGGTTCCGAGGACGCCCCAGCGGATCAGAACTTCTTCAACTCTTCGATCAGGGCGTTCAAACCCTTCTTGTTGTATATCTGGGAAAGGCGCTGCTCCTCCGGCGACGGCGCAACCACGCGGCGAAGCTGCGGATCGTCCAGCTCCTTGCGGCTGGGGATCCAGTAGGAGCCGTCTGTGAACTCGGCGCTGGAGATAAATCCCCGCATGCTTTGAATAGCGCCGCGCCCGGTGAAGCGCAGCGAGGCGTCCTCGGTCACCTGGCTGGATTGGCCCGGCGCCAGGCTCACATCGGCGGGCAGCGAGGCGGCCAGGAATTCGCGGCCGTCCTGGTCCTTCAGAAGCCAGCCGATTTCCAGATGGCGCACCGGGCGCTTGGAGATGTTGCGCACCGCAAAATGCGGAGCGCTAGCCTCATTCGCGGAGACGCGGGCGAGGCCGCCGCTCAACTCCACGGGAGTATCCGGGAGACGCAAGAACGCGAACTGCATGTCCTGGCCGCCATCCGCATTAGTGGCCCGGCGATTGGTGACGCGGCTGGAAGTCATCTGCACGCTGGGTTGAAGCACATCGGCCTGGCGGGCCATGCTTTCGAGCATCTCCGTCTGCAAAGCCTGACGCCCGGAGGCCTCCAATAGGGTCTTGAAATACTTCCGGTCCTGGCGGGCTTCCAGCTCCCACACCGTCATGTTGTGCTGCAAATGCAATTTGTCCGGACCGTAGAAGCTCAAATCCTCGAACAGCACGCCATCGAGCTGCACCTGAACGGAGGGATTGTCGAACGCCGGACTCGCCAGCGTTTGATTGATGTGAATCGAGAACGTGTCGCCCGGCGCAACGTTCAGGCTGGGCACCGACACCGAAGCTTTGCCGCCCGCGGAGGTCTCCGCTGCCAGAACGGTTAGCGTGACGCTGCGGACGCGCTTGGCGCTGGAATTGCGAAGCGATAGCGTGGGATGAAAATCGACCAGATACAGGCTGCCGCGCGGAGTGACCTTGGTATCGCCGGGATCGTAAGAGTCCAGGGTAACCGGTGAATCCTTATCCTTGGAGAGATCGATCTTCGTGTTCGGCGTCTGCCCGCTCACGGCTACGGTGACGATCAGGTAGTCGTGCGCCGGGCTCGCAGAGCCGGGCGGGTTCACGGCCGGGCTCGGGCGTCGCGAGGCTGCCGGCGGGACCGGCAAGGGAACGCCGTTTTGCTTCAGCTCGACACCGTCGGGGGAAACCTGGAGCATCGATCCCTGGCCTGCTGGTTCGCGATCGGCAACCGGCGGGATGGGCGGACGGCCCTGGGATGTCAACGACCGCGCCACGTTACGAAATGCCCGCGCCAGCGAGTCAGTATCGGAGGAGGGCAGGTTCAGCCACCACGCAGCGCTCAGCACGGCCACCAGCCCGGCCGCTACTGCCGCGGGTTTCCACCCGAACACGGAAGCCGGCTTTCTGCGCCGCGGAGCCACGCATTCACCCGCCGCCAAACCCACGCGGATATTGGCGGTCATCTCCGCCGCCAGCCGGTCCCAATTCACTCCCGCGGGCATTTCACCCGCGGCTTGCTTCAAGCTTTGACGGCCCTGACGGTAAACCTCGATGCGCGCGCGGCAGGCCTCGCAGCGGGCTATGTGCAGGCACGCCGTGGCGTACTTCCACAGGCTCACGTCGCCGGAGACGAACAGCGCCAGATCGGTTTCCGCCAGATGACGAGGCATGGTATTTCGCGCCATCTTAGGCCTGCCTTCTTTCAAAATGCCGCCGCAGCTTCACGCGCGCGTTGGCGATATGCGAGCGCACGGTGGCCTTGGAGCAATTCAGCCGCGCAGCCACTTCCTCGGCGGGCATATCCTCGACGTCGCGCAGCAGCAGCGCGGTTCTCTCGCGGCTAGTCAATACTTCCAGACCCGCTTCCAAACGCTCCCGATGTTCGTTGCGCAAAACCCTCTGCTCCGGGTTTTCCTCGCGCGAGCTGACCAGGGGCTCCGGCAAATCCTCAAGGTCGGAAAAACTCACGCGCCCGGAGCGCCGCAGAAAGTCGATGGCCGTATTGCTGGCGATCCGCGAAAGCCAGTGCGCGGCTTTTTCCAGATCTTTTAATTGATCCTGGCGTTGCAATGCCTTGATAAAGGCTTCCTGGGTCAGATCCTGCGCGTCGGCGACGTTGCCCACAATGCGGTAAATCAGCAGGAACACGCGGCGCATGTTCTCGGACACAAAGCGGCTCTCGAGTTCCGACGACTGTGGAACACCGTCGAAGAATCGAGTGGATCCCGGCGCTTCGCCCATGCTATATCTCAATACCGCTTGCACACGCTATACGTCTCCTAAAATAGGATGACGCGGAAATGCAACGTAGCGTGCAGTTCTTCACCTTTATTTCCGCTCCCTCACGGTCGCGGTTCAGTCTTGCAGGTCGCAGACCTGTCCCACTAACGCCGGCCAAAGATTTCCAGGTGGAGCAGGCCTTCAGCCTGCGTGCAGTTATTCCATCGGCGGCGTTATCCTAATCATATATGAAGGCCGTGGCGGTGATTGGCATCGGCAAGACTGCTTTCGGCGCTTTTCCGGACCGGGACTTGCGCTCCCTGGCGGTCGAAGCGGGTCAAAAATGCCTCGCGGATGCCCACGTAAGTGCTTCACAGGTCGAGGCTTTCTACCTCGGCAACTTCGCGGGACCCTCGTTTGTCGGGCAGAATCATCTGGCGCCGTACGTGGCTTCGGGGATCGGCATCACGGGCGTGCCGTGCACCCGGTTTGAGGCCGCCTGCGCCTCGAGCGGCTCTGCCTTTTTTCACGCGGTTTCGAGCGTCGCAGCGGGATTGTACGACCTGGTGCTGGTGGGCGGCGTGGAAAAGATGACCTCGCAATCGACGCCCAGGGTCGCCGAGATTCTGGCCGGGGCGGGGGATTGCTCGGGCGAAGTCCGGGTGGGCGCGACGTTTCCCGCGTTATTTGCCATGATCGCGCGGCGGCACATGTACCAGTACGGGACAACCCGGGAACAGATGGCTGCGGTGGCGGTGAAGAATCACGCCAATGGAGCGAAGAATCCGCTGGCGCACATGCGCAAGGTCATCACTATGGAGCAGGCTCTGGCGGGGAAGCCGGTTTCCGATCCCTTGACGGTCTACGATTGCTCGCTGATCAGCGACGGCGCGGCGGCGGTGATGATCGCTCCGCTCGAACGTGCGCGCGAATTTACGGACAAGCCGGTGAGGGTTCTGGGCATCGCGCAGACATCGGATCATGTGGCCCTGGACTTGAAAGAGGACATCACCACCTTCCGCGCCGTTCGCATGGCCGGCGAGAAAGCGTACCGCATGGCCGGAGTCACCGCGCACGACATCGAGTTCGCCGAGCTGCACGATTGCTTTACCATCGCCGAGATTATCGCCACCGAGGATCTGGATTTCATCCCCAGGGGCCAAGGCGGGCGCTACGCCATCGAGGGGCGGACCTGCTTGAAGGGTGAGCGTCCCGTGAACGCGAGCGGCGGCCTGAAAGCCAAGGGGCATCCCGTGGGCGCCACCGGTGTGGGCCAGATCTGCGATATCGTCACGCAAATCCGCGGCGAAGCGGGCGAGTTGCAGGTCGCGCGGCATTCGCTGGGACTCGCGGAGAATTTGGGCGGATCGGGAGCGACGGCCGTGGTGACGATTCTGGGGGCAGCATGAGCGCTGCTTTATCCAAGGTGACCGTCTACACCGAAACCGTGGTTTATATGGCGCCGGAGCAGTTCACGGCCGACGCGCCGTATCAGATCGCGATCGTGACGCTCGCGGACGAAAGCCGTCGGACGGTGCGCATCGCGGGCGAGCGCGTCCATATCGGGGACGCGGTGGAGTGGGTCGAGGACCGCAACGGAATCCCGTTCTTCCGCAAATCCACTTGAAGATTTTCCTCTATTACATCGGCAAGCCGCGCGATGCGCACGCCAATGCGATGGCCGAGGAATATATCAAACGCTCCACGCGTTTTTCGACGTGCGAGATGCGGGAAATCCGTCCGCAGCGTTTTGACCCCTGGGAGAAGCATCCTGCGGCATTCAAGGTTTTGCTCGACCCCTCGGGGCGTCCGATGGATTCGGCGAAACTGGCGCGGCTGTTCGATAGGGATTTGGTGTTCATCGTCGGCGGCGCGGAGGGATTGCCGCCGGAGTGGAGGGATCGCGCGGATCTTCTACTGGCGCTTTCGCCCATGACCATGCCGCATGAGCTGGCTCGGGTGGTTCTGGCGGAGCAGATTTACCGCGCTTTGACGACCCTGCGGGGGCATCCGTATCCCCGTTAGTCCGGATATCTCACAGGCTTTTTTGGGCAATGATGTGGCGCACGCACTCGTTGCGTGCCGCGTCGCCACTCCTGGCGACGCCCAGCCCCGACATACTGTCTACGCGCGACCAATGTGTCGAGATGAGTCTCGAGACGGCACGCACCTGTGCGTGCGCCACATCGCTGCGCCAGTTGTGAGATATCCGGGTTAGCGTCGTGAGTCAGAAGTTTGGCGCATGGAACGCTTGTGGGGCGGACGCCGGCTCGGCACCCAAAAGGCCCGCGTAACGGAGCCTGGCCTCGGCGGAGCCTTCGGGAGTTTCTGGCAGTTTGGAGGGCCGGGCCGGCCCGGCCCTGCGCGGGCTTGTTGGAAATGCGGGTTAACCACGCACCGCTGCTTCCACGAGATCCGCGGCCCGCTGAACCCCGCCGGCCTCACGGATAGAGTCGCCGATGCGGCGCGCCGACATCCGGTATCTCTCTTCATGAAGCACATCGCTCATTACTTCCTTCAGCAGGATGGCGTTGAGCTTTGCGAGCGGCACGGAGCGCCCGCATCCCGTCCATACCACGCGTCCTGCGATCGCCGGCTGCTCGTAGGTGATCGGCACGGTCACCAGGGGCACTCCGTGCGTCAGGGAATCGAGCACCGTATTTAGCCCGGCATGGGTGATGGTCAGCCGCGCATGGGCGAGCAACTCGAGTTGCGGCGCGTAGTCCACCACCACGGGATCTCCCGGCAGGGAAGCCGCCTCGACCCGGCTCAAGCCGCCGCCATGACTGATCGCGAGTTGAACCTTCATTCCGTGGCACGCCTCCGCGATGCAGCGAAACACATTCTCTCTTCTGTTCTGGAGGGTGCCAAGCGAAGCGTAAACCAGCGGCCTTCCATCCAGCCGATCCCAGGGAAAGGGCGCCGGAATGGGGGGCTTTCGGCGCAAGGGCCCGACGTAATGGAAACAGCCGGGAAGTTGCGCGCGCGGAAAATCGAAATCGCGCGGCATCTGGCAGATCTGCGCGAGCTGCGAAAACGATTCTTCCGGCGAGTGGACCGGCGGCAGATTCCAGATCGCGCGATACCCGCCCACAGCCTTGGCAATGGGCCGCGTAATCCAATCCGAAGCCGCGTAGCCAATCCGATTCCGCAACCTTGCCCACCCGGTTTCCGCATAGCTCCACGCTGTGAATGGCGGCGGCACCAACGGATCCCGATTCATCGCCAGTGCATTGCAGACGGTGATAAAGGGCAGACGAAGGTGTTCGGCAACCGCGCCGCCCGCCGGCTCCATCTGGTCCACCAGCAGGGCTTGAACTCCGGCGCTGCGCATCGCCGCCGGCCCATCCCGGCATACCATAACGCTGGTTCGCTCCACCGCGCGGATGGTGAAGCGCAGGGCGGCAAGACCCTTCAGGCGGCCGAGTTGAGCCAACGATCGCGGCAACGATCCCAAGGGATGATCGCTCTCCCCGATCGGCTGGAAATCGATTCCTTCGCTGCGGATCTTCTCCTCCAGATCCGGCATCTGAAAGCAGGTGACACGATGGCCTCGCTCCTGCAATTCGCGCCCCAGCGCCGAGAAAGGATGAAGGTGTCCGGAAACCGGTGGGCTGATAATTCCGAAGTGCGTCATGACCCGCGAGCGGTTCCATCGGCGCCGGAGTTTCCATCACGGCAGTCCGGGGGTTCAAGAATAAATGCCATGATCGAGGGAATATTTGATTAATTCCGCCGTTGTATGGATGCCGAGTTTGGTCATGATGCTGGTCTTGTGAAACTGGGCGGTCTTGACAGCGATGCCTAAGTGCGAGGCGATTTCTTTGGCCGAGCATCCTTCCGCTACCAGCCGCAGCACCTCGCGCTGGCGCGAGGTGAGCGTGGGCGCGGGAGCCAGGAGGGAAGATAGGGCCTCCTTGGCGATCGAGGAGCTCACATACGCATTCCCCTTGATCACTTCCCACATCGCGACGATCAACTCCGCGGCGGCCGATCGCTTCAGAACATACCCGGAGGCGCCCGCGCGAAAGGCTTCGCGAACCATCTCGGCCTGGGAATGCATGCTGATAAGAATTACCTTGCAGTCCGGCGCCATTTCCAGCAGCTCCCGCGTGGTTTCCACGCCGGTAAGCTCCGGCATGGAGACGTCGATGAGGGCCAAATCCGGAGGCTTTTGCGCCACGATTCTGAGCAGCTCGCGCCCGCTTTCGACTTTGGCCACGACCTCGAAGTCATGTTCCACCAGCTTGGCCAATCCTTCGGCCATCAGCATATGGTCGTCGGCGATCGCCACCGCCGGGCGCTTCTTCGGTTCGGCCCGTGGGGCGAGTTCGGTTTGGTGATCCTGGTCCATGGAGAGTACCATAACTGTCTCATTTAGCCCGAAGAGCCGGATCCCCGGTTGTGCACCAGTCAGGGGTTGGTGTCGCCCGCCGGTTCACCGGCTCCTCAGGAGCCGTGATGCGCCATTGGCTGGAATGAGCCTTCCGCTCTCATGGGGCGCATCACGATTCTCGCGAAACAGCGAAAGCGTCGACCGATCTAAAACCGCTTCCGGCCGTAGCCGGCGGAAAAGGGACAAAGGCCACGATCCGGGTGCCCTCTCCGGGTTTGGACTGGATCTCACACCGGCCGCCCAATAACCGAACGCGCTCACCGAGCGAGATCAGGCCGAGACCGTGATTGGTTCGATCGCGATTCGTTCGCGGGAGAGAGAGATCGAAGCCGCATCCAGCGTCGCGGATCATGACTTGAATTCCGGCGCTATTTCCGCAGAGCGTGACCGTGGCCCGCTTGGTTCGAGCATGCTTGACGACGTTGTGGAGCGCCTCCTGAACCACGCGATACAGGCACAGCGAAATTCCGGATGACGCCGGCGGAATGTCGCCGCGAACGAATCGAACGGCGATGTCGCCCAATTTCGTATACTCCTCGCAGAGAGACTCGATTCCGGCGGTGAGGCCCAGATTGTCGAGGATGACGGGGTGCAGGCAATGACAGATCCGGTGCAGATCCTCCGCCAGTCCGGCGACTCTCCCGCGCAGCGCTTCCAGCTCCGAAACCAGATGGGCTTCCGAAGGGGGCGCGCCCTTCATTCTTTCCACCTGGATTTCAAGCAATGCCAGTTTCTGGCCGAGGTCATCGTGAATCTCCCGGGAGATGCGCCGCTGTTCCGCTTCTTGCGCTAAGAGCAGGTAAGCCGTAAACCCCCGGAGCCGCACAACTTCGTCGTCGCCATCAATCGCTGTTGTTCCTGTTGCCCGGCAGCTGTTCCCACCACCGACTCGGGTGCAAGATCCCTGCCGCAAATTCATGCGTCTCATCCATCATCCTCCGAGAGTTTGTTTCTCGAGTCCAGCTTGCGGTTACCTAAGCAAGAGAGCCTCCATTCCGGCCATCGGTCATTCGGGAGAGAAAACCCCTATCCAAGGCCTTGGACGCTGCGCTAGTAACTTGTCTCAAGCGAACCGGCGGCGGGGGGTCAGGTCATCCGTTCTTATAGGCAAAGTCCGGCCTTCTGACCGCTGGCGGTCACATGACCCGGTATGGTCGCCCTTGGCGATGAGGAAGTTTCGGGGAAATAGCCTTAAAGTCCGGCTCGGCGAGCATGCAAAATCTGCGAGTGATGCAGGTTTTTCCTCTATTGCGAATCCTCGCCTTGGGACTCTTGGGCCAAGCCTTGGAAACCATCCCAAGGTAAAATTCTTTCTTGAAATAACCCCGCGAGCTGTGTTATTACTGAAGGAACTCATGTGGTTGCGTTGTAGCAGCAATCGATTTTCTAATCTTGTCCACTCGGAGGCTGGCAGGAAGGAAAGATCTTCGCGCGGATGAAGCTTATTTCCGGCGGATCCCGGCGGTTCGTATTGCTCGCGCCTGCCCAATGTGTTATCCCCACGTCCTTCGCTGGAGTTGAAGCCAACTCAGACCGCCATCAGGATTTATTATTTGAGATGCAAGAGCTTCGAGGTAAAATTTACCTTGAAGATGGCGCCGTCCAGCCGTGTCAACTCGAGAACGGACGGCATTGCGTCCCCATCGACAAAGATAGCTGGCATCTGCTGATTCTGGACGAGAAACGTCGAGTTCAAGGCTGCATTCGCTGCCGTGAGCATTCCCCCAATATCGATCCGCGGAAACTGGCCGTCTCCCAGTCGGCCCTCGCGCGCTCGATTGAGTGGAACCGTCCGCTGGAGAACGCCGTTCGAGCGGAGCTTGCCTTGGCGCAGCGATTGGGGCATCGAATCGTAGAGCTGGGAGGGTTAGCGCTCGATCAGGCAATTCGTGGCACCACGGAGGCGCTTCGGATGGCATTGGGTGTCTATGCGCTTTGCCGGCAGTTGGGGGGTGCCGTGGGACTGAGCACGGTGACTCAGCGCCACTGCTCTGCGTCCATCCTCAGGCGTATTGGCGGCCAGCCTCTGGAATCCAAAGGGTTGGAGTTACCTTCTTATTACGATCCTCTGTACGACTGTCAAATGGAGGTGATGCGATTCTATTCCTGGGCGCCCAACCCGCGTTATCGTCTTTGGGTCGACGACCTAGTCGCTGAACTCGGGCAAATCCACGTGATCGCGCCACGTCGCGGATATAATTTCGTGCCCCGCGCTTATGCAGCATCCCTGGGACGAATATAGGGTGGATTGTAGCCGCCAGGAAACCAGCTCGCGGAGGGATCCACCGCGATCTCAACGAGACAGCCGTAGTCGTCCGCAGTGCAGGAATTGACCTTCGCCCGTACGGCGCCTTGGGGCGCTGCGATCTCCAGAACCGATCCCTCGGCGATGGGATTCGAGGTTTGAAGCAATCCGCCGGAATCCCATATTTCTAATAGGATTGCGCAATCGCACACCGTTTTTGAACATCCGCTTAAGCTTACCTTAAGTACATCGAGGCAAAGATAACGATCCGAACCCACAACCAAACATCCCCTGTCCACCATCACTCTACTGCATTCCACGATCACTCTACCGCAATTCTATGGCCAAGGAGTACTACTACCAGGAGTACTACAAATTGACTTTCAGGAACTCAACCTGCCCACCACCACTCTCTCGCAATTTCAGGGCCAGCGGGCGCTTAGCAACCGCTTCCTTCGGTCGCGGCTCGGAACCATGCGGTTAAACGCGGCAAATGGACTGGTTACTTCGTGACAGGCCTTAGGAATAAATAAGGCCCGCGCGGTAAGCGCGGGCCCGGTTAAAGCCGAACCGGAGTTCGGCTTGGGAGTGGGGATTTACGGCTTGCGGCGGCGGCGGACACGAGAGAGAGCCACTAAGCCCCCGCCTGCCAGCAACATCATGGAACCTGATCCGGGCTCGGGAACTGACGGAATCGCCGAGGTGGTGACAGATGCCGACCAGGAGTTTGAGAAAGCTCCAGTCGTCGACGTCGCGCCCGATTCCACTTGAGCGATAGTTTCGCCTGCGTATTGGCCGGTGATGATGATGGACAGATCAGACGTTGCGGCGCCCGTTGGGCCGTTTTCGTTGATCAGCACCCCCTGAACGTCCATAGTGACCGACGTGTTAGTAACCCCACCCACCGTTATCGAACTCAACTCGAAGGGACCAACACAGGATTGCGTGGCAGTTGTTGTACAACTCACCAGGGGCAGGAAGTCTGCCTGGAAGTCGAGATAAGAGTATCCGGCCAAGGTCAGGTAATTGTCGATGGAGACAGCCGAGTCAATTGGAAGGTACGTATATGGCGCGGTGGGCGGCGTCTGGTCCGTTGTGTTATCTATCGTGCCTGGGTTCCCCGCCGACACGTCCAGATCCCCCGCCCCCGACCCACACGCCCCCGTACCCGGACCAGTAACGGATATAGTTCCCGTCCCGGTCACAGCACCCGAGCAACTAGTGCCCGACACGGTGTTGCAAAACTCAATGTAGTCGGCACCGTTCTTGAACACCAGAACACCCGGCCCCGTAATTCCGAAACCTCCGACGATCTCACCAGTGATTGGACCCGCTGAAACCAAAGTCGGGACCAACATGAGGGCTAAGGGTAACAGGCGAACGCCTCCACCCCGAAAACCTCGCGTGCTCAAGTTCATGATTCTTCTCCTCCACTCTTCCTCAGGCCGGTTCGAGCCCGTCCTTGAGTTCGATTGTGGCAGGCCGCCCGGCACTTCGATACTCGTAAACGTGCCTGGGGGATACCTGGGAAATGTACTGGTAGGCCTTGGGTTACCCTGAGGGATATTCAGTCCAGGGTTAGGAAACAAGTCGGCGCTTCATAGGGTGCCGTGCGCGTATTGCCGCGCACTGCGGATACCGATAAGAAAAGCATGAGACGGAACACAGCCTCCGCGAAGGGAGTCAGCCGCGGATGAAGCGCGTGCCGAATCAGAATGCCGATCACGGCGGCTTAGTATTGTTAGCCCCGTCCCAGGCGCGCATACCAGGCAGCTTCGCCAACGTCGAGTCCGGCTCGCGACAGCATCAACATTTTCTCCATTCCGCGCAACGGCTTAGAGCGAAGCTGTACCGGGAAGACGGGGCCATTCGCGAATCCGAAATTTCATGGGATGGCCGCCACCAGCATCCCGCTGACGAATGCGCGTGGCACGTGCTCTCGCTCGACGAGAACGGCGAGGTTTGTGGCTGCTCGCGTTATATTAGTTATCCCAACACGGTTCACTTCTCTCAGCTTGGCGTTCGGAATGCCGCGCTCGCGCATTCCGTCGATTGGGGGATGAGGTTGCGCGGCGCCCTCGATTCAGAAGTCGCCGAGGCTCGACGGCGCGGGCTGGCTTATGTCGAAGTCGGAGGTTGGGCACTGGATTCTTCCATGCGGCGGACTGCCGAAGCTGTCCGGATCGCGCTGGCGACGTACAGCCTGGCCCGGCTGCTGGGCGGATGTCTCGGCCTCGCCCCTGCGACCAGGCGGCATTGTTCCTCCGCGATCTTGCGCAAGATCGGCGGACGGCCGCTGCGGATCGGCCAAGATGAGATACCGCCGTACTACGATCCTCACTATGAATGCGAAATGGAGCTGCTTCGCTTTGATTCGGCCGCTCCCAACCCGCGGTATGAGCCGTGGATCGAAGAGTTGCGCTCCTATCTGGCAGATACGCTCGTCCTTCAGGCGCCAGCGAGGGAGGAAATCGCGGTGCGGGAGACCTCCCCGCGCCAGGCGTTGGGGCGCCAGGCGTTGGGGCACGAGGCGTTGGGGCGCGAGGCTTGGACATTTGGACAAGACCTGCTTCAAGCTGTACAATGAGGGTTCGGCAGTCGGGGGCCGTTCCGTTCGTGGTGCGCCCGCTTCCCGGGTGGCCAGCAGGAAGGTCCACATGCTTGCGCAAGCTGCCATCTCGCAATGGGAGTCGGTTCTCGGCCCGGAGAACCTGATTACACGGGAAGAACAGCTTCACGCCGCCGCCAGAGCTACATTCCCGGTAAACCTGCGGATCCCGGCAATCCTACGTCCTGCCACACGCGAGGAAGTTCAGCAGAGTCTCAGAATTGCCAGCAAGTTTGGCGTTCCGGTCTATCCCGTCAGCAGCGGCAAGAACTGGGGATATGGCTCCTCTTCGCCCGCTTCGGACGGCTGCGTGTTGCTGGACTTGAGCCGCATGAACCGCATCCTGGATTTCGACGAGGACTTGGGTTTTGTCTCCGTCGAGCCCGGCGTGACGCAAGGCCAATTGTTCGATTTTTTGCGGAGCCGCAACTCGCACTTGTGGATCGACGCAACCGGATCGAGCCCCCAGTGCAGTTTGATCGGCAATACCATCGAGCGCGGGTTCGGCCACACGCCTTATGGCGACCACTTCGCCAACGTGTGCGGATTCGAAATCGTCCTGGCCAACGGAGAGAAACTGGAAACCGGCGCGGCACGGTTTCGCGGCTCGCCCGCCGCACCGGTCTACCGCTGGGGGTTGGGTCCCAGCCTGGACGGTTTATTCACGCAATCCAATTTTGGCGTCGTGACGCGAATGACCTTCTGGCTGATGCCCGCGCCGGAGTATTTTCAGGCGTTCTTCTTCCGCTGCGACCAGGATGAGGGGTTACCCGCGATCGTTGACGCGCTGCGCCGCTTGCGAATGAGCGGCACGCTGCGCAGCGCGGTTCATGTGGGCAACGACTATAAGGTCCTCGGGGGCATGCAGCAATACCCGTGGGAAGAGACGGGAGGCTCCACTCCTTTAACACAGGACCAGATGGGCGGCTTTCGCCGGCGGCTGAATTTCGGAGCGTGGAACGGCTCGGGCGGACTCTATGGCACACGCACGCAGGTGTCCGAGGCGCGCAGGCTGCTGCGCCGCGCGCTGGCCGGCAAAGTCAGCCGGTTACAGTTTCTGGACGACCGGCGCCTGGGGCTGGCATCGCGATTCTCCAAGCTCTTTGGCCTGATTGCCCGCTGGGATTTGAGCCGGGCGCTGGAGCTGGTGCGGCCATTATACGGCCTTCTGAAGGGCGAACCCTCCGATCGAATGTTGGCCAGCGCCTATTGGCGCAAACGCACGCCGCCTCCGCAACGCATGGATCCGGACCGGGACCGCTGCGGACTGCTGTGGTGCTCACCCGTGGCGCCGGCGGAAGGCGGTCACGCACGGATGCTGGCCACGCTGTCGTCTCAGGTACTCCTTCGCCATGGATTTGAGCCCATGCTTTCGATTACGTTGATTACGGAGCGTGCGTTGGTCTGCGTGATTTCAATTACCTACGACCGCGAGACGCCGGGAGAGGACGAACGCGCGATGGCGTGTTACGCCGACTTGCAGCGGCAGCTTTCCGCGAAGGGATACGTCTCCTACCGTTTGGGAATCCAATCCATGGGTGAGATGAACGCTCAGGGAGCTTACGCGAGACTTCTGGAAGCGGTCAAGCAGGCCGCCGATCCAGCCGGCATTCTGGCGCCGGGCCGGTATGAAACCCCGCAGGTCCAGACCGTCGGCGACGCGAAGGCCGGATCGTGATGCCAAGCGAAGTGAAAGTCCCGATGGTCCATGATATTGGCCTGGAAGCCAAGCGTCTGGTGAGCGATCTGCACACTCCGCGCCCCGCGATCTACTGGACCGATCTCCTGCTGAGCACGCTGGTGGGTTGGACCGCTTTCGCGGCGGCGGTCGCATTTAAGCCGCTTTCGTGGCGAATGATGTTGGCCACCTTGGTCACGGTGTTGGCTTTGTATCGCGCCCTCTGCTTCTTGCATGAGATCAGCCACCTGCGGCAGAGCGCATTGCGAGGATTCGAAACCACCTGGAACCTGCTGCTCGGTGTGCCGATGCTGATGCCGTCCGTTATCTATGTTGGCGTCCATCAAAACCACCACAAGATCTCCACTTACGGAACGGACCAGGATCCGGAATACCTACCGTTTTCCGGACGCCCTTTGATGATTGTGCTCTTCAGCCTGGAGAGCCTGCTGGTTCCAGCGTTGTTGATGGTGCGGTTCCTGCTGCTTTCGCCCTTCAGCCTGTTGTCTCCAAGTCTGCACCGCTCACTCGCGATCCGAGCCTCCGCGCTGTGTATGAATGTGCGCTACCGGCGCGAATTTTCGGAAGCTATCAGCCTTAAAATCGCTCGCTGGGAGGCGGTCACGCTAGGCGTGTGGTGCGGCTTAGCGGCGCTGGCCGCGTTTCGCGTTCTTCCCTGGCATTGCTTTACCGTCTGGTATGTGGTGTCGGCGGCGGTGAGCTTTATCAATACGATTCGCACCTTGGGAGCACACCGTTATACCAGCGACGGGACTCCCCTCGACCGCGATGGCCAGTTGGGCGATTCGATCGATACGCCGGGCGCGTTTTGGACGGAGCTGTGGGCCCCGGTGGGGTTGCGATACCACGCGCTGCATCACTATTTCCCCGGTGTTCCCTATCACAACCTAAAGGCTGCCTATCGGCGGTTGGTCCGGACGCGGCCGGATTCCCCGCATAGCCAGGCAACCAGTCCCAGCCTACCCCGGTCCTTGCGGACGCTCTACCGCGGCGCGAGGACCTGAGCGTCGACTGGCATTTGCGATTCTTGTGGTCCGTTCAGCGGCACAAGACTAAGGGCCTGTCGCGTTTACCCGCTCCCTCTGGTCGCGGCTCAGCCGGGCCTCCGGCGGAGCCGGATGGAACGCGAAGAGACCGCATCAGAGCAGCTATGGCAGGTCACGGGTCGGTGGTAAGTGGGGCAGGTCTGCGACCTGCCATTTTCGGGCCTTCACGAGGGGCGGTCTCAGAGTAGTAGTGGCTTCCGAGCCGCGACCGAAGGAAGCGGTTGCGCCGGTTACGTCGTGGCACGTCCTGAGCGGCACAAGGCCTCAGTTTCTAAAGTCCCTATCATGAACTGCCGAATCTTTGTCCATGTCGTGGAGTATGAGGAGCATTGCGTTTGTAATGGCTGCTCTGGGCTTGATCCAGCTCATCTCCTCCGCGATGGTGTGGTCCTGGCCGCAGCCTACGCTGTTTCTCCTATACGTCTGCATGGCTGTGCTTTGCAGCGCGGTTCAAGTGCGGATCTCGGGCGCCGCGAACCCGGCCCTTTCCGCAAATGTGCCGGTGATCCTGCTCAGCATCCTGCAACTGAGCTTGCCTGAGGCGGTGATCGTCGGGGCCAGCGCCGCCCTTGCCCAGGGTCTCTTGAACCGGCAGACGCGCGCCAGGCCGCTGCAACTCGGGCTTAACACCTGCGTGGTGGCAAGCGTCATCGCCACGGCCGATTTTGTTTACGGGTCGCTTATTCCGAATTCCGTGCGGAGCACCACCGTTCGCCTTGTTACGGCGTCGCTCGCGCTTTTTTTTGCCAATACGTTCCCGATGGCACTGGTAAGCCGGGAGCATAAGCAACAGAGGATCGGACAGGTTTGGAAGGAATCCTCCTCGTGGCTGGTGCCCTATTATCTGGTATCGGCGGCCATCGCCAGCGCGGCGAATGCGGCCGTCACCGGCGGCGTTTCCCTCCAGAGTATGCTCCTGGTGCTTCCGGGAGTTTACCTGGCCTACCGCTATTACCGGGTGCAGAAATCGAACCTCGAAATGCGCGAGACGGCCGCTGAAAACCTGGCCGCTCTGCACCTTCGAGCGATTGAAAGCCTGGCCCTGGCAGTGGAGGCCAAGGACAGTTTGAACACGCGCGGGCACTTGCGCAGAGTGCGCGTATATGCACTTGGCATCGGCCAGGAGATCGGCCTCAAGGGCGACGAGCTGGAGGCGCTGCAGGCAGGAGCGCTGCTGCACGACATCGGGAAGCTTGCGGTCCCGGAATATATTCTCACGAAGCCCGGCAAGCTGACGCCGGAGGAGTTCGCCAAGATGAAGGTTCATCCCATCATCGGCGCGGAAATCGTGGAGCAGGTTCAGTTTCCCTACCCGGTTGCGCCCATCGTTCGCGCGCACCACGAAAAATGGGATGGATCCGGCTATCCCTTCGGCCTGCGCGGAGAAGACATCCCGATCGGCGCCCGAATCCTGACTGCCGTGGATTATCTGGACGCTCTGGCTTCGGATCGCGAATACCGCCGCGCCATGCCTCTGGAGGAGGCCATGAAACAGATTGAAGCTGAATCCGGCAAGGCGCTCGACCCTAAGGTGGTGGAGGTGCTCCGCAGGCGATATCGCGAACTCGAACAGACGGCGAGAGCGACCCAGCATCAAGGCGCCACGCTGTCGAAACATGCCAAGGTCGATCACGGCAACGCTCCCGACGCGGGGCTCGATTTGTGGGCCCTCGCCAGTGCGCCCGCGAGCGACTTCGTGAAGAGTATCGCGGCGGTTGGCAGAGAACAGCAGATGTTGCATGTGTTGATGCAAGGACTTGGTTCATCTCTCGACCTCGACAAGGTTCTGGACCGGGTGGAAACCGGGCTGCGGCCGCTTATCCCCCACGAAGCCATGGCGATCTTCATCCTGCAAGGGGACACGCTGGTGGTGGAACATTCGGCGGGCGAATGCAAAGCGATGCTCAGGGCGGAGGTGCGCGCCGGGGAAGGACTGGTCGGATGGGTAGCGCAAAACGAGCAACCTATCGTCAACGGGAATCCAACGGTTGAAGCAGGATTTCGAGGCGGGGAAAACGAGCTTCTGGCCGCTCTCGCCGTGCCCCTCAAGGGTTGTAGCGGCGTCATCGGCGTTCTGGCGTATTACCGCCGGATCCGCGATTCCTTCAATGCCGATCACGTGCGGATTCTGACCGACGTCGCGCCGCGGATCGCCACCGCGGTTGAGAACGCGCTCAAGGTCAGGGAGATTGAAGAGCGCGCAAACGTGGACTTAACCACGGGACTGCTGACCTTGCGCGGCATGACCGAGGCGCTCGAGATCGAGTTGATCCGCGCCAAACGGCAGCATCAGACCCTGGCGGTGGTCGTCGCGGAGTTCTCCGGCGTCAACGCCCTCAAGCCGCAAGCGTCTCACGTAGACACGGATTGGGGGCTGCGCGCGGTCGCCCGGCTCCTGAAGGAAGGTTGCCGGGAGTATGATCACATCGCCCGGGTAGGAGACGACACGTTCACCATGATTCTTCCCGGCATGAAGCAGAAAACCATCGGGCACAAGATTGAGACGCTGCATGCCGCGGTCTTGGGGACCTTTCCGAAATTCATCAAGAACGGGACGATCCGCTTTGCCGTCGGGGCAGCGCTTTATCCGGACGACGCGGACACGTCAAAACTCCTTCTCGCGATCGCAGAGGGGCGCCACAGAAGGAGAGTTAACGATTCAACCGAAAGTCTCCTGGCGCTGCAAGCGCACAATCGAGAGGAAACGGAGTCGTCGCCACAGCCGACCCATGAAGGCCGCCGCCCTTAGCGGTGTCGCGGCGCGGTGAGGAAAGTAGAAGTAGGCAGGTCGGAGACCTGCCCCACTGGCTGCAGAGGAGTGATGAGCGGGGGTGGGGCAGGTCTGCGACCCGCCATTTCCAGTTTCGAGAACCCGGCGGGGTGGTTCTGCGTCTAATTGAGTAGATCATGGCTACTGCCGTTGTGACCCC
>Ga0210394_10003306_pt1 | contig 20490 bp, 13 predicted proteins | sample IncBWC12MmetaG_FD_160121 | JGI IMG/M metagenome (GOLD analysis project Ga0210394, IMG submission 160121) | Forest soil microbial communities from Barre Woods Harvard Forest LTER site, Petersham, Massachusetts, United States - Inc-BW-C-12-M | ecosystem: Environmental > Terrestrial > Soil >...
GTCCTCCCACTGGATCGAACACGATGCGGGCACCCTTGCCAGCGGTGATGCGCCGCACCTCCGCAACAAGGTCCGACTCGGCCGTTGCAATCACGTGTTTCGCTCCGTGCTCTTTGAGTGCCGCCGTCTTGGCGCCGGTGCGAGTGGTTGCAATCGGGACGGCGCCGGCCCAATTGGCGAGCTGAATGGCGGCAAGGCCGACGCTGCTCGAGGCGGCGCGGATAAGGATGGCGTCGCCCACCGCCGTGTGCGCAACTTCATAGATCGCGAGCGCGGTGAAATACTGCATCCAGATCGAGGCCGCTTCGACGACGGTGAGACCGGGCGGCGGCGCAATGAGGCTGCGCGCCGGGACGATGGCATGCTCCCCATACAGACCATACTCGCCGAGACGGTAGTTCGGCATGACGCACACCCGGTCACCGGCCGAAAAGCCTTGCACTTCGGCTCCCAGCGCTTCCACGATGCCAACGCCTTCGTAGCCAATGAGTGACGGAAACTTCGGCACTTGCAGATAAGCTCCGGCGCGAAACGCTGCCTCCGAGCGGTTGAGACCGATGGCTTCGACCCGGATTCGGACCTCTCCGGTACCGGGATCACCGACATTGAGCTCTTCGATCCGCAGTTGCTCCGGACCCCCATGCTCGTGGAATCGAACCACTTTGCTCATCGCGTAATCCTCTCGTAATAAGTGCGTCTGCGCGCAGCGAGGCACCGCGCTCGGCCACCGAGGTCGTTGTTCAAACAGATAGGTCGTTGCGGAGCACCTTGGCAATCGCCGCAATGGTATTCCAGTTGCGAGTGGTTACTGAGACACCGTAGAGCCGGTCCAGTGTACCGAGGAGACCGATGGCCTTCATCTGGCGCCTGTACATTCCGATGACGAATCGGTTTCGTCTCGTGAGGATCTTCATCAGCCATTGACCACTGGACGGGAATCGCATGGGTGTTGACGGCATCAAGCGAGGGCGCCGGGACAGCACGCTGACGAAGCGGACAACACCTCGTCGCACCGACTGTCCTGCAAAAGGATTCTTCGAAATTAGACTCGTAATGTCGCGGCCCTGGCAAACGACGATCTCGGCGACAAACGGAAGTCTGCGTGCCACTTCGGCGCGTGCTTGGGCCTGGGTGATTGGCTGCCGAAGGACAAGTGTGCCCGCCGCGCCAATATTGACGGCACCCAGGTGCTTCAGTGCTTCGGCCAGCTTGGTCGGTCGGAAAGTCCTGTGACCGCCGACGTTAACTCCTCTCAGAAAAACAACGAGTGCCACTCGATTCCCCTCAACAAGTCCGCTCGAGAGGTTACATTCTACCGCGGCGGTGGAACGTCCGGTTCCGGGCGATCAACTCGGTGTGGTGATCTACCGATGCCAGACTCGTCATTGTGCATTGTGGGCGCGGCCACCCGCACTCACTGGTAGATGACGCTCGAGAATCGCCAGATCCGCTATCGCGCGGAGGTGGCATTGAGGGAAAGGCGCGAGGCACCCCGAGGATCAACAATGGTCACGGACAATGTTCCTGATAGAGTCACAGGATGCGCAATGGCTTTGCCGTCGAAAAAAGCCTCCGCCCCGCCCGTCCAGTGATGCACCCGCACGTTGACTTGATGCCACCACGGTTGGTATCCACCCTCGCGCGCATCAAACTCCAGATCCATTCCCGCAGCTGTGCGCACACAGCGCACTTGTTGACGAAGATAGCCCTGTTGCACGTACGCCATGCTGTGCCCATCGTCGGCATAAATCGTACCGTGGCAGCTCTCACCCGGATAGATATCCAGCGACAATGCACCTTGAGGCGTCTGCGACGTACTTTGTATCAAAGGCTGACTTGGCAGTATCGCGCCTGCGCGCACGAATACCGGCAGGCGGTCGAGCGCCGGTGTCAGCCTGATCGCCTGGACCGACGAACCAGAGGCTGACTTCGCCGATGCACGCGCGACCGGCTCGCCAGTCCAATAGTCGTACCAACCCCCGGCCGGCAGACAGACCTCGTAGGCCTGCGGCGACTCCAAGTCCGGCGGCGGCGCAATCAGCAATCGATCTCCCAGCATGAATGCAGTCGGTTGCTCGCACGGCGCGTCGAGGGCGTCGGGGAAATCATAAAAGAGCGGCCGCATCAGTGGAGCGCCGGTTCGCGAATTCTCGTCGGCGAGCGCGTACAAATAGGGCATCAACCGGTAGCGCTCCTCGATGAACCGCTTGCGAATACGCGTCTGCTCGGCACCATGCACCCAGGGCTCCTTCGGCGGCGTACCTTTCTCGGAGTGCGCACGAAAGATCGGTGCGAAGGCGGCGATCTCGATCCATCGCGTCATCAACTCCGCGCTTGGGGTTCCGATGAAGCCACCCACATCCGCGCCGCTGTAGGCAAAACCGCTCATGCCGAGATTGAGCAGCATGGGAATCGACAGTTTGAGATGATTCCACGTCGAGCTGTTGTCTCCGGTCCAGGTCACCGCGTAGCGTTGGCCGCCTGCATAACTCGCCCGCGTCATGACGAAAGGTCGCTCATGGGGATTGAGTTGGCTCACTCCCTCGAAGGTGGCGCGCGAATTCAGCAGTCCGTAGACATTGTGGATTTCTTCATGGGTTCCCAAACGCGGTGCGAAGCCCGGCTCCGCGATCCGGTGTTGCGTATCGAGCGGCAGGGTTTTGGTCGGCGTGTCAAATACGGAAGGCTCGTTCATGTCATTCCAGAAACCCGCAACGCCGGCGGCGGCGAAATCGCGATACAGTGAACCCCACCAAGCACGCGTCTCTGGGCGGGTGAAATCGGGAAATACGGAGGGGCCGGGCCAGACGCGACCGGCGTACACCGAGCCATCGGGCCGCTTGAGGAAATGGTCGCCTGCGATGCCGCTGTCATAGGGCGAATAGCCCTGGTTCGGCGCAACGGCGATGTGCAGGTCGGTAATGACCACCATCCGCAATCCTTGCTGCTTTAGATCCCGGATCAATGCCGGCAAATCGGGAAAAGTAACTGGATTGGTGGTGAAGGGTCGATTGCGGTCCTGAAAGTCGATGTCCAACCAGATCGCGTCGGCAGGAATGTGTTCGGCGCGCAGCCGATCGGCAATCACATGCACCTCGGCGGCGGATTGGTAGCTGTACCTGGACTGTTGGAAGCCGAGCGCCCAGGCGGGTACTAGGGGTGCCTTGCCGGTGAGATCCGTATACCGCTCGACCACGTCGTGAGTGGCCGGCCCATAGATCAGATAGTAATCGATCGGTCCGGAGGCCGAGCCAAAGGCGAGCGTTTGCGGATCCTGCTTGCCGAAGTCAAACCAGCTGCGCCAGGTGTTATCGAGCAGGATTCCATAACTACCGCCGGGTCCGCCCGCCGCGACAAAGAAGGGAACGCTTTTGTAAATCGGGTCCGTCGATTCTTGAAAGCGGTACGAATCGTTGTTCCAGAGAGTAAACGCCTGGCCGCGACGATCGAGGGGACCGGTTTTGTCGCCCAAACCGAAAAAATGCTCCGTCGGGGCGAGTTGCTTTCGCAACATAAAACCGCTGCCCCTCGTTTCCAGTGCATGGCTCGCGGCATCCGCAGAGATCACGTGGCCCTGCAAATCCGACACGATGATTCGCAGCGCCGAGAGCTCGATGCGCACCGACAGCGCCGCGGTGTGAAACTCGACAGAATCAGTATCCTGCTTGACGCTGACCTGGACAGAGCGCTCGCGTATCTCCCGGGGCACTGCCCAGGAGGCGTCCTCCGGCAATTCCTCGGCCGGCGCCGCACGCACGCGCAGAATGTCATCGGCCAAGGCCGTGACGCGCACGTGCCAGGGACCACTGTGAACATCCGCGCCGTCGCTGCGGACCATGATGCTGGCGGCGAGCGCCGGCGCGCCGGCCGCGCAGAGCAGACAGCAGGGTAGGAGGATTCTCAGCAGTGACACTGCTAGGGCGACTTCAACAAGGACGCCCTGAGCTTTTGCTTCAGCGCATCACGGATTCTGGAATTTAGCGTTCCGAGGACGCCGCGCAGGTCGGCGGGAAGATGCTCGAGCGCATCGCCTTGCGAGCGGAACACATAGGCATCGAACATCGACTGCCAGTAGGTGCGCTCGGGCGCGGGCAGATCCTTGATCGCCAGCAGTGCGGTCAAGAAACAATCGTAAGGATTTTCGATTCCCGGCGCCTGCGTGCCCCACCAATAATTGACCATGGCGTTGTAAGGATCGAGCGAGGTGACGTGATGCCACCAATAACGCGGCATGAGCAGCGCATCCCCGGGTCCCAACTCCGCGCGCAGCGCTGCGCCCAAGGCGGTTTGAAAACGCGGGAAGCGGGTGAAATCAGGCGCCTCCAGATCGACAATCGACAGCGGCGGCGGATTATCGATGGCACCGATGTACAGATTTGTTACCTGCTCGGGGGGGAACAACACGAACCGCCGCCGGCCCGCGATCACGCAGGCGAGGTTGTGGTCCCGATCATGATGGATTTGCGTGCGCACCCGACCGCCCAACCACAACAACGGCGCGACTTGCGGCAGGAGCGGCATTGGATTTTGTTGGACGAAGGCCGGCAGATGCGAGGCGAGCGGCAGCATTTGAAAGGCGATGATGGGCGCATTCGGGCGATCGGCCTGGCGCTCGATGCGATCAAGCGTTTCACTGATTCCACGCTGATACTTGGAGAAAGTAAATTCCCGAAGATCGGCGCTGTAACCGAATCGTCCCTGAGTGCTGGCGGGCGCCTCCATAACCGTGCCGGGAAACCCTAAGTCCATGGATTTGAAGTACTGATTGAGTGCGGAAGCTGAATGTCGGCCCGCGGCCAGCGCCGGCCAGTGCTCGATGAGGCCTTTCAACAACAAAGGTTTGGAGGCCTTGACCGCCAGATCAAGCTCCGCTGCCGTGGTGATCGAGGCCGCGGGTATTTCCGGAAGCTCGCTTAAGCTGTCGCTCTTTTCTCCTGCCGAAGAACGGGGAAAAGCGACTGTCAGGCCGGGCGACATAAACTCTCGAGATATTGATCGTGCGTGGGTTGCTCGAGAACCTTTTTGTTGATGAACTCGAGGATGCGGCGAAACTCTTCATCGACGCGCTTGGATGGAATTCGATCAGTCGCCGGCGCCCAGCTATCCGGCACCACGCCAAGCCCGGTGAATATCGCTTGCCAGCTTTCGGGCAAAAACGTTTCGTCTTCCATGGGTGCAATGTCCCCGCGGGCACGAAACGTGGCGATTTTGTGGGCAAGCGCTGCAGGCAAAGCGAGCCCGTGCGCCTTCTGCCAGAAGTTTCCCTCGACGGGAGACAGGGCATAGAACGCGCATTGAAAATCGCGGATTCGCTCGTAGTACGAGCGCATGATTCGATTGTATTCGGCTTGTTCCGCGGGGAACTGGCCGCTCCCCGGAAACAAGGCCAGCAAATGAACCAGCCCCAGTTGCAGAGAATGAATCTGCACATCGAAAATCGGATCGAACACGCACGCTGATCCGCCCACCGCGACGCAATTGCGCTCCCAGATTTGCGCTCGGACCCCAGGATTCACGGAATGGAAGCAGCCTTCCGCCAGTTTGACGCCGCAGGTGGCGCTGGCAGACTCGAGCGCGGCGTCATCGCTCACCAGATCGCTGGAAAAGGCGTGCACCACACCCGTGGCGGCCTGCGAGGGATGCAGCGCCGTCCAACCGGCGCGTGCCATGCGAATTTCAGCGAACGGCGGTATCGATGTGAAGGCCGGCGCACGCGCCGACATCACACGATCGACCGTGAAATGGGGCCGCCAGTCTTCCGAGGCGACGCCCAGCGAACGGCCGATAAGAACCGCATCCTCGCCGCTCGCATCGACGTAGAGTTCGCCTTCGAGCGATACCAACCCGTCCATGCTCACCGCAGAGATCGATCCATCGTCTCGCCGCTCGACCTCGACGTGTTGCGCCTCGTACACCCTAATGCCGAGTGAAACCGCGATCGATTTTAAGTAGGCCACGTAGGCCATGGTGTGCAGGTGATAACCATAATCGGTTCGCCCGAAGGTCGCCGTGGCCTCGTCAGGGAGCAGCATGCGCCCGTTTTGCGATGCGATGGCAGTCAAGCAAAAATGCTGAAAGGATCTGTTCAGACCCAAACGCCTCGCCTTGAGCCAGCAAGGAAAAAACGCGCTGCCCTCGATGGGTGCCCCATACGCACCCCAGGCATGAAAAAAGTTGGGCACTTTGCCGGAAAGATCCACGACGTTCTGGCCGAATGAAAAGCTGCCGGCCGTGACGCGCAGGAGCGTCGCTTCCTTAATCCCGAGTTTTGTGTGAAAGGCTTCGAGCGGCGGCAGCGTGGCGCTGACATGAGAAGGTTTTAAGCGAGTCGGCAGCTCGACCGCGACTACTTGCACGCCCACGCACGTCAGCGCGCTACTTAAGGCGTTGACGCTGAGCCATAGATCGGCATCCCGCCCCACCACCACCACACGCGACACTGGCGCAGTGGCGCTCATACCGTCACTTCCTCGGCGGGCATCGCCTGCGCAGCGCCGCAATAATTAGCGATGAACTCGCCGTGCGATGCCATGGCGTTCACATTGGTTTGGATGCGGTTGCGCAGTTCCGCCAACCGCTCCTCGAGCGTGTCCGTCGTGAATGCATCGGCGAGCCGATCATAGCCCTGAGGGTTGATCCCCTGCCCGATGAGCACCGACAGCCAACTGTCCCGCGCAAACAAGCCATATTGGTAATTGGGGAGCGAGGCTCGCGCGCGGAACAGGGCCAACTTATGAACGAGACTGTCCGGCAAGGGCATGGATCGCACATAGTCCCACATAGGTTCCCCGACCCGCCGGTTGGCGGTGTAATGCAGGACGAGAAAATCGCGGATTCGCTCATATTGCATATCATTGAGGCGGTTGAATTCATTCATGAGCCGTGGATCTGAAAGCGCTCCCGGCTTTGGCATGAGATTGATGAGATCGGTGACGGCGGCCTGGATCAGGTAGATGCTGGTGGATTCAAGCGGCTCGAGAAAACCGCTGGCAAGGCCGATGGCAACGCAATTGCCACGCCAGGCATGTTCGCGTCGGCCTGGAGAAAACCGCAACAGACGCGGCTCCGCCTGCGCAGCGGCGCCCGGCGCGCCGGCACCCAGTGCGGCTACGAGTTCATTCCTGGCGTCGCCCTCGTCGATGAACCGACTCGAAAAAACGTAACCGTTGCCGGTGCGATGCTGCAACGGAATGCGCCACATCCATCCCGCGCGCCGTGCACTGGCGCGGGTATAGGGCGTGAGCGCACCGGCCCTTTGAGTTGGCAGTGCGAAGGCCCGATCGCACGGCAGCCAGTGGGTCCAATCGCGCCACGCCGCCCCCATGACGCCGCCCAACAGCAGCGACCTGAAGCCGGAACAGTCGAGGAAAAGATCGCCTTCGATTCGCTCGCCCGACTTGAGCGTCAATTCTTGAACATCGCCGCTCGTCGCGTGCCGTTTGACATCGCATACCTGCCCTTCGATGCGCCGCACGCCCCGCTCAATGGCCCACCTGCGCAGGTAAGCGGCATACAAACCTGCGTCAAAATGGTAAGCATAGGCATACGTCGAGCGGATCGAGTTTCGGTCTTCGTTGGGAAACTCGAAGGCGTTGTTGCGCGCTGCGACCACCGCGTACGAATAGTCTTGAAGCGAGTTTCGCAGGCGTCCGGCTTGCAGGCCCCGCAACCAATGGTGCTGAAATTCCACCCCGCCCCAGGGTTCGCCGAACGCGCCGAAGGGATGAATGTAGCAATCGCCGGGCAAGTCCCAGTCGCAAAACTGTATGCCTATCTTGAAGGTGGCCCGCGTCTCGCGCATGAACTGGGCCTCATCGAGGCCCAGCATGTCATTGAAGATCCTGATATGCGGTAGTGTCGCCTCGCCGACGCCGACCGTTCCGATATCATCGGACTCGATCAGCGTCACGGCATAGTCTTCCGGCTTCAGCCGGCGCCTTATCGCGGCCGCGCTCATCCACCCGGCCGTGCCGCCGCCGACAATGACGATGCGCAGCGGCCCTGATTGACTGTCGTACTGCCTGGCTTCGGCCATCTCTCCCCCTATCTGGGATTAGACATCATGGCCGCCCGGCTGCCTAGAACTTCACGCGTACGCCAGCCTGGTAACGCCGGTCTATCAGCGACCAGCCCGAATCTTTGAACACCGCAGCAGCGCCCGGCGTTGCGGAAGAATCGCCGAAGATTTGCTGCTGGTAGACGGTCTTGGTGTCCAAAATGTTTGCCACAACCACCGACAACTCGACATGCGAGCCGATCGAGTAGCGCACCGAGCCGTCCAGAAAGCCGGCCGCCTTCTGGAACACCGGCAAGCCGATGCAGCAGTCGAGATTCGAGGTGAGATAGCGCGAGCGCCAGTTGTAGGCCAGACGTACTCCCACCGGCCCCTTCTCGTACAGACCCACGATGTTGTAGGTGTCCTTCGATACGCCCGCGAGAACGTGCGAGTCGATCACCACGCCCGTCACTACCGGCACGCCGGCACCGACCGCGCCCACGCCGCCGCCCGAGGTGGCGTCGATGAGGTTGGAGTTATTGATACCGACCTGATCGACGTAGGTGTAGTTCAACTGTATGCCGAAGCCGTTAAAGGGATTTGGCAGGAAGTCGAAGAAGGTCTGATAGGCCACTTCGACGCCCTTCACCTTGCCGCCATCCTTCTCGTTGATGGGCCCCAAGATCTCCGCCGTCTCAGTGGCGCCATTGTTGGTGAACGTGCGGCCGAAATTCGAATAGGACAGGCTGTTCGAGAGCTTCTTGTAGAAGAGCCCCGCGGTGAGCGAACTGCTTGAGCTAAAATACCGCTCATACGACAGGTCGAACTGGTCCGCAGTCTCAGGCAGCAAGCCCGCATTGCCTGCCGTCGCGTTAAACACGAAGTTGTAGCCTATTACGTTTGCCGGAATGTGCGCCGCGGTCGGCGAGTTGTAGACCACGTACGGCGAGTCCGGAGAGGTGTTGATGACCGGCGAATTGATCTGAACATAATTTCGCAGCAAGCCGATGTCCGGACGGGATATGGCGCGCGAATAGGCGAAGCGTACGAAGTCCTTCTCGGTGAACCCGAAGCGCACGTTGAAGCTCGGCAGCGCATTGGTGTGCGAGGACTTGAATGTGTTGGGCGAACCACCGCCGTTGGCGAAGGCGGTGATGTCCGGGGTGAGGTAGCACAAGGGGTTGACCACAACGCCCGGCGGCAAAGGCGTGCCGCACGCCGGGGAGCCTTGCAGGTTGAGCGGCGTTGGATAGCCGACGCTGCCGTCGCTGGTCTCCTCGGTGCGCACCACGCGCACGCCGAGGTTGCCGACGACGTTGACGCTGCCGAAGATGTTGGTGTCCTTGCCGCCGAAATCCAGCATCAGATAGGCCGCCTCGGTGCGTTCATCGACGTGCATCGCTTCGGAGGGCAGGAAGCAGCCATCCACCGTGACCCCGGTCCGAGAGCAGATCGGCACGTATCCTGGGGTAATGGGTGAGTTGGTGGTGGCGCCGCTCAAACCCTGCAGCAGCGCCGACATGTTGGTGATGGTGGCGTTGTTCAAGAATACCAGCGAGCCGTTCGGATACGCGGTGTTGTTGTAGAAGCCGTTGAAATTCGTGGTGCCCCACATGTTGGCCCCGTAACCCAAGAAGGGTGCGTGCCCGGCGGCGCATGCAGGATAGGGGCCCGGCGAGGTGTTCGCGGCGCTGAAGCCTGGTCCATTGCAATTCCAGTTGGCCGCGATCGGCGTCCAGTTATACGTGGAATAGTTCACGCTTTGGCTGCGATCGGCGTAGCGCACACCGGCTCTTAAGGAATCCAGCCAGCCGCCTTTGTTGATGTCGTAAGTTAAATCCCCGCGGAATGCGGACTCATAGCCTTTATCATCTTCCAGATGTCCTTGGATGAAGGGAATCCAGTAGTTCTGCGGATTCGATAGCCCACCCGCCGCATAGTTGACATTGGAACCGGGCTGCAGTTGGACCTGCGGCATGCCGTCGCCGGCGACGCTGTACTGATAGTTGGCCATGGAACCGGTGGCCACGAGAATGTCGTTGTTGTGCACCCGTGCGTCGATGTACTGCGCATCGAAATTGCTGTGCAGCCGGTCGGTGATGTCCCATTTGACGTTGACCGAGATGTCCTTCGTATCCTCGCTGTGATCGAAATCGCGGGCCTCATCCTGGAAGTACAAGCCGTCCCGCGTGGTGGCGCAGGTAAAGCCGGGGCCGCAGTCGTTGACGAAGGGCACTCCCGGGACCACGGAGCCGGTATTGATGGCATCTTGGATATTGGGCGAGTAGCTTCCGAGCCAACTGCCGTGGGGTTGCGTCAGCGTGCCCGACTGCAGCATGCCGTTCGAACCGAACACCAGCGGCGCGGTGCCCGTGGCGGGTCCCAGGAGAGTCGAACCGCGCGGATCGAAGGCGGCTGTGCCGAAATAGGTGCCGTCGAGGATCGCGTGGCTGGCGTTCTCCAGCCATTTGTTGTGGTAGCTCGAATCCGTGTACTGCACGGTCGCGAGCAGGGACTTGGGATTGTTCTGGTATTGGGCGGCAATGGTGCTGCCGATGCGATCCCGGTCGTAATCCACTTGCGAGTAGCGGATGCCGTCCGGCGCGAACGCCCAACCCGTGCCGCCGAACGGATTGGAGGTACAGGGAATGCTGCCATCGGGATTGACGATGGCATGTGCCACCGTCCCATAGCCCGCCGAGCAATAGGTATCGATCTTGTCCATGATCACGTTTTGCGTGCGCGTGATCACGTGCGAGCGCGAGTAATCGGCCAACAATCCGAACTGCCCGAGGGCCGTGTCTATCGAGTCGCTGGCCAGCACAGAGTAGGCGGGAGTAGTCTGCTTCGACCGATCCCCATAGTCGGCTTGTGCAGATGCGACAATCACAGGACCCATCTGATCGAATGGCAGCCGCGTGCGAAGATCCACCGTGCCGGCGATGCCGCCCTCGATCATGTCGGCCGTCTGATTCTTGTACGCATCTGCACGGCTCAGCAATTCCGGCGAGATGTCGTTGAAATTCAGCCCACGGCCCGAGTCGGCTGAAAACGTATCACGGCCGTTGAATTCGGTGCGCACCTGCGTGAGACCGCGAATGAGAATGTTGGTCGGCTCGCCCGAGGGGTGCGTACTGTCATCGTTCGACTGCAGGCGATTGACGGTGATGCCGGGCAAGCGCTGCAAAGCGTCGGACGCCGACTTGTCGGGAAAGGCGCCGATGTCGGTGGCCGAAATCGAATCAACAAACGTTCTCGCGTCTTTCTTGATTTCCTGCGACGTGGCGATGGCCTGTTTCACCCCGACCACGACGACCTCTTGCAGAGGCCCCTGATCTGAGGCGCTATTGGCAGGCTCGGGCGATAGCCGTCCGGCCGTCGTGGCTTGCGCGACCCTCAAATATCGAGGATTGCGATCGGCTATTGTGGAAGTGGTCGGCGCAGAAGTCGTTGGAGTCGTTTTGTCGCCGGTGGCAGCCTTGGTGCCGGCGGCGGATTTGTCTGCCGCGGAAATGGGGCGAATGGTGGCGGTATTATCGTTGCTGTAGACCGCCTCCAATCCGCTGCCGCGAAGCAATTGCTCCAGGGCTGCATGCTTCTCGAGCTGTCCGGCCACGGGGCTTGCGGTCGCATGGCTGACCACATCGTAGCGATACAGCAGCTGCATCTTGGCTTGGGCGGCAAAATTTTTGAGCGCGTTCGGCATCGGTTGCGCCGAGATGTCGAATCGGGCCGGATCGGCGATGGCTGTGCCGGGTGTCGCGAGAAGTAGCCCCGGTGCGCATGCCAGCGCCTGCAATACAGCCAGCCGGACCAAGCTGTTGCTCGTTTTCATCCAACATCCCCCGTATATTGTTCCAGTATCTGCGGCTCTTTACGAACCGTCTGCTATTACGACCCGCGAGGGGGGGAAAAACCCCCGGGTCATTTTTCACTTAAGGGCAGTCCCTTCGATGTACACGTGATCCTCGCCATCGCGCCGGATAGTCGTGCCGAATCCATCCCGCAACATCGTCAGCAGTGCTTCAGCCCCTTCGGGACTGGTTTGAAACGTTCCTCCCACCGGCATCTGCCGAAGCGCTTCATCCTGGATCTCGATCTTGAGCGTGGTGTATCGCATCAACTCATCGACGACATCGCCCAGCGACTGATCCTGAAAATAGAGGCTGCTCCTTCTCCACGCGAGGGTGCGGCTGAGCTGCGCCGAATCGAGCGCGCGGATCACCTCGGCGCGGCCGTGAGCATCGGCTTGCTGGCCGGCCGTGACGGCAGCCGCCGACAGGATCAGCGCGGCATCCGAGGGAAGCGAGTCGTTCGCCGTCGCATTGACTACCTGGACCGTGCCCTCGCTAACCGTCACTTCGACACCCGTGGGCCGCAAATAGACGTTGAACGCCGTGCCGACCGCGCGCACCCAATAGTTGCCCGCACGCACCCAAAACGGCCGTTGCGTATCGTGGGCGACTTTGAAATAGGCCTCGCCGCGCTCCAGACGAATGACGCGGCTGCTCTGGGAATAGTCCACCCACACGCGGCTGTTGGTATTCAGATCGAGCGACGAGCCGTCGGGCAGGGCCACCGCGGCCTGCTCACCGATCGCGGTTTGAAAGCGGGTTTCTTCCTTCTGTTTGTACACATTCCAGCCTGCGGCCAGAACAAGCGCCGTAATACAGGCGGCCACGGCACCTGCCAGCCAGCGATTGCGCGCAGGCGCCGCTGCGGCGGCGTTCATCGATTGGCCGAAATACACCGCGCGAACCAAGGGCGCGCTTTTCACCAGCTCCTGCCACGTGGAAGAAAGCTCTGCATAGGACTTGGCATGTCGGGGATGCGCGGCGAGCCAGGCCTCGAAGCGCGCCCGGTCGGAAGACGTCACGTCATCGGCGTGCATGCGGGCAAACCAAACGCTGGCCTCGCGCTCGGTGTCCTCGATACTCGGCAGCCGATGAAGCTTACCCATGATTCTGATCCTGCCTCGCGGGGTTGTAACGTCGCTTTATATAGCTGTGCGTCTCTCGAAGCCCCCTGGCGATATGCTTTTCGACCGTCTTGGCCGAAATCCCCAAGCGTTCGGCCACCTCCCGGTAAGAGCATTCGTGAAACACACGCAATGTAAAGGCCGCGCGGCATTGCGAAGGCAACCTGTCAATCGCTTCCTGGATAAGCCGGTGCCGCTCATCTCTCAGCAAAGCTGATTCCAGTGATTCACACTGAAGATTGACCCGCGTCATGTCCAAATCCCCCACTGCCCCTCGCTCTACCGCGCGTCGATGACGGTATTCGTTAGCGGCCAAATTGCGCGCCGTCGAAAACAGGAACGCCCTTAAGGTTGTCACCGAATCGCGTTGCCGGTAGGTGCGAAGAAACGCCTCCTGAACGATTTCTTTAGCCGTCTCACTGGAGCCGACAAAGCGCTGGATGTAACGAATCAACGATTGGCGGCTCTCGGTAAAGAGCTTCGCGAACGTCTCGGTTCGAGAATCCATTGTTGTCGGCATGGCCGTGTCGTCCCCTGCGACGCACCCTACGCGTAGTTGGGCTCCGTGGGCAACTCTTGAAATTCGATTGGGGGTTTTTGTCCTCCCAAGTGTCGTATGCCTCGCGGGGTTGCGTCGCAGTCCGGTGATATTGTTAACTTAAACCAAGGGCGGGCTCTCAATGATCGCGCTCCCGAAGGCCTGCGCCGGACGGTTGATCGCGGCTCTATTAATAGCACCGAGCCTTTTGAATGCCGCTGCCTCGCCACCCTCGCCGGCCACCGTCGTCGCGTTGGATCCGATGATCACAGCCGGGGTAGGCGCACGGCTCGACTTTGTGGAGTACGAGGCGGAGAGCGGCGCCACCAACGCGCGCATCGTCGGTCCCGACGTCGCCTTTACGACGCTGGCTTCGGAAGCCTCCGGTCGCCGCGCGGTCCTGCTCGAAACCGAGCGGGATTTTGTCGAATTCGCGCTGTCTGCACCAGCCAATGCCCTGACGGTGCGCTACGCCGTGCCGGATGGTCCGGACGAGGGAATCACCGACTCCACTTTAAGCATATATGCAAAAGGCAAGCGCATAGCAGTTCTACCCGTAACGTCCCGTTACTGTTGCTACTACGGCCGCTACCCCTTCACCAAGAACGCCGCCGATGGCAGCGGCCACCACTTCTTCGACCACGCGAGGACGCTGCTCGATCACGTTCTGCCGGCCGGCACCGTGATCCGGTTGATGCGCAGCCCCGAGATGAAAAGCGTGTGGTGTGCGATCGATCTCGTTGATTTTGAACTCGTGCCTGCGCCGCTCAAGCGGCCGCGACATTCGTTGTCGGTGGTGGACTTTGGTGCCGATCAGCGCGGCGAATCGGACTCGCGAGAAGCCTTTTCCAAGGCCATCGCCGCGGCTTCCTCTGCTAAACGAGCGCTTTGGATACCACCGGGACATTTTCGACTCGATGGCCATCTCGAAGTGGATCGCGTCGAAATTGCCGGCGCCGGCGCATGGTATTCCATCCTGCAAGGCGACGGGGTTGGTCTGTACGGACGCAATGCGCCCCATCCCTCGCAGGCGGTCGACATTCACGATCTCGCCATCATCGGCGAGGTGCGTGAACGCGATGATCATAAGGCCCTGGCAGGCATCGGCGGCGCGTTGGGCGGCGGCAGTCGCATCCATGACTTGTTTATCCAGCACGTCAAAGTTGGCCTTTGGCTCGACGGTCCCTTCGATGGTTTGTTGATCAGCCAGGTCAGAGTTTTCGACACCACCGCCGATGGACTCAATCTGCATCGCGGCATTTCGAACGTTACCGTCGAGGAGAACTTATTTCGCAACAATGGCGATGACGGCATTGCGTCCTGGGCTGACAATCTCGCCAATCACGACTTGATGATTCGACACAACACCGTGATCGCGCCCATCTTGGCGAATGGCATCGCCCTTTACGGTGGTCACGACATCGCCGCTATCGGCAATCTCATCGCCGACACCCTCACCGAGGGCGGCGGACTGCATTTGGGCAACCGCTTCCACGCCGTGCCGCTCTCGGGCAGGATCTCTTTGCAGGACAACATGGTCGTGCGCGGCGGCGGATTCGATCCTCGTTGGCCGAGCGGCGTCGGCGCGGTTTGGCTCTACGCCTTGGAAGAACCCATCGAGGCGCAGATTGAGCTTAAAAACACGACGTTGTTGGACAGCACCCACGCCGCCCTGCTGCTCATGGGCAAGCGCATCGATGGGTTGACGGTGGACGGACTTCGCGCTGATCGCGCGGCGGGACACCTGATCGAACTGCGCGCCGAGGGAAGCGCAACCCTCGCAGGCATCGATGCGGCCGGTGTTATGGATCCTGCCGTGCTCACGTGCGCGGCGTTCGTGCTCAATTGGCGGGGAACAACCACGGGAGTCGCCACCTACGGCGCGCACGGCTGCTAGCGCCAGTTGACGCGCCGCCCTGCGGCCCCCGGCCCCCCTATGCCGCCGCCTGGCGTTCCACTTCCCAGCCCTTGCATGCCAGCAGGACAGTGCGCGGCACCACGTGCTCGCCGCTGGCGTAATACGCCACTTGTCGCCGCGACAGCCCGAGCGCTTCGGCCGCATCCGTCAAGCTCAAACCATGTTTCCAGCGCCAACGAATGAACTCGAGTCACGCTGATCAGCCTCACCTGCCCAACGCGCAAGCCTCTCAATCAAGAACACGGCCGCTTCGTTGCTTCGCGTGATCACGTGAAAGTGTGGCGGTGGATGGCAAGTCGATTGGCATGCACTAGTGCAACCCGTGCACTATGTATATGACCAAACTGGACAGTTCGCAGTTGCTACAGTGTGCTACGATGTGCTACAGTTCGATTTATGAAAATCCGTACCATCTCTCAGCGAGAGCTTCGCAATCAATCCGCCGCTGTGCTCCGTGAGGTGGAGGCCGGACGAACGATCATCGTGAGCCGAAACGGCACGCCTGTCGGAGAGTTGCGACCCATTAAGCGACGTCGCTTCGTGCCTCGCGCGACCATCGCGGATGCTGCAGGAAAAGCCGCCCGGATCGATGCCGCGCAATTCCGTGCAGATCTCGATGCTGTAGTTGATCCTCACCCTTATGACTGAGGCGAGTCGTGGTGTTCTGGATACGTCGGTTTTGATCGATCACGACCAGATTATTGCTGACAAACTTCCTGATGAATCCGCAATTGCTGCGGTGACGCTGGCCGAACTCGCCGCCGGCCCACATGCAACCGAGAATAAAGACGAGCGCGCTCGACGCCAGGATCGTTTGCAGTGGGCGACGGCCACGTGGGATCCGTTGCCTTTTGATGCGGATTCGGCACGAATGTACGGTAGGGTATTTGCTGCCGCGCGGGCCGCCGGACAATCTAGCAGGGCACGCCTCGCGGACTTGCTCATCGCCTCGACAGCGGCGGCAAATGGATTGCCGCTCTACACACGCAATCCCTCTGATTTCGCCGCTCTAAAGCGTATCCTCAAGGTCGTGAAGGTCTAGTTGCCTGCTCAGCGGGGGTTTCAAAGAAGAGATTTCGGTCGGAGGATTCAGCGAACGTCGCAATCCCGCGGTAGACATTTGATCGCCAAAACGCCGATTGTTGCAGCATCGAGACTGTGGGAACTGAGCGACGGGCTGGGCCGCATCCTAGGTGAGACAACTCTTCTACTTGCTGTCGAAATTCCGCTGTCGGACCCCGCGAACTGCGAGGTGGGAATCGGAGGGCGAAATTCAGGCAGCCTTGCGTCGCCTTATGAAGCCGAGACCGGCGATACCGCCGAGGAGCAGCGGTAGTGCGGTGGGCAGCGGGACAGCGGTCGGAGTGAGCGTTTGTGACACGAGATCGTATTTACCAGATTTGCTTCCGAGCCATTGAATCTTGAAATCAGGGTTGTAACCGGCAAAGTCGCCGGCCTGGGCGACGGTCAGATCGAAAGTGAGATTCAGCTCGCTATTTGCCGCTAGCGCGGGTGCGATCGGCTTCGTGTTGGCCTTAAAGCAGAAAAAATTTCCCGTCCCGTCGCAACCCATGGCATTCAAACCGCCCGTCATGAACGTGAATCCAGTCATAGTCCCACTCACGACCGCTCCCGGCGTTGGCTCAGTGAGGGCGAGCGAGTTCACACCGTAGCGGCCGCCTTCCGTATCCGACGAACCATTGATGCCGGAGATTTCGAGAGTGAACTGATCCTCGGTCGGGCTGAGAATGGATTCAAAGAGGGTGTACGTTAGGCCGTCAGCAACCAGTGAGGCCCGCGCGGGTGTGCCTGCGGATATAGCGATCGCGCCCAAAATTGCGGCGATCCATGGAGACTTGAAGCCCATCCATTTGTTCACATGCCGTCCATCCTATGGGCATTGGCCGATGCCCAGTCTTCGAAAGCCATCCTACCGACAGGACGCATCGACAGAATGACGGCAATATGACCGTTTCATAACATGGTGCGGAGGCGACTCGGCAACAGGTAGTCCTCTGAGCGTAATCTCGAGAGGGCGATCCATGTGGCAACGGAATCTCGTGTCTGCTCAGTGATCTCAACTGCACTGGGCGTTGCGTCCCATATGGTTTCTACTACCTACATTGGGAGAAATGGTATGGACGCCTCCCACTTCGAAGGTGAAGTGAGCAGGTGAGCTTGAGAGGAAAGTGGACCCTCCGAGCCGACGGCATCAAAGTGCCCAAGGTGGAAGGTGTTCAGTCTTCACAGGCAACGGAGGGTCCGACATGAATCGTATCGTGGTTGGAGTGGATATCGCAAAGCGGGTGTTTCAGCTGCATTGGGTGCAGCCCGAGACGGGCGAGATTGTGGCGCTGCAGCTTAAGCGCGAGAAGTTTTTGGAGCATTTTGCCAATCGTTCGGGTTGTTTGATCGGCATGGAAGCCTGCGGCGGATCGCAGCACTGGGCGCGATCGCTGCAGAAGCTCGGTCATGAGGTCAGATTACTGTCCGGGCGGATGGTCAAGCCGTTTGTAGGCGGCAACAAGAACGATGCGGCGGATGCGCGCGCGATTTGGACAGCTATGCAACAGCCGGGGATCAAGGCGGTGGCGGTCAAGAGCGAGGAGCAGCAAGCGGTGTTGGCGCTGCATCGGATGCGCGAGCAGTTAGTGAAGTTTCGCACCGCGCAAATCAACGGCTTGAGGGGATTGCTCACCGAGTACGGCGAAGTGATGCCGCAGGGCCGCGCCGGGATCAAGCGAGATATCCCGGGTGCCTTGGGACGACTATCCGATCGGTTACCAGCGATGGTGATTGAGACCCTGCGCGAACAGTACGCTCGGCTTGGTGAACTCGATGAGCGGATCAGCCAGATCGAGCGGCGATTACGGCAATGGCAGCGGGAGGACCCGGCGACCCTGCGCATCGCGGCGATCCCAGGAGTTGGGCTCTTAAGTGCAACCGCAGCGGTGGCATCGATGGGCGATGCAAAAGCGTTCAAGTCGGGCCGCGAGTTTGCGGCCTGGCTCGGGTTGGTGCCGCGGCAAACCGGCACTGGCGGCCGCGTGCGATTACTCGGCATCAGCAAGCGCGGCGATAAATATCTTCGCACGCTGCTAATACACGGCGCTCGCGCTGTGCTCACGCACAGCAAATCGCCGCCCGAGTGGTTGAGCGAACTATTGAAGCGTCGGTCGAAGAATGTGGCGATCGTCGCGATGGCGAACAAGATGGCACGCACGATCTGGGCGCTCACGGCCCATGAAAGTGAGTATCAATCTGGGTATGTGAGGCGACCCGCCTAGGGTCGCACCACGATCGATTAACTATCAACAAAGGAAGGTACGCTAAAAGGTTGCGCAAGGACTACAACGTGTGATGGTAAACAGGTCAGACCGTGACCCGCCAAGCCTGAATGACGAGTCGAGCTTTCGAGCTCTTGGGAGAAATGAGGCGCGGGTCAGCGAAATCCATCAGGGCCCGCAGGCTCCGGCCTGCAAAACAGGCCGGATATAAACCCGCAGCCTTATCTGTTGCTCATCACACCGAGAAAAGCGATACCCACCCTATTTGTTCGCCCGGCAGATTGCCGCGCTTAAGAAGCTCTCGGACGACACAGAAACACCCGTGCAGTACCACATCAGGCAGGCGATAGACGAATATTTGGAGCGGCGGAAAAAGACAAAGCGCGGTCTCTAGCGAAAGCCACCCACGCGGGGTCGCGAAGCCGGCCGCGCCGCGCCGCGGCGCGGAAACCGGCTAAGAGACTACCGCCCCGATTTCGCTTTTATCCCAGAACGTCCCTTCCCATCCGCTGATCCGCCCCTGATCATCACAGACGGGAAAGAACCACAACACATCGAATGTATCAACGTCGAAAAATATCGTGAGCGACCCGCGGCAAGGCTTCCGCTTCGGCCTGCGCCGGCAACGCAACGTGGTTGGCGCTTCGTAATTGCTCGCCTGCGCCGCGGAACGACGGACAGCAAGGATAGGATCCTTGGTGATGGCGCGCTTTAGCTGGTAGCTGATTTTTTTGGCAGTAGCCTGCAGTTGCCGCAGACAGGAAGCAAGTGAACACCAACCGTGCCCATTCGTGGGTGGGTCCTTCACGGGACCTCCGCACGTCAATGGACATGTGTAAGAGGCAGGATAGGATTCGGGCGCGGTGTCGCCCGGATCGCGATGCATGCATCGCGCTATATCGGCCTTGCGAGGAGGACGCCCTCGTCCGTGCGGGAACGAGCGTCGCAGAGACCTGCACCGCCGAGCCGGGCATATCGCCCGCGCGAGGCAGGGATTGTGCAAGTCGCTGCGATAGCACGAGCTCCGGAATCCGCGTCCATGCGCGGAAGTGCAGCGGCATGGTGTCGGCCAACGTTCCGTCGCAATCGAAAATGTAGCCGCCAAATTCGCGGTCCGGAATTGCTAGTTTCATTCGTTTGGGGCGATCGTTGTTTTAACAGAAGTTACCTGCGGCTCCTCCCAGAAGCAAACGGACGCAAAATCACACGGCACCGGTCGCGCCCGCGTACCTGCGGGTCGGCGACCTCTCCTGCTCGAAAAATGACCGACGACAAGTTGGATAGCGCACAGACATCCTTAATCCAATTTGATAAAAAATTCCGCCCAGGATCCTCCTCCCGCTTGGAAAAGGAGCGCCCATGGCAACGCAAATGGAATCGAGGCGTCGACCGAATAAGTCGAGGGCAAACTCACACAGTCAGAACGCGGAAGCACAACCTGAGTTTGATTCAAGTGTCGTAATCAAAGTGACCCAGCAAGATGTCGAGCCACTCACAGACGAGCAGCGCCGCGAGCTCATCGCAACGATTTGGCGGGAAATATATGGCCCTTCGCCTTCCACAACTCCTCTGACGGATCGATCTACCGAGCGCATTTGCTGCAGGAAGTAGAAGGACGCCAGCAGTTCTCCGTCTGGTCGAGCCATTCGTACCGTAACGCTGCCTGTCCTGCTTCGCTTGCGGACCAGTCGCGACTTCGTGTCGCGGCGTTCGGCGAATTCGCCTCAGCCCTGCCTCGCTCGACGATAGCGTCCCAGAGGCGCGCCGCGACGC
>Ga0210394_10003307_pt1 | contig 20483 bp, 21 predicted proteins | sample IncBWC12MmetaG_FD_160121 | JGI IMG/M metagenome (GOLD analysis project Ga0210394, IMG submission 160121) | Forest soil microbial communities from Barre Woods Harvard Forest LTER site, Petersham, Massachusetts, United States - Inc-BW-C-12-M | ecosystem: Environmental > Terrestrial > Soil >...
GAAGTTCAACTTCCTGACTGGCGAGACGGTGTGGGAAATCCCGGACCCGTATCCGAACTGGGGCGGAGCGCTGGTCACTGACGGCGGCCTCGCGTTCTACGGCAGCCTGAACGGCGACTTCCGCGCCGTCGACCGCGCCACCGGCAAGGTACTGTGGCAGCGTCGCCTGGGCTCGGGGATCATCGGTAACCCGATTACCTACAAGGTAGCCGGCAAGCAGTACGTGTCGGTGTGGAGCGGCATCGGCGGCTGGATCGGATTGCCGGTCACGGCGGGCCTCGACCTCAGCGACAAGTTCGGCGCCATCGGTGCAACCGCCATGACCAAGGCGGCGAACCTCGACAAGATTCCGATGGGTGGAACTCTGTACACGTTCCGTGTCGAATGAGCATGGCTGACAAGCCAAGTTGAGTCGGGAAGCGCCCGGTCTTTCAGACCGGGCGCTTTCATTTCCGGGCTCGACGCGCCGCCGGACGGCACTTCGGGAGCAGTCGATGATGTGGAAGCGGGCAGCGATTCTGGCGAATGCCTCGCTGGCAGTACTGGCCGCGGCGGCGATGGCGGCAGGCGCCGAGCGCCCGGGCTCCCTGCGTGTGTGCGCGGACCCCGGCAACATGCCGTTCTCGAACAACCGGGGCGAGGGCATCGAGAACAAGATCGCGGAGGTGCTCGCGCGCAGCCTTGGCACGTGGGTGCAGTACTACTACCGGCCCGGCATCGAGCGGGGCATGACGCGCACGACGCTGTACGCCGACGAGTGCGACGTGATGTTCGACATGCCATCGGATACCGAGCGCGTACTGGTGACGACGCCGCTGTATCGCACGACCTTCGTGCTCGCCTCCCGCAGCGATCGCGGCATCACCATCAAGAACCTCGATGACGCGCGGCTGAAGACGCTCAGGATTGGCGTCTACCAGACCTCGGCGATCCGCGAAGCGCTCGCCGACCATGGCGTGCGCAATCTCTCGATTCACTATCTCAGCCACGACGCGGACCTGGTGGCCGAGGATCAGCCGGCCTACCAGGTGCAGCAGGTACTGGACGGCAAGATCGATATCGCCGCCGTGTGGGGGCCATTCGCCGGCTACTACCAGGCGATGAAGCACGCGCCGATCGCCCTGCAGCCGGTCAACCTCATGGAAGACGTGGTGCCGCTCGAGTTCGATATGGCGGTCGCGGTACGCACCAGCGACAAGGATCTGCAGGGCCAGCTGGAGCGCGCGCTGCACGCCGAACGTGACGCCATCCGGTCGATCCTCACCCAGTTCGGCGTCCCGCTGGTTCGTTGCGATACGTGTCTGGTCAGCGGCGATCTGCCTTCACACGGACCCTACGCACCGCGGCAGCGCGCGCCGGAATCCGTCAGTCGCTCACCGACCGTCACCGTCGCGCAGCTCAACCAATGGCTTGCCGCCGGCGCGAACGTCAACGTCGAGCTCAACAACGCCGTGCTCGCCGGCGACCGGGTGCGCATCGCCTACCTGCTCGAGCGGAAGCACGCGCCGATCGACGCTCAGGACCTGCAGGGTGAGACCGCGCTGCAGATCGCCATCCGCCAGAAATCTGCAAGCCTGGTCCGCTACCTGCTCGAGCACGGCGCCGGCGTGGCGGTGCCCGACCGTGACGGCTGGACGCCCCTGATGACGGCTGCCTGGGTCAACGAGGGGTCGATTGTCACACTGCTGACGAGCCAGCATGCCGACCCGAACGCCGCCGGCGCCGATAATCTCACGCCGCTCGGCATCGCCTTGCAGGGCGACAAGGATGCAGCCACGGTGGCCCTGATCGAGGCGGGGGCCGACGTCAATCGCCCGGTGGGGGCGGCGGGGTACACCCCGCTCATGCTCGCCGTCGCCCGGCAGTCGAAGAGCGCCGCCCAGGTCGTACTCAAGCGCGGGGCGGACGTGAATGCCCGCAACCAGGGCGGCATCACGGCGCTCATGATCGCGGCGGCTGCCGACCAGCCAGAGCTCGTCGCACTGCTCGTCCAGGCGGGTGCTAACGTCGCCGCCCAGAGCGAGACGGGTGAGACGGCGCTGTCGATCGCGCGGGCGAAGGATTATCAGGCGGTGATGAAGCTGCTCCAGCAGCAGCCCTCGCCGACGACCTGACGCGACGCGCCTCCGGGACTCACTACAAGCCATCAGCGACGAAGAGGTGGGTCTTGGCAAAGTGCGCACTGCTCAGCTGTTTCTTGCTGCTCGCGATCCCGGCCCTCGGCGCCGACGAGCCCAAGGCGCCGCCCGTGAGCCCGCCAGCAGCACCGCCGGCGACATCGCCGGCCCCCGCCAACGCCATGAAGCCTGCCGATCGAGTCGAGGCGACGCCCAAGGGGCAACTCAAGAATCCGTACACCGACGACAATGCGGCGATCGTCGAGGCCGGGCACAAGCTGTACATGGGTTACGGCTGCAACGGCTGCCACGGCGGCAATGGGGGCGGCGGCATTTGCCCGCCTCTGATCAACGACACGTGGGTGTATGGCGGAGATGACGACACGCTCTTCCGGCTCGTCACGCTTGGGAGCGAGGTACTGCAGAGCAAGGGCTATGCGCGCATCGGCATGGAGAACGTCGTCGCCCCCATGCCGCCGATGGGCCCGATCATCGCGACCGACGACGACCTGTGGCGGATACTGACCTTCATCCGTGCCAACTACCACGGGGCACCGGAAAACAAGTTCGGCCAGGCGCCCGAAGCGAATCCGTAGTCGCTGCGGCGTCTGCGCCAGATCTGGCATCGCCCTGTGGCACGAGCGGCGCAGGTCGCCGGGCGCTGCTCCTGCCGCGGCGCTTTGTCCTGCGGCAAGTCACTGCAGAGAAAGGGGTCCTGAGTCCCTATAGGCGCTGGCACGCGGAATGCTAGTAGCCAAGTCCTGGCGCACCCCAATCTCGGGTCTGACGGAGGAGATCCCGCTGTGAAATCCAGAGCCGCCGTTGCCTGGGCTGCCGGTCGGCCGCTATCGATCGAGGAAGTGGACGTGGCCGCACCCAAGGCGGGCGAAGTACTGGTCAAGATCGTCGCGACCGGCGTCTGCCACACCGACGCCTTTACGTTGTCCGGGCGCGACCCGGAGGGTCTGTTCCCCGTGATTCTCGGTCACGAGGGCGGAGGCATCGTCCAGGAGGTGGGAGCCGGTGTCACGAGCGTGAGCGCCGGCGACCACGTGATCCCTCTTTACACACCCGAATGCGGCGAGTGCAAGTTCTGCCGCTCGGGGCGGACCAATCTCTGCCAGAAAATCCGCGCCACGCAGGGCAAAGGGCTCATGCCCGACGGCACCACCCGGTTCTCTGCCAAGGGCAAGTCGGTGCTGCATTACATGGGCACCAGCACATTCTCGGAGTACACGGTGCTGCCCGAAATCGCGGTCGCGAAAGTCAATGCGCGGGCGCCGCTCGACAAGGTCTGCCTGCTCGGCTGCGGCATCACCACCGGCATCGGTGCGGTGCTTAACACGGCCAAGGTGCGACCGGGCTCCTCCGTCGCGGTCTTCGGGCTGGGGGGCATAGGGTTGTCGGTGGTGCAGGGCGCCGTGATGGCCAAGGCCGGGCGGATCATCGCCATCGACACAAACCCCGAGAAATTCACCATGGCCAGGTCGTTGGGCGCCACCGATTGCGTGAACCCGAAGGACCACAGCGTGCCCATTCAGCAGGTCATCACCGACATGACCGACGGTGGGGTCGACTACTCCTTCGAATGCATCGGTAACGTCAACGTCATGCGCTCCGCCCTCGAGTGCTGCCACAAGGGCTGGGGCGAGTCGACGATCATCGGCGTCGCGGGCGCCGGCGAAGAGATCCATACCCGCCCGTTCCAGCTGGTCACCGGCCGAGTCTGGCGCGGCTCGGCGTTCGGCGGCGTCAAGGGCCGCTCGCAGCTGCCGGGCTTCGTGGAGCGCTACCTGAGCGGGGAGATCAAGATCGACCAGATGGTCAGCGAGGTGCTGCCGCTCGAGGAGATCAACCGGGCGTTCGACCTGCTGCACGAGGGCAAGGTTATCCGCTCGGTCATCCGGTTCTGAACGGAGCTTCAACTGTGGCGGGACGCATTCATAACAGGCTGTACGCGCTGCAGCAATTGTCGGCGACGGGCCGTTTGCAGTAGCCTGACGCACAAGAAGGCCGGGAAAGGATGTCTACCGGAGTTCGTCGGGTCACTCACGTTACGGTTGGCCGGAAATGCTCAGGGTACCGCCATGCACGGCGCCCGGACGAGCGTTCGGGGGGCGGCACCATGCAAACGCGACTAAACAGCCAGAGCCACGCGGACCTGATTCGCAGTGTCATCGCCGGACAGGGCGCGGGGCTGCCGATCAATGAGGTCATACGGCGCTCGTGGAACCGCTGTCTCACGACCTACGCGCTGGATCCAGTTCAGAGCAAGCGCCCGAACACCGTCGAGCACGCTGACCTGCAGGCACGCAGGCAACGCGTCGGTGCCGTGCTGCCGATCGCGCGCATCGAGATGGAAGGCCTCAGCAAGCTCATGCTGCATTCCGAATACAGCATCATGCTGACCGACCGCGATGGCGTCATCCTGAGCTACGTCGGCGATCCCGGTTTTGCGGCCACGGCGCGTCGCTGCGGATTCCGCGAAGGCGTCGTGTGGAGCGAACAGGAACTGGGCACGAACGGCATGGGGACATGCCTGACGACGCAGCGGCCGATCGTCATCCACCGCGCCGAGCATTTCCTCGCCCAGAATATACAGCTCACCTGCTCGGCGGCGCCGATCTTCGATATGCGCGGGCAGCTGCTCGCCGCACTCGACATTTCCGGCGCTTCCGCCAATGCGCAGACCCATACACTTGCGCTCGTTGACATGGCGGCGCAGAACGTGGAGAACCGCGCACTGCTCGGTGCCTGCAAGGACTACCACGTGCTGCGCTTCCACCGCTGTGCGGAGTTCGTCAGCACGCCGGGTGAGGGCGTGCTCGCCTTCGACGAGCAGGGCACGATCAAGGGTGCGAACCGCAGTGCGCTCGAGCTGTTGAGATTTCGCGATCACGAGACGCTGTGCGGGCAGCGCGTGGATCACGTCTTCGAAACCAGCCTTGCGGCCCTGCTGCAACTCGCCGCGCGCCACCGGTTCCGCCCCGAGCCCCTGCCGGCGCCCCTGGGGCGGCGGCCGTGGTTCGCGATGGTCCAGGCGCCGGTGGAATCGCCGCGGCGGGCGATAGCTTCGGCCGGGACCGCGCCGAACACACTGCAAACACCGAGGTCGGACGCGTTGCAGTGCCTGCATTCCACCGATCCGGTGATGCAGCAGAGCGTAGAGGTCCTGCGCCGCGTCGTCGATCGCGACATCTCGGTGCTGCTGCTCGGCGAAACGGGCACCGGCAAGGGTTACTGCGCGCGCGCCATCCATGCCGCCAGCCGCCGTGCCGAGAAGCCCTTTCTGTCGGTCAACTGCGGCGCCATCCCCGAGCCGCTGATCGAGAGCGAGCTGTTCGGTCACAAGCCCGGCGCCTTCACCGGTGCGGCGCGCGAGGGCAGCATGGGCCGCATCCTGCAGGCGAGCGGCGGCACGCTGTTCCTCGACGAGATCGGCGACATGCCGCTGCCACTGCAGGCGCGCCTCTTGAACGTCATTGAGGACCGCGAGGTGTTGCCGCTCGGCGGGACGAAGGCGATTCCGGTCGACGTGCGCATCATCAGCGCCACGCAGCACGACCCCGTGGAGCTGATCGCCAAGGGGCAGTTCCGCGATGACCTGTACTATCGCCTGAACGGCATCACCGTCCGCATGCCCCCGCTGCGCCAGCGCGCGGACATCCCCGATCTGATCCGCAAGCTGGTGCGCGCGGAGGCGGGACCCGACAACGCGGTCGCCATCGAGGCGGCGCTGCTCGAACGGCTGGCCAGGTATTCCTGGCCCGGCAACGTGCGCCAGCTGCGCAACGTGGTGCGCACGATGCTGGCCCTGCGCAGCACCGATCACCTGGCGCTCGCCGATTTCAACGACAGCTGGCTCGCCGGCGCCACGCGCGCAGAGGAGCCGACGGTGCAGTCCGGCAAGCCGGTCGAGGCAGCCGTCGAGAACGTGCTGAGCAGCGCTGAATGCGACGCGCTGCGCCGCACGCTCGAGGCGTTCCACTGGAACATCAGTGCCGCAGCCTCGCGCCTGCATCTCAGTCGGCGCACGCTGTACCGAAAGATGCACCGCCATGGGCTGGTACGGCACGCCGCCGGCTACGGGGCGGCTGAGGAGCTTGAGCACCACTGCGCGCCGACAGCGCTCGCCCTGGCGGGTCGCGAGCGCGACGGTGGTCATGACGACAGCGACGCACGGGCGCCGCCGAGGAGCCCGGCGGACACAGGCTCACGCGGCAAGTAATTAATTTTTAAGCGAGGCACGATCTATGGCAGTTTCAATTCACCCCTCCGTGGACAACGGCGTAAAGAAAGGCAATCCGAATTTCACCGGTGGTACCCTGACCTGCAAGTGCGCCCAGGCGCCGGTCACGGTCAGCATCGGCTCGAACGTGGCGTTCAATCATGCGTGCGGCTGCACCAAGTGCTGGAAGCCCAAGGGCGCGCTGTTCTCGGTCGTCGCCGTGGCGTCGCGGGACAAGGTCGCCGTCACGGCCAACGGCCAGAAGCTCAAGATCGTCGACCCGAGTGCGACGATTCAGCGCTACGCCTGCACCGGGTGCGGCGTTCACATGTACGGCCGCATTGAGAACAAGGGCCACCCGTTCCATGGGCTCGACTTCATCCACGTCGAGCTGTCGAAGGACACCGGCTGGGAAGAGCCGAGGTTCGCGGCTTTTGTCTCCTCGATCATCGAGTCCGGTGCCAAGCCCGACCAGATGGGCGCCGTGCGCGCGCGGTTGAAGGAGCTCGGTCTTGAGCCCTACGACTGTCTGTCACCGGCGCTGATGGACCTGATCGCGACGCATACTGCCAAGGCGAAGGGCGTCCTCGCGGCCTGAGCCCACGACGGCAGCGTACAACGCGGTACGCGCGGCAGGGCGGCGCGGGTCAGAACGTCCCGGCGACGGAGAACGGGCGTCGTCCCGTGGCATCCGGGGAGCCGAGATAGCGGATGTTGTTGACGAGCTCGGGCGCCGCGCCGGAGCGCGGCGCGACCAGTCCCTCGAGGTCGAAGCCGGGCTGACGCGTCAAGCGCAGCGAACCCTCGACGGCGAGTGGGCCGTCGAGGTCGCGGAGCTTGCCGGTCGGTTCGGCAGTGCCTCCGGGAAAGGTCACCACGTAGCTGCCGAGCGGCGTCGCGAGACCCGAGCGATCTTCGAGGTCGTGCGCTTCGATGCGCCCCTGAAGGTCCGTGATGATGCCGTGCTCAATCTGAGCCAGCGCGAGATCCAGATGCGCGCGGCCACGCAGATCCGCCGGCAGTCCGGGGATCAGCGCCGGATCGAGGGGCAGGTCGGCCACGAGATGGCGTAGCGTGACGCGCTGCCCGAGGCCGAACTCCACCTCCGCATCGAGGTTGCCCGCGCCGCGTGTGACGGTGATGTGGGCGGCGAGCTTCCCGAGGAGGAGCCGCAACGGGTGCAGCTCCCAGCTCACATCTCCCACTGGCGTGCGCTGCACGGCAAGACCGGTGCAGACTCCGCCCCACAGCGAACCCTCGACGCTGGCACAGTAACCATGCGCGCCGCCCGCCGGGATGATCCAGGCGGCCGGCATGCGGGCGAGGAGAATGGCCGCAAAAGCAACCACCGCCAGCAGCGCGATCCAGATCCCTCGCTTCACTTCAACCCGAATGCAGGACGATGGCGGCGTTCACCAGGCCGGGGGTATCGGTCTTCTCAATGGTGGCTGACTCCACGCTGAGGCCGTTCTGCTGGGCGAGACGGCCGAGCCACCCGACCACGGTATCGAACGGCGCCTTCGCGAGCCGTACCGACAGGCTCCCGGGCCCGCCCGGTTCGCTGCCCGCGAGCGCGCCGCCCAACCCCGACTCGCGCGCCGAACGGTCGATGATCACGAGCAGCGATTCGCCGGTGGCCGCAGGCGCTGGTGCCGAGGCGGCAAGTTCGGGGGCGACGCCCTGCATCCAGGTGAGATCCGCGCGCTTGCGGGCGAGGCGTTCGTGCGCGTGCGCGACGCTGCGATCGAGGGGAATCAGCACACCGAAGATGAGGATCGCCGCCGCGAGCGCGAGGCCCCCCAGAACCAAGCGCCGCTCGCGCTCGGGGAGGGCAGCGAAGGAATCGAGCGACAGTGATTGGGGCGACAGCTTCATGGGTGAGATCCTAGGTGCCGCGGGCGCGCACCTGGATGTGTCCCTCGTAGCCCGAGGCGGCGTTGTTGCCGCCCGTGAGATCGGCCTGCCAGCCATTGGTGCGCAGCGACTGGCTGACGCGGTCGAGACTCGCGGCATCGGGAGCGGAGAGCTTCATGTCGAGCGCGCCACCGTGAAAGCTCAGAGCCTGCACGCTCATGCCGGGGGTGGCATCGCGCGCCTGCGCCAGCGCCTGCAGCGCGGGCAGAAGACCCCCGCCCGCCCCGCGCGCAGCGCTCAGGCGCTGCTCCATGCGGCGGCGCGCATCGGCGCTGTTCGGGTCCCCGGGCATGGCGGTGCGGAACGTGTCGCGAATCGAAGCATCGAGCTGGCGTTCGCGATTCTTCAGCAGCTGCAGCTCCCCGAGCCTGCCTGCGAGGTGCAGGCTGATGAGAGACACCAGCAGGATCGCCGCCACCCGCCAGGCCCTGAGGCCGACGGCGCGTGCCGCCGTCGGAGAGTAGGCGCCCTGCAGCAGGTTGATCGGTGTCGAGGCCGGCAGTTGCTGCGCGAACAGCGCCAGGGGTCCGGCGGTGAGCAGCTGGATCTTGATGCCGTCGAAATGAGCACGCGCCGCTTCGATCTGTGCGGAGTGCCGCTGCCACTCCGCCGCTCCGGTGTAGAGAATGAGGCCCCGCGCGCCGGTCACCACCGCATCGACGCCTGATTGCGCGATCTCGAGCGCCTCCGCCAGGGCATCCGCGGGCAGCGTCACCGGGGAGGCGCCGGGCGAGCGTACACACACCGCGTCCTCTTCCAGGAGCACCACTGCCTGTCCGGGATTGCGCGGCAGCAGGTCGCTGTCGGCGTAGATCGCCTCGGGTTCGATGCCGCTCGCGCGCAGCATCGCCAGCCACTCATCGAGCAGCGCGCGCGCCACCACGGCGACCGGCGTGCGGGTGGCGTCGCCGGCCCGCCTGCCGATGGCGAAATGCAGATCGTCGATGTCACCGGCCAGGTGTTCTTCGAGCGCGTACGGCACGAGCTGCTGCAGCTTCGCGCCGGCCTTGACGGGCACGTCCGGCTCGGCCAGCAGCACATCCGCGCCGGGCGCCAGCACACACACGCGCCGTCCCGCGGCCCGGGCGGCCGCGAGGCTCAGGGGTCCGCTCTGCGGCGGCCCCACCGGCGCGCCGCGCGCATCGGCCACCAGCCAGGACGCCGGTTCCTCGGGGGCGCGCGGTAAGCGCAGCAGCAGCCACTCAGCCATGGACGGATCCTGTCATCGTTTCGCCTGCGGTGATCATCGATCGTGTCACGGTGCGCGAGCAATCAATCCGGCGTGAAACTGCGCAGGATCGGGCGCACGGCTCCCCCGCCGTTCGGGTCCTGATACAGAAGACTGTACAAGTTGAATTCCGTGCTGCCAATAGTGATGAAACTGGTCAGGCGAAAGTAGCTTGAAACCTGCGCGATCTTTGGCCGCACCTGTGCGAGCAGCTTCGGATCGGCAAATGCCCGTTCGAAGTCGGTCTGCGTGGGGAAGCACGCGCTGGCGTCGGCGCGGTTCTTCGCCAGGGACTCCGGATCGGAGCTGAAGTCCGCGTGTCCCAGATACGCATCCAGCACCTGTCCCGGAGCCGTGCAGAGGTTGACGGGTGTGGGATACGGCAGCGCCGTGATGAACGGCGCGAGTTTCAGGTAGCGGTCACGACCGAAGCCCGGCAGCGCGAGCAACTCGCTGGTGCTGGTGATGTAACGGTTGGCTGTCCGGTACGGTGGCGTCTGGCCCATGTAGACGCTGTCCTCGGCGCCATCCGGAATTGAAGGCGCGATGTTCCCATCGATCCAGTCGACGATATAACCCGCCCACTTGGTCTCGAGGCCCTGCATCTCGAGCAGCTGAATGAAGGCCTGCAATTGCACCGGGTCCGGTGTCGTGTCGTTCTTCACCAGGTTGTTGAGGTTGAAGCGCCCCTGCAGGTCCTCGAGCGAGGCTTCGAGTATCACGCCCGGAACCACCTCGATCGGTCCGAGGGGCTTACCCCAGCCTTGCCCGGGATAGGTATGGTTCTGGTCGTTCTGCCGTATCTGGCGCAGTCCGTAGGCGGCGAGCGCCTCGGCTCCCTGGGCGATGAGCCATGCCTGATCGAACGCGTACGTTGCGGTGCCGCGCCGCACGGCCGTGGCGTTCTCGTACGCCACCGCGGCGGCGATGATGGTGCCGAGCGCGACCAGCAGGATCGCCACCAGCATCGCAATGCCGCGCTGGCGCCGCGGCGCATACCTCGGGCGCTGGCGTCGCACACGCTGCGATGCGACCCTCATCCGGCGATCTCGATGATCCGCACGACCTTGCCCCAGCCCTCGGTGTCGAGCGTGATCTCCACCGCCAGCGGACGCTGGCGCAGGGTCCATTCCTGCGTCCGGATAGCCGCCGTACCCGGTGGCCACTGCTCCTGCCACTGATGGGCCTGGTCGAGATAACGAAGGGTCACCGCCTTGACGTGCGTCATCAGATCGCGCTTCGTCGTCGTGCTGGCGAGCGTGGGATCGAGTACGTTCCAGTACTCGCGCCGCAGGGTCCCGTTCTCCAGGAAGTACGCCACCCGCTGCAACCCCGGACGCGGCAGGCCGGCCGGGTTTGCCCAGCCACCCCGGGTGAGGGCGACGATCGGCTGCGTGCCGGGAACCGCGCCCAGCAGTGCCGGCTGCGCGGGCTCGTCACCGATCGCCTGACGCACCGGACGTGGGGCCAGCTGCATGAAGTCCTGTTCCAGCACGCGCACCGCCGTTTGCAGCTCGAGCAGGTGCGCCTGTTGCTCCTTGAGCGAGTCGCGGCTGGTGAGAGCCTGGGTGATGGCGCCATAACCCATGGCGAACATGACCGCGGCGATGAACAGCGCCACCAGCAGCTCGAGCAGCGTGAACCCGCGGCCGCGAGGGCTCACGGCGACCCCTGCGGAGTTTGAGGCGCGGGCCGCACGAGGGGCGGGGCCGTAACCGGTGGCGCGGGCAGCAGCCCGCTCGATGTCTGCGTGCCCCAGTCCGGCTGGAAACCGTTGGGTATGCCGATCGCATCGCCCCAGATGCCACTCACCGTGGTGAACCAGCCGTTGTCGTCGCCCGCCTTGACGTCCGCGGGTCGCACGCTGACGTCGATGCGCTCCGCGCCCGGCACCTGGGTTGCGACCACCTCCTGGCGCCAATGCCAGCTGCGGCCGGCAAAGTCCGTGTCGCCATTGCTGATGCCGGTGGCGGGCTGTTGGCCAGACAGGCGCAGGGTCGCGATCTGATTGAGCGCCACCCACTGGGCAAACGTCTTGTCGCGCAGGTAGGAAATGGTGTTCGCCGAGGAGGTCAGCGCGCCCATTACGGCGGCCATGCCGATCGCCACGATCGCGAGGGCCACGAGCACCTCGATGAGCGTGAAGCCGCGAGCACCGCGCCGCGCGCGCCTCACGGCTTCGCCTCCACCATGGCCTGCTCGATCACCTGACCCTGGTTGTCCTGCGTGACGGTGATGCTGCGCCTGCCGCCGTCGCGCTCCACGGTGGCGGCGAAGCTCGTCAGATCGCCGTTCGACATGATCATGACCTGTGGAGTCTTGTCCTTGGCATCCACGGGACGGGTCAATACGACGGGCCGCGCCTCCAGCGTGAGTTTGACGCCGAGCCCATCGGGGAGCTTGCGTGCGCTGAGCGCTTCGTCCTCGAACACGCTGCGCCACGCCGCGCGGCGCATGTCATAGGTGAGAAACTCGTAGCCATCGTCCTGGAACAGCACGCCGTACTCGCGGGTCTGCAGCTCGGCCTGCTCGCGCACGTAGGTGAACAGCGCCAGGAGCCGATCACTCTCCTTCTCGAGGTCGCGGTCGCGTCCCGTCAGGCTGAACGACAGCAGCACGACCGCGGATATCACCCCGATGATGGCGACGACGACCAGGATCTCGATCAGTGTGAAGCCGGCGCTGGCCGGATGAGCGCAGGCGGGTCGCATCGTGGTACTACGGCACCTAGTCGCCGAGATTCCAGTTGCCGATATCGGCGTTGATGCCATCGCCCCCGGGCTGGCCATCGGCGCCGAGCGTGTAGAGGTCGTACTGCTTGCCGTGCGTGCCGGGAAATGTGTACAGATAGGGGTTCCCCCAAGGGTCTTTGCTGACCCGCTCCAGGTAGCCGCCGGGCCTCCAGTGCTTGATCGATGGGTCGGTGGGCTGCTGCGTCAGTGCCGTGAGGCCCTGCTCGGAGCTCGGATACTTCGAGTTGTCGAGGTAGTACATGGAGAGCGCCGCCTCCAGGCTCTGGATGTCGGCCTTCGCCTTGGCGACACGCGCGTCATCCACTTTGCCCATGACCGTCGGAACGATGACCGCGGCCAGCAGGCCAATGATGACTATGACCACCATGATTTCGATGAGGGTGAAGCCGCGCGCGCGCCGCGCGCGGCGCTGTCTGCTAACCTGACCGATGTAACTCATGCGCTGTGTGTCCGGGCGGCGCAGCCGCCGTTGAGACCGAAAAACAGGTCGGAATCATAACAAATGGGAGTCGACCGGCCTGTGAAGCCCGTGCGCGGGGTGCTCCAGTCTCTCAATTGCGACGGCCGCCTGGGACTGGCACTGCTCACCGCCTGCGCTTTGCTGCTGCTGCCCACGCTGGCCGGGGAGGCAGGGCGAGAGCTGCTGCGCTATGACCGCGTGGCGCTCGCGGCCGGGCAGTGGTGGCGGCTTCTCACGGCGCATCTGGTTCATCTGGATATCCGGCACGCGCTGCTGAATGGCCTGGGGCTCGCTCTCATGTGGGCGCTGTTCGCTCGCGATTACTCCCCGCGCCAGTGGGTGCCGATCGTGCTGGGCGCGATGGCAGCCATCGACGCAGGGCTGTGGCTGTGCGATTCGACCGTGCTGTGGTACGTCGGTTCCTCGGGCGCGCTGCACGGGGTGATGGCGGCGGGCGCTCTGGCGCGCCTGCGTCGCGGTGAGCGCGAGGGGTGGGTGCTGGCGGGGCTGCTCGCGGTCAAACTGGCTTACGAGCACTGGCTGGGAGCGCTGCCGTTCTCCGGGAGCGATCCGGTCGTGGTGAACGCGCACCTGTATGGGGTGATCGGGGGCGCCGCAGCGGCCGCGTTCCTGAAGCCACAGCGGACGCCGCTATAATTTCGGCCCCGGGATTGCGGCAGGAGTGGGCATGTCCTTTGCGTTCGTGTTTCCGGGTCAGGGCTCGCAGTCGGTCGGCATGCTCGGCGCGCTCGCCGCGGCGGAGGCGTCCGTTCGCGGCACCTTCGACGAGGCGTCTGCGGTGCTCGGCTTCGATCTGTGGAAACTCGTGAGCGAAGGCCCGGAGGAGGCGCTCAATACCACCGAGCACACCCAGCCGGCGATGCTCGCCGCGGGAGTGGCCACCTGGCGCGTGTGGCGCGCGCGCGGCGGTGCACTGCCTGCCGTCGTCTCCGGTCACAGCCTCGGAGAATTCACGGCGCTGGTGTGTGCGGAAGGCATGCCCTTTGGTGCCACGGTGGATCTGGTGCGCTTCCGCGGACAGCTCATGCAGGAGGCCGTGCCGGCCGGCAGTGGCGCGATGGCGGCCATTCTCGGGCTGGATGATGCGGCGGTCGAGGCGGCGTGCCGGGAAGCCTCGCAAGGGGCCATCGTGGAGGCGGCCAATTTCAACTCCCCGGGCCAGGTGGTCATTGCCGGTGAGAAGGCGGCGGTGCAGCGTGCGATCGAAGCCGCCAGGGCACGCGGCGCCAAGCGCGCGGTGGCGCTGCCGGTGAGCGTGCCCTCGCACACCAGCCTCATGCGCGGCGCGGCCGAGCGCTTGAGGGAGCGGCTGCGCTCGTTCGAGGTGCGCGTGCCCCGCATCCGCTACCTCAGCGCCGTGGATGCGAGCGCGCACGAGCAACCCGACGAGATCCGCGAGCTGCTGGTGCGGCAGCTGTCGAGCCCGGTGCGCTGGTCGGACACGCTGCGCGCGCTGAGCGCGGGCACGGTCGCGCAGGTGATCGAGTGCGGGCCGGGCAAGGTGCTCACCGGCCTGAACCGCCGCATCGAGCGGCGGGCGGACCTGAATTTTCTGGCGCTGGAGGACCCGAACTCCATCGACGCGGCACTCACGGCGACCCGAGGGGGTTCCCATGCTTGAAAACCAAATCGCACTCGTCACCGGCGCCTCGCGCGGCATCGGACACGCCATCGCCCTGGCCCTGGGAGGGGCCGGCGCCCGGGTGATCGGCACGGCCACCAGTGCGGACGGCGCCGCACGCTTGAGCGCCGCGCTCGCGTCGCATGGATGCAACGGCCGCGGCGCGGTGCTCGACGCCGGGAACGCGGCCTCGGTCGACGCGCTTGTGGACGAGCTTGAAAGCGCGGGCGAGCTGCCGACGATCCTCGTCAACAATGCCGCCATCACCCGCGACACGCTGCTGGTGCGCATGAAGCCGGAGGACTGGGACGCGGTCATTGCCACCAACCTCACGGGCGTGTTTCGCCTGTCCAAGGCGTGCGTGCGCCGCATGATGAAGGAGCGGCGCGGCAGGATCGTCAACCTCACCTCCGTGGTCGGCGTGACGGGCAATGCCGGACAGGCCAACTATGCCGCGGCCAAAGCGGGACTCCTGGGATTCACCAAGTCACTCGCCCGGGAGCTCGCCTCGCGCGGCATTACGGTGAATGCGGTGGCCCCCGGCTTCATCGATACTGACATGACACGTGCGCTCGGCGAGGCGCAGCGCGCCGCGCTCGTCGGGCAGATTCCCATGGGCCGGCTCGGGAGCGCTGCAGATGTGGCCGGCGCGGTCCTGTTCCTCGTCTCAGCCCAGGCGACTTACATCACCGGGGAGACCTTGCACGTCAACGGCGGCATGTACATGCCGTAGGCGGGGCCGTTGGACGCACGCCACAGGGCTGCGGGCACGACGGCGAGTGCGCGGAACCAGCCCGTCAGTTTCGCCAGTAAAAACAATCACTCGCACCGGCGGTGGGCGAGTGGCAGCCCCGGGGGTGTTCCCCTACAATACCGCGCCCGCTACCGGCCTCACTGGGCGCACGGCGGGGCAGACCCTTTTTAGAAGCCTACATAAGGACCAATCGCTAATGAGCACAGTTGAGCAGCAGGTCAAAGCCATCGTTGCCGAACAGCTGGGCGTCAAACAGGAACAGGTCACAAACGATGCCTCGTTCGTTGACGACCTGGGAGCCGATTCACTCGACACGGTCGAGCTGGTGATGGCCCTCGAAGAAGAATTCGAAATCGAAATCCCGGATGAGGACGCCGAGAAGATCACAACCGTCCACCAGGCCATCGACTACATCAACGAGCGGCGCAGCAAGTCCTGATTCGGGCCAGGGTGCGATACAGGTAGCGTGTGAGCAAGCGCCGTGTCGTCGTAACGGGCCTTGGAGTGGTGTCCCCGGTCGGGAGCACCGTTCAATCGGCATGGGATGCCATCCTGCGCGGGGAGAGCGGCATCGGTCCGGTGACGCGCTTTGATGTGTCCGCCTTCCCGGTGCGCATCGGCGGGCAGGTGCGCGATTTCGACGTCAGTCAGTACATCACGCCCAAGGACGCCCGCCGCATGGACGAATTCATGCAGTACGGCGTGGCCGCCGGAGTGCAGGCCGTCGGCGACGCCGGTATCGACTTCGCCAAGACCGATCCCGCGCGCTGCGGCGCGGTGTGCGGCGCCGGCATCGGTGGACTCGGAACCATCGAGGCGGAATACGGCGAATACCTGAAGGCGATGAGCCCGCGCAAGATCTCGCCGTTCTTCGTCCCCGCGACCATCATCAACATGATCGCCGGGCACCTCTCGATCCGCTATGGCTTGAAGGGCCCGAATCTTGGTGTGGTCACCGCCTGCACCACCTCGACGCACGCCATCGGGTTGGCGATGCGCACCATTCAGTACGGCGATGCGGACCTGATCATCGCCGGCGGTGGAGAAATGGCCACCACGCGCTGCGGGCTGGGGAGCTTCGGTCAGGCGAAGGCACTCTCCACGCGCAACGACGCCCCCACCGAGGCGAGCCGCCCCTGGGACAAGGACCGCGACGGCTTCGTGTTGAGCGACGGGGGCGGTGCGATGCTCCTGGAGGAGCTGCAGCACGCGCGCGGGCGCGGTGCGCACATTTACGCCGAGCTCGTGGGCTTTGGCATGAGTGGCGATGCCTATCACATCACGGCGCCCCCTGAGGACGGCGACGGCGCCCGCCTGTCGATGGTGAATGCGCTCAAGGATGCGGCCCTGAATCCCGCCGACGTGCAGTACGTCAACGCGCACGCGACCTCCACCCCGCTCGGCGACAAGGCCGAGACGGTCGCGATGAAGCGTGCCTTCGGCGAGCACGCCAGGCGCCTCGCCGTGAGCTCGACCAAGTCCATGACCGGGCACCTGCTCGGCGCCGCAGGCGTCGTGGAAGCGATCTTCTCGGTGCTCGCGATCCGTGATGGCGTTGCGCCTCCCACCATCAACTACCGCACGCCCGACCCCGAGTGCGACCTGGACTACGTCCCCAACAGCGCCCGTCGCATGAAGATCGACGTGAGCCTGACGAACTCCTTCGGCTTCGGCGGCACCAACGGGTCGCTGGTGTTCCGGCGCTTCAGCGCCTGAGGGCGCTAGCCGAAAGGTGAGTCCGCCACGCGCGCACCCCTCGTCCGCGAGCTCGACGTTCCGCCTGCGGTATTGCGTCGCCTGGCGGCGCGTTTCCCCGACCGCTATCCGTTGCTGCTCGACAGTGCCGCCTCCGGGCCCTTGAGCCGCGCGAGCGTGCTGCTCGCGGAGCCTGACGCGGCCCTGTGGCTCGGCGCCGACGGACGCCTGGGTGCGCAAGGGTTCGTGCCACAGGGAACGAGCTTCCTCGCTGCGCTCGAGAACTGGTGGCTCAGCGAGCGCAGCGCGCCGCCCGCGAATGCGCAGCCGGACGCCGTCGCGGGGAAGCTGGCGTTCGAGGGCGGCTGGGCAGTGTTCCTTGGCTACGAGCTGGCGCAGGAAATCGAGCCGCACCTGGCCCTGCCGCGCTCACCGCTCCCGTGGCAGGCTTTCGCGCTGCGCACGCCCTGTGCCCTGGTGCACGATCTGGAGCGCGAGCGCGTATTCGCGGTGGCCGAAGCCCACGCCGCGGATGCTCTGGCGCGCATCGCCGGCGAGGCGCACGAGGCGGCCTGCGAAGCGGATGCCCGCGACACGCTGCGCATCGAACAGGTGCACGAAGAGGACCCGCGGGCCTATCTCGCGCGCGTGCGCCGCGCCAAGGAGTATGTGCGCGCCGGGGATATCTATCAGGCCAACCTGTCGCGCCCGTGGGAGGTGCAGCTCCGTGGCAGCGCGGCGCACGCGCAGGTGGCACCGGCCGCGGCGCTCTATCAGCGCCTGTGCGCCGCCAATCCGGCGCCGTTCGCGGCGCTCGCCCAGTGGCGGGGAGTGGCCATCCTCAGTTCCTCGCCCGAACGGCTGGTGCGCATCGTGGGACGCCGGATCGATACGCGCCCCATCGCGGGCACCCGGCCACGCAGCCGTCGTCCCGGCGGGGACCGCCACGAGATGACCGAACTGGCGGCGCATCCCAAGGAGCGCGCCGAGCACATCATGCTGATTGACCTCGAGCGCAATGATCTCGGGCGGGTGTGCGAGCCGGGTACGGTGCGCGTGGACGAGTTCATGACCATCGAGTCCTATACCCACGTGCATCACATCGTGTCGAACGTGATTGGCGAGCTCAAGGGTGAGGTCACGCCCATCGGTGCGTTACGCGCGGTGTTTCCGGGCGGGACCATCACGGGCTGCCCGAAATTCCGCTGCATGCAGATCATCGCGGAGCTCGAAGGGGCAGGGCGCGGTGCGTACACCGGCTCGCTCGGCTACCTCACGCGCGACGGCCGCCTCGATCTGAACATCCTCATTCGCACCATGACCCTGAGCGGTCAGCACCTTACTTTTCGGGCCGGCGCCGGCATCGTCGCGGACTCCGATCCCGAGCGCGAGCTCGAGGAGACGCGCGCCAAGGCACGCGGGCTGCTGGCGGCCCTGGGAGGCCCCGAGTGACGCCAGCGGGTGTCCCGGAGCTGGTGTGGGTGAACGGCCGCGCGGCCGGGGAAGTGTCCGCGCTCGAGCGCGGCCTGCATTTTGGCGACGGCCTCTTTGAGACCCTCGCGTGCATGGGCGGTCGCGCGCGCTTTGTGCAGCTGCATCTGCGCCGCCTCGCCGCGGGCTGCACGCGCCTGGGGATCGAGGCTCCCGAAGCGGCGAGTCTGCGCGCCGAGGTGCAGCAGCTCGCCGCGCCTTGCGCACGCGCCATCATCAAGGTGCTGCTCACGCGCGGCGCGGCAGCAAGCCGCGGCTATGCGGTCACGGGATTGGAGAAGCCGACCCGCATCTCGCTGCGCTACGCCTGGCCGCCGGAAGATTCCGGGCTGGCGCGCGAGGGCGTGCGGGTGCGCATCGCCGCTGTGCGGCTCGGAGAGAACCCGGCCCTGGCGGGCCTGAAGCATTGCAATCGCCTGGAGCAGGTGTTGGCGCGCCGGGAGTGGGCCGATACCGGGATCGCCGAGGCGCTCATGTTCAGCAGCTCCGGAGCTCTCATCTCGGGCACCATGAGCAACGTGTTCATGGTGCGGGACGCGAAGCTGTATACGCCGCGCGTGGATCGCTGCGGAGTGGCGGGCATCATGCGCCACGTGGTACTGGCGGCAGCAGCGGACGCTGGCGTGGCGGCCGAGGAGCGCGTGCTGGACTCACAGGAGCTGCTGAGCGCTCAGGAGGTGTTTCTGACCAACGCCCTGATCGGCATCCGCCCGGTGCGTGAGCTCGATGGCCGGCCGCTGTCGCCCGGACCGCTGACGCGCTGCCTGCAGGAGCGACTCGCGCCGCTGCTCGAGGCGCGCGATGGCTAGTGGCAGGCGTTCCGGACGGCGCCGGCGGCGCGCCCTGGCAGCCGCCCTGGGTGTGCTGTTGCTGCTGGCGCTCGCGGGCGCGGGCGGATATTTCTGGCTGCGGAGTCAGTTCCAGGCACCCGGACCGGCGGCGGCGCCCGCGCGCATAGAGGTCGACCCTGGCGCGAGTGTGCGCAGCGTCCTCGGCCGGCTCGAGGCGACGGGCGCGGTGCGCCATGCGCGCGCCGTAGAGGTCTATCTGCGCCTGCGCGGCCGTGAGCCGCGCGTGCTGGCGGGCACGTACGAGATACCCCCGCACGCCAGCCCCGGGGAGATCATCGAGCTCTTCGAGCAGGGTAAAGTCATCCTGGAGCAGCTCACGGTCGTCGAAGGATCGACGTTCGGCGAGTTTGTGGAAGCGCTCGATCAACATCCCTACGTGCTGCATACTCTGCGCGGCAAGGGCCCTGCCGAGGTCATGGCCGCGCTGGGACACCCGGATGTGCACGCCGAAGGAGAGTTCTTCCCGGACACCTATCGCTTCGCAGCAAACACTCCCGATGTCGCGATCCTCGGGCTTGCCTACGACAGCATGCAACGGGTGCTGGCTGCGGCCTGGGCGCAGCGCAGCGCCGAGCTGCCGTTTGACACGCCGTACCAGGCGTTGATCCTCGCCTCCATGGTCGAGAAGGAAGCCGCGCTCAAGAGTGAGCGGGCGCGGATCGCCGGAGTGTTTGTCAACCGACTGGGCAAGGGCATGCGCCTGCAGTCCGACCCGACGGTGATCTACGGACTGGGTGAGAGGTACGACGGCTCGATACACACGCGTGACCTCCTCAAGGACACGCCTTACAACACCTACACCCGCGCGGGCCTGCCGCCGACGCCGGTCGCGTTGCCCGGACGCGAGTCGGTGCTGGCGGCCGTGCGGCCAGAGCCGACCGACGCGCTGTATTTCGTGGCGACCGGGCTCGGCGATGGCGCCCATCACTTCTCCGGGAGCCTGGAAGAGCATAATTCCGCGGTGAAAGCCTATCTCGCACGGCTGCGCGCCCAGGAGCGCGGCGCGCTCCACAAGCCCGTTGCGGTACATCCATGAGCATACGCGTGCCGAGCCCGGGTCAGTTCATCACGCTGGAGGGCATCGAGGGCGCCGGAAAATCCACGCTCGCGCAGTTCATGAGCGCCTGGCTCGGGCGCCACGGCATTACGGTGCGCCTGACGCGCGAGCCCGGTGGCACCCCGCTCGCGGAGCGGGTGCGGCAGATCGTGCTGGAGCGCGGCGCGGAGCCCGTGTCGCCGCTCACCGAGACCCTGCTCTTGTTCGCCGCGCGCGCCCTGCATGTGCAGAACGTCATCCGCCCGACGCTGGCGCGCGGTGAGTGGGTGGTGTGCGATCGCTTCACCGATGCC
>Ga0210394_10003308_pt1 | contig 20467 bp, 17 predicted proteins | sample IncBWC12MmetaG_FD_160121 | JGI IMG/M metagenome (GOLD analysis project Ga0210394, IMG submission 160121) | Forest soil microbial communities from Barre Woods Harvard Forest LTER site, Petersham, Massachusetts, United States - Inc-BW-C-12-M | ecosystem: Environmental > Terrestrial > Soil >...
GCGATTAGATTCAGGCTCGACCAGAAAGGAGAAGACCTCCGATCGCTGATTGGCATTATCGGTCAGCGGACCCGTGTGTACGAGGTCATGCGAGGAGCTCGCCCGCTGTCTTTGAGTATGATTCGTAATCTTCACGAGAAGTTAGGTATTCCTGCAGAGGTATTAATTCAACCAGTTCGTAGCAAAGGCGGTTGCAGGAAGCGTAGACCCGCGAGAATGGTTCACAAGATCAAACGAGCCTTAGTCCGCACCTCCGGCTGATGCAATTCGGAACAGCGAAGTAACGAAGTTCCGACGAATGATCTCCTCTTAGCTCCCACCATAAGAGACAAGTTGAGTCATCAATGCGATACTTCCGGCGGGAGGACAGATGCCTGAGCCGGCGATTGTGGCGGCTGGCTTGTCGCGGCGCTTCGGAAACCTGGTTGCCGTGGATCAGGTGGATTTGCGCGTGGACGCTGGGCAATTCTTCGGCTTCCTCGGTCCAAATGGCGCCGGGAAATCCACTACGATTCGCATGATGACCGGCCTGCTTGCGCCAAGCTCCGGCCGCGTCGAGCTTCTGGGGCTTGACCTCGAAGCGAATGCGACGGAAGTGAAACGGCAAATCGGAGTGGTGCCGGAGGGTCTGGCGCTGTTCGATCGCCTTACGGGGAGCGAGTACCTGAATTTTGTGGGGCAGATGTATGGTCTCGACCGCGCCACGTCCGCGCAGCGCACGGAGGAGCTCCTGGAGTTCATGGATTTGGCCGACCGGCGAAAAACGCTGGTCGTCGATTATTCGCACGGCATGAAGAAAAAGCTCGCGCTGGCCGCGGCCGTGATCCACGGACCGAAGATACTTTTCCTGGACGAGCCGTTTGAGGGCGTGGACGCCATTGCGGCGGGCACGCTGAAGGCGATGCTGCACAATATGACCGCGCGGGGCGCGACCATTTTTCTGACCTCGCACGTGCTCGAGATCGTCGAGCGGTTGTGCTCTCACCTCGCGATTATCAACAAGGGGCGAATCATCGCGCAGGGCTCGCTCGACGAATTGCGTGCAGGCGTGGCCGCGGCCGCGCACGTCGACGGCGGCCACGCCGCTCCGGACCAGAAACTCACGCTCGAAGAAATTTTTCTGGCCGTCGTGGGGCACGAAGGCGTTCAGCGCAAATCGGAGGAAGAGCTCTCGTGGCTTCGGTAGCGAATCTTCCCGGGCCGGCCCGCCAGCTCTGGCTGGTGGTCGCGGTTCGCTGGCAGATTTTCCGCAACGGGCTGCGAAGCTCGTCCGAAGCGGTGCATACGCTCGGCTCGGTCGTGCTCGGGCTGTTTTATGCCGTGTTGGCGCTGGGAGGGTCGGCGCTGATTTGCTTCGGCTCCTATGCAATCGTGAAAACCCAGAATTGGATAGTCCTCTCGCTCCTACTGTGGGGAATTTTCCTTTTCTGGCAGCTTGCGCCGGTCATGGTTTCCGGAATGAATCCGGGATTCGACGGGCGAAATCTCCTGCGATTCCCGCTGAGTTTTTCCGCGTTTTTCCTGTTGAACTTGGCGTACGGCATTGCCGATCCATTTGCGATCGCGGGAATTCTGTGGCACGCGGCCATGGGCGTGGGCATCTCGATCGCGCGTCCGGATCTGTTCGGGTGGAACGCCCTGGCGCTCGGCGTTTCCGTAATCATGAATCTGCTTTTCAACCGGCTGATATTTTCCTGGCTGGAGCGAATCCTCGCTAAGCGCCTGATGCGGGAGATTGTGACGGCGCTCTTTGTTCTGTTCTTTGTGGGCCTGCAGTTTTCCGGATTCATGCTGCAGCGCGAAGGACCGGCGGTGAGGCGCGCGTTGAGAAATACCGCCGGAGTCTGGAGCAATTTGCCTCCCGCGCTTGCGGGTACCGCGATCGAGCAAGCCGCGGCCGACGATTCGCTCGCGGCGCTTCGGGCGGTCGGACTTCTCGGGATTTATTCGACCGCGTTCGGCGCGTTTTACGCGATTCGAGTACGCGCGCAATTCACAGGAGAAGATCTGGGTGAGAGCGCGGCGCCCGCGCGCCCAAGGCCGACGGCGAAGCGCGTCGCTGCTCCTGCGGCGGTGCAAGGCGCGCCCGTGAGTCGGGCATCGTCGCTTGGATCGGGAATTTTCAGCGGGCCTGTAGAGGCCATTTTCATCAAGGAGCTTCGCTATTTCTACCGCAACTCGATGCTGATGATGAACATGTTCATGCCGCTGATTTTGATCGCGTTTTTCATCCTGCCCTCATCTATGCAGCGGCGACCGGGCGCGCCGTCTTTTTTCAGCAGGTTTGGCGGCGACTTCGCATATCCCGCAGCCGTCGCCTACATCGCTCTCCTGATGATGAATTTCTGCCCAAACAATCTGGCCTATGAAGGCCGCGGCATTGAGCGATTGTATCTCGCTCCGGTGAAGTTTCGAGACGTGATGCTGGGCAAGAATCTTTTTCACGGAGCGCTGCTGGCACTTGAGTCGGTCTTTGCCCTCATTCTGGTCAGCGTAATGGGACATCCTCCGAGCGCGGTTATTCTCCTGGCCACGTGGTCGGCGCTTTTGTTTTCCGCATTGATTGATTTAGGGGCGGGGAACTGGCTTTCGCTTCAATTCCCGAGGCGATTTGAATTCGGTGTGAGGCGCCAGCGCCCGTCCGGACTCACGACCATCATTTCCTTTGGGGTATTTTTCGCGAAAATGCTGGTGATCGCAGGGGCAGCCTACCTCTGCATTTGGCTCGCTGGTCCGTGGCTGCTCCCAGTCGCATACATCGCCTTGAGCGCCGCGGCGTTTGCCTTGTACCGGCTCATCCTCGAAGGAACCACGCGCCAGGCAATTCAGCAGCGCGACGCCCTACTCGAACAGCTCTCACGGTAGATCGGGAGCCTCTTACGTCTTCGCGATGCTACCCAGTAGTTCGATTGTTCCGCGCCATCGCGTCCCCTATACTCGTCATCTAAGGCTTCGAGGCTCTGAATCGATGCGAAACAGCGAAGCGCAGAGATACGCGCGATGGTCGCTCGCGGCGGCTGGGCTGCTTGCGTTAGTTGTTGCGGGCGTTTACCTGCGCAATGTTTTCATTGCCCGCCAGGCGGAAAAAAAGGCGCCGCCTGCCGTCCCACCCGCCGTCGAACAGCGTTCGAACGAATTTTCGTTTTCAAAGGTGGACGGCCAAAGGACGATTTACACCATAAAGGCGTCGCGGGCGACCGAGTTCAAGGAAGGTAACCGGAATCTCCTCGAAGATGTCGACATCGTCGTATATGGGAAGAGAGGGGACCGCAGGGACACTTTGCGCACGCGCGCCTGCGACTTCATTTCAAATACCGGAAAAATCGGCTGCGCCGGGGAAGTGCAAATCAGCCTGCAGGCAGCCAGCGCGCCATCGGCCAGCGCCAATGCCGTCCAGGTTGCAACCTCGGCCGTGACCTTTGACCGCGATTCCGGCGAAGCGCGCACGGACAAGCCGGTCACGTTTCATTGGCCGGCGGGAGAGGGGCGCGCCGTCGGTATGAGCTACGCCTCCAGCGCCGGAACTCTGCGGCTGCGCCAGGGTGTCGAGCTGAGCCTTTGCCCGTCGCCGAAAGCTCCCGGCGCGAAACCCGATCCCGCCGCAGCCAACACTGTTCACATCGCGGGTGACAGCATGTCCTTTCGCAGGGACCAGCGCCTCGTCACCGTGGACGGAAATGTTCATGCGCAGCAGCTGACTCACGAATTGACCGCGGCGCAAGTCTCAATGGAGCTGGATGCTTCGTTTCAAGCCAGGCGATTCGCGGCCAGCGGGCGCCCGGAATTGCACGATTTGAGTCTCGAAGGGCCGATCGCGCTAAGCGCCGACGAAATCACCTCCAACCTAAGGACCGACGGATCGATCGAAACCATCGTCGCCACGGGCAGCGTGCGCGGCACGCGGAATACCTCCGAGGAAGGGGAGGCAATCGAAGCGGGAGAAATTCGGCTGGACCTTGCCACCGATGACAACATGCCTCGCCTGCTGACGGCGAGCAAGGGCGTGAAGCTGAACTCCACCAGCGCCGCGTTTAACGGCGGGACGCGGCACGTCGAGACGGATGGTTTCGAAATCCATTTCTCCAAAAACTCACGTCCCGGTCAGACCGTGCTGGACACCATGAACACGCTCGCCCCGGCGCGCATCGACTGGGAAAACCAGGACATCGTGAACGGCAAGCCGGTGCCGCAATCGACGGAAATGTCGGGCAAGCAAATGAAGCTAGTATTTGATGCGCAGAATCAACTAAAGGAGCTCGACAGCGCGGGCAGCGTGGTGGTCAAGCGCAAGCTCGGCGATGCCGCCGAACAGATCACGTCCTCGCGCGAACTCGCCGCGAAGTTTGACCAGGCTGGCCAATGGGCAACGATCGACCAAACCGGAGATGTCCATTTCGACGAGGGCCCGCGCAAGGGACAGGCCGATCACGCGCGCGTCGACCGCGCCTCGAATACGGTCAAGATCAATGGCTCTGTGATTCTCACGGATGCTTCGACGAGGACTGCGGCACAGTCGGCGTCATTCGCGCAGGGCTCGAACACGCTGCATGTGGACGGCCACGTGATGACGACTGAATTGCGCCCCGATGCCGGGAGCGTCTCGAATCTTGCGCCGGAGCCGGCTCACATTTCTGCGGAACACCTTGTGGTGGATACCTCGCGCGGGCACGCGATCTATTCGGGAAAAGGAAGGCTCTGGCAGGGTCAGTCGGTGATCGAGGGAGACACAATCGAATTGGACAGCGGGACACACATGCTGCAAGCGAAGGGCCACGTGCAGGGCGTATTTCCTCAGGCACCTTGGAGTCCAAAGTCGACCACTGCGCTCGGTTCATTGCCTGTCGGGGCCGTCAGGTCCGTCTCAAACAAAACTTCCGGGCCGTCCGGGCGGGAGCCCGCGCAGGTCGGCCACGTTCGTGGAGGGTTGCTGACCTATTGGGACATGGAATCGCGGGGACGAATCGAGCAGGGCGCACGGGTCGACTCAGAGCAAGGGTCGATCCAAGCCGATAAGATCGACCTCTATTTTTCAGACAGCGGTGCCGCAAACGCAACGAAGCAATTGTCGCGCTCGGTGGCGAGCGGTGACGTCACCGTGCGCCAGCAGGACCGGCGGGGGACCTCGGATCGAGCCGAATACACGGCTTCGGAAGGCAAGTTTGTTCTTTCCGAGGGTAAACCAACTCTACATAGCTCAACAGGCGACACCACCACGGGGCGTCAATTGACCTTCTATTTTGCTGATGATAGGATCGTTGTGGATTCTGCCGATGGTTCGAAGACAGTGACGCTTCACACGGTCGAGAAATGACGTGGCATGCTCAAGCTCCAGGCCGTTGAGCTCAGTAAATCGTACCGAGGGCGAAAAGTCGTAGATGACCTCGACCTGGAGATCAGCCAAGGAGAAGTGGTAGGACTTCTGGGGCCTAATGGCGCTGGGAAGACAACGACGTTCTACATTCTGGTAGGCCTAGCCCGGCCCGACTCCGGCCGGGTCCTCCTGAACGGGGACGACATCACCGACCTCCCCATGTACCTCAGGGCCCGCAGTGGGATTAGCTATTTGCCGCAAGAACCTTCGGTATTCCGGCAGCTTACGGTCGAGGAAAACCTGGTCGCGGTCCTGGAAACGCTGCCTCTGACCACCGAGCAGCAGCGCGACCGTCTTGAGGAGCTATTGGCGCAGATGAAGCTGGAGACGGTGCGGTCGAACGGAGCCTATACCCTTTCCGGGGGCGAGCGGCGGCGCCTGGAAATCGCGCGTTCGCTGGTCCTCGAGCCCGCATTTATCCTGCTGGACGAGCCGTTTGCCGGAATCGATCCGCTGACTGTAGTGGACATCCAAAAAATCGTCACCGACCTGAGCCGTGAGGGAATCGGTGTATTGATTACTGATCACCAGGTCCGTGAAACCCTGAACGTGACTGACCGCGCCTATATTGTGCAGCACGGAAAGGTGCTTGCCGCAGGGACACCCGGTGACCTGAGCGGCAATGCCGAGGTTCGCCGGGCTTACCTCGGCGAGCATTTCCGTTTGAATTGACGCTTATGAGCTGGCTTCAGCCAAAACTTCACCTGAGGATCGCGCAGAAGCAGATCCTCACGCCTGGCCTGGTCCAGATGGTGAGCGTGCTGGCGCTGAACCGTCTCGAGCTCCGGGAAATGATCAACCAGGAGATGATCGAGAATCCGGTCCTCGAGGAATTATCCGAAGAGAGCGTCACCCCGGAAGACTACAGCGACGAAACCTTCCTGAAAGCCGAAACTGAAAAAATTCCTGAAACCGAACCCCCGAATCCGTTCGAAGAATTCGACGTCGCATCGTTTTTCAACCAATACCTGGACAGCGGAGGCGGCAATCCGGAGCGAGGCGAGCAGGAAGTCATCGAGCGGCCGTCGTTTGACAAATTCCTCTCCTCGGCGCAGGGACTCACTGAACACCTTGCATGGCAGTTGAGCGTGACAGTCTGCAATGAAGTGGTGCGTGAAATCGCCGAGGCCATCATCGGAAACCTCGATGAGAACGGCTACCTCAGCGCATCGCTCGAGGAAGTCTCGCAAAACGGAAAATACTCGCTGGAGGACGTCGAGGAAGCCCTGGCGGTCGTGCAGGAATTCGACCCGCTCGGAGTTGCTTCGCGGAATTTGCGTGAGTGCCTGCTGACGCAGCTTCGCACGCTCGATGGACAGAACGCGCTGGCGATGCAGATTGTTTCCGAATGCCTGCCGAAGAAGCCGCTCGCCGCGAGCGAGGCCGAGGAGCTGAACCCGGAAACGCCTCTCGCGCGGCTCTTGCAAGCGAACCAGCTGAAGGAAATTGCGCGCGCCCTGAATCGCCCCGTGGAGCTTGTGAAGCGGGCCGTGGACGTGATCAAGAAGCTCGATCCGCGCCCCGGGCTGCGATACAACAAGACGCAACCTCGCCTGGTCGAGCCGGATGTCTACTTCCGCAAGGTGGACGATCAGTGGCAAGTGTTCATGAACGATGATGACGTGCCGCAACTACGCCTCTCGCCCGTGTACCGCCGCTTGATGGCGCGCGACGCGGCGGACCGCGAGGTGCGCAACTACGTCAAGGAGCGCGTCACGGCCGCGATGCAGTTGATGAAAAGCATCGAGCAGCGCAAGCACACGATCCTACGAGTCTGCCAAATCATTATTCAGAGACAGTTCGAGTATCTCGATCACGGCGCCGACCACCTGAAGCCCATGATGATCAAGGAAGTCGCCGAGGAAGTCGGCGTGCACCCGTCCACCGTCAGCCGCGCCGTCTCGAGCAAATACGCGCACACGCCGCAGGGAGTACTCGAGCTGCGGTCGTTTTTCTCGGAGTCGGTCAACGGCCCCGAAGGCAGCAATATGTCGCTGCAGACCTTGAAGCGCCTCGTCAAGAAAATGATCGACGAGGAAGACACGTCCCACCCTCTCACCGACGATTTGATCGCGAAGAAGCTGGACGACGCCGGAATCCACGTCACCCGGCGCACCGTGGCGAAGTATCGCGAAGACCTCCGCATTCCGAGCACGCACCAGCGCCGGGTCAAGGCGTAGGCCGGCCCGAGTGAAGCGCCGAAACGCGCGTGACGCCCGGCAACTGGTGATTCTCACCGGGCTGAGCGGCTCGGGCAAAAGCACCGTTCTCAAAACCTTCGAGGATCTCGGCTTCTATTGCGTCGACAATCTTCCCGTCGCGCTGATTCCCACCTTTAGCGAGTTGCACATGCAGGCCGGCGGAGACATCCAGCGCGCGGCGTTGCTGGTGGACGCGCGCGAAGGCGGGCAACTGGAAAAACTGCCCGCGATTCTGCGGCAACTGCGCGGCGAAAATCCCGCGGCGCTCGTCTTCATCGAAGCGAATGAGGATGCCCTGCTGCGCCGCTTTAGCGAGACGCGCCGGCCGCATCCGCTCGGGCACGATCGGCCCGTCCTCGAGGGCTTGCGCAACGAGCGCCTGCTGATGGAGCCGATTCGCAAGCTCGCCGACGTGGTCATCGACACGACGAAATTCAACGTCCACGAACTGCGGCAATTCATCACTCGCCGCTTCCAAAAAACCGATCGACGCCCGATGATGGTCTCTCTCGTGAGCTTTGGCTACCGGTACGGGATCCCTCCAGATGCCGATCTCGTGTTTGACGTACGCTTTTTACCGAATCCGCACTTCGTGCCGAAGCTCCGCAAGCATTCCGGGCGCGATCCGCGCGTCGCGCGCTACATCCGGTCGTTTCCTCAAACCGGAGAATTTTTGCGTCGCGTCGAGGGCTTGCTGATTTATTTGATCCCCCACTATATCCGCGAAGGGAAGAGCTATTTGACGATCGCGTTCGGCTGCACGGGCGGACGGCATCGCTCCGTCATGATGGCGGAAGCCGTTCGTAAGACGCTGCATAAAAAGGGGTATGCGTCGAAAGTCGTGCACCGCGATTTGGCGAAGTAAGACAGTCTTACTGGTGAGGCGAGTTTTTCTTAGGAGGGCGGGACTTCAGTCCCGCCGAAAGCGCGATCCGGTTGCATGGGCTTTAGCCCGTGAAGCTTCAGGGCAAAAGCCCACGACTAAGACGCCCTAAACGGCCCTCCTAAATCCGCTGGCGTGAGACCGGGACACTAACTAGCGAGCGGCGGCTTGACAAATACGTGGGCGATTCGTAGCGTAACGTCGCCTGCAAGATTCATTGGTTTTCCAGGGGTCAGCAATTCCTTTGACGAAGCGGGAAGAACTCGGCCGGCTGTTGCGCTACGTCCTGCCGTATAAATTTCGGCTTGGCGTGGGCGTCGTGTGTCTCTCCGTCGTGGGGCTGGCGGAAGGCTTGATCGCCCTGATGATCACGCCGATTTTCGACCGGGTGCTCAATCCCCAGGCGCCTGATTCCAAGCTACTCTTGATCAGGAATCCGGTGACCCACGAAGCGATTTACTTGAATTCTTTTCTTCCGTCGAGGATTCACAGCGTAGGGACGCTGTTTACTATCGCCATTCTCGTCGTTTTCATCGGCAAAGGACTCGCCGAATTCCTTGGCAACGTATTGGTGCAATACGCGGGAATTGCGGGTGTGACGGACCTCCGAAACCAGGTGTACGCCAAGATCATTCGCCAGCCGATCGGCTTTTTCCAGCACCATCCCACCGGGCGCGTGCTATCCACGGTCATCAATGACGTCGAGCGGGTCCGGAACACATTTTCGGAGTATTTGTCGCTTGGGTTCCGGCATATCTTCACGTTGTTCTTTCTCCTTGCTGTGCTGCTGGCAACAAGTTGGAAGATGACGCTCGGCTCGGTGATTCTCCTGCCAATGGTCATCTGGCCGGTGCGGACACTGGGAAAGAGGATTCGCCGGTCAACGGAGAAGATACAGGCCGGCGTGGGCGAACTTTCCCAGATTTTGGAGGAGACGGTCAGCGGCAACCGCGTCGTGAAGGCGTTTGGGATGGAGGATTTCGAGATCAAAAAATTCCGTGTCTCGGCGGGAAGATTGCTTCGCGAGAACATGCGCTGGATTCGCGCGGCCGTCGCCACTTCTCCTCTCATGGACTTGCTGGGCGCCGCCGTGATCGTCGTCGTTCTGATGTACGCCCGCGTGCAAATCAAAATGGGCGCGATGACCGCGGGGATTTTTGTCACTTTTGTTTATGCGCTGTTCAAGTCGTACGAACCCGTGAAGGGTTTGGGCACGGTATACCAGCAGTTCGAGCTGGCGTTCGGAGCCACGGAGAAAGTGTTCGACTATATGGCCTGTGCGGAAGAGCCGGCCGCGGAGCCCGGGCTACGCGCGCTTCCTCCGTTCTCACGCGGCGTGGAGTTCGACCGCGTGAGCTTTGGATACGATCCCGAGCTGCCCATCCTTCGCGAAATTTCTTTCGAGGCGCGAGCCGGCGAGGTGATCGCCATCGTCGGATCGAGCGGGGCTGGAAAAACCACGCTGGTGAATCTCTTGCCGCGATTTTATCCCGTGACTTCGGGATCGCTGCTCATTGATGCCGTGGACGTGCGCGAGGTGACGCTGCGCTCGCTACGCGAACAGATGGCTATCGTGACGCAGGAGACGATCCTGTTTAACGACACCGTCTGGAACAACATCTGCTACGGCCGGCCGGAATTGCCCAAAGTTCGCGTGGAAGCGGCGGCGCGCGCGGCGTTGGCCCACGACTTCATCCTGGAGTTGCCGCAGGGATATCAGACGGTGCTGGGCGATCGCGGGCAGCGGCTCAGCGGCGGCCAGCGCCAGCGCATCGCCATCGCCCGCGCCATTCTGAAAGATTCCCCCATCCTGATTCTCGACGAAGCGACCAGCGAGTTGGACTCCGAGTCCGAAATGCTTGTGCAGCGCGCCCTCTCGAATCTCATGATGGGCCGCACGGCGTTCGTCATCGCCCACCGTCTCTCGACGATCCGGCGCGCGGACAAGATCATCGTTATCGAAGACGGCGCGATCGCGGAAACAGGGACGCATCAGGAACTCCTGGCGCGCGGCGGAATCTACGCCCGCCTCTACGAGATGCAGTTCGCGGACCTGGACGACGCGGCGGCTCCCGCGCCAAAGGCGGAGCGATGAAGGCCACCGTGGCGCCCGTGGGAATTTGCTCGATGACCGGCTTCGCGCAAGCCCGCGCCGAGCGCGACGGCGCGTCGGTTCGAATTAACCTGCGCAGCGTCAATCACCGGTTCCTCGATCTTCACCTACGAATGCCGGACGGTTTCGAAGTGTTCGAATCGCGCATCCGTCAGGCGATTCGAAACCGGGTGCGCCGCGGCCATGTGGACGTGAACGTGTATTACGAGCCGGGCGGCACCGGAACCGTCGAAGTCAACCACGACCTCGTCGAATCCTACATGAGGGCTGCCGAACGCCTGCGCCAGGAATTCGGCATCAAGAGCGAGCCGGACATCGTCGCTCTCTTCCGGCTCCCCGGCGTAGTCGCGGCGCCGGGAGACGCTAGCGGGCTGCGGAGCGAAGAACAGCAGGAAAAACTCGGAGAACAACTCGACGCGTGCCTGGAGCAGGCGCTTCAGAAGCTGCAAGCCATGCGCAAGTCCGAAGGCGAGGCGCTGACCGGAGAGATGCAGCAAATTCTGGACCGCATCGCCACGAGAACCGCGGAAATCGAGTCGTTCGCCGAGCGCGTGCGTCCCGCGATCGCGGGGCGGCTGGCGGAACGGCTGGAAGAGCTTCTGAAGGGCGTGCAGCTCGATCCTCTGCGTCTGGCGCAGGAAGCGGCGCTGCTGGCGGAGCGAAGCGACGTCAGCGAAGAGCTGGCCCGGCTGCGCAGCCACGTCGAACAGTTTCGGAAGCTGCTCATGGGCGCGGGCGAAGCGGGGAAGAAGCTCGATTTTCTGTTGCAGGAAATGCAGCGCGAAGCGAACACATTGCTTTCCAAAACGCCGGGCGTCGAGTCCGAGGGCCTGGCGATTACGGGCCTCGCCTTGGAAGTAAAATCCGACATCGAAAAGCTGCGCGAACAGGCGCAGAACGTCGAATGACGCTGGCACAGGCACAGCAGCCGTTGGTGTTCATCGTGTCCGGCCCCTCGGGATCGGGCAAGTCCACGCTGGTGCAAAAGATGCTGGAAGTGCCCGGGACGATGTTTTCCGTATCCAGTACAACGCGGCCGCCCCGAGGCACGGAACACGCTGGAAAATGGTATGATTTTGTTACCGAGGAGGAATTCGACCGGCGGGTTCGTGCGGGCGAGTTTCTCGAACATGCCCGCGTTTTCGGAAAGCATCAATACGGCACGCCGCGCCGCTGGCTCGATGAGGCGCAACGCAAAGGGCTGGACCTGGTCCTCGAAATTGACGTGCAGGGCGCCGAACAGGTAAAACAAAAGCTGCCCCACGCCGTGGCAATTTTTATTCTTCCGCCCGCGAAGGCGGAGCTTGAGCGCCGGCTTCGCGCGCGCGGGCAGGATTCGGAAGAGGCGATCGAGCGCCGGCTCGAGCGCGCGCGGCAGGAAATGCAGCGTTATGCGGAATACGATTTTCTCGTGGTGAATGACGATGTGGAGCGCGCCGGGCGGGAGATTCAGGCGATTACCGTGGCCGCGCGCTGCCTTCGCAGTTGCCTCAGCGAGCGGGCGCGAAACATTTTGGAATCTTTTGGAGGATAGCGATCTCATGACGGCCGAGACCCAGGCACCGGACAGCAAGTTTGCATTTGTGGTGGTGGCGGCGCGACGAGCGCGGCAATTGATGATGGGGGCGTCGCCTCTGGTGGCCAATCCCCGCTCTCATAAATCCACTCGCGTGGCGATTGAAGAGTTGTGGGCGGGAGTGCTCGAGTATCAGTTGCCCGAACTCCCGGGCGACGCTTTGGACAAGGACGGCAAGCGGCGCAAGGAGTAGCGCGCCGACACTTATATGCGCGTGGCACTTGGTGTTTCCGGCGGAGTCGCTGCTTACAAGGCGGCCGAACTTGTGCGCAAGCTCCAGCAGGAAGGCATCGACGTGCAAGCGGTCATGACCAAGAGCGCGCAGGAATTTGTTACGCCTCTTACCTTCGCTGCGCTGACCGGGCAAAAAGTCATCACGGAAATGTTCGGCACGGAAACGGCGGGAGCCAACGTCGAGAGCGCCATCGAGCACATTGCGGTAGCGCAGCGAATCGATCTGCTGGTTGTAGCTCCCGCGACCGCGAACGTGATCGCGAAAATGGCTCGCGGCGTCGCCGACGATTTTCTGACCACGCTGTATCTTGCGACGACGGCGCCCGTTGTTGTCGCTCCCGCCATGAATGTCAACATGTGGGAACACCCGGCCACACAGGAGAATATTGAAGTGCTGCGCGCCCGCGGCGTTCATGTTGTGGCGCCGGAGGAAGGCTATCTTGCGTGCGGCATGACCGGGGCGGGCAGGCTCGCAAGCGTCGAGGCGATTGTCGCCGCGGTGCGTGCGCGCCTTGGAATTGGGCATGATTTACAGCAAGAAACCATCATCGTCACAGCCGGCCCTACGTGCGAGGATCTGGATCCTGTTCGCTTTCTGACCAATCGTTCTTCCGGAAAAATGGGATATGCGCTGGCGCAGGCTGCGGCGCGGCGCGGCGCGAGCGTGATTCTGATCAGCGGACCGACGCGGCTCGATCCTCCGGCGGGAGTTACATTTGTCCCTGTGCGCAGCACCGAGGAGATGCACCGCGCGGTGCTCGATCATTTTCCGCGCGCGACCGCCGTGATCATGGCCGCAGCGGTGGCGGACTACCGCCCGGTGGCGCCCCAGGCGAAAAAGATGAAGCGCGTGAATGGCCGGCTGAATCTGGAGCTGGAATCGACGCCGGATATTCTTGCCGACGTGGCGCGCGCCAAGGGTGACCGGGTGATCGTCGGGTTTGCGGCCGAGACCGAGAATGTGGCCGAGCATGCGCGCGCCAAGCTCGAATCCAAGCAAGCAGACCTGATCGTCGCCAACGACGTGACCGCCGAGGGCGCGGGATTCGATCACGACACGAACGTCATCACCCTCTATTTCCGTGACGGAAGCGAGAAAGCCTTTGCGCGCTTGACGAAAATCGACGCGGCGCATCGCATCCTCGATCACCTGCGCGCCTTGCGGAACCCTGTGGGGCAGGCGACCGCGTCGCAGCACGCACGTTGAGACCTTCCATGGATCCGGCTCCCACGCCAAAACAGCGCGAAAAACTGGAGGCCTGGCTTCGTTACTATGACGATCTCGGACTCGGCGTGTTTTACAACGACCGAAGACGCGCCGGAGAGAGAGCCGCTCAATCCGAGCCGGCGGCTGCCATACCTATCGAAGCACCGCCCGTTTCAAAACCCATTCCTATGAGCGCGCCGCACGCAAAGCCAGCACCGCCATCGGTGCTTCCAGTCGTAAGTGAGACGTCTCTTTTTGAGGCGATTGACCGCGTCGAGAACGACACCATCGAGCGTATCCGCGAAGATCTGGGCGAATGCACGCGCTGCCGCCTCCACAAGCGGCGCAATAAAATTGTCTTTGGCGCAGGGAATCCCCGCGCCGAACTGGTATTCGTCGGCGAAGGCCCGGGCCACGATGAAGACGTGCAGGGGCTCCCGTTCGTGGGCCGCGCCGGAAAACTGCTGACGCAGATGATCGAAGCGATGGGTTTGCGCCGCGACGACGTGTACATCTGCAACGTCGTGAAATGCCGCCCGCCCGAAAATCGCAAGCCCGAGGACGACGAAGTCGCGACGTGCTCGCCATACCTCTACCGCCAATTGGAAGTGATCGCGCCGAAAGCGATTGTTTGCCTCGGCGCAACCGCCGCGCAGGCGCTCTTGAAAACGAAGGACTCTATTTCTCGATACCGCGGCCAATGGTTTGACTTCCGCGGAACGAAGCTGCTCGTGACGTATCACCCAGCTTATTTGCTTCGCAACCCGAACGCGAAGGGTGACGTCTGGAAAGATTTGCAGAAGGTCATGACGCACCTGGGTCTGAAGGCGAAGAAAGCGTCCCAGTAGAGCAGGCTGACAGAGCCTGCGTGGCAGCGAGAAAATGTTGGTAGGGCACTGCGTCCAGCCGTGCCGCAATCGCCGACAATCAAAGCGGCTTTACAGGATGTGTAAAAAATCCAAAGCACTGTCATTCCGAGCGAAGCGAGGAATCTCTCTTGGGTTTAGATTCACCAACAGAGAGATTCCTCGCTCCGCTCGGAATGACAACATATGAATTTTCCGCATCCTCTCTAGTCGCTGGCTTTTTCGGAGTGGACGTAGCCGCGCCCCCCGAAGCCCGTCCTACTCGCGAGAAATTCCGGCTACACTGTCCTCCGCACATGTCCCCCAATTATTGTGAAGTTGCACTGCCGGTTCCGCTGCGCTCGGTATTCACCTACGAAATTCCCGATCGCCTTGCCGGCTCGGTCTGTGTGGGGAGCCGCGTCCTCGTCCCCTTCCGCAACCGCGCGATGACCGGAGTGGTTGTGAACGCGCCCGTGCGCAAGCCCGATCCTGCGCGCGTCAAGCAAGTGCGTGAAATTGTCGAGGTGCTCGATCCGATTCCGGCGCTGCCGCCGAACCTGGTGGAACTTGGTCGATGGGTGAGCGGCTATTACGTGGCGCCGATCGGAGAGGTATTTCGCGCGATGCTGCCGCCGCAAGTCGATCTGCGGCACGAGCGCGAATTTCTTCTGACGGACGCGGGCCGAGCCCGTCGCGCCGAACTGGACGCCGCCGGAAATCGCAGCGAGAACGAAGTCGCGGAGCTGGCGCTTCTTTCACTCATGGAAATCGAGGGCCGGCCGGTGCGAGCGGACCGCTTACGCAAGCTGCCCGGAGGCGAAGCCGCTGCGGAGCGCCTGCTGCGCCGCAAGCAACTCGAGGCACGGGACGTTGCGGTTCGGCGGCAAGCCCGCGTGCAGAAGATTGTCGCGTGGAACGCGGCGTACTCCCCGCAGCCCTCAACCACTGGCGCCGACGCTGCCGCCGGCCTTGCCCTTCCCGAGAAAGAAGCGCGAGTGTTTCACGTTCTCGCCGAGGAGCGCGGACCGCTACCCCTTCCCCAACTCGCGAAGCTCGCCAAAGTATCCCGCCCGCTCATCGAGCGGATGATTCGCCAGGAGAAACTGCAAAGCTGGGAAGAGCCGCTCCCTATCGCGGAAGATTTCTTCGACGCCGACTACACGCCGCCGTCGAATATTTTGAATGACGACCAGCAGCGGGAACTCGATGTCATTCGAGACTGGCTTGGGGCAGCGCAATTCGCCACTGGACTGCTGTACGGCGTGACGGGCAGCGGCAAAACGGAAGTGTATCTTGGCGCAGTTGAGGAAGTGCTTGCGCGGAATAAGACAGCGCTGATTTTAGTCCCGGAAATCGCGCTGACGCTGTGGGTGGGGAGACTGTGCCGCGCACGGTTCGGCGCGGGTGTCGCGATTTTACACAGCGCCCTGCCGGATGTGGAACGCGCGCGCGAATGGTGGCGGGTGCGGCGAGGCGAAGCGCGCGTTGTGGTGGGCACGCGCTCGGCGGTGTTCGCGCCGGTGGAGAATCTGGGCCTGATCGTCGTCGATGAGGAGCAGGAAGCGAGCTACAAGCAGGAAGAGACGCCGCGCTATCACGGGCGGGACGTGGCAGTGGTGCGCGCGAAGATGGAACGGGCGGTCGCGCTTCTAGGATCGGCGACACCGTCGCTGGAGAGTTTTCACAATGCGGGCCTGGGTAAATACCAACTGCTTCATCTCGATTCGCGCGTCGAGAACCGGCCGATGGCGAAAGTGGAAATCGTCGATCTGCGCGAGGATTTCAGGGCCACGCATCGCGTTTCGCCGATCTCGTCAAGGCTGGGCGATGCCATCCGCGAGCGGCTCGAGCAGGGCACGCAGTCGCTAATTCTTATCAATCGCCGCGGCTATTCCTGGTTTGTGCTTTGCCGGTCGTGCGGCGCGGCCGTCCAGTGCGAGAACTGCAGCATTTCGCTGGCCTACCACAAGCAGCGCGAGCGGCTCGTATGTCACTACTGCGGATTTTCCCGGGGCGTGCCGGAGAGCTGCCCGAAGTGCAATTCCGAGCACGTCTATTTTTTCGGCGCGGGCGCGGAGCAGCTCGAGGAAAAATTGCGCGAGAAGTTTCCCGCGGCCAAGGTCGCGCGCCTCGATCGCGATGCGGTGCGCACCAAGCAGGCTTACCAGCAAGTGCTCGGCGATTTCGCGTCGGGCAAAATCGACATCCTCGTCGGCACGCAAATGGTGGCCAAGGGCCACGATTTTCAGGGAGTCACGCTCGTCGGCGTCATTGCCGCGGATTCGCAGCTCAGCCTGCCGGACTTCCGCGCGGCCGAGCGGACATTTCAATTGTTGACGCAAGTTGCCGGCCGCGCCGGCCGCGGCATCCTGCCCGGGGAGGTACTCGTCGAAACCTACAGCCCGGAGCATTATGCGATTCAGCTCGCCGCCCGCCAGGACTATTTGTCGTTTTTTGAAAAGGAGGCGCAGTTCCGGCGGTTGTTGCACTATCCGCCGTTCACGGCGCTCGCCAGCATTCTGGTGCGCGACACGAAAATCGAGAATGCGATCCGCTGGTCGCGGCAGCTCTCTGCGTTTCTTTCGCCGTATGAAGCGCGCGGCGTAAAAGTGATGGGTCCTGCCGCGGCGCCGCTCGCGCGGCTGAAGCGGGAATATCGCTTCCAATTTTTACTGAAGGCGGCGAAGCGCTCGCAGCTGACTCGCGCTGTTTCGGAGGTGCTAGGATTCGCCGAGGAGAAGGAAATTCCGCAGAAGGCTGTGCTGGTGGATGTTGATCCGCTGAGCCTGTTCTAAATTGTGGAGCCGGCAAACCCTGACGGGCAGGGGTGGCTATGGTACCTAGCGGACCATCACCGGCATCGGCATGAAACACAGGATGAACATGACCACCGCAATCGCGGTCCACAGAAGCCGCGTGCGATCGAGCCGCTCCCAGCGATTCATCAACGGTGGATGACGAAAGCCGATCAGCAAAAGCAAAATGGACCAGAAGATCCATCCGTTCCAGAAAAACACGCCTAGAGGGATCAGCAGCAACGCGACGCCAATCGTGATCCGCCGGTGATACTTGCTGGCGACCGAATACAGAATGTGCCCGCCGTCCAGTTGTCCGCCCGGCAGCAGATTCAACGCCGTCGCGAATAGTCCCACCCAGGCCGCGCGCCCCACGGGATGCAAGAGCAAATCTCCTGGACGCACGCCAGGACGCAAGGTCGCTACCAGCAGGCGCATCACCAGAGGCTGCCCAAACACAATCGAGGAATGCGCGTCGGACGCGGGCACCACGCGGGAATACAGAATGGCGATCGCCAACGCGGGAACCGCGAACAAGAACCCGACCACGGGTCCTGCTAGTCCGACGTCGAATAGAGCCTTGCGATTGTAAATCGGGGAGCGAATCCGAATGAACGCGCCGAGCGTTCCGATCAGCGTGGGCGCGGGAAGGAAATAGGGGTAGCTCGCCGAAATCCCATAGTAGCGGCAGGCAAAAAAGTGGCCCAATTCGTGCGCAAGCAGGATGCCAATCAGCGTGAAAGCAAAGGGAACGCCGGAGAGCAAGAGGCTCGGATGCGAAATCAAGTTCACGTAAGTCGAAAATAGTTCTTCAAAATTGGGTGACTGCCAAGACGCGTACGAAGCAGCATATTGCGCACCCACGGCCAATGTTGAAATCAGCGTCAGCACGAATAGGAAAATTGCGATCGCGAGGGACTTCCTCTGCCTGCGTGCTTCGCGATCCTCCCAGTAGAGACCGCCCGTCGGGTCCCAGCCTTCGGTGATGGGAGAAGGAATTGCGGCGGGAAGAGGTTCCAATTCGTGCCGATCGCTCATGAAAGATTGGATGCGCGGCGCGCCGCAAGAGAACACAGATCGAACGAGCGGAACGCCGGATGCAGATGTCGGGAAACTCTTACGCGATACGAATGTGAGTTCAGAGCGTTTGGAGTTCCTTGCCGGGCTTAAAGCGCACGGCCTTGCCGGGAGGAATGCTGACTTCCTGGCCGGTGCGGGGATTGCGGCCGATACCGGTCTTGCGCGGGCGAACGTTGAACACACCGAACCGGCGCAACTCGATTCGCTCGCCTTTTCCGAGCGCGCTCTTCATGGCTTCAAATACAGTCTCGACGGCCTGTTCGGCTTTCGTGCGGCTCACACCGGTCTTGGTAACCACTGCATTTACAATATCCAGCTTAATCACTCCATCCTCCTGCTACTCAGCGGCAAGCTATGCTAGACACGCACTTGCGGGTTGTCAAGCAGCACGCGCTCGGTTAACATGCGCGTCTTTGTAGCGAAACATCTGAGCGCCGGAGAGACCCGCGCGCTCGTAGAGGAGGCTGTAGATGTCGGTCAAGCCGGATCGCTGGATTCGCAAAATGGCGGTCGAGCACAAGATGATCGAGCCATTTGAGGACCGGCAGGTGCGCGACGGCGTCATCAGCTACGGCGTCTCGAGCTACGGCTACGACATTCGCGTCGCCGACGAGTTCCGGATTTTCACGAATGTGAATTCCACGATCGTCGATCCGAAACATTTCGATCCGCGGTCGCTCGTCGAGTTCAAGGGCGACGTTTGCATCGTTCCCCCTAATTCGTTCGCGCTCGGCCGTTCGGTGGAGTATTTCCGCATCCCGCGCAACGTGTTGACGATCTGTTTGGGGAAATCCACGTACGCGCGCTGCGGAATTATCGTCAACGTGACGCCCTTCGAGCCCGAATGGGAGGGCTTCGTGACGCTCGAAATCAGCAACACCACGCCGCTTCCCGCGAAAATCTACGCCAACGAAGGCTTGTGCCAGGTGCTCTTCTTCGAGTCCGACGAGGCTTGCGAAATTTCCTATAAGGACAAGAAAGGGAAGTACCAGGCGCAGCAAGGCATCGTGCTCCCGCGACTGTAGAAGTAATCTAAACAGCAAATTTTCTTCGGGATCTACGCTTTTGTGGCTTCTATGTTGCCGGATTCGTCTCGGGCGAGGCTCAGAGGGAAGCCGCGGCTGCGCCAGCCTTCATAGCCTCCGGAGAGCGGGCGGATGCGCGTGATTCCCTTGCTGCGCAGGAGCAAGGCGAGGCGCGCGGCGGTCACTTCATTGGGGCAGGCGCAAAACAAAACGATTTCGCGGTCGCGCGGAATCACGTCGGAGGCTTCCTCCAGTTCGGCGGCATCGACGTGCAGCGCGCCTGGAATCGTCTCCGGATTTGCATCGAATTCGAGCGCGTGGCGCAGATCGACGATCAGGACGTCCTCTCCGCTGTCGATTTTTTCCTTAAGCTCCTCGGGAGTGATTCGTGCAATCTTCAGCTTCCTGAGAAATCTCTGGCGGTTATAAAATTTCCAAAAGATATAGCCCGCGAACGCCGCCAGCACGATGACGAGCAGCCACTCACCAAGAAAAGCGGCTCTCGCGGCGACGCGCTCGAGCTCGCCGCTGAAGACATAGCCGGTAACCGTGTACGCGCCAACCCAGGCGATCGCGCCGGCTGCGTCAAATAGCAGAAACTTCCGCCAGCCCATCCGGATGATGCCGGCGAGCGGTGCGGCCATCGCGTTCAGGCCGGGAATGAATTTCGCGCCGAGCAGAACCCGCGGGCCGCTGCGCGAAAAGCTAACTTGGGTTTTCCTCACGCAAGAATCGGGCTCGAGCGAAATCCGGCACAGCAGCTGAAGCACGCGGATCCCTCTCAGCCGCCCGATCTCGTACCACATCGAGTCGCTGGCCATCGATCCGACCACTGCGAACGCAATCGCTTCCCACAGATTCATACGATGCGTGCCCGCCAAAGCGCCCACGGCCAGCAGCAACGGCGCGGAAGGAACAGGCAGCCCGGCCTGTTCCGCAAACACCCAGCCGAACACCAGCATGTATCCATGCCGGAGAACGAATTGAAGCGTCTCGCCCATTTTTATTCAGAGGATCCGGAGGATTCCGCGATCGCCGCCGGGACTCCCCAGGTTCCCGAGAAAACGAAACTCGATAGCGGCTTGCGCTGGCGCTGCGCGAGCTCTCTCTGCCGCAGCGTGTCGTCGAGAGAAC
>Ga0210394_10003310_pt1 | contig 20465 bp, 17 predicted proteins | sample IncBWC12MmetaG_FD_160121 | JGI IMG/M metagenome (GOLD analysis project Ga0210394, IMG submission 160121) | Forest soil microbial communities from Barre Woods Harvard Forest LTER site, Petersham, Massachusetts, United States - Inc-BW-C-12-M | ecosystem: Environmental > Terrestrial > Soil >...
CAATGATCCCGCCCAAGTCTTTCAAATCACTCATCCAAAGGAGAAAGACGTGCCTGACAGCATGACCGCGGCGGCGGTGCTCGATGAACCTGTGACTGCCGCCTCAATCGTCAATGACTGCACGATCCACGTTGCCACCGTCAACGGCTCCGGCTCGCAGTCATCCAACAGCGTCCTGATGCGCTCGATCTTTCAGATGGGCGTCCCCGTCAGCGGGAAGAACATGTTCCCGTCGAACATCGCCGGTCTGCCCACCTGGTTCACCATCCGGGCGAACAAAGACGGCTGGATCGCCCGCAAAAAAGAAGTCGACATCATGGTCTGCATGAACGCCGCGACCGCCCGCGAGGACGTCACGGCGCTCCAGCCCGGCGCGGTCTGCATCTACGATGCGCCGCTCAACTGCAAGGGCATTCGCTCCGACGTCACCTTCTTCGAGGTCCCCTTCGCCAAGCTGGCCGGTGAGCTGTCGCAGGACTCGCGCCTCCGCAAGCTGCTGACCAACATGATCTACGTCGGTATCGTGGCCGAGCGCCTCGGCATCGAGCGCGACGAGATCATCAACGCCATTACCAAGCAGTTCAAGGGGAAGAAGAAAGCAATCGACCCGAATATCGCCGCCATCGACAAAGGGCTGGAGTACGCGCGCGAGAACCTGCCGCGGCAACACCGCTGGCGCATCGAGCGGATGAACGCCACGGCCGGCAAGATCATCATCGACGGCAACGCCGCCGCCGCGATCGGGGCGATGTTCGGTGGCGTCACGGTCGTGACGTGGTATCCGATCACGCCGTCGTCATCGCTCTGCGAATCGCTCATCGACTACATGAAGGAGCACAGGATCGGCCCCGACGGAAAAGCCACCTTCGCAATCGTCCAGGCCGAGGATGAGCTGGCGGCGATGGGGATGGTGCTCGGTGCCGGCTGGGCGGGTGCGCGGTCGCTGACCTCCACCTCCGGGCCCGGCATTTCTCTGATGGCGGAGTTCGCGGGGCTCGGCTACTTCGCCGAGCTGCCAGGCGTGATCTGGGACATCCAGCGCGTCGGTCCCTCGACCGGCCTGCCTACCCGTACCGCGCAGGGCGACATCTTCGAGGTCCACTATCTCTCCCATGGTGATACGCAACATATTGCACTGATCCCGTCCTCGGTCGCCGAGTGCTTCGAGTTCGCCGGAGAGGCGCTCGACCTCGCGGAGATGTTCCAGACGCCGATCTTCGTCCTCTCCGACCTCGACCTCGGCATGAACAACTGGATGTCGGATCCCTTCGTCTATCCCACCAAGCCCTACCGCCGCGGCAAGGTTCTCGACGCCAAACAGCTCGACGAGCTCGGCGGGAAGTGGGGACGCTATCTCGACGTCGACGACGACGGGATTCCCTACCGCACTCTGCCCGGTACCGATCACCTGATGGCCTCGTACTTCACCCGAGGCTCCGGCCACGACACGCATGCGCGCTACTCGGAAAAGCCGGCCGACTACAAAGCGACGGTCGACCGCCTGGCCAAGAAGTACCGGACCGCGAAACAGTTCGTGCCGCAGCCGGTCATCGATCGCCGCGCCAAGGCCACGATCGGCTTCATCGCCTACGGAACGACCGATGTGGCACTCGAAGAGTCGCGCTACCAGCTTCGCAACGAGCACGGCGTGGAGACAAGCTACCTCCGGCTGCGGGCGTTGCCGTTCACCGACGACGTGACGGCCTTCGTCGATGCGCACGAGCGTGTCTACGTCGTCGAGCAGAACCGCGACGGCCAGATGGGCGATCTGCTCCGTTTGGAAGTGGGCGATATCCAGCACAAACTGCGCAAAATACTGCACTACACCGGTCTGCCTTGCGACGCCCGTTCGATCACGGACTCACTGCTGCAGATGGAAAACGACGGCACGCGCGTCGTTCGTATCGGCCTCGGTGCCGAAGCGACGACGCAGACGGTCGCGGAGGACTAAGTCATGACCGAAAGCGTTCTCAAACTCCCCAACGAAGTGGCTGCGCCGAAGGAAAACCGGCTCGGCCTCAAGGCGCTCGATTACCAGGGCGGCAAGTCGACGCTTTGTGCCGGCTGCGGCCACGACGCCGTCAGCAATCAAATCGTCCGCGCTTTTTACGAGATGAACGTGAAGCCGGAGAAGGTTGCCAAGTTCTCCGGTATCGGCTGCTCCTCGAAGACGCCCGCGTACTTCCTCGGACGAGCGCACGGCTTCAACAGCGTTCACGGACGCATGCCGGCCGTGGCCACGGGCGCGATGCTGGCCAACCATCATCTGATCAGCATCGGCGTTTCCGGGGACGGCGACACGGCGTCGATCGGCCTCGGGCAGTTCATGCACCTCGTCCGCCGCAATATCCCGCTCATCTACATCATCGAGAACAACGGCGTGTACGGCCTGACGAAAGGCCAGTTCTCCGCGACGGCCGACGAGGGCTCGAAACTGAAGACCGGCGTCATCAACGACCTTCCGCCGATGGATCTCTGCGCCCTGGCCGTGGAGCTCGGCTGCGGCTTCGTGGCCCGAGGATATGCGGGCGATCCGAAGCAGATGATCAACATCCTCAAAGCCGCCATCGCCCACGACGGCCTGGCCGTCATCGACGTCATCTCTCCGTGCGTGACCTTCAATAATCACGACGGCTCGACGAAGGGCTACACGTACTCGAAGGAGCATGACGAGCTTCTGCACCAGATCGGTTTCGTTCAGTCATACGAGCAGATCGAGATCGACTATGAGCCGGGCACGGTTCGCGAAGTCACCCTCCACGACGGATCCCGCATTCTTCTGAAGAAGCTGGAAGAGGACTATGACCCGTCGAACGCCGTGCAGGCCCTGCAGCGCTCGCACAAGGCGATCGAAGACGGTGCCATGCTCACGGGCCTCATCTACCTCCGCCCCGAGAAGAAGAGCTTCATCAGCCTCCTCAACATGAGCGACAAGCCCCTCTGGTCGCTGAACGAGGCCGAGACGCGCCCGCCGAAAGAAGCGCTCGACCAGATCATGCGGGAGCTGATGTAGAGGTCGTGATGCTGTAGCGCCAGCGGCTCGCTGGCTGGACCGCCGCCGGCCCGGCGGCGGCTCAAACCAAAACCGCCAGCGAGCCGCTGGCGGTCCAGCCGTCGGGCCGACGGCGCTACACTGGGCGCCGTCTCAGTACGGCTCGATCCTTGCTCAGCAGTACGGCATGAGCAACGACGAAAAAGGCGCTACCGAAGAAGACATGCAGAAGATTCACGTGATCCGCGGCGCGGAGGCCCTCGGCTACGAGGGCGCGGGCCGCGAGGAGCACAGCGGCGAGAATTCGCCGAAACGGCCGACCGGAGATCCGCACGACGACCTGGCGGACAACAAGCCCGAGGACCTGCGATAGCGCGATTGGATTACGCAACCGACAACCGACAACGCGCCGCGAAGCGCGTTAATGTGGATTCTTGATCGCCGCCAGCCTGCTTTTCGCCTGCTGGTGGTTCTCGGAGATCTTCAGCACGTCCTCGTAGCAGCTCTGGGCGCGGGAGATCAGGCCCTCGGTTCGATAGAGATCACCCAGGGAGATCAGGGTGTCGACCGAATTCGGATCGAGCGAGAGGGAGCGCTGAAAACTCTCCGCGGCGTCGCGCCGCCATTTGGGATTGCGCTCCTGGCAGGCCCCGAGGAGGTGCCAGGCCTCGGCGTGGTCCGGCGCGAACGTCACGGCCTGCTTCAGCAGGACGATCGCACCGTAATAATCGCCGGTCGCGCTAAGCTCACGAGCCCGTTGGTAATTCTGATTGGCGATCGTTCGCTGCGCCGCGCGGCGCTGCAGATCGTCGCCGCCGCGTGCCGGCTTGTTGTCCATCAACTTGTCGTATGCCTGCCGCCGCGCCGGATGTTCGAGAGCCAGGATTACCTCATCGAGACGCCGGTTGATTGCGGCGATCGCATCCTTCACCACCGCGGGATACGTCGCCGGGGCGTACTGACGCTTCTTTGCCTCGGCGGAAGCGACGATCTGTCCGCGCGTGGCGGCCCTAGGCACGTCGAGCACCTGATAGTGATCCATCGAGGGCAGCCGCCGTGAAAAGGCCACGGCCCGCAGCGACCGCTGATCGCTCGATCCGATCGCGGCGAGCAGCTCGAGGTCGCGCTGCATGTCACTCTCGTCGACCGCCTGGACGGGTTGCGAGGAGTGATCGACGACCTCAAAGGCGCCGAGCACCATCATGGCGATGACGACGCGGGCCGCGGTTACGGAGTCGTTCGTGAACTGCTTCAGGAACGTTTCCACCGTCTGCGGTTCCTTCAGGGAGTCGGCGATTCTTCGCTCCGCGTCGGTCAGAGGGACGGTGTCGAGCACGCCACGGGCATCCTTCGCCGGCTCGATCTCGCGCTTCAGATCGCCGAGCGAGCGGCGCAGCACGAGGCCATTCGTGATCGCGCGGATGCCCTCCAGGATCACCGCCGGCGTCGACTGCAGAAAGACACGCTTCTCCGGTTCGATGGCATGGTCGTCGTTGAAGGCCACCGTCCCTTCGTTCAGGGTGAAGAGTGCCACGAACTGCGATGTCATCCATTCGCGTAGCAGCGTCTGGCGGGCGGACATGTCGAGCAGGCCCGACTCGTGGAATCTGGCCGCGGCCTCCGTCGGATCGGCGGTCGCCAACGCCAGCGCGCGATCGGCCGGAATGGCGCCGCGCCGCACCAGGAAGTCGGCGAGCGAGTCCTCTGGTGCCGCCGAGGTGATCAGTGCGAGCTCCCCCTGCGACCAGTAGAGCGTCTTCCGCAACGGATCGTGCACGATCGTCAGCGATCCCGTCCTCCGCTGTTGCAGGATTTCGCCCGCGATCACGGCGAACGGTGTGATCTCGATCCTCTCCAGACTCACGCTTCCCTTACGTTCCTTTGACGTTGCTTTTAGCACAAATGTGGCACGAAACGGGCTTCGACACAGACCCGTCTCATGGAAGTGGGACACGAAGGGGGACTTACAGAATGCGCCGTCCGTCGACGGTGTTCCTTTCTGCCGAGTGATGACCATGAGACTGATGAAGACGTATGCGTTGATGCTGCTGGCGCTCCTGGCGTTCAGCGTTGCGGCCGGTGCCCAGGAGTCCACGGACGACCCCTACGAGTTCATCCTTGCCAAGCTCGCCGCCGACGACGGCCGCTATGACGAGGCTCTCTCCCGTATCGACAAGATCGTGGCCAGGAACCCGGAGAACGCCGTCGTTCTCTACGAGCGGGCCCTGATCCTCGTCGATGCTTCGAAGACCGACGCCGCGGAAGCGGAGCTTCGCAAGGTCGTCATTCTCCAGCCGAAGTTCTACGATGCCGAGCGGCTTCTCGGCCGCGTCCTGCTCGACCGCGCCGGCACCGACAAGACCAAGGTCGACGAAGCGCTGGTCCATCTCCAGAACGCGTTCCACATCTATCCCGACGATCTGGCCACCGGCATGGCCATCTCGCAGATCTATCTCGCCGGCGGGCGTCCGGCCGAGGCCGAGAAAGTCCTGGCCGTGATGCTCGAGCGCGCCCCCGATCAGCGCGGCCTCAACTACGCCTACGCGCAGGTGTTGACCAAGCTCGGCCGCGGGGCCGAGTCGCTCAAGTACCTGGAACGTGCCGTCGAAGTCGATCCCACCTTCGGCCCGGCCATCCAGCAGCTCATCGAGATTTATCAAAGCACGAACCAGTGGCAGAAGGCCGCCGACCTCCTGCAGCCGCTGATCAACGACGATCCGACCAACCTCGACCTCCAGAGACAGCAGGCCTTCTTCTACCTTCGCGCCGGCCAGTCGGAAAAAGCGCGCGTCCGCTTCACGGCCCTACTCGCCGCCGATCCGAAAGACACGCGCACCCAGTACTACCTCGCCGAGTCCCTGAGCGACCTGGAGCAGTTCGACGAGGCCGAGCGCATCTACCGGCAGATCCTGGAGAAAACACCCGACGACGCCGACGTGCTGGCCAGTTTTGGCCTGGCTCAGGTCGGCCGTAAGAAGTACGACGACGCGGCCAAGACCTTCCGCACGCTGCTCGCGCTCCCCGACGCTGCTGAGGGTGTTCAAGTCCTGGCAAAGACGCAGCTCGCCTTCATCGATCTGCAGAAGGGCAACTTCCAGCAGGCCATCGACGCGGCCAAGCCGCTATTCGTTTTCCAGGACAAGGTGAATCCGACGGCCATCAACATCGCCCTCGACGCGATGAGGAAACAGAAGCGCTACAGCGACGCCGTGGCCATGATGCAGCCGCTCGTCGACAAGTTCGCCTCCGATCCCTTCGTCAACGCCCGGTACATCGAGATGCTGGCGCGCGCCGGAGACAAAGACCGCGCCCGCGTGGCCGCGTCCACGCAGGTGAAGTTCGGCGTTCGCAACACGATCTCCGCGGCCGAGGCCTATGTGCAGGCCGATCAGTACGACCAGGCCGCCGGGGTGGTGAAGGACGCGCTGCGTTTGAAGCCTGACGAGCTCGAGCTCCAGTTCGAGCTCGGAGCCGTGCTGGAGCGCTCCGGCGACAAGGCGTCCGCCGAGAAGACGTTCCTGGCGATCCTCGATAAACATCCTGACAACGCCGACACGATGAACTACCTCGGCTACATGTGGGCGGAACAGGGTGTCAATCTCGACCGTGCCACGGACATGCTGATCAAAGCGGTGACGTTGGACCCCCGCAACGGCGCGTATCTCGACTCCCTCGGCTGGGCGTACTTTCGCCAGGGGAAGTTCGATCTCGCCGAGAAGAATCTGAACGATGCCGCGCAGATTCTGCCTCGCGACGCCACGGTACACGAGCACCTCGGCGACGTGCTGGCCAAACGCGGCGATACGAACCGCGCTCTCTCGCTCTACCGCGTGGCCCTGACCCTCGGTCCGGAATCGAAGGATGAGGCCGCAATTCGCTCGAAGATTGCTGAGCTGGAAAAGCGGCAGCAGGCCCAGCAGACACCGCGTTGATGCGCCGCGCGGCCGCAGCTCTCGCACTCGCGGCGCTGCTGGCCGGCTGCCGTACGGCGCGTCCGGCCGGTGAGGAGACGCCGGTCGCTCCGCTGACGTCGACGTCGGCGAGCGACGCCGCGCGGCAACTCGCCGCGCGTCGCGCACAAATGACCGGCGAGCGCATCCTGATGCGCATCCGCGTCACGAAAGGGGAGCATTCGCAAACGTTCCGCGCGCAACTGCAGGTCGGCGGCGGCCGCATGCTGCTCACCGCCTACACGCCCGTCGGCACCACTGCGGTCAAGCTCCACGCCGCCGGTGACGAGGTAACCTTCATCAACGATATCGAGAATACGTGGTGGCACGGCAGCTCCGCCGAATTCGCGAGCACCTTCGGCTTCTTTGGCGCGACTCCGCCCTCGGCGATGGCCCTGCTGATCGCCGGTCTTCCCGCCGAAGAGAACGCGATCGCGTATGATTACGCCGCCGAGGGTCTGGCCCGCGCCAGCGTGGGAGACGTGGTCGTCACATTCGAGCCGCCGTCGTATCCGCCGAAACACGTCACCATCGTGCGCGGCGCGCAGAAGCTCGAGATCGACGCTCTCGAATCGGCCATGACCACTGCCGCCATCATCAGGCCCGAGCCACCGAAGTCGTACCGCTGCTGCGTGGCGCCGCGCTTGTGACATCATCGCCCGGCGATGCTCGTCCGCGCGTACGCGAAGATCAACTGGTCGCTGCGCATCACCGGCAAACGGACCGACGGCTATCACGATCTGGAGACGCTCTTCCAGACCATCTCGCTGCACGACACCCTGACCTTCGCCGAGTCCGATCACCTCTCGCTGGTCTGCGACGATCCAACCATTCCGGTCGATGAGCGCAACCTCGTTCTTCGCGCCGCCCACGCCCTCGATTCGCCGCCGGTCGGAATCACTCTGCGCAAGGAGATCCCGACCGGAGGCGGCCTCGGCGGAGGATCATCGGACGCGGCCTCGACGCTGGTGACGTTGTCGGCCATGTTCGGAATCAACAAGCCGATGGACGACGTCGCGCTCTCCCTCGGCTCCGACGTGCCGTTCTTCCTCGTCGGCGGCACCGCCTACGCCACCGGCCGCGGCGAGGTTCTCACGCCCATGCCGCGCCTGGCCGGCATCCCTCTGCTGTTGCTGATCCCGCGGGACCGCGTCAGCACGGCGCGCGCATTCAGCATGTTGCAGCGCTTCTCTCCGCCTCTCGGCAACGACCGTTACCGCGCCATGATCGACGCCGACCTTCTCGCGCACACCGCCGATCTCGTCAACGATTTCGAGGAGCCGATCTTCAACATGCTCCCCGGCCTTGGCGCTCTCAAGACGCGCCTCTACGAAGCGGGCGCGGCGTGGGCGGCAATGTCCGGCTCCGGCTCGACGATCGTAGGAGCCTTTCGCAGCGTTGCTGATCGCGACGCCGCCCGCGAGCGCTTCGCGGGTGTGCGGGTGGTGGCGGCGGAAACGATGTGAGCAGACGGAGCGCAAGAACGCTGTCATCCTGAGGCTGCCGCAGCCGCGGTACGACTTATAGGTGCTTGCTCGAATTCAGTCCCGCGGCGTAGGACGCCGAAGGACCCCGCGCGCGCTTGCTGGGTCGGGTGGTGGTACTCCTCGATGCAAGTTCGCTGGGGGTCCCCTTCGGCTGCGCTCAGGGCAGGCTTTCGGCGTCCTACGCCGCGACCGTGATCTGCGCAAGCATCAACATCAAGGCGCGGCTGCGGCAGCCTCAGGATGACAGGCCAGTACTGCTTGACTAATCAACTAATGAGCAGTAATCTAACGCTGTGACACGGAATATCGCGCAGGAGCTCAAGCAGAACAAACCCTTCGGGACGAAAGCGGAGGAGGCCGCCGTCGCGCTGCTGCGCACCGCCGACGTCCTTCGCCGGGTCGTCGCCGCCGTGGTCGAGCCGAAGGGCATCACCGCGCAGCAATACAACGTCCTGCGCATCCTGCGCGGGGCGGGGGAGCGGGGGCTTCCCACGCTGGAGATCGCCGACCGGATGATCGAGACCACGCCGGGAATCACGCGCCTGATCGACCGGCTGGAGACGAAGAAGCTCGTGGCCCGCGAGCGCTGCCTCACCGATCGACGGCAGGTTTTCTGCAAGATCACCTCCCCGGGACTGACGCTCCTGACAGCCCTGGACACGCCCATCCTTCAAGCCACGGGCACCGCCCTTGGCGTTCTGAAAAAAACCGAGCTGGCGAGCCTCATCGATCTTCTCGACAGGACCCGCGAGCACAGCAACGAGCAGTTCATCGAAAGGAGACGTTCCCAATGAAGTTCCGTACTCTCGCAGTGGCAGCCATCCTCATCACCGCGTCATCGCTCTTCGCCGCCGAGCCCTTCAACGTCGACAAGGTTCATTCCGAGGCCACCTTCCAGGTGCGTCACATGATGAGCAAAGTCAGCGGCAAGTTCGACGACTTCAGCGGCAAGGTCAATATCGACCGCGCCAACGCCCCCGCTTCCTCGGTCGAGTTCACGATCAAAGCGGCGTCGATCAATACCGGCAATGCCGATCGTGACAAGGACCTCCGCAGTGCCAACTTCTTCGATGTCGACAAGAACCCCGAGATCACGTTCAAGAGCTCGAAGATCGTCCCGTCGAAGACCAAGAATGTCTACGACGTCAGCGGCGACCTGACCATGCACGGGGTGACGAAGCACATCACCATCCCGGTCGAGTCGGGCGGCTTCGGCAAGGATCCCTGGGGCAACGAACGCACTGGCTTTTCGGTGACGACAACCCTTAACCGGAAGGACTACGGCATCAACTGGAACAAGACCCTCGACAACGGCGGCGTCCTCCTGGGCGACGACGTGACGATCAACATCAACCTCGAGGCGATCAAGGCGAAGTGACGAGGTCGCGCGGTCGCGCGGTTTCGAAGTCTCGCGGGGAGCGCGGTCGTTGATGGCTGCGCTGCCCCGCTACCGCGCAACTGGCGAAGTAACGGTGTTGCCGGTTGCCGGTATCCTGGAACTCGTCTGGGCAGTTGGGTTCACCCGGGGCGCCGCAGGGCGCCCTTTGTCTTTCCTTACGGACCCAGCGATTCACAAACCGCGAGACCCCGCAACCGCGAGACCCCGCAACCCCGCTACCTCCCCACCACCCCCACCGCCCTCTCCGTTGCCGCCAGCAGCGCCCCTGGCCCCACAGGCGCTCCCGTGGCGTGTTTCATCCAGAGGTCCGGGGTCAGGCTTCCCATCGTGGCCATCCGCTCGAACTCGCTGCCGATCGCGCCGGCCTTCTTCATCTGCTCCTCGATCTGGAACGCGATCATGTGGCCGATCGGATAGTCCGGCAGATAGAGAACCGAATCGACCATGTGCGCGTAGACGCCCAGCAGCGTCTCGTCGCGCATATGGAACACCGGCGCGTAGTAGCGGTTCCAGACGTCCTTCGAAATCTGCACCACCGCGTCCTTCAGCTCCGCCGGCGTGGCATTAGGATGGTCGTACATCCAGTGCCACATCCCCATGTCCACCAGCGCCACTCCGGCGATCTCGTACGCTCCCCAGAAATCGTTCAGCGTTTTCAGCGCGTCGCTCTCCGGCGACGGTTTGGCCAGCCCCAGCAACTCCAGGTCGCGGTTCTGAAACACGAAGGCCAGCGCCTCGGTGAAGGCCGTGTTCGGGACGCCGGACAACAGCGTGTGGTCGACGAGATTCAGCGAGAACGTCTGCTCGACGTTGTGCCCCATCTCGTGGACGGCGATGTTGTAGCCCTTGTAGTCCATGCCGTCGGCGCCGACGCGCGTCCGAAGATGCGGATGATCGGCCCGCCGGCCGGCAGGCATGGCGTGGCCCGAGCCGCGCGCCGGATCGACGATGATGTTGTTTGCCAGCATCGCCGCGCGCTCCTCGGAGAAGCCGAGCTCGCGGAACATGCGCGGCATATCCGCGTGGTACGCCTCCGCGGTCGGATACTTCTTCCGCGTGATGGCGTCGAGCTGAATGTCAGTAAAACCACTGCGCGGCCGGAAGCCGTTGTACCAGACGTCGAACGGCTCCAGCGGCCGGCCCAGCCGCTTCTCGATCAGCGCGGCCACGCGCGGTACCAGCGGTGACGAGACGATCTGTTCCAGCATCGCCTTCACGCGCGCCTCGGGCAGCTCGCGCTGCTCGTCGAACTTCCGGGCGATCAGCGTCGGCGCAGTCGGCGAGTACGGGTCGGCCAGCTTCGCCGCGTGAAAGACGCGCAGGATCGTCGCGTACCGCGCGTTCGCCTCGCGCACCGGCGCCTGCGGCGTGTAATCGCCGGCATCCTTGTCGCTGGACGGCTTGACCGCGTTCGTGGCCGGATTCCAATCGACGTTTGGATTGTCGACGACCTCGTTCGGGATCGACTGATCGACGATCCGCTCCATCACCCGCTGGATGGTGCGCTGCTTCGCCAGTCCCGCCTTTCCCTCGCTGTACTCCGCCTTGATCTCGTCGCGCAGATTCCAATGTTCCAGCAGGCGCATCTTCGCCGGAAAGAGCCGCGCTCCCGAGTCATCGACCAGGTGGTGCATCCAGATGTTATAGGTGGAGACGAACTGCGTCGCCTCGCCGCCGGCCTTGGCGATGGCCAGATTCACATCCGCCGGCACCCGCCGTGAGAAACGCTGCGCCAGCCTGGCCTCGGCCCATTGCCGCCGCGACCAGGAGTCCCCCTCAGTCAGCCGCTGCTCCAGCGTCGTCAGCGGGAAATTGAGAAGGACGACGAAGGCCAGCTTGTTGGCAAAGAGGTCATCGCTCAGATGCGCCGAGGGGTCGTAGCCCGCCATGATCTCGTCGAACGGATAGATTGGCCCGAGGTCGAGATCCGACTGGCGGCGCAGCTCGCGGCCGATCTCCAGCATGTGCCCGTCCATCTCCTCGAAGGCAAACTCCATCCGGTCGAAGAGCGCATCGAGCGTCTTCGGGTCGCCCGCGAAGTTCGTCCTGGCGAAGTCGCTGAACGCCGCCGCGTCACCATCCTCGGCGCGCCAGAAGCCGGCGATCTGCTTCACCCCGCGCTCAGCCCGCTGGCGCTGCGCTGGTCCGTATTTTGCGGCCAGCTCGTTCGTGACGGCATCGACCGGAAGAATCATTTGAGCGAATGCGCCGCCGGCGATCGCCAGTGCGATCGCGGCCAGGATAGAGGTTCGTGACACGGAAGCTCCTTTCGTTGCATCGAGGGAGCAGCATAATAATCGTGGAGTAAGGAGAGCAGCGATGGACTTGAGATCAGGCGTAGCCATCGAGGAGATCGCCGACGGCGGGATGCTGGCCGGCGAAGTGGACGGCGCAGCGGCGGTGCTCGTCCGGCGAGGGAAGGAAATCTTCGCCGCCGGCGCGGAATGTACGCACTACCACGGCAACCTGGCCGAGGGCATCGTTGCCGGTGACACGATCCGCTGCCCGCTGCACCACGCCTGTTACGACCTGCGAACCGGCGCCGCCACCGCGCCCGCTCTGGCTCCGATCCCGGTGTGGAACGTCGAGCAGCGGGACGGACGCGTCTTTGTGACGACGAAGCGGGACATCCCGCCGCCGCCGCGCGCGCAGACATCCGTCGCCTCGGTCGGAATCGCCGGCGCGGGCGTGGCCGGCAACGCCGCCGCGGAGATGCTGCGCCTGCAAGGATTCGCCGGGACGATCACCATGATCGGTGCGGAGGAGACGGTCCCCATCGACCGGCCGAACCTCTCGAAAGAGTATCTGGCCGGTACGGCCCCCGAGGAATGGATGCCGCTGCGTGACGCAGCGGTTTATCAGGCTCAGAACATCGAGCTCCTCACCGGCCGCCGCGCCACGCTCCTCGACGCCAAGACGAAAACACTCACGCTCGACGACGGATCGAAGCGGACGTTCGACGCCATCGTTATCGCCACCGGCTCCGAGCCGGTGCGCCTCTCGCCGCCGGGAGGCAGCCAGATCCACGTGCTGCGTACATTGCGCGACAGCCGGACCATCATCGCCCTTGCCGAGAAGGGGAAACGCGCCGTCGTCCTCGGCGCCAGCTTCATCGGCCTCGAGGTGGCCGCGTCGTTGCGCGCGCGCGAGGTCGAAGTCACCGTTGTCGCGCCGGACGACGTCCCGCTGGGGAAGACCATGGGCGTCGAGGTCGGCGCGTTCATCCGCCGTCTCCATGAGGAGCACGGCGTCCGCTTCCGCCTCGGCACGACAGTGGCGACATTCGAGGGCGACCGCGTCGTCCTCGCCACCGGCGAACCGATCGCCGCCGACTTCGTCGTAGCCGGCGTCGGCGTCCGTCCGAACACCCAGCTCGCCCAGTCCGGCGGACTGGCCGTCGACAACGGCATCGTCGTCGACGAGTATCTTCAGAGCAGCGTCCCCGGCATCTATGCGGTGGGCGACTTAGCCCACTATCCCGACCGCTTCACCGGAGAACGCATCCGCGTCGAGCACTGGGTGGCCGCCGGCCGCCAGGGCCAGACCGCCGCCCGCAACATCCTCGGCATGCGAGTACTGCATACTGCCCCCCCGTTCTTCTGGAGCGCCCACTACGACGTCACCATCGCCTACGCCGGCCACGCCGCCGGCTACGACCGCGTGGACATCCACGGCTCGCTCGACAAACGTCGCGCCCTGGCCGTCTACCGCACCGGCCCCCGTCTCCTCGCCGTCGCCGCCATCGGCCTCGACCGCGAGTCCCTGCAGATCGAGAAGGCAATGGAGGAGGGGGATCGGAACGCGATCGAAGCGGTGATCGCGGGGGTGTGAGGCGCAAAGGAGCGCTGGCGTCCTCGCCGGCTGGCTCAGCAGAGCCTGCCCTGAGCGAAGCGAAGGGTCCCGCAGCCGACCGCCGCACCCCCGGCGATCCGCTGCGATTCCGAGGAAGCGACGTGTACGCTGTGATTTGGTCCGTGCGCGCCGTGATTCGGTCCGTGCGCGTTGTGATTTGGTCCGTGTGCGCTGTGATTTGCTTCGCGCAGGCTGTGATTCGGCCCGATCACGCGGTGATTCAGCCCGATCACGCGGTGATTCAGCCCGATCACGCGGTGATTCAGCCCGATCACGCGGTGATTCAGCCCGATCACGCGGTGATTCAGCCCGATCACGTCGTGATTCAGCCCGATCACGTCGTGATTTGGCCGTGTACGCCGTGATTTGGTCCGCGCACACTGTGATTGGGCCCGATCACGCCGTGATTCGACCCGATCACACGGTGATTTGGCCGTGTACGCCGTGATTTGGTCCGATCACGCGGTGATTCGGCCCGATCACACGGTGATTCGGCCCGATCACGCGGTGATTCGGCCGTGTACGCCGTGATTTGGTCCGCGCACGCGGCAATTTTGCTGTGTACGCTGTAAATCGGCCAGATCACGCCGCGATCCGGCCCATGTTCGCCGTGATTGGGCTCGAACACAACCTGACTGAGCCTCGCTGCCTGCCGCCGCAAGCCAGGGACCGATGTGGCACAGACACTCTTGTCTGTGCTCCGGCCGAAGCCGCGCGCCGTGAGCGCTTGCAATCTCTCGAGTCGGGCGAGACCCCCGCACAGACAAGAGTGTCTGTGCCACATCGGTCCTGCTCATCGGCACCACTCCGCACGATCGGCAGACAGGCTGCGGGCAATTCCATTCGTCGTGTGAGAAATGCGAATCAACCGGTGGCGGCGCGCCCTTCGGCGCTTGCCACCGGCTGGTCTACCGCACGCCCCCGGCGTGCCAGCGCCGCGATCGCGGCATGAGCCAGCCGGTGCCGACTGAGTTAGTGCGATGCCCGACAGCGAGGGGTCGAGCAGTCTGAAAAAAAACGCTTGACATTGCTTCCGAACTCTGCTATGCATCCAAGCCTCGATGGGCTAGTTCGCTAACCCATCTTGGCGGCCGTCGGCGGTACGGGCGTGCTGGATAGCACATAGTCCTGTACCGGTGCGGGAGTTGAGTTATCTCCTCCTGCCGCGGGCTCTCGAAGTGTGCGCACACTTCGGGGAACATCAACCGGAAGAGCCGGCGCGTAGCCGGTCTCTTCCAGCCGGTGGCCGCCTGCACTCGTGCACACAGTGCTCGTCGTTCCCTCCGGCCTGACAGGTAGATGGTCTCTTAGGAGGAGACGACATCATGAGCACCAACGAAACCAGGCATCAAACCACGAATACGGTGGCCGCCGCGGACGTCCCGCAGCCGGCACCGGCATTGACACCCGAGGCGGTGGTCGAGCAGTTGCGTACCATGCGCGGGCAGATCGCCGAGGTAACGCCTCTGACGCCTGCACAACGTGCAACGCTGCGGAACCAGTCACGCACGACCAACCCGATTCTGCAGGCGTCGATCAACGTCATCGGTGCGCTGGACCTCGTCGAGCAGGCGGTCGGTCAGCCGGCCGACGAGATGCGTCAGATGTACGACGAGGCCAACCGCTGGACGGCGGCCGAGGATGAGCTTCGGACGATGCTGAACGGTATCGCCGGGGCGAACCTCATCCGCCGCCAGCAGATCGCGCTGGTCGCCGGGCGGGCGTACAGCATCAGCTCGCAGTTGGCGCGCGATCCGGCCCATGCCGTCCTCGTGCCGCACGTGCAGGAGATCAAGCGCTTGAAGAGCTTCGGCCGCCGCAAGAAGGCGACGCAGGCTTCGAATACGCCGCAGTCTCCGGCAACCGGCACGCCGGTACCCGCGGCGCCCGAACCGGCGCCGCAGGGTTCCGGAACTTCCAGTAAGCAGCAGATGTGAGCGTGATGGGAGGGAGTGAGACCGGGCGCGCGCAAGCGCGCCCGGTCGTTTTCCTTTCGCGCCGGATTTCAGAGGTGCTGGCCCACGACAGGACAGTCTGCGTATTGGCTCGCTTCAAGGAGATGGAGGAGAGTCGACTAAAGGACCGTCGCGCGTGAGAGCGGCCACCGCAACAAGGCCCTACCGTCGCGACGCGCCGGTGATCCTTCAGTTCTCGCTTCGATCACTTCGGGATAGGTAGTGCCGCTTCGGGCAAGATCGAATGACCCGAAGAACGAAACCCTGACGCGAAGCCATCCGTCTTAGACTAGATCCGTGCAACATGATGTTTTCATATGCCATGCTTCGGAAGATAAAGAGACGATCGCCCGTCCCCTAGCCGAGGTGCTGAGGCAACATCGTGTCGAGGTTTGGTACGACGAGTTCAGCCTGCGTGTGGGCGACAGCATTCGCCGAGCAATTGATCGCGGCCTTACACAATCGCGGTTCGGGATCGTGATCCTCAGCAAGGCATTCTTCGACAAAAAATGGCCGCAATATGAACTCGATGGGCTGACTGAGCGTGAAGTGGCAGCTCGCGAGATTGTCATCCTTCCTGTGTGGCACGGCGTCGAGCACGCTGACATTCTCAGGTATTCGCCTACACTTGCTGGTCGCCGAGCTATCACTTCACCCCGTATGGCCGACATTGTGCGCGAGGTTCTGGCGGTAATCAGGCCCGAGGGCAGCCCTCTTCTGATCGCACGTGAAATAGTAGTTGAGTGGGGCGCAACACCCCCCGTCGTGACAGATTCCCGCTGGCTCGAGGCCGTCGAGGCGTCAAACAGACTCGAGGCTTTTGGCCCGACGGTTCCGTCGGAGTCGACGTGGTCGCTTTGGAGCTTTCCTCTGCCCCATCGGGCTTCCGATCCGCAGAAATGGGGTGAGCGGCTGGCGTGGTCGTACATGCAGCTGGGCTGGACGGAAGCTGCAGAACTCAACAAGGTGACCCTTTTGACCCCGCCTGTGTTGGTTCATCGTTTTATCGAGTCTCACGCGGGTTTGCTTGAGACGGCTGAAACCTTCCCAGAGCTGCTCATCGAGTACGCTCCTCAGGTAATTATTCGCGGATTTGAGGGCCCTCTCCTAGATGTACTCGAAAAGAGCTACCGCAAGGCGTGCGAAGCGTGGCGAGATAATCCCAAGTATTCGTGTAACGCAAAGTGGGCGCTGCGCCATCCAACGTTCGGCGGTCATTCACCTGAAACCATCGCGCGTGCCTATTTTCAGTCTGATGACTTCGGTCCGCCGGTCTCGCCCTACGAGGCGGTAGAACATCTGGCGTGGCTTCTTTCTAGGATCAGTGCGTGGCTGCCGAATCGGATTCGAAAAGTCCTACTTCAGGGTTTGGCTGCGCAACGGCTGCTTTGGTTTCCCCATTCGTCAGGTACCAGGGACTGGCCGTGCCGCGGCATGTTAGATGAAGCGGTGAGCGCAGCCGTAGAGAGCGCGAAACCATTCCGATGGACAGAGGGCGCCCGACTGGATCTTCTGGGCTGCCTAGTGCAAGCATGCGCGACTCTCGACCTCCCCGAGACGCCGGAGGAATTGACAATCCAATTGTCTTCATTTCGCGTCATTCAGCAACACATCGCTGCGCAACGGGGGCGAAAGGCGAAGCGCTAGGCGGATCACTTAGGAGAGACTTGGCTCGGGGTCGGACCTTCCTTTTGTATGCCTCGCGCGACCTACTGCGGCCACCGAAGCGCGGCGGTGAAGCCCGGGATCGCCGTGGCCAGGTACTCCGAGTGGGCGGACACGACATCCCAGCAGCTCGCGCGCGAGGACGGTGTCGACTGACTTGCCGTCGCGGTCGGCGAGGCGTTCCAGGGCCAGGATCTCGGGTTGGGGGATACGCACTTCCAGGTCGCCGAGGCGGAGGAGCTCGGGGTGGCGCCGGAGAGGTCGGTGCCGAGGGCGGTTTCGATCGACTCCTGTGACCAGAAGCCCATGGCGAAGGAGGCCAGCTCTCCCCACGACAGTATCAGGCCGTGAGGGGCGTCGACGCCTTCCATCTCACCGACTTCAATCCACCCGAGGACGTCCGGCAGCAGCATGCAGAGGATCTCGGCGGCGTCGCGGACGGAGTAGCATCCTTCGGTTCGAGGAAGAGGCGGTCCAAACGGGTCAGTTGAGGTAGGGTGAGTCAGTGCTTCCGAAGACGTACGTCGAGACCAGCGTCATCAGCTACCTCACCGCTCGTCAAAGCCGGGACCAGATCGCTGCGGCGCATCAACAACTGACCCGCGACTGGTGGGATAGACGGCGGGCGCGATTTGACATATACGTATCCGAGTTGGTTGTGCAGGAGACGGGCCGCGGTGATGTCATCGCGGCGCGTGCTCGGTTGGAGGCGATCTCTGGCTATCCCGTTCTTCGCGTGAACCCGGTAGCGCAGAGATTGGCAGATACCATCCTCCGGCGCGCGGTTCTTCCGTCGAAAGCGGCAGCCGACGCGCTGCACATTTCGCTCGCGGCTGTAAACGGTATGAATTTTCTCATCACCTGGAACTGCACGCATATCGCCAACGGATTCGTACTACAGTCGGTGAATATGCTCTGCAGGGACGCCGGCTTCGAGCCACCGATTGTTTGCACACCTGAAGAGCTCATGGAAGGTTGAAATGGCCTGGGAAGATCCTATCGTCGCCGAAACACGCGCGCTGAGGCAGCAGTTGATGGACGATGTTGGAAACGATCTGGATGCGCTCGTGAAGTATCTGAAGAAGCGGGAGCTCGATCATCCGGAACGTCTCGTTTCCCTGCCTCCACGTCGCCCGTTAACCGCATCGACGGAATCAGAAAAGAAATAGGGCGTCTAGCGGCTAGCACCGTCTCCGGCACCGCTGCCGTGGTGCCTGTCCTTTTTGATCGTCAACGGTGGTATGGCACTTCGCGCTCAACCATCCGTCAGGCTTCCGGCATTTTCACCACAGAGACACTGAGAACGCAGAGAGACCTCCGTGTTCTCTGTACTACTGATCAGTAGTTTCTTCGTGCGACGCGAAGATTTCTCCCCGCGACCGAGAAGCCGTCCGTAGGCAACCGATGGAGGACCGTTGCGCGCGAAGGCGCGTCAGACAATTCAGCCCCGCGCTCGGCAGCGCGAGCGCGGGGTATCGGTGGTCGTGGAAGTGCGGCCGCGGAGGCGGCCGCCACAGGAGTAGGCGTATCGCGCTTCTGGTGCAGATTGCGCGGTCTTGTCCCGGCCGCCTCCGCGGCCGGGAAATTGGCGACACCATCACACCCCGCGCTCGCGCTACGCCGAGCGCGGGGCTGGATTGTGCAGCGCGCCTTCGCGCGCATCCGGGCGAGTGCTGGCGTCCAATCGCGTTGGGTTGAGGGCGAAGCCCGCTGTGTCTCGGTGGTGAAAAAGTCTACCGCCGACCTGTCAGCCGCTTCCTCATCTGCGACTGCGCTAGATTGTCCCGCATGCATGACCTCTCCCTCACCGAGGCTCGCGCGCTGCTGCTGGCGGCGCAGGGGCTCGACCGGGCGGGGGCGAAGCGGGCGACGAAGGAGGGCGTGCGGGCGACGATCCGGCGCATGGGGGTACTCCAGATCGACACCATCCATGTCGTGGCCCGCAGCCCGTATCTTGTGCTTTGGAGCCGTCTTGGCGCGTACGAGCCGGTCTGGCTCGACGAGCTTCTGGCCGAGGGGAGGATCTTCGAGTACTGGGCGCACGAGGCGTCCTTTCTTCCGATCGAGGACTATCCGCTCTTCCGGCGCCGCATGCGCGATACCGGCTCCCTCGGGTGGAAGTACTCGCACGACTGGATGACGGAGAACCGCGGGACGGTGCGGAAGATCCGGGCTCATCTCCGCGCGCACGGCCCGGTGCGCGCCGCCGACTTCGCGCGTGCGGACGGGAAGGGTGGCGGCTGGTGGGGCTGGAAGCCGGAGAAGCGCGCCCTCGAGTATCTCTTCAGCGCCGGCGAGCTCATGATCGCGCGGCGGGAGCGCTTCCAGCGGGTGTACGACCTGCGCGAGCGCGTTCTCCCCGGATGGAACGACGCCCGCCTTCCGTCCGCCGCGGCGACGCACCGCGCGCTCGCGGCGAACGCCGTACGCGCCCTCGGCGTGGCCACTGCCCGCTGGGCCGCAGACTATTACCGCATGAGCCTCGACGAGACGGCGGCCGCGATCAAGTCGCTCGTCCGCGACGGCGAGCTCCTTCCCGCGCGCATCGAAGGCGTGGCCGGCGAGGCGTTCCTCCATCGGGACCATGCCCCGACGCTGGCGGCCATCCGCCGCGGCCGTCGTCCCTCGCACACGACCCTGCTCTCGCCCTTCGACCCGATCGTGTGGGATCGGAAGCGCGCCCTGGCGCTGTTCGGGTTCGACTACCGCATCGAGTGCTACACGCCGGCGCCGAAGCGCCGCTATGGCTACTACACCCTCCCGATCCTCGACGGCGACCGGCTCGTCGGCCGCCTCGACGCCAAGGCCCATCGCGTGGCCGGCCTCTTCGAGGTGAAATCGCTCCATATTGAGGAAGGGGTTGCCATCGACGCCGCGCTCGCGGAGAGGGTCGCCGGCGCGATCCAGGCCTGCGCCGCATGGCACGGCACCCCGCGCGTCCGGCTGGGGCGTGTGGTGCCGCGCGAGGCAGCGACGATCCTGCGTCGCGTATTCGGGTCGCGTCAGGATTGAGCTCGCGCTTGGCTCTCACTGTCATCCTGAGAGCTTGTGAAGGTAATCGATCCGTGGGGCTTTGTTTTTCGATTTGAAGGCCTCCGAAGGTCTCCAACTCCGGTGGACGGGGTTCGAGAGTCCGAGAGCGAGGCGTGGGATGTAGGTGGTTGG
>Ga0210394_10003311_pt1 | contig 20463 bp, 21 predicted proteins | sample IncBWC12MmetaG_FD_160121 | JGI IMG/M metagenome (GOLD analysis project Ga0210394, IMG submission 160121) | Forest soil microbial communities from Barre Woods Harvard Forest LTER site, Petersham, Massachusetts, United States - Inc-BW-C-12-M | ecosystem: Environmental > Terrestrial > Soil >...
GTCCGCCGGGACCGCGCGGTTGTAGTTTTCCGGTGCGTCGTGCAGCGATGGATCGGAGAGCAGGATGTGCGTGATCATCGGCAGGCCCCAACGCGATACCTGCACCTCCGGCGCGTGCCCGTAGAGCGATGCGGTGGCCCAGGCGTGCACCACACCTCGGCCGAGTTTTCGGACCACAGAGCTTTTCTGAAGGCACCGAAACCGGCGCCATCGGAGGCGAACAGATCGGGCGCGAGGCCTGCGTACGCCAGGTAGCCCTGATCCGCTTTCACCACGTGTCCCGTATTCCCGGAAATGATGAGTTCGCCCGCGGCGCCTTTCAGCGCGTCCGCTCCGGTGGCGCGCCGGACCTCGAAGGTCTGAACGTGCCGGTGCTCGCCGCCATCGGCGTGGGCGGGCGCGCCGAACTGGACCTTGAAGGCGACGTCTTCGCGAAGATCGCGATTCGTGTCGAAGCGAAAGGCGTAGAGACCTTCGTCGCGGAAGGTATCGGGCGCGCCGACGCCGGCGTTCGGATTCACTGTCAAAGCCATCACCGTTGTGCCCGGGCGGCCGCGAAACAAGTAGAAGTCGCAGACGTTGATGCGGGGGTCTTCTTTTGCCGTAGTCGTATCGAAATGATGCGACATGGCGAATCTTCTAAATCCGAATCCGATCCGGGCCGAGCGCTAACCGTACTTGAGCTCGGTGCTCTGTCCGACCTCGATAATGTAACCGTCAGGATCGCGGATGTAGCAGCGAATCTCGCCGTACTTGGGTATTGGCTTCGTGATGAACTCGGCTCCTCGACTTTTCCACAATTCATAGCACGCTTGAATATCGGCAACGCGGAAATTCATAAAGCTGTTGATGTGATTCGGGTCGGGGACGCTGAGCGTTACCGTCGGCTTATCCGGGGTCGGCCCGCCCCCCACGTTTAGAATCATCCAAATATTGGCAAGCTGAAGGTACGGAGGCGCGTTGCCGTCACCCATGGTCAGAATGCGAGCGCCGAAGACCCTCTGGTAGTAGCGAGCCGATCGCTCGACGTCGGCGACGGTGAGAAAATGCGCGATGCTGATCCCCTCGCGCGGGGGCATCTCATAGCTCTTCTGTTCGATTTGTACCGCGTTCATTGATGGCTCCTTTCGATTCGGCGCTAATTGCAAATACGGTGTCCCGAGTCCCACCCGCTTCTCGTAATCGTAGAACCAATCCCTCACCCAACTCGAAGCTGGCAATGATGGGGTGTGGGTTTCCTTTAAATCCGAAAGCCACGCGAAACCGACGCTTGCAGTAGGAATTAGTCCGGCTCACTGTTCCAATCGGGTAATTGCTGTAGCGCGCCTAGCCTGTTGGAAAATCTGTTACGCAGAATGGGAAAGGCGACCGTTCACCTCAACTCCCGTGTTCCGAAAACCCCTACGCACAGGCTCCCGTAAGCCCTTAAATCTATATGGCGGGAACTAGGCGATCCGGGTGTTCCAAATCAGATGATTTATTAACTGCCCAAAAGGAGTTGGCGCAATTCCGTGTAGGGTGTAGGCCCTGTTTGAGCGATCACATAAAGTAGTTGACCACGCAAAATTTGCGGCGACTTCGTCTCCAAGGGAGAACTCTGAAGCCTCGAGGTGTGGCGTGAAAACGGACTGAAGTTCGTCAAGTCGAAGTAGGCTGTCAACGTCCAGCAATCCAACACGTGCAGGCAAAAACATCAGTTGAGGAAATTCCATCCGCCTCACCCTCTGAACAAAGGACTCGCCGAACTCTCTGCGACCTGTCTCGACATCTGCCAATCCATATACTTGCGCTACACAACACAACCTCCTCTGCACCTTGCCTCGATATCCACGATTTTCGACTCCGAATGACGGTGCTTCACGCACTATCAAGACGACAGGTCGGATTTTCGCGCGAATGACGAGGAATTCCTCCTTTGTACCAAGCGAGCACTTGCTAGCCGGCAAAACTCAATGCAGAGGACGCTATTGGCTGCTTTTGTCGCTCGCCGGATTGCCGACGAATTTGTTGTATTGTGCAAGCTCCGATGGCGAACAGATCATCTCCCTGACGTCGAAATCAGGGGGCTCCAGCTTGAAAGGTAACCTATCAAGGGCTACCCAGGGTTTCGTATACATCTTCGGATCCGTAATCTTCACGCTGAGCTCTAACGTGTCATGATTGACGCGGTGGAAGCGCTCCTCGACTCGCAGGTCAGCGCTATGCGGACGGCCAGCTCTATCGATCCATGTTTTTTCACTTATCCCCGAGGTCTCAACGAGGAACGTGTAATCATCCTCCCATTTGCCTACCGAGTACCCAAACCACCTGGGCTCGGGATCTTGGGGGAGTCCTCGCCCATCCGTCCAGACAACCCGCCATATCTTGTTGTATTCGTACAGCATTATCACTTGTAGTGGCATCTGGATAATCTGAGTCGTTCTTATTTCCCAAAGATCTTCGCGCGGCATTCCCTGCGGGTCACATGAGACCACTGGATCATTGGTCTTGCCAGGAGCAACTTGTCGGACTCCATTTGATGGCTTAGTGAGATTCAACGCTTTCAAGCCTTGGGGCGTGTAAGGTAATGCATGTTCTGGTTTGCCGTCTTCCGGCATGGCTTTCGCACCAAGTGCCTGGATTCCCCCGGTGCCTGGGTCCCAAATTCCGAAGATGTCACGGCGCGGACCAGGGGCCGGCTTCTGAGCTTGCCTCGATTCGCTCACGGGTCGCCCCCAGTCGTCGAGAACAGTGCGCGAAGCTTGCTGGCCCTGCGCCACGCCTGGGTGTTCACCGGGGGCGGTCTGGGCGCGCGCAAAAGATGAGAGCATCAACGCTGCGACCAGGGCAAACGTTTTTGTATTCATGGACTCACTCCTCCATGGCACGATTATACGACCTCTGGCTGTGGATCGGCCTCTGGCCTGGCGTCCGGTCCCCCTGCGAAGCCTCGTCTGTGGCGGCTAGAAGGCCAACTTCAAGCCGAACTGAATATGACGCGGACCGCCCGACCCGAGCACAGGGTTGGAGGAGTCTGGCGTGCTATGGGGATTCCCGAGCCCCCCGTTCGACTGTGAGCCCACAGACGGATCTTCGTTGTTGGGGTTAGGGTTAGCGAAGTCGGCACGATTGAAGAGATTGAAGAACTCTGCTCGGAACTCGGCGCTGTACCGTTCCTTGAACTTCCAAATCTTGGCTATCGAAAGATCCACGTTGTAATAAGGTTGACCGGTGAACATGTTCCGGCTTGCGTTGCCTAGCGTTCCGAAGGCAGGAGGAGTCAAAATACCGCCAGCTTGCGCGTAGCAGCCAAAGGCGTTGAGTGCAGCGACGGCCAGAGCACCGTTTGGCGTGCCGGGACCGCCATAAGGAGCAGCAGCGGCGTTATTGCAGGATGCCTGGATGGATGCCGGTGCCGAGGACAGAAGCGTACAACCCGCCATAGCCCCGTTGGCGCCGTTGTAACACGGAATGCCGGTTGCGGTTTGTGCAAAGGCGGAGCGAGGCCCCGTGTAATTCCAGGGCTGCGTGGCGCCATTAGTATCGGTAGTGTTAAGGTATTCGCCGGTTCCAAGGAGATCAGTTGAGTTTGCGTCAATAGGGTACCAGGGCAGTCCATTTTGCAAAACCAATATGCCACTGATCGACCAGCCTTCGAGCAACTGCCCCAGGGACTTTTTCCCAGGGATCAGATACGTTGGAGCGAAAGTGAAGCGATTCCGGATGTCGTTATCGCTGTTTCCGTAAATAGCCCGAAGGGGAACCCCGGGCGGTGGTAGAGCTGCGGCATTCGTGGTCCGGATGGAGTATATATCCAAAGCGTGAGCATAAGTGTAACCCGCAAGAAAACTTAGCCCGTGAAAGGCCCTCTCATTCAGCGTTACCTGAAGGGCATTGTAGTTGGAAAAGTCGCCGTTTTGGTATGTGGTTATAGAGGCGTAGTACGGGAATTTGCTGAAGTAGGGGGCCGCTTGGATTTCCGCTAGGGCATTGGACACGCAAGTGGCGCCATTGGTGTTTATGCAGATCTGAGAGCCGGTCAAGCCCAAATCTCCGACTGGCAGCCCTGCATATGCCAGTTGGGCCGCATTAAATGGAGTATTCCATCCGGTGCCAAGCGGCGCCTGGTTCTGGTCAATTGGAATAAGTTCGTTGAAGCCGTGATTGCCCACGTAAGCCACATCGATGCTTAAGTTGTTGGTGATGGCGCGTTGGAGGTCTAGATTCCACTCGGCCGCTGCCGGCAGTTTCAGGTACGGAGCTATCGCCCAGACGCCGCATTGTGTCGGAGTATAATTGGCGGGCAGACCCAGCTCACCGGGGTAAGTGCAAGTCAACCCCGTATAGGTGCCGGCAAACTGGCCCGTAGTAGTCAGACTGGCATTGCCGGGGAATATCGAGACTCCCGGTGGAAGGTTCGCTGCAGTGTTCCAGTTGAACGAAGTGGGGCCTAGGGGTAGGGTCTGTGGTGTATGAGCGTTGACTGGCGTACCACTGGTGTTGAAACCGATGCTTGGGACGTTTGCCCCAAAGGGGCTAAAGTTGGCAACCCCATCATCGGTTATGGCTGTCCTCATCACACTAGCTCCGGCACGAACTACGGTCTTGCCATCGCCCCGGACGTCCCATGCCACCCCAAGACGCGGCGAAAAACCTAAGGGATCTGGTTTGTAAAGCCGCGGGAGGAATGCGCCCGGACCAGCCTGCTGTACCCCGGGCTGCGTCGCCGAATTGACATTCGGATCGAAGTTCCCCATGTAGTTGAAACGATCCGTCGGAGGCTTTTGGTACTCGTAACGCAGGCCCAGGTTCAGCGTTACCCGCCTACTAACCCGCCAATCGTCCTGGAAGAAGCCTGCAAACCAGTGGTTGCGTATGATCTGCGTCGGATCACCGATTAAAATGGTCCCATTGTTTGGTTTGCCCTGGAGGAAATTTTGCAAACTCGAGAATTGGGCCATGCCCAGGCCCAAGGTATAGATGTCCTCGTCAAAAACGTTATCCAGAAACTCGAAACCGAACTTGAGAGCATGATTGCCATGCAGATAAGAAACGCTATCTATGAAGTCAGCGTCCCCTTCCGGCCCGCGGCGAGATTGACGAGGACCATCCCCTAAGAAGCCCGAGAAAGGTTTAATCTTGATATATGGAAACCCCCCAAATAGCGGGTTCGTCACGCCCGTAGGCATGCTGTAGCCTTGTGGCCAGGGAGCCGATGCCAACCTGTTGACGTCGGCGGCAGTAGTAGAGCCGTTCAGGAAGGCGTACCCCGCTCTGAACTCGTTCACCCAGTTGGAAGCCGGCGTCCAGGTCCAGTTGCCACCATACACCTGGACGTTATTGAAAACGTTAACTTCCCATATCGGTATCAGTTGCCCGGAACTGGAGTTCAGGATTTGGTTTGATCGGGAAATAAAGTAAAAACCGCTCAAATGCTGGTGGGGCCCGGGGATGTAGTCGGCCTTAAAGAGTCCGTTGTTAAGCGGACCTAAGCTAGTCACGCCCGCCGCAGCTGGGGCATAGGCATCAGATGAAGGGGTCGAGATATAGGGGAATACGTTCTCAACCTGCGTGGTAAGTGTCGTGTTGCTTGGTGAGACGGCGCAGGTCGTAGTGTCTTGGATGCCCGCCAATTGCGCGCTGAGAGGATTGATCTTTGCAGGTCCCAGCTTCAAGCACGCGTCAACCATACTCAATCTTGGACCTAACCCCTGTACGCTCTGCGGCATCGTGAGCGAGGATACGTCCCCTACGTGGTCACGCAGACCCTCGAACGCTGCAAACCAGAAGAGCTTGTCTTTGAGAATACGCCCGCCCGCCGTCGCGCCGAACTGCTCCAGGGTTGCCTGCGTTACCGCTGGGGTCCCGGGAGTAGAAAAGTAGTTCGCCGCATCCGTGGCGGTGGCATCACGCCCAAACGCGTAGGCCGTGCCGTGAATGCTGTTGGTACCGGATCTGATCCCAACGTTTACGACCGAGCCCGTCCTCCAGCCAAATTCCGCCTTGGGATTCTGCTCGGTATTGAATTCCTGAATGGCATCGATGGGCAGGATGGAAGCTGAATCCCCGCCGCGGTAGGAGCTGTTAAGGACACCTGAAGTGGTCCCTTGTTGGCCCATTTGGGTGATACCTTCTACCACGAACGCGTCATCCCCTCCTCGCCGCCCGTTAGTGCTTGTGCCGCCTGAGCTGGCTCCTATCGGCGTAAGGACTCCTGGACGCAGTTGCAGCAAGCGCTGAAAGTTACGGCCATTCAAGGGCAGCGCTATGATCTCTTGGTTGCTCACGGCTCCGCCCAAAGTCGCGTCGGTGGTGTCGACGGACGGAACTTCTCCCGTGACTGTGATGGTCTGGGTTTGCTCGCCAGGCTGAAGCGTCAGGTCGACGCGAGTGTTTTGCCCCACGACCACCTGCACGCCGTCATGTTCCTCGGTCCGGAAGCCCATGGCTGCCGCGCGGACCGTGTACGTGCTGGGGTTCAGGCCGCTAGCGACGAACTGTCCGGAATCGTCGGCAATCAAGTTTCGCGTGACGCCGCGGGCCACGTCGATTACGGTTACCATGGCACCGGCGACGGCGCCGCCGGTCTGGTCAAACACTCCTCCTTGAATGGTGCCTTGACTGCCCTGGGAAAACAGAGGGAGACAAACCAGAAACAACGCCATCGCTGCTCCCAGCAGCCTCATCGCGTTCGTTGCGTAGCCCTGTGGCGAATTGGCTTGCGCGAAAACGAAACTCATAGCACGTACTCCCTTCTATTGTGACTGTAGGTGAGGAATGAACGTAGCCCTTAGCACACATCTGCGTCGGCAGTCAAGCAAGTCGTGTAGAAAAATGTAGAGCGTCATCCGGTCTCTGCGAATGCGGCTGTGTTCAGCGGCACCCGACCCACGGGCACTGCAAGCTGCCGTGGGGGCGCTTGCGACCAAAGGCTTTTGTCTTGTCCCAGAATCACTCGGCGGCTAGTCGCGACTCGAATCTCTTCGGTCAGACACTCGGAGCCGCGTTCGTAATCGATTCCGCCCTGACGAACGAAGAATCCCTCGGGGTCAATTTGGAGCTATGCACAGCCGGTACGTGCGCAGGGCCTAATCACGCGGGGCGGAACCATCCGAGCTTGACATCGAGAGGTGACTAGTCTATTAGAGGCTGCAGATAGCGGGTTCGTTTAGCTCGATAACCCGAGCAGGTATCCGATGAGATGTAGGCGTTCCGGTATTTTGATGGCCATTTGGGGTCTGCTCTTGGCGGCCGTTCCCGCATTTGCTCATCATGGATTCTCTGTGGAGTACGATGCGAATAAGTGCACGGATATGACGGGCACCCTCACGGGTGTGGATTGGGAGAACCCGCACATCTATTTTCATATGGATTTGAAGGATGCCAACGGCAACGTGGTGCCGTGGACGTTTGAGGCCCACTCGGTACCGCTGATGAAAAGGGGCGGGACGGAGAGGCGGGATTTTATCGATAACGTAGGCAAGGTCTTCACCGTGAGGGCGTGTCCGGCCAAGAGTGGAACAAAGAGCAGAGCCACTGCAGAAATCCTCAAGTTCCCGGACGGCCGAGTGCGCATCGTTGGGCAGAATGTTGAAGCTAGCAAGTCTCGGGCCAACCAGGGTGCTGAAAACTGAAGGATGAAGGTTCAGTGTGCGCTGTGAGATTTTCCCGGTGAGCCTGAAAAGCTGTAAAGGAGGAGACATGAAACGAAAACTTGGCTGCTCCGTTGGCAGTGCTGGGGCCGTACTGGTGGCCTTGTGCATAGTTTTCGCGCCAGCTTTTGCCCAGGATGGGAAAGCGCCCAGTAGCACCGGCCTGCTTACTGAACGGATTCACAAATTGGCGCCCGGTGGACCCGCGCCGCGCACAGCGGATAGACATCCAGACTTCTCCGGAGTTTGGTTTCCGAACAGTGCGGGCGTGGCCGTGAACGCCACTGTCATCTGGGACGCATCTAACAACGGCGCTCTTGGAGCTGAGGCCGTTAAGCAGCGCGCCAACGGCGAGGACCCCGTGGACGCAAATGCACGAATACAATTCGACCCCAAGGTAACGCCGGAGGAGAAACCTTCCTTCCAGCCGGCCATTGCCGCAAAAATCAAGGGCATGAGCGAAACAGAAAAACAATTGTTAAGTACCCATATAAATTGTCTCCCCCGTGGCGTTCCGGCCGTCTTCATTTCCAACAGTTATCCCATACAGTTGATTTCCACTCCCGGCGAGTTGGTCCAGTTGTGGGAACTCCTCAATAATTTTCGTGTGGTACACACCGATGGACGCGCGCATAAAAAAGATCCCGATCCTGGATTCAACGGCGATGAGACGGCTCACTGGGAGGGAGATACCCTGGTCATCGACACCATCGCTCTGGACGAGAGGGCCGAGATTGGTCCGGGGTGGGTTTTTCACAGCGACCAGATCCACGTCATCGAGCGCCTCAGCCGTCCGTCCATGAACTACCTGGTCTACCAAGTCACCATCGAGGACCCCAAAACATTGACCAAGCCTTGGAAATCGGCGCCTCGCAATTGGACCCTCGCGCAAGATCACTACGACTTGACCGAATACTACTGCACCCGCAATGATGAGGTATCGGAATTATCGAAAGTAACGGAGAAAGAGCGGGCTAAGAAATAGGAGAAGGATCCGCCTCGGTTGTCCGCGTGAATTTTGCAGTCTTATCTACGATGCCCGGCACCGAGCCACGAGGCCGTTCCGTCGCCTGCGAGGATCAGCAGAGCGTTGATTGAAACTTCCAGCTACTCGGTCGCGACGAAAAGATGGGAGGTCGGCTGTGAAAGCTAAATTGTCAAAGCTTTTTGCTCTGGCAGTGATTTTGATCGCTTCACCTTCGTTGTTCGCACACCACGGTAACTCCTCGTTCGATAGCGGGAAGCAGCTGACGATGAGGGGAACCGTGACCGAATGGATCTGGGCTAATCCGCACTGTTTCCTTCGGTTCGATGTAAAGGATGATCACGGCCAGGCAGTTCATTGGAGCGCCGAGGGTCGTCCTCCCGTTGATATGCTCCCAACGGGTTGGACTCACAGCTCCTTCAAGCCCGGAGATCAGGTTACGGTCACTTTGGAACCGGTGAAGAATGGCCAACCTGTCGGGCGCATGATTAAGGTCGTGCTCCCCAGTGGTCAAACGTTAGGATTCTGATTAGTTCAGCAGACGCACCGTCTATACGCTGAGTCGGATGGCAAGACGCTGGTCTGGACGAATTTCTGTGCGTCCGGCGACGGCGGTCACGTCGTAGGGGACAGAATCGAGCTGCCGCGACGCTAATCTGCCTGCTCGTTGGCGGTTTCGCGGGTTGTGGTCGGCCGAAGTTTTCGATTAGGTTCCGCGAGCCATCAAGTAGCGCTTGAAGAAGGCCATCGCCTTAGGCCAGGCATCTTCGGTGGCCTCCATGTTCCTTCCAAGATCCTGGCGATACAGAAAAACGTGCGTGGCCTCGGGATAGACGTGCACGTCGAACAGCTTGCCCAGTCTCTTCATATCAGCCGTTGCTGGCTCGACCCTCGGCGCCAACCCGAGATCGTTCGAGCCGAAATAAGCAGACACTGGGGCCTTGATTCGGGCCATGACCTCCTCCCGTGGCGGTGCGCCATAGAAAACTACTGAAGCATTCACGCCCTCAACCTCGGCAGCCGACTCCCAAGCCAATCCACCGCCCATGCAGAATCCGATCACCCCGAGTTTCCCGTTAGCGATCGGTAGCTTAAGCGCATAGTCCCGAGCCACCCTGATACGATTGAGGACCTCCGAGTGAGGGATTTTGTTAATGGCCGCCCCGGAGTCATCTGGATACTCAAAGGAATCGTAGTTGCCGCCGTTCGGTCCCAAGCCCGACGTCAAGTCAGGCAAGACTGCGATGAACCCTTCCGACGCCAACTGGTCTGCGATAGCCCGAAGCCAGTTCGCCCCGCCTCCGGGTGTAATAGGCTCCCCCATGTCCATGCCGGGACCAGGCTGGAAAACCAGCACCACAGGTGCTTTTGCGACTTTCTGTGGAGAGGAGATCCAGGTGTGGAGCTTCGTGCCACTATTCATGGGGATGTCCACCCATTCACTTTTTCGCGGCGACTGGGCCACTGTTTTGGCAGCCATCAAAAAGTTCGCCGGCAGATCTGCACGCTTGCCACGCATATCGCCGGCAGCTGCCGCGCCACCGCCCTGAGCGGCGCCTGTGGCCTGGAGCAGTGCGGGAATCCTGGGTACGTCAATCTGAGCCGAGAGCACGGCTATTGCCTGGTGCCAGGCATGGTCTGTCAACTCATACGCGACCGTGTGCGGTTTCGGCGAGATGACGGTGGTCTCGATCCGGCCCTTGTTATCGGAGAAGCTGAAATGAACCGCAGCCGCCTTGCCGTTCGACCCCGGCATGGTTACGGCGTACTTGTTCACGCCCGCAGCACGCCTTGCGATCTCGCCGCCTTCCTTTTCCAGCTTTTGGACAATCGCGTCAGCATTGGCAAAGGTGTTAGTGCCGCCGCCATTCGGGCCCATGCCAGTCAGAAGGTCTGGCACCACCGCAATGAAGCCGTCGGCGGCAGCATCATCGGCTACCGCTCGAAGCCAATCGCTCATGCCCTGGTTGTTCGCCGTGACGACCATGACCGGGGCGCTCGTGTCTTCTCGCACAGGGAAGACTACGAATGAGCGGATCATCGTGGAGCCCACCGGAATGTCAATCCATTGAGGATGTCGAAGACTCCCGAGTGCAGCGCTCAGAGCGGTCTTCGCCGCTTCTTCCGAAGGGAGTCCCGCCCGCACCAGGACTGCGGAACTGGCCTTGGTGTACGCTAGCGGCTCGCCGAGCCGTGCGCCATGTTCCCCCAAAGCGTGTCGATCGCCGGCCAGTATCGCTACGGCTATGACCGGCACCGCTATGACCGCCACCGCGACTGCGCGTATCTTCATCAATCACCTCCTGCCGGGAAGGCCTTGATGCGGTTTTGCGCGAATCTACCACATTGTCAAGCGAAGTAAAAGTTTGGTAGTGACTCAGTTTGCGAGCGGCATAGCCATTCCTCGCTGTGCGGTTGGATTGGGTAATGTGGATGCGCACGGGCACTAGTGCCGGAGCCACGGGAGACGCGGAAACGCGGAAACACAGAAACACGGAAACACGGAAACACGGAAACACGGAAACACGGAAACACGGAAACACGGAAACACAAACTGAGTCACTACCCATGCTCCGCAACGCGGGAGAAAGGCGGCGTTTGATTTTGCCATCGCGCGGAATCCGGGCGCACCGAGCATTTTGCTGGCGCGCGGCCGAAAGAGCTTCGCTATTATTTTGCTTCAGCGGAAGATGAAGTTAGCGTCTTCCACAGCATTTGAGCCGCGGCGCCTTCGGGAGCCTTGATGGTGGTTTCGATTGGTAGTAATTTGTGGCAACTTCAAGCCTGGGAGGAGGAGCTATGAAAAAGCCGTTTCTGGCCCTTGCAGTAGGGCTATGTTTGTTCAGTGTCAGCAAGGCTACGGCGCAGGATCTCGAGCCCAACGTTCACGAGATTAGGGATGGGATTTACGTTTATGTGGGCGGCCCTCGTCCGAACGACGCCGGGCCCGAGTCGAATTGCGGCATTATCCTGACTCGAGACGGAGTTGTCCTCATCGATAGCGGCCAAACCCCACTGGCCTCACGTGCCATCCAGAATGCCGTTAAAAAACTTACCTCGCAGCCGGTTCGCTACATCATCCATACAGAAACGCATGCAGATCATTGGGCTGGCGATTACCTCTTTTCTCCTCCCGCTGTCGTCATTGCTCACGAGGGAACCACGGTGGCACTGAAAGATCGTGAGCCCGGGGATCCGGAGCGGATTGAAAGAATGCGAGCCAGTTCTCCGGAGATGCGGGCGGCGCTGGAGGGCTATCACTTCGCGCTGCCGCAGATCGAGTATCGTCAAAAGATGACCCTAAGCGTCGGAGAGAGGACGTTTGAATTGCTGTACCTCAAGAACGCGCACAGCGAGGCCGACACGGCCATCTGGCTGCCGAATGAGCGTGCGCTGTTCTCGGCTTCGGTCGTTGTAGTCAATCAATTCAACATCATGCGGCCCTGGGTCGATATTCCGGACGTACTGGCCGACGTCAAAATGCTCAAGGAGTTGAATCCTGAGTTCGTGATTCCCGGACACGGCACTCCCGGGACCATAAGAATATTCGATGACATGGAACGATACTATGCATTGCTCATGGATCGGGTAGGCACAATGGTCAGGCAAGGCAAGTCGCTGGACCAGATCCAAAAAGAACTGAAAATGCCGGAGTATGACAACTGGATGAGTAAGGACAGAATTCCGGGTAATGTCGAAGCGGCCTACAACGCGGTGGTGGGCCGGATGGTTTACAGGGACGGCTGCTCCTGCTCGGTAACGCAATAAGCGAGTTGCGAGCTTGGCCGTAACTTTACTTCAGTAACCTGCTCAGCGAAAACTAGCGCGCTGTTCAGTCGCAAGTTTGTCGTTTGCGACTGTGATGATCGCGTCGAAGCATTCGTTGATCTTGGCAGGACCAACGACGGCCGGATGAGGCGACAGCCGGATGTTGCCGCAAATATCTCAGCGGTTTGGAGCGCCTTGGAAGCGCCGAGTGGTAAAGTCACGTCAATATGGCTATTACGCGCAGAGGCCTGCCAAGCTGCACCTCCCGTTAGCTACGAGGGCGAGGAGGAGGGGTGAGCTGGAGGAAAAGTCCGTCCGGCCCACGTACGATCATCTGCCCATTGACGTGTTCGGGTTCGCCAATTGTCGAATTGATGGGAATGCCGGCCTCTCGGACATACTTCACCGTGCTGGCCATGTCGGCAACGTTAATTCGCAGCATGGTGGCGCCCACGTCATGAATCGCAGGCCAGACGGCCTTTCGTTCGACGCCCTTGAATTCTATGAACTCCATGGGGAACGAGGTTCCAGGAACTGTCGTGCTCGCCCTGCGAACCTTAATACTCTTCGCGAGACCAGTGGCCTCATTAAAGGGTTGATCGCTCACGAAATCGGGCGCTTTTTGAACTTCAAACCCAAACTCGTTCTTGTAAAAGTCGGCGGCATAGTCGAGATCATTCACGCTGATGGCGAGACCGGTACGAAACACGTTTTGTCCCGCTGAGGCGGCGTCCGCTGGCAACATGCTGGGCTGGATGAACTCGATGAGAAAGCCATCAGGATCTTTCACAAAGAGAACGCGTTCAGTGCCGCCCCCAGCTTTCATCGTCACCGGTTTCTTGCCTGCACTTACGATGTCAGCGTTTGCCTGCGTCACCCTTTTCAGCACATCGTCCAGATCTTTAACCCACAGCATGAGCACAGCCGCGCCGGGATCCACCAGCCGCGGGGAAACGGGCTTGGTACCGAGAGCCTTGAAGTCCTCTAGTTCGAGGCGCGTGGCTGGCGTCGCCAGGTACATCTCCACGGATCGGTATTGGGCGTCTTCTGCGACCAAGTACATCGTGGGCAGGTTCGGCAGCATCTTGATATATGCGTTTGGATCGTTGGCCGGCCCGCGCGGCGCGCGGTTCACTCGGAAACCAAGGACGCCGCCATAGAAGGCCATGGAGCGATTCATATCGGTGATCAAGTGCAGGATGTTCGCGACGCCGATCACTTGCGCGACGGGACCGCTGTGCGCCACTTGTGCAGACCCCGCCGCCGGCATCAAGCAGAGAAGAAATGCGGTCAGGACCAACACGCATATGGACGGAACACTTGAGCCTTGCTTACGGTTAGATGCTCTCATCTTGCCCCCTTCCACCTGCCTCGCTGTGATCACCCTCGATTTCATATGCGGGTCGTGCAGCCGAGTGTATGACACGCGCGCCATCGTACCTGACCGTATGACTGAAGCGCAAACAGGGAATCGGTGGAAGCGAAGGATCGAACCGAACGGTCAGTTACCTCAGCAAACCCGAGATTGGGGAATCATGACCCCGGACCTATTCGGGCGAATTCTAGCGGATACAAGCAAGGAGAGGTGATCCTCAATTCGCCGATCTCAGCCTTGCGCAGGAGGTCACACAGAGGATGAAGGAGGGCGGCAATTGCCTTCGTGGCGGCGTGGACGATTCCGCGAGGCATTCGGCGCACAGAACGTTCAGAAGATAACGGCCACATTGGGCAGGAGCGTTCTCCGTGATCGGAAAATTGGTGTGCGATGGGATTGCCCTCAGCAAATAACTGCTCACCCTGTGCGAACCGCCTTAATGGTGGCTCGCCGCACCGGGAGCGAAGAAAGAGTCGCTCCAACTGCTCATGGAGTTAGGCGCCAGAGCGCTCCGAGTGCCCGCCGCTGAGCAACAACAGTCGGCGCACCGAGGCCCGCGCCTTCGAGACTACCCATTCGCTCATCTCGGTTGCTCCTAGGCATTGCGAACCCATCTGCGTCACAGCCTCTCGGAACAGCTTCGCTGCGACCTTGTCGCCCGAGCCATCTGCGGCGAGATGCCAGGCATTGCCCCATGCCTCGTTTGGCGGGGCGCTCCGCGGACCTACCTAGCGTCCTCAGGCGCAGCAGTAAAAACGGAGCGGCTTGCGCTCCGAGCAGCGTGGTCGCTCCCGTCCCGCCCGCTTTCTGGCGTATTCGGAGTGCGCAGGCCGAAGAATTCACGCGCGGGCAAAAAATCGGAAGGTCGCTACCGTTGAGGGCAAAGAAGCAAAATTGTTGGATATTGCGGATGTTCGAACCGCTTCGTGATAAATCTCCAACATCCTCAAGTATTCACCTAACTCGTTGTCTCTTGGCTTCCCACGCCTTGCGCAGCGCCACAATTGACCCAATACGACCTCGAATGTCTCCTTATCGAAAAGCTTTCCCGAAATCTTCGCGGGAGCGTTTCGCCCAGTTCCAAAGAGATGGAGAAGGTTCCTGCATGGCAGCACGGCTGGGAGCTAATTCGATCATTTCCCGCTTTTCGCACGTGGCTAGCGGCAATGCTTCAAGTCAAAGGCGGAAAACTGGGGGCGTGTCCGTTTGCTTCGCTTGAATTCGCAAATACACATGGTCGGCGGCCTTCCGCTGGAGATATTTTGAGATATACGGACCTGAAGCCTTCGGGCATCACCATTGAGGATGTAAACGAATGGCGGACGATCTGGGAGCGACGTGTGCCTGAATACTCCTTTCCCTTCCGACATGAAGGCGGTTTCTTATTTGTGCGGCTTGCCGACTACGTGCGTGAAAAAAGCCGACGCACGCCCGCAGGATTTGAACCTATATGGGATGAGGTTCCTCAGTTCCGCTGGTCGTGGGTTGAGGATGAGGCGCTCGATTCCAGTTGTAGGTGGTGCGATGTGCAGCGAAGTTGGGCCCAGGGAACAGAAATCGGCGAACTCCAGCCTACGATCCAGGCTGTGTTGTTTTCCGACGATGGGACCATAAAACCACTTCTTGAATAACATCTCTGAACAAGAGATTCGCAAAGGTGTCAGGCGGAGCTTCCTTATCGACATGGATCCGCAAATTGGTGCTAGCGGGGATGGATTCACTGGCGTGGAGTTCTTACCTTGTGTGGCTTCAGTCGCTCGCGACCCATTTGCTCGATTAGGCCGACCGTAGCCATGACGCGCTCCAAACTAATCGGCTGCACGTCGCCATCCCCATTGCTTTTCAAATAAGTCGACAGGTATTAAGTCTGCTCCTCCGACTTGATCGGCACAAAGCGCATCCGCGACCGTTGCACCGCTTCGGCAATGGCTTCCGCATCCAGGTAGCCGCTTTTGTTGGTCCGCACATAACGAGGCGGGAGCGTTAGGCTACCCTCAAGGTCCTTGGAACATATAGCGCGCAGAGAGACTCGAAGAAATGAGTGCGACCGATCGGTCTCATGCTACATCCAAAAACCATGCGCAACTAAATGGAGCGCACGCTGCCGGCTCCACCCCGGCGTAGGGCTTCACAATAGTCGAGGCTACCTTGGAGTAGGAGGGTCATCATGGCCGAAACAAATACACCGAATACACTGAATACACCGCAGAACAATCAGCAGATTCGGGAGCGTGCCTACGAGATTTATCGAGCACGTGGATGTGAACAAGGCAACGAGGTTTCCGACTGGCTTGAGCCAGAACGCGATGTTAAAGAATCAGACGTAATCGCTTCGCTCTGATGATCTCGGTTTCCGAGTAGATTCGTAACGACAAAGCACAAAAAATGGGCGGCCTTCCACTGGGGGCCGCCTTTTTTACCGTTTTCTGGATCGGTCCGTTTGTCTCAAGCGGCTCCAAATTGATATCATTCGCGCAACTGCGGTCCCTACCCAGCCTGGTGACCCGAGTCGGGGGCTCGTATGTGGGAAGATAGCAACTACTGCTGGATCGTCCTTTGCAAGAACCACTGGTTTCATCTGATGCACAATCTGTTATTCAAACACCGCATCCCGCATGGCTTTGCCGATGCTTACATGACTCTTCCACCGCTCAATGGTCCCTTCAGCGTTAAGTGCGATGTATGTGGCGCGGTGTACAGTTATGAGCCGTCTGAGGTATTGAGAGTCGAGCAGGACCTTCCTGACTCTTTTAGACCTCATCCACTCTTTCAATAGGCAAGTATTGCTGGCATTTACGGCAGAATCATTTCATACGCTAAAATCGGTATGTACTCAGCCCACCACGAAGCGAAACTTAAATATGCGTAGTCGGTAATCTCGCCTCGACTCTGAGCGAGAACCTCATGAACGGGCGGCTCTCTCCGGGGCCGCCTTTTTTTAGCAAGGCGAAATCGAACGTAAGATTGGGCGGCGGGCTTACAGGGATTCCCGGGCTTGACGAGACGACAAAAGCCTTCTGGAAGGGGCACTGCTGGAACTGATGGAAGAAGCGAGATCAGACATTCGATCTTCACCGGCATCGAACTGGGAACCGACGCACTGCGCCAGTCGAAAAGTGCTGAGGCAAAGTTCATCGGCCCAGAGCGTGTAAGCGGGATCGTGCACTTGTCATGAGGCCCTCCGAGAGGAATTCGGCGACGATTCCTTGCTGTTTGTCTCCCTCTGGAACACTGTCGAGTACAAGCGAGACGAGGAGGTTCGTGAGAGTGAGTCCAAACTTGTGGATAGTGAAGACGAGACCGAACACGAGCACGCAAAGGAAAAGGTAGAAATCGATTGGCTGGAGGATGCCTACTGGGTACTCAACACCGAGGTCACAGGTCAAAAGCTGGCAGCTCATGAATGGATCACGCAGGGTATGCACAGCTTGCATTAACGTGAAGGACTCTGGAGGGGCGCTTCTAGTGGCTGAAGTATTGGGGAGCTGCGCGCAAAGTAAACTAGACGCAACAAAGGGGTCGTTCTGTGGCGTTTCCGTAAGCTCCGGCATTTATTTTTCTGGGGTTAGTGGAGGTCGATGCGAAGGCCATCGGTGAAGTAATGTTGCATTCTAGTAGCCCCGAAATCGCTTTCTGTGGCTTGCCGTTTCCCGCAGACGGCAACTAGCTGACACGCCGGCTCCCAAAGCCACATTCAAGAATGCCGTTTCTCGGTACTAGCAGGCAAGGTTCCTGTCTCACGGCCACAGAACAACCTTTATGCGGTGGGCTTCCATGAAGGCAATAGCATAACCAGCCGCGAGCTCTCAGGTTTTGAGAAGCGCCTGCACGTAGGCAGGCTTTAACGGCAGGCGGCGAGCAATTTTCGCAGTGGCATCAAAGAGCGCCGCGGCGATTGCGGGCGCAGCAAGGGCGTTCGCTGCCTCCGACCCGCCACCATAGCTGCCTACCTCTGGCCGATTGAGCAGTACGACCTCGATCTCGGGAATATCACTCATCTTCAGGATCGGGTAGGTCTGCCAGTCGCGGGTCGTGATCCCGCTCTCGTTGAACGTGGCTTCCTCTAGCAACGCGAGGCTGATCCCCATCACCGCCCCGCCTTCCACCTGCCGCTTCAACTGCATCGGATTAACGATGATGCCGGGCTCCACGGCAATCGTGTACTTCTCCACCGCGATCACGCCCGTGTCAGGCTTAACGGCGATCTGGCACACGCACGCCCAATAGGTTCCCGATCGGAACATCGCTGAAATACCGCGACCGCGCATCGGCGCGGCACCGGTTGACACGGGATTCGGCTGCGGAGAAGAACGCGTCTCCCATCCCGAGGCTTCGCGGACCGCCTTGAGCACGCGTATGACGCGCTCGTCCTTCGCGTGGTCAATGCTGAACTGGACGGCATCGGCGCCCGCGAGCGCCGCAGCCTCGCTGATCGCGAGCTCGCGCGGGAAATTCTGCTGGAACTGTCCCGGCGTGCGCATGCTGTGATCGCGCATTCCGATGGCTAGCGGCGAGTCTTTCTGGCCGACCTGGAATGTGCCGTGGCCGCGTTCCATCAGGTTCGGGACGCGGTCGTACACCCAAGGGTCGGAAAGCCCGTTGACTGTCGAGCCGATCGAACCAGCAGGAGCTTTCACATCTGGAGCCGGCATCGTTGGCAGACCTGCGATGAGCGCGCCGACGGGACGGTCGTCCTGCATGGCGGGCATGTAGTGATCAATTTGATAGGCCACCATCTTGCCGTTGGCATCCATGGCGATTTCGACGTCGGAGAAGGCCGCCGGCGACTGCGTCGACCACTGGAAGTCCTCGTCACGCATCCATTGCACGCGCACTGGGTGGCCGACGGCCTTCGAGAGGAGAACCGCTTCGTCCTCCCCGCCGGCGTTCCCGCCATTCGATCTTCCGTAGTGGCCGGCGCCAGCGAAGGTATGCACGACAATGTGATCGGTAGTCGTACCGACCATCTGCGCGATTTCGCCGCGCAGCGCCTGCGGATTTTGGTTGTGCGTGTAGATGTGCACCGAGCCGTCCGCACGGACATCCGCCACGGCCATGGTCGGTCCGATGGGCGCGTGCTTTAGAAACGGAAACTCGTACGTAGCGGAGAATTTCTTGGAGGCCGCCGCCAGCGCGGGCGCCACTTCGCCCGTGGTCTTAACGCTCTTGGTAACGGGCGTCGCTTCCCAATCGGCGGTTTCCCTCAGGTATTTGAAGAGGTTCGCGTTCCCGGGCAGCCCTTTCCAGTCAGTTCATTTCGTAGTGCTGGCCACCTGCTGGGCCGCGCGGATGGCTTCCCACTCCGTGGGCGCGACCACTCCCACAAGGTTACCTTTCACGACGACCTGTGCGTTTGGAAAGCGGGCCTTGTCCACTTCGCCGGCGGAGACGAGCGTGGAGCCGAGTGTCTTCGGATGCACCATCCGGGCGTGCAGCATGCCCGGCAGCCTCACATTGGTTGCCCAGTTTTCGCGAGCGCCCACTTTGGACGCGGTGACCGTGTTCCGGTAGGACTTGCCGATAATCGTGTACTGACTGACCGGCTTCATGGGCGGATTGCCCTCGACGGTCAATCCGAAAATGCTGGTCAGACTGCCGCTCACCGGGATGGTGAGCTTCAGCTGCTGACCTTTCACCAGATCGCCGTAGGAAATGCTCTTGCCGCCCCCCGAAACGATACCGTCCTTCGCGGTAAGCTCGCTCTTGGGAACCTTGAGGCGCTCGGATGCCAGGTCAAGCAGGGCCTGATAGGTATAGGCCGCCGCTTTGCGGATGTTGGTCGTTCCGCGGCCGAGAAAATCGAAGGCGCCGCTGCCATCCGGGGTGCGGTCGGTATCACCCATCACTACAGTCGTGATGGCCTCGAACGGCGCGCTTAGCTCTTCGGCCACAATCTGCCGGTAGGCCGTGAACGTGGTGCTCTGTCCGAAATCGCTCTTGCCCGGGCGAATCAGGATGGTGTTGTCGGAATGAATCTCAATCCAGGAACTGGGCACGGTCGGATCGAGGGTGTTCTTTGGGACAGCGGCCTTTAAGGGATTCTTCCAGGCGTCTGCGCCCACATTACCGAAATGGTGCGCAGGTCCGCGAAAGCGCTGGCACCGATGACGACAAGAAGGCGCGGAATCTTCTTCGCAAGAAACTCGGCGCGGTGGCCAATGGCATTGTGCAGGATTCGCGCTCGCTGCGGTATGAGGACATCCGCGACGCCTACATGGACGACTATGTGACCAACGGCAAGAAGTCATTGCGGCGCGACCGGCAAGGCGTTGCGTATTTGGAGTCGGTGCGCCGGTTGGATGACTTCTTCGCGGGATACCGCGCTGTCGAAATCGACGCGGACCTAATGCGCAGATACCAGCGCGAGCAGCAAAACTCAGAACTTTCTAACGCGAGCATAAATCGTGCCGTATCCAGCTTGCGGAAGATGTTCACGCTGGCGCAGCGGGACGGTCGGATTCGCAATCTGCCGTTCTTTCCGATGCTGCCCGAGAGCAGGCCGCGACAGGGAACTCTCCCACACGACAAGTATGCGGCGCTGCTGGCGGCACTTCGGGACTGTAATGCGTATAGTCAAAAGTCGTAAGCCTGTCGAATCCGCATGAGCTACGCTGGATGACAGAGGCGCGAACAATGAGCGGCGATAAACAACCAGAGCCGTGGCTGCGCGGCACACTGACCGACACTCCAGCGGTTGCGAGGGC
>Ga0210394_10003312_pt1 | contig 20460 bp, 28 predicted proteins | sample IncBWC12MmetaG_FD_160121 | JGI IMG/M metagenome (GOLD analysis project Ga0210394, IMG submission 160121) | Forest soil microbial communities from Barre Woods Harvard Forest LTER site, Petersham, Massachusetts, United States - Inc-BW-C-12-M | ecosystem: Environmental > Terrestrial > Soil >...
CAGCTGCTCCAGCAACACTCGCCGTAGTCGTCCTCGCAAAACTGGCACAGGGGGCAGTAGTAGACGCCGCACGATGGACAGTGCGTGTCGTTTCGAATGTCGACTCGCTTCTCGTCTGGCTGAAGTAGTGTTTGCCAATCATCGCGTGCGGTGGTCGCAATCGCCACGGTAGGCGCGCTCGTGTCGCCACTGAACCACTGCGTCACTTCCTTCAGCGTCTGGCCGGGCCATCTCCGTATCGAAGGCTTTTTGGCCTCTTCCTCATCGACTGGATCAGCAAGGGTCTGAGTCAATTGCGATCCTCCTTCGCATTTGAATTGGGACACCGATACGCCAGGTGGATCAATCAGCTACCTCCTTATTGAGTCTTCTATTCGTGCCGATTAATGCCTCGATACCTGAGAGGTTGTCCGCTCGGACGATTTGTGTGAACCGTCCGTCTTGGAGCCACAGTGCAGACGGCGTTCCACTCACACCAATCCGCTTGAGCACGACCCCGACTACCTGAACCACGCGCTCCGGCTCGAGTCCGCTAGCCGAAACAAGGGTCTTGACGTCTTCGGCTTTCCCGTCCACGAGAACAAGAGTCGGGGGAAGCCGTGAAGCAGCGGCCGCCGCCTCACTGGCGAGCGTCGCGCACGACTTGCAAGACGTGCGCAGGGCTAAGACTAGGCCCGTGTCGTTTGGCAGCCGGCCGCGCCAAGGGGACGAACTCCCGTCCCTGTCATCACCAGGGCCAAAGGTCTCGTTCGCAAGCGTCGCCACACGACGCCGAAGCGTGGCGACCTTGGTCCACGAGTCGATATGGGTGAGCGCCACCGTGCCAACCAAGATCCAAAGTGCAAGATAGGAGACCCAGAACAACTCGCCCATATCACCTCGCTTTGTGTGGTTCGTTCCTCCGAGGAAGCTGTCTAGAGACTCGGCTTCGGTGCCGAGGCTCCATCGTGCGTACTACCAACAATGCGGACTGCAGCGATCCACCGCCATAGGAGGTAGAGAAAGACAACGAACGTCAGCAGTGGCACTGCCGGTTCAAATGCCATCAGCTTGTTCGGCGAATTGACGATCGACGAAATGCCGTACAGCCCAGCCAGTCCAGCGAGGCCCAAACATCGGATCGCCGTTGCAGTGCCTAGCTCACTGGAAGATTGACCGAAACAGTTGCAGCCGACGGTCAAACCTGTGCGCGCCACGTACGCGCTCACCCCCGCGAACATAAGCAAGAGCAGGGCGCCAAGGATTGAGATGGTCGCGGGCTGCCATCCCAACGCGAAACCGGAACCGAGACTTAGCTCGCAAATAATGACCCCGTACGCACCGGCTCGGGACCATTGCTGGGGAACGCCCACCAGCTCGACCGTTCGCGCGAAGCTCCACGGCGTGGCGAGCTTTCCGATCCCAGCCAAGATCAAGACAGCCGACAGAAGCAGCCGGTCAGCCAGCAACAGATAGATCATCACGGCCTCCACAATGCGAGTGATTACCCACGTCACTCGCGAACCCCTACCGCTTTTAAGTCAAGCGTACAGACGACCAATGTTTCAAGTCGTGATTTGCGATGTCAACAGAAAGACGTAATCGGAAGTGTGGATCGCGTGAATCGAGGTTCGATCCGTTAGGAGCTTGCCCAATTGCAAGATGACTTAAGGGCGCCGCGTTAAGTTAGTTGCGGAGGAAAAGTGGCAAGCCCTCGGGAGGCGACTGCCGCGCCGACTTCATGTTACTCACAGGCAGGTAGACATCCTCAGCTAGTGGCGGAGGGCAGGTCTGATTAGGAGGTCGCAAATCTGCTCGGACCCGCCATTGCGACAGTTCGGACTCACTTGGGACGTTTCTACAGCGCTAACTCTCTTCGCAATCGCATTGAGGCGGTCACGGCATTCATGCAGTACCGCGAAGCTCGCGGCGGGACCACGGTGAGCCATAGCTAGACTCGTAGCTCTACGAGTGGCTCGCGCAGGTTTGATAGATTCCGGTAGACAAGACTGGGAGTAATGCAATTGCTGTCGGCGCCCCTCGCTGTTCTCGTCGCGGCTGCGTACCTTGGCGTCGCGATCGGATTCGCGCGTTACCCATTCGCGTTGAGCGCTCCCTGGGCCGTAGGCGACGTCCACGTACGACCCTCAGCGATCAGCGCACTGGTTCGCCTCGGGATCCTGACGGCAGTCGCGACTCTTGTGGCCTGGCCGGACTTCCGGGGTGGTACTGCTACTTCGCTTGGGTGGCAGGGGGTCAAGTGGACAGGTTATCTGCCCCAGCCCGGCACCAACATCACACTGGACCTGCGCTGGTTTCTCATCGGTCTGGCCGCCTTGGCATTCGTTACGGTTGGCTTTCTCGTAAGACGGTTTATGCCACGAAGGCGCGCGCACGGGGGACGCCAAGCTGTGAAGGCATCGCCTGTCACTCAAGGCGTTGTCTTGACTGATGTCACGGACGAGGGGCTCATGGCGATCATGGGAGACCCCAATGCGAGGCGGGCCGTGCTGGCGTGCTACGCCCGCATGGAGATCGCCCTAGCCAAGGTGGGGTTACCCCGCGCTCCGGAGGAGACCTCAATCGAATACGCGCATCGCCTTCTTCTGGGCGCGGGCGCGCCTCGCGAAGCTGTCGAGAGCCTTACGTCACTCTTTCACATCGCCGGCTTCTCGTCGAGGCGTATCGACGAAGCCATGCGCGACAAGGCCATCACCTCCTTGCGAACGATTCGGGGTGGGGCGTCATGAAATGGATCTTGCGTGAAGGTCTGCTCGTGACGTCGATCGCGGCACTCGTCGTTACGCTGCACCCGGATTGGCTTCCGGCAGTCTCAAGGCTCTGGCTCATAGCGGCCATTGTGCTCGGCGTCGGAGTGTATATCTCGTGGCTGCTTCGGATACCGGTTAACCGTACCGATCGGTCTGACTCGGCACCCCGTCGCGGCCACCTTCGGGAGATGCGAGATATCGAGGTGGCGAACGATTTCCTCATTGCGGTCGACTACCAGCTCTTTCCTTTCCTGCAAAGAGCGATTCGCGACATCGCTAGAGATCGGCTACTCGGCAGGCGTGACATAGATCTTGAACATGAGCCGATGCGGGCTCGCCAAGTTTTGGGAGCGGAAGTCTGGCGCCTGATTTCTCCAGACGAGCGGCGCGAGGGGCCAAGTCGGCCGAGCGTGGAGCACAATCAGCTCGCCTCAATTGTTGAGGCCCTCGAGAGCATCTGATCGTGGCTGAAGAAATAGATGCACGACGCTTTCGCGCCCAGGCTGATTTGCTTCTAAAGGAGGTATCTAGAGCTGTGGTCGGCAAGGACGAGTCGCTGCGCCTCGCTCTGATCGCGTTGCTGGCCGACGGTCACATCTTGATTGACGATCTGCCTGGGTTGGGGAAGACGCTTCTTGCACGCTCGTTCGCAAGCGCCCTCGGTCTTGACTTCAAGCGAATTCAGTTCACTCCTGACCTGATGCCCGCCGATATTACCGGGAGCTCGATCTACAACCAGGCGACCGGATCGTTCGAGTTTCGAGCCGGCCCAATCTTCGCCAACCTCCTGCTTGCCGACGAAGTCAACAGATCGCCAGCCAAAACACAGGCGGCCCTCCTGGAGGCTATGCAGGAGCGGCAAGTCACCGTCGACGGAGAGACCAGGCCAATATCCGCTCCGTTCCTCGTGATCGCAACTCAAAATCCGATCGAGTTCGAGGGCACGTACCCTCTACCAGAAGCGCAACTCGATCGCTTCCTGATCCGGATGCGGATCGGTTATCCGACCCCGGAACATGAGGTCGACATTCTTGAACGCCGCGTCGAACGCCAGGAAGACAATGTGGTGATTCGACCTGTGATCTCCAAGACTGAGTTGCTCGCGATGCAGCGAAAACTCGAACAAGTCCATGTGTCAAGGGCGGCAATGAGGTACATCGTCGCGATGGTCGGCGCCACCCGCACAAACGCTCAGGTCGAAGTTGGAGTCAGCCCACGCGGGGCCCTAGCGCTGCTCAAAATGGCGCGAGGGCAAGCTGCGCTCGATGGGCGCGACTACGTGCTGCCCGACGACATCAAGTCGATCGCTGTACCTGCGCTTGCTCACCGAGTGACTCTTAAGCCTGAGGTTTGGATTCAGGAACTCAGCACCGATACTGTCGTCCGGGAATCCATCCAATCAGTTCCGACACCGACCGCGGCGGAACTGGCCCGCGAGTCGTGACTCGATATCGGTCGCCGAGGGTCGTGTTCTACGCGGCCGCTGTCGCGGGTGGCGCGGTCCTCTCGATTGGAATGGGTCGCGCGGAGCCGACGTTGATCGTCGCTCCGCTCCTCGTCGTTCTGATCCTTGTAGGGGTCGCCGCGCAGCTGAGCCCGACTGTCGAAGCAGAAGCGGGTCTCGCTCGACTCAAATGCGTTGAGGGCGACGAGCTCGACTTCGAAGTGCGCCTCACCAACGGCGACGGCCGACTCGCAGTCACCTTCCTTGTTGATCAGAGTGATTGGCTCGATTTGGTTCTGCCACCACCATCCGTCACTATGCAGCCCCACTCCCAAGCGAAGATTCGCGGCAGGATCAGGTGCACACGCTGGGGAGCGCACTCCTTCGGCGGGGGCTACATCCGAGCTCGCGACCAGGTTTCGGCCTTTACGTACGAAAGGCACGTCGAGCCCAGGCTTGACATCCGTGTGTATCCGAGATCCGAAAACCTCCGCTCCATGATCCGGCCTAAGAGCCTCAGGCCGCTCTTCGGCAACTGGGTGTCGAGATCCTCAGGGATCGGTCTCGAATACGCCGACATCCGGGAGTTCAGCAGCGGAGACCAGCTCCGACACATCAACTGGAAAGCCACTGCTCGACGGCGTCAATTGCACGTGAACCTTTTTCATCCTGAGAGAGGCTCAGACCTGGTTATCCTTCTCGATACGTACGCGGATGTTCGTGGAACGGGGGCTTCTAGCCTTGACCTCGCTGTGCGCGCAGCAATTTCCGTCGCTGCCGAGTCTGTCGCTATCCGCGACCGAGTTGGTTTCCTGGCGGTCGGAGGCAGCGTTGAATGGCTGTTTCCGGGAAACGGCGGGCGGCAGCTCTACCGCATCGTTGACTCTTTGATGACGACCCAAATCATTTACAGCTACTCGTGGCCGAATACCAACAGCATTCCAAAGCATGTGATTCCGCCTGGTGCACTGGTCATCGGTCTCACGGCGTTCGCGGATCGCAGGATATCGCACGTCCTGCAGAACCTGCGCACCCGTGGCCACGACGTGGTGGTAGTCGAGCTACCAGCACATGCGCTCATGGCCCCTCCATCGTCTGAGCGCGAGGCTTTGGCACGCAAGCTATGGTCGATGCAATGCGAAGTAGATCGAAATCGATATCGGCGGAGTGGCATACCTATCACGGTCTGGGATCAAAGCCGGCCCTTGGATACTGCGATCAGAGAACTGCAGAGTTTCCGCAGGGCCTCTTTGCGAATAAACCCCTGATTGACGGCAGTCCTTGCTTCTGAGGAAGTGCGGGCAAGTGTCTGCGTCTTGAGCCGTTAGATCGAATATGAGTGAGGGTTCGTGTCCCGGCAGTCGCCTGGGAGTCGTGAGCTGCGTGTCACGGCAAGGCAACGGCAAATTCTCGATCTAGCAGTGGGTGGTCTTACAGACAAGGAGATCGCTGCTGAACTTGGCGTTGCTGTCAGCACTATCAGGACACACCTCGAGCGGTTTTATCGAGAGAACGGCCTGCGAAGTAAGACGGGCGCCGCGGCTGCCTGGCAACACTATCGCGATGTCGAACGGCAACAGGAGGACTTGTCCCAACAATAGTTGACCCGCACCGGCTTGTCCTGCCGAACAGGATTGGATTCCAGGGTGACCAGGTAAGGGAGGGGCACCGCACAGTATCGTGGTCCACTCCTGCTGGATGTCATGGCATGGTTATCACGAGCGACCGGCGAGGCGTCGACCGCACCTTAACCGGGTTCAACGTGGTGACCAGCAGCCTGACGAGCGACACGAATTTTGGAGTTCAGCAACGCCGCTTGATGTCAGGTCCTCCAGCGGGAGGCGATGACATCATCGACAGAAGTGATTTTGAACTCAAAATTTGGTGGACCCGAGGGGTCTAGAACTGACGGAGTTCGTTAACACTGAGGTCTCCATCGAAATTAAGAGGAGGAGACCCAGTTGACGGAACGAGAAATATCCAGGAACGCAGCCCGGCGCCTCGCCATCATCCGGCATGCCCAGGAGGTCTCGGGGAACGTTGCCCTGACGTGCCGCTATTACGGCGTCACCAGGCCGAGCTACTACAAGTGGCTCCGACGGTACGTTGAGCTGGGGGTTGACGGCCTCCGCGACCGCTCGCGCCGACCCCGTGAAAGCCCGAACGCGACCAAACGCGCGGCAGTCGACCGGATCATCTATCTACGCCAGCACTACCACTTTGGTCCGCTCAAAATCGCGATTACCTGGAGCGGTATCACGGCATCAGCGTCAGCCAGTCGGGGGTCTGGCGCATCCTGCGCCGCCTGGACCTCAGCCGGCTACCTAGCTCACATCGCTACAAGCGCCATAAGGAGCGCTGGAAGCGTTACGAGAAGCAGCGCCCGGGCATCTCAGTTCAGATCGACGTCAAGTTCATCGAGCCTATCCCGGCGTGCGCAAGAAGCACTACCAGTTCACCGCCATCGACGACTGCACGCGCTGCGCGTCCTGAAGATCTATGGGCAGCTGAACCAGAAGACTGCGATCCAGTTCGCCGACTACGTCCTTGAGAAGTTCCCCTTTCGGGTCGAGCAGATCCAGACCGACAACGATTCCGAATTCCAGTCCGCATTTCACTGGCATCTCTTGGACCGCGGGTTACGCCACATCTACATCAGGCCCGCGACCCCCCGACTTAACGGCAAGGTCGAGCGCTCGCACCGCATCGACGACGAGGAGTTCTATCGGATGCTCGCTGGCGAGGTCATCGCGACGCCAAGATCTTCAACGGCAAGCTCCAGGAGTGGGAGCACTATTACAATTTCGAGCGGCCTCACGGGCGCTCGCTGGTCAGCCTACGAGCGGCTACGCCAAGCCACCCTGGCCTCGGTGTAAGCGATCTTCGTCAGTTGAACAGTCCCACGGAACGCGTATCCGTGAACGTCCGGCCCCACAATCGATTTTGAAGACCACGGGCCGTGCCTTTATGGATTTCTGCCTGTGTCCACGCACGTTCAACCGTGGACGTTGCCGATCCGCAAACGTCCGCACTCGTGGCTGTCGGGGACCTGACATTCCCTTGCGGTTAACAGATCGCCGAAACCCGTTCAGAAAAGGCGATCTGAATTCGCGGTGTGTCGTCGAATGCCACCAATTTCACACCGTTTAGCGCCGGCGGTGCTGTACGAAACGAGGCTCGCCCATGCAGGGCCTGGCCTAAGAAAGAAGGAGGAAAAGAGGACAGGCGCGCGCGCGAGGCCCGCATTGATTGGAGATCAGTCAGCCGCTACGATTTTGCGGAGCCCACAGACGGTTTTGAGGGCCGCGGGAGTGGCGGCCAGAGTCGTCCATAACTGTCCGCGCACTAGAAAACTTGACCGGAAATAACCGGCCGGCATGAGCGCCTGCTTGACGCGACTAGCCAAGCCACGACATCTGACTACTCCGATGGCGGGGATCCAACGTCTCGGCCGCTTAAATGGCCTTCTCATGGGGCAGCTCCCGACCTCGAGTTCGCAGCGCACCGACTAGTACCCCGATAGCCAAGGTTGTCTTCGTGCAGATGTTCAATGCTTCATCGAACCAAGAGAAGGTGAGGTTGGCACCAGGGATAATCCGATCCGGCATATTTGAGCGATATCCCGCAGCAATCCAAACTGCCCACAGAACCGCAAAGACGAAGAAAATCCTCAAGTCGGGACGGACACCAAGCGCATACGCTGCGACCATCCAGCCCGCCGTTCCGGCGGTCGTCCATAGTAGCGTCGTTAATGACCAACCGTGCATTATCGAACCCGTCGCTTCGTAAATGATTTCGAATCCAGAAAGCCATGCCATTGCTGTGGCCAATCCCACGATCGGTCTCCGCGTGTTCCACGCAGTCAAGGCACAGAGTGCGACGAACGTGAGCACTGTGCTCCAACGCGCGTCGGCGAACGGTGACCAGAGCCAGGACGGCGCTCCGCGGGTGCCTATGTCGCGATATGCTCCTTGTCCTAGCGAGCGTCGGGCCGGCACTGATCGCCGCCGCAATCGACCGCATGAGCATCCCGTAATCGCGACATCTCGGTGCCCGTGACAATACTACGGTCCGTGGACTTTAGGTTGTTTACGTAAGAAGTGCACCGCGTCGATCCGGCATCGCGTCGGCTCCGCGCTGTCTTGCGCGACTAACAAGGCCTGTCGACATTTTTGCTGACTCGAGAAATCCACTTCTCTGCCGCAGACTGGGACCCTAACTACAGGAACTGCACATCATTCCGAGGATGCGCCGTCGTTTGGGCGGCGAGTAGGGGGTCATGATGAGAGTGGGGCGGCTGCGAAAGATCTTTACAACTCTTTTGGCTGTCTTGGTAGCGGGGACTGTCTTGGCGCTCGGCATCGGGATTTCGTCTGCTCTCGCTGCGGGAATTCCCTCCGACTCCTCGAGCCTCGATCCCGTAATGCAGGCCCAGGCGCCTCTCCTCGCCGCCTCCAACGCAATAGACGCGCTCGTCGAGTCAGCTCATCTGACTGGGTATTCGGGTGCCGTGATCGAGCCTACTAATGATGCACTTGATCTGTACTGGAACGGACCAGTCCCGTCGCAGGTCGCCCGTTTGATCCAAGGGCTCCCGGTCCGACTCCTCGCAGCACCGTACTCATTGGCCGAGCTTGATTCAGAACAAAGGCGCCTGATGAGTGTCTATCCTGCCATCGAAGAAACGGGTGTGCTGGCGGACTTTAGCGGAATTACCGTGACGGCTGACCCGGCGATGTCGGCACTCCCAATCGTAAGCACCATAAAGACATCCGTAAACTATGTTCATAAGTCATATGTGCCGCTGGCCGGCCGCTTTTATGACACTCACCCATTTTGGGGAGGCGATGCGATTCTAAGCAGTACTACATATTGCTCATTTGGCTTCGAGATAGCACACAACGGAGACAACACAAGTGGCGTGACGACTGCTAACCACTGCGGCGAGGGCGTGGCTTGGAAAACGTACTACGGCGGAACGTCTGTCGGTGCCAGCGTTACCTGTAATCCCGTTACCGTTTGCGAAAGCGTTGACGCCGTACCGGTAACACTTGGCCACGCCCTGCCGAATTCCGATTATCAGCCTTACATTTACTACGGCGCGTGGAACGCCACGACTGGTAGTCCGGTAATCGCAAGTGCCAACCCCGTGCTCAACGCTAATGTTTGCACCAACGGCGCATACACTGGAACATCGTGTTCAACCAACACGGTCACAGCGGTGAATCAGTATGAAATCATAGATGGCGTTCAGGCAGGTCCTGGTTTTTGGATAACGAAGACGAACCATGCCGACCTTGCTGGCAACGGTGACAGCGGCGGTGGAATCGTGACTTTTGGAACCAACTTTTCTTCAGCCACCGCCTACGGCGAAATTAACCTCGCAGATACCACGACAGGCACAACGTGCAGCGGGGCGCCCAACATACCTAATCGCGCATGTTTTTACCGAATTTTTTCAGTCAATTTCAATTCGATTCTTAGCACCCTTGGCTCATATCTCTGCACTCCCGCTAAATGCTGACCGAACTATGAGAATGGTTAGGGAGCCTTTCTGAAACCCGGATCTGCTGTAAATGCGCTGGCGCTAAGTGCTTTTTGATCACCTTAAGTTTCGTCGATCGGACGTGAACCCCACGAGGCTTGGCGCGGCGCCGGCATCACGCGGAAGGTCCGGCACTTACGAGGTGCTCCGATCGGCTACGCGGTCAAGCCCATTTTGTCGTTTGACCCAGTGGCGGCACCAACGTTAAGTCGCCATTTAATATTGTGTTATGGTCGCAGCACAGGGTCGGAGCGATCGGCCTTACACGTTGGAATTGGAGCGGGGGCCGGGGCCAAGTAGGACGTTGCAGACCCGAAAACCGTCTGAGAGGGGCGAAGTCATACGATTTACCACTCGCGAAGTTGAAATCCTGGGCCTTCTTGCGAAAGGCTTTCAGGATAAGGAAATATCAGCTACCCTGGGAATGTCGCGGGGGACACTACGTACGCATATCTCTCGACTCTTCATCAAGAACGGCCAGCACCGGAGATCTGGCTTAGTAGGCCTTTGGATGAGCTCACGCTCCAGGGTCAAAGTTAAGTAGCTGCTCGGACACCGACCCTCTCCTCCCAGGGGAGAATGGCTCGCTGCATTCACCTAGATTCCTCTCCTCAAGCAGGTTGAAGCCACCCGCTGATGTTCACGTCGCCATATTGGTTGTAGAGGATTTCCACAGAAGTTGGGTCTGCGATCACGAGAACGACATCCACGCCGTCGGCGCCAGCCCCAACCGACAATACATAGATGCCGCGCCGTTGCAGGTTGCTCATGTCGCGAGCGATCTGCTGATCCACTTGTGAATCCGTCCCTACGGAAGTTGGTGGCGGTGGCAGCGACACCGGCTTAGGCTGGGATCCGGGACCCTGGTTACTAGCCGGCAACTCGGTGAGCGTGAGTGTCCGCCCGTCCAGGATGCCGACCAGCTTCACGGCAGGGGTCAAAAGTGTGCCGTTCTTATAGGCGATGGTTCCAGGTATCGGAGCCACGTTGACATTCCTTACCTCGACACCGCCGCACGCTGTTGGCGGACCAGTCAACTCAATTGACAAGCAGGCATAGACTGGCTGGCCTCGCACAGCTAGCAACGGCGCCGTAACCGTGTATTGCGGCCCGGTGGTAGGGCCCCCAGCGGTCGAGTTGTTCAGGCTCAGGGCGCCGCGGCTGTAAAGAAGGCCCGCTACCACGGCCAGCGCGAGCAGGGCGGCAACGAAGCCGCCTACCCATTGAAAAGATGACCTGGACCGTCGCGCAATATGTTCGTTGGCTGGCAACGATCCCAGCACTCGAGATCGCAAGTTTGCATCCGGCTGCTCGACCCCGAGCGCCGCGTGGATTCTGTCGCGGATCAACTCATCCATCAGATGACTACCTCCGATTGGTGGAAATACGGCCGCATTGCAGTCAGTCCACGATTGATGCGCGACTTCACGGTACCCACGGGAACGCCCGTAATAGCCGCTATCTCCTCAAGCGGCAGGTCGAGGTAGTAGCGAAGTACCAGTGCCTCACGCTGGTCTAGTGCTAGCTTGCGCAGCGCGCCGCGAATATCGGCTCCGCGCACGATACGATCCTCGAAGCTGCTGCCAGTCGGATTCGCATTGCCTTCCAGGCGAAGGACTGACCACCATCGCCCACGAGCTAACGTTCGGCACTGGTTGGCCACAATAGCCAGGAACCAAGGGCGCATCGGCGTCCCGGGCCGTAGATTGCCTAGTTTCCTCCATGACCGTACAGCCGCCTCTTGCACGGCGTCTTCAGCAGCTTCGCGGTCGTGAAGCATCCCAAACGCGAGCCGGAACGCTTGGTCGACCAGGGGGCCCACCAATTCGTCAAAGGCTGAGCGATCGCCCGCTCTGGCCTTGCTGACAAGGTCGCGTTCGGCTGGCCCCAACATTCGTACTGCCCTATATACGCGCGGACGCAGGCAAAACGTTCCTACAATCTAGCGGCGCCGATCCCGCGGCCGAGCTGCCCTAGGAGTACGGGCTTAACGCAATTGCGAGTGAAAGAGAGCGTTTCTTGAACATTCCACGTGCGACTGAACTCCTTGGCAGGCCACCCGTTTGCAAGCCAATCACCCCGACGCCGGCAAGGAAACCGGACGTGATGCCTAACGGCCTTAAGGGTTCTGTCTCGGCGGTGGCGCTCGGAATCGCCATCCAACGTCTGTCAGGCCGACCGCTGTACGACGCAGTCGGCCGCCACGTACTTCGCCTAATCGGCAAGCATCAACACCCTTGGAGGCACACGTGTGACGAGCAACCGGAAAAGCACTGGTAGTAGTCGTACCCGCACGTGGTCGTGCAGTAGTAATAGCCGATACCGGCTCCGCAGCCGCAACTACAACATTGCAGCGTGCAGTACGTACCGCACGCGTGCGCGACCTCAAAGAGGTCGTGCCGACGCCGAATCAGCTTCAGAACAAGATTTTCTGCCAAGCCAGCTACCTTGCTTAGTGGATGGCTGGGCGAAATTCGCTGCCCAATCGCCTCTGAGACAGTCCCTAGTCCATTCAAACCTGCCCGAACCTCCTTGTTAAGTGAAACGGGCTCCCGGATCGTCCTAGGTATAAGCCTCACCTTTCTCATTGTCAAGTAACAGCGCGGCTCATTCGTAAAGACGCGCGCGTTACTCGGTTGCCCGGCACGAGAACATGATCTTGTCCACCCTCTTTCTCGAGTGTTTGAGATCTCCTTTAGCGGAGAAGCTCGAGTGAGGGCCATACCTTCAGTACAGCTTTCCCCGAAATGCGATTTCTAGTGATTGGCCCGAAGTGGCGGGAATCAGCAGCAGCGCCGGCATTGTCGCCCATCAGGAAATATTGGGAGCTCGGGACTAAATAATCGTGCGAATTTCCGGCAGCGTCAAGATTGCCGTCTACCGTGGGTTGGTTGTCCAGAAGACGATTGTCATAAAGCGCTCTGTGCGGCCAATGCACTCGTTCGCCCGGCAGGCCAATGATCCGTTTGACTATTAAGTTGCTGTCCTCGGCAAGGCGCGCTAGGACTATGTCGTATCGGTGGAGTCCCGCCAGGCGTGTCCATCGCAGCACCACTATAAAATCGCCGCCGTTGAGAGTTGGGGACATTGAGGTTCCTGCAACGCGTATAACCTGAAACGAGCGGGTGATAGCCATCAAAAGGACGATGGTGACGGCAGCTGATACGAATGCCTTCACCAAGGTTCCCTAAATCGAGCCTTACGTATCCCGCCTAGTCGAACCATCGCCGTGCACTGGCCTTAATCAAATGCGTTTTAAGGGCGGTGTTACAGCCTCAACCACCCATGGGAGGATGATCGCAAGACCTCCGGTCATGAAGCCGCCAAGGTAATCGAACACAGGCGCGGATGGCACCGCCGCTGCGCTGGTCGCTGCCGCGAGGGCGCCTGCGACTGCAAACAAAAGGGTACCGATATTCCGAGCCCGCTGCGCCCGCGCGCCCGTTGACGGCATCGACTGACCAAAGCAATGGCAACGTTCCTGATCAGAGTGGAACGAGTAAACGACATACAGGCCGAACAAGCAGACCGATGCAAGAGTGGCCAGGTGCCGGGTTGAGGAATCAATAAGGCCCCCCGCAAGCAACAACTCCGCTAATGCGACGCCTAAATCGCGCGGGCGAGGACGTGACAACAGTTTTCCAATGCCTGCGACCCCGACCACAGTTGCAACCGCAACTGACGCGAATGCGCTGATATCGGCCATCGTGGCCGCGGAAAGCATGAGGCCTTTAAGTCGATAGAGGCGCTTTTAACGGGGCGGTAACATGTTCCCCGTCGAGCCAATCAGTATTTGAGCCAACCACGTTACTCTCAACTTTACTGTCTTTGATCAGGAAGGTTTGAGGTGTGCCGACGACCTTGAAAGCGCGCTGAACCCGACGATCTGGATCCGACACCACGCTTAGCCAGCTCGGCAAACGATCTATTCCCGCCTTCGAGCTGGCATCCTCGAAGGCGTAAACGGCTCGATTGGGTTCAGGGGTATCGTGAAGCTTTGCGACGAGTTCCCTGCATGGCGGGCAATCGGCGCTAATGAAAATTGCTGCGGTCGGGCCGCGAACGAAGCGGTCTAGGTCGGAACGGTCAAGAACCTCGAGGAGCACGCTGGTTGGTACATCGGATCCTGCTCGAAGACCTGACTCAAAGTTGGGGAAGCGCTCACTTAGTGCATTGACTCGGATCGTTGCGGCCAGCGAGAGCACGCCAGCAGCAACCGAAATCAAGAGCGCGGCGAGCGACAGTACTGCAGCGAGTTGAGTCATTCATGACCCTCACATCGCGGTGGTCGGAGGCACGATCCCATTGACATGAACCTACGAATGCAGCAGCCTGCCGCTTGGTGGTCTAGCACTCTCTGTAACGCTTGTCAAGTAGGAGTGGGCAGGGATGCGGTACACGTCGGTAGCGAGCGAACCGCGAGTTAGAAGCACGAACGCCTCGTGGCCCACGGTCGATTCGCTGATTCGATCAGCCCTTTGCAACCAGTCCTTCTTGTAGGTGCCAAGTTGAAGAATCAACCGGGGCCTGTCCTTGGCAGCCCGCATCGCGTATGGTGCCGCACCGCCTCTCGTTCTCAAGAAATCCGAATTCGCGCATTTCGAGCCCTTGTGCGGTCAAATGTGCGAAGGGTGGCCTCGGCAAACGAGTTCTCCCGAACGACTCGGCAAGGGCCAGGATAATCCGTGAAGTGAGCGTGGCGTGGCTGAACTTGGCCCTGCTTGTCGCCATCGTCGGCGGACTGCTTGTTTTATTTGTCGGCGATCGACCCCGTGCCTGGCTGCTTGCTCGCCCGCTAACGCGGGTCTGCTTCCAGACCGCAGCCGTGCTCGGGGTTGCATGGTTCCTGGTCAGTTTGGCGAGCAACGCAAATGCCGCGGCGACTGGTTTTGATCCGGCGGTGCCGAACGACTCGGCGACGCAGCTAGTCCAAGCGATCTCTGGACCGGCGGTGCGCTCCCTCCTATTAGTCGTCGTGGCGATTTTCTTTGGGACGGGTTTGGGCCTCGGAGCGGCCATCGCCGTAACGGCAGCGCCTTGGCGAGGATTAAGGGCCGCGGGCCTAATTGCTACGGTGATCTGGGCCGTGCCGACCTTCTTGGTGGCGATCCTTGCGCAACAAGCCCAGGCTGACATCTACAACCTAACCGGAGCTTCGACCAGTGGTGGCTACGCGGTCGTGACACCTCTCACCGTCTTCTGGGCCGCAGTCGTGCTCGGTATCAGGCCCGCCGCTTACGTCTACCGACAAGCGCGCGCAGCACTCGAGCTGGAGGCAATAGCCGAGCACGTTCGAGCAGGACGGGCGCGCGGTTTGCGCGAGCGGCAGATCGCACTGCGCTACATAGTCCGGCCGGCATCGGGCGCGTTGGTGGCCGGCTGGCTCAATTCGATACGGGTTGTCGTTGGGGCCTTGCCGCTGGTTGAGTTCTTTTTCGCGTATCCGGGCCTGGGCGACACACTGCTGCACGCCATCGGCATTCACTATCCGAGTGAGTCGGCGGCTGTAGATCCTAACCTCGCGATTGCAGCAGTGCTCTCCTTGTTCGGGCTTCTCGCCCTTTTGGAATCAGCCGCTTTCTTTGCTCAAACGTTGCTGGACCCGCGCTTGAGAGAGACACGCGCAGCATGACTCGACGAATCCGGCTGAGCTGGCAGGCGGGCGCTGTCATCGGCGGCTTGACATTACTTTGTGCCATCGCTGTCTTGATTTGGCTGGGCTTGGGACAGCCGCTTGAGTGGTCAACGGACATCTGGGCAGGCGGCTATCAACTTCACTCCGACGTTTTAATGGTGCCTCCGTTCCCGATCCTCAGCACGCTTCAAGTTTTTGATATCAACGTTCAGCCGGGTGGCACCCACTTCTATCCATTGGGCTCAGACGCCGCGGGACGCGACCTGCTAGCACTGGTGGCACGCGGAGCCGTTCCCTCGCTTCAGCTGGTGGCAATCGTTGTTGTGGTTCGTTTTGCGGTCGGGGTCGTGATCGGAGTTGCAATGGGCATGGGCTTGCCTCTGATGCGTGAGCTTGGCCGGTGGATCGGAAGCGTCGCCTTGGGTTTTCCCTACATCGCTCTTGCGGCCGTAACGGTCCAGGCGATGACACCCAACGGCAAGATGATCGCCTTCGTCGTCGCCATGGCAATCGTGGGCTGGCGTGACATCGCTGAGCTGGTCGCCGAACGTGTCGAGTACGTCCGCGGTCAGGCTTTTTCGGAAGCGGCCAAGGCACTTGGCACTTCCGGTCTACGCTTCTTCAGACTCCACGTCGTCCCGTTCCTGCGCCCCGCCATCGGCGTCGAGCTGCCGTTCCAGGTCAGCGCGGTGCTCGTTCTTCTGGCCGAGCTCGGTTACATCCAGGTGTTCCTAGGGCCGACTGTCGAGATCGTGAACACTTCCGGAGCCCCGTATCTACTCATCACCCGCCCAGAGTTGGGTCAGCTGTTGTCATTGACTCGCGCTGACATCCTTGCTGGCCAATTCGGCGTCGCTTTGATTCCTGCGCTGGCGATCGCACTCATAGCATTCAGTTTCGAGCTGATCGGAACTGGGGTGCGCGGGCGGACGAGGCTGAGGAGCTGATCTTTGCGACTTCTGCCGGTAGCAATTTTGGTCGTGCTTACGGTTGCCTGCACCCCCACCACTGCACAACCTTCAGGTGTCTGGCGGCCCCTTTCGTTACGGCCAAGCGATTCGCTGAGTCCGGAGCTTCTCCTGCTCGCGGACGGCCGTGTTCTCGTTTTTGGAGGTTCGCCCACGCTGTCTCGATTTTCCGTCGCGGGCACCGCTCAGATCTACGACCCGACCCGAAACGCCTGGTCAGACGCGCCGCCGATTCCTGAGGCGCGCCTGGACCCCGCAGTGGCGCTGCTCAAAACAGGCAACGTGTTGGTTGCCGGGGGCGTGGATGTTCATGAAACCCCGCTCCGCTCCGCGTATCTTTTCGATCCCAGGCAGAACAGCTGGGCGCGCATAGCCGACATGAACGTGGCCCGATCGGGGGCCAGCGCTGTAAGGCTTGATGACGGCCGAGTCCTCGTTGTCGGCGGCGCCGCCGGCTGGATCGAAGGCGGCGGTCCTGCACCAGCTTCCATAGCGGATGCCGAAATCTTTGATCCGTCGACGGCTCTCTGGGCGACCGTCCATCCACTCCCAAGCGGAGGCGTGATCCGGCCTTCGCTGTTGCTACTTCGAGACGGTGAAGTCTTGGCGGCAGGCGGTTCTAGCCAGAACTCGAGCGTCGACCAGGCGGCGATCTTCAACCCGGCGGATTCAACCTGGACCAAGGTCCAGAACCTCCCGCAGCCGAGGACCTATGCAGCCCTTGAAGTCGCGCCCTCCGGTCAGATCGTGATGATGGGCGGCGAAGCGTTTGCGGGCGATCCAAATGGTGGCGGCTTCGCCATCAATCCGGCCCTTGATGCCGAGCTGTTTGACCTCGGATCACGCACCTGGACGATCGGCTCGTCGCCAACGAGCACGGCGGCCAACAGCTTCGTGGCGTTGTTCGAAGCGGTCGCACCTTTGCATGACGGTCGGATGCTTCTGCTCGGTCAAGCGCAAGGTAGTTTTCTGGCCGTCACGTACAATCCGACCGCAGATTTCTGGGAAGTAGCTGGCTCGCCACCGCCCTTCCAGGGGGATCCACGCGTACTTACAATGCGTGACGGGCGGGTCTTCGCGCTGGTCGCCCAAACAGCCTGGATCTACGATCCTGCCCAGACGGCACAACAGACCCCGAACGCGACGAGTTGGCTAGATTCCCCAAATACAACGCTACTTCTGGTGTGTCTTGCGGCCGTCGTGGCCCTAGCCATCTTCTTGCGGCGACTGAGACCGAGTCGCGCGATGTTGCTGTGGCGGATGAGCGAACCCACTTTTTTGTACGCGCTTCACCGGATCGCTCAAGTACGAGCACCTCTATCGGGTCGAGATGTCCAACGGTCACGACCTGAACCTTGAATGCGAGAAGTTCCGCCGCCTGTGCAACGAGGTCCGACCACACGAGAGCCTGGGTTTCGTCACGCCTGAGCAGGCATTTCTGATGAAGCCCGACGCCCCGCCGACTCCGGTCAAGAACTACAGGCGCTCGAACATGGGGAGCCGGCAGAAGATCGTCGACAACACTCCCGCCTCGCCAAAAGCTCCCACGTCGTGAAGCGCTGCAGCGTTTGTGGCAACACTATCCAGCAGTCCTCGACCGGTCGTCCGCGACGGTTCTGTTCGCATGCCTGCCGGCAACTCGCGTATCGCCGACGACACAGCTCGATGATGCGAGCGCGGCAACCGCCGCTGAGGCCACCACGCTGCTCAACCAGGTCTTTCGTCACATGAGCCGACGCGCGCACTGAGGGTTTCGCTCTTGCATCTCCTTCTCCATGCCGGTTTATCCCGGCGCAGCCCTTATCTCGCTACCGCTGCAAGCGGTCTTTGAAGCCCCAAATGGTCATGGATTGGGCATCGCTGGGGTTGGCACAGTTGACCCGGCAAGTCGGTGGTCTCGGAGTCCCCGGAGGATCAATTCGTTCAGCTCGTCCTGGCCAATGCCGACCCGACGGATGGCTTTGATTTCTTCGTCGGTCAGGCCGGCCCTGTGTAGATGGACGTACTCTTCACGGAACAGCTTCTTGGCTTTGTGGGCAGGCGCCCGCCGGCCACGCGGCGTGAACTCGTCACCTGGCTGCCAGGGCCGTTGGTGATATCGGAATCCGCTCTCTTCCAGCCTGAGCTGGATGCCGGCCACCAGCTTTCGGGCGGCGACGTTCGCCCGTTTATCGGCGCGGTCTTCGAGAATCGGACTGTTCTCAAGTGCCTCGCCAAGGTGTCGGGCTGAGAGGCGCCGGACCTGACGCGTCGAGATTCGGAGCATGCCAGCGACCTCGGCAGATGTCAGGCCGGCCAGGCGAAGACGGTGGACAGACAGCAGACGATGGAGTCGGCGGTCAAGCGACGGGTTTTTGTGCAGAGTGTTGATGGTTTCCGCGCCCCGGCGGCCGGCTCCGAGCTCTTCAGCCCGCGCCTCGAGCACGAGCCACGACCATTCGAGGGCCGCGAGTTCGAGGTGACGGCGGCCTGAGCGCCTGGGGGGCTGTAACGTGTCCAGCGCCGACCTCCTGACGTAGTAGGTCCCGTGCGGGCCGCGCGATACGTCGAGCTCACCGCTGCGAACCCGGAGTCGCAGGGTTTCGACGTGGCAGCCAAGTTGACGGGCAGCCTCGGTCAACTTGATCAGGCGTCCCGACGTGATCGCCGCCTTGAATTCAGCTCTCCTCCGTTTCGCGCCAGATTCAAGGTGGGCGGACAAATCGTGACCAATAATGAATTAGTAGAGGGACTTCTGCCCTCCCCGCTCCTCATCGAAAGGACGACAGGGCGGGCCGCGTGGCGAGCAAAGGAGGTTGAATGGCCAAGAGGAAGTCCGGTTCGGCGCGACGCGTCAGCGGACACGACGTCCACGTGCGTTTTGGCGATGACGGGTATTCGGCCCTCGCGGCCTACGCGACCAAGGCTGGTCTCGCCCTCAACGGCAGCGTGAGACTGCTGGTCGAGCGCGGGCTCGCCGTGGAGGGCGGTCGACCTGTTGGCGACCCCGACGCTGCGTTGATGCAACAGCTGAAGACGCTGACCGACAGCGCACTCGCAAGCCTGATCGCCATCGAGCAGAACCAGAGACTGCTTATCAGCATGCTGCCCGACGGCGCCGAGCGTGCCGAGCAGGCGTGGGACGAGGCGGCCACCGGTGCGCGCCGCCGACTGATCCGGATCGATCGGGCGCTAGCCGAGGAGGAGCTGTGAAGAGCACGCGCGCCATCCTCTCGGTCCAGTACACGCCCGCCAGCGCGACTGCGGGCAAGGCCGTCGGTGGGTTCCTCCGCTACGTGCATTACCGCGACCACCTGCAGCGAGGTGATGAAAGCCGGGGCGTCTCCGGGTTGGTGCGATACGTGGCTTATCGCGACCAGGCTTCCCCGGATGGCCGGCTGTTCACGCGCGACGGCACCGCGGGCGATCACGACCGGCGCGAGCTGGTCGGCTTCGTGCGGCGATCGCTGGAGTCGACATCACACGACCAGGTCGGCACCGGTCGGATCCGGGCTGTTTATCGGTTCGTTCTGTCACCCGAAGACGCGCGAGGACTCGACCTCCGCCAGCTCGCGCGGGAGATCATGGGACAACTGGAGCGTGACGTAAGCGGCGTCCCGCCATGGATCGCCGCCGAGCACCGCAACACCGCACATCCTCATGTGCATATCGTCATGGCCGCGCGCCGCGAAGTGTCGCCAGGGCAATTTCGCGGCGTCCAGGTCACGCGGCAGCGCTTGGCACGGATGAAGGCGGTCATGGGTCGAGAGATCGAGCGCCAACGAGGCAATCGCGAACCGCAACGGCCGCTCGAGGCCCGCCTCCTTGAGGGCAGCCGATATCCGGCGGGAGACCGCAACCGCGACCTGGCGTCCCACCTTCACCTCGAGCCTGTCCATGCCCGACTAGCACGACACGATCCGTTCCGCTGGCGGCAGCCGCATGTGCGACACATGCAACAGGTCGGTCTGAACTGGCATCCGATCCGGAGCCTGTTCGCTCGCCTGGCGGCGCATTACCACCACGAGATGGAGCGTGAGGAGCGCGAGCAGATGCGGCGATGGCGGTTCTCGGGTCGGGATCGCGGTGAAGAACGTGAGAGGGAGGTATACGAATGACGAGACGGCCAGCTAGCGCGA
>Ga0210394_10003313_pt1 | contig 20449 bp, 28 predicted proteins | sample IncBWC12MmetaG_FD_160121 | JGI IMG/M metagenome (GOLD analysis project Ga0210394, IMG submission 160121) | Forest soil microbial communities from Barre Woods Harvard Forest LTER site, Petersham, Massachusetts, United States - Inc-BW-C-12-M | ecosystem: Environmental > Terrestrial > Soil >...
ACTGGCAGAGCTGCTGATGCCTGAATACGGCAAGCTGGAGCCTACCCAGGTCCAGATGGTTACCAAGTTCGCGGCGGCCGGCCGTTCTCTTATTCGCCGTACCAATATGGTCCCGCAGATGCCAGCATCGTTCGATGATGTACTGCAGCAGAAAATACGCAAAGACGCAGGCTGGATTCTCCACGGGGGCTTTGCTTAAAATATGGAAGATCGTCGAAAGGGAGTACTTAACGATGACGAATTCGAAGCAATTGCAGCTCGTGCGGCTCAGATCGTCGAGCAAAACCTATATGCAGCCGTTGGAAAAAGCGTCATATCCAAAATTCTATATCTGGCTGGGGCGGCGATTGTCGCGGTGGCTGCTTGGCTCGCGGGGGCGGGCAAGTTCAAGATAGGAGGCTGAAATGAGTGACAATCAGCAGCAGGGAACGATTCGAATGCCCACCCAGGATCCGCCGAAACCGGATCCTCTGTGTCCGATTTGCAAACAGAATCCCCATGCTAATTCCTGTGGGATGTGGTCGCCCTATCAGGGATGGCTCAAGGAGCATCAGAAGTGAATCTAGTAGAGCAGCTGAAGCGGGACGAGGGCGTTCGATACGTTCCATATCAGGACTCTCTCGGCTATTGGACTTGCAGCAATCCATGCACTCCCAGATTGAAAGCCATATTCACGCAGGCAGCACGGCGCACTTCGTCCTGGATCTGGTACCAGTGATATGGAGCCAGCCCTTCCTGTGCGGTCAGGATATCCGCATTCCCCCACATGCTGGCCGCGCTCGATATAAACGACTGGGAAACCGCAGCCGAAGAAATGGCTGATTCTCTTTGGGCTAAGCAGGTAGGAGAGCGAGCAAAACGGCTAGAAACACAAATCCTCACAGGGATATGGCAGTAAAATGAGCTTCCTCGATCGTTTGAAGTTAACGTACCTCGACAAAGATGGAAGCTGGGCAGTACCCGAGATGGTTGCGACTGTTGCTGCTTTTAATTGCATCGTTTGCCCTCTTATTGATTGGATTCGTGGGACTGCTAACTATCCTATCGTGGCTGTCACTTCGTCTCTTAGTGGCATCGTGCTTGCGCTCGCTGCGGCTCAAAGGGTAAGAGACGGCCTTTGGAAGGCTGGAGATACACCAACGCAATAGGGACCCGATGTGCTTCAATCTATGGCAATACGCGTGCTGGCTGCGATCGTGGTGGCTGGATTATGCGCGGCAATGGGTGCATTGGCTGGATATCGCTATGAAAGAACCCGATGGGACGCAGACACAGCAGCACGTGACATGGCGGCCGCCAATCAACAACGTGATACCGCTGTTACGAACGAGAAAAACGCAGCAGAAACGCAAAGGGTAAACGATGAAGCTGTCGCGATACAGTCTGCTCAGTCTGCTTATATTTCTGACTTCCTGCGCAATCCAGCCAAAGTACGTAGCAGCCACGTGCCCAGCCCCGCCGCAGGCCCCTCCTGCCCTGCTGTCGCAGCCAACGGATCAGGAAGTGGATCAGATCATCCTGCGCCTCAAGGCCCTCTTGCCATACAGGACCCCGATATCACCGCAGTCGCTCTTGCAGGATGGAGCCAAGTACGGCTTTGGCGTGAGTGGTGTCGCGGAGTTCCGGGATGCGTCGGTCCTAGTTCCCCCTGAATGAAATGGATTTTAACTTCTGCGGGCCAACCTATGTAGCTCGTTCGATCTATGCGAACGATGAGGAATGTTACAACTTATACGCTGAAGTCCTGCAGGTAAAGCGTCCTGACGGTCGAGGTCAGGTCAATCTATATCCGGTTCCAGGTAAAACCACGCTTCTGACCTTCGCCGATCTGGCCGAGGTACGAGGTGTCGGCGTATTCAGCGGTAGCACGATCCTGATAGCGGTCTGTGGCGCGAGCGTCTATAGCGTATCGACTGGCTTCGTTGCAACGTTCGTAGGGAGCTTGGCGACTGCATCCGGTCCGGTATCGATCGCCGACAACGGTACGCACGTCATGATCGTGGATGGGAATAGCCGGTACGTCTATGTACCTGGAACAGGGTATTTCTCGTCCATAGGTACGGGGGCTTTGTTCAACGGCACGATGGCGGGATTCACCCTCACTGTTAATTCCATGACGAGCGGATTTCTGGGACTCTTCCAGACCGTCAGTGGAGCGGGAATTGCTCCTGGGACACAGATCACGGCTTTCGGTACTGGCATCGGATTGACTGGCACTTACACAATCAGCGTGACCAATACGCTAGGTCCGGAGCCGATGACGACCGTCGATGGCGCTTTCACAGGGGGGTCCCAGGTCGGGGAAGTAGACGGTTTTTTCGTCTATGCCAATCCCAACAGCAATACGTGGGGCGCCAGTAACCTGAATTCGCCGGCCAGTCAGCCACTATCGTTCGGCCTGAAAGACGGCTCTGCGGACTTCCTGGTGACTCTGATAGTCAATAACCGGGAAGTCTTCCTGCTCGGGGAGCGTACGGGCGAAGTATGGGTGGACGCTGGGCAATTCCCGTTTCCATTCGTACGACTGCCAGGGACATCAATGCAGCACGGTTGTGCAGCACAGTATTCCATTTCCAGGTTAGGGAATAGTTTCGCATGGCTCGGCCGGGATTCGCGTGGACAGGGCGTCGTCTATTTGATGGAAGGCTATATCCCGCAGCGGATCTCTACCTATGCCGTGGAGAACGCGACCTCGAGCTATCCGATCATCTCTGATGCTCGCGCTTATACATACCAGCAGGGAGGGCACGAGTTCTACGTCCTGACTTTCCCCAGCGCCGATGTGACCTGGGTCTATGACTCGACTAGCAATCTGTGGCACAAGCGTGCCTATCGGGATACCTTGAATGTACTGCATCGCGATAGAGGAAACTGCGCAGCCGTCTTTGCGAACAAAGTCGTGGTCGGGGATTGGCAGAACGGCAATCTCTATTCGCTCGATCTGGGTGTCTACACGGACGCTGGAGGCGTTCCGATGTGGCGTATGCGGCGTGCTCCCCATTTGACGTCGGATCTGAAGCGCGTGAGCTATCAGGAACTCCAGTTGCAATTCCAGCCTGGAGTGGGCTTGGTGACGGGTCAGGGCAGCAATCCGCAAGCAATGCTGACTTACTCTGATGATGGCGGTTCAACATTCTCGAATCAGCACTGGACGAGCGTTGGCGCTATCGGCCAGTACAAGAACCGCGCGCGCTGGCAGCGGCTCGGAATGGCCCGCGATCGCATCTTTCAAGTAGAAATGTCAGATCCCGTGAATTGGGTGATAATTTCGGCTAATTTAAGGGCGCAGGCCGAGGCACACTAAGGTGGCTAGCTCATCCTATCTGACCCCAGGGAATATGGGGGACTTCACCGGTATTCCTAAGCCGGAAGCTCCCATTGCCAAGAAGGACAGCGGAGCCTGCGAACAGGCATGGTGGCGCTTCTTCAATGCCATAGCCGGCGTTCCTGGAACCGAATCGGCTGTGATCGTAGGCTTGTCTCCCACATCATTCAGGGCTACGCAGCGCGGCCAGTTGCTGGTTACAGGCGGTACTGTTTCCTCGATCACCGTTACTCGTAAAAATACGTATACGCCTGGCGCGAACTCCGGCTATTTCCCGATGTCACCGGGCGATGTGATTACGATTACCTACAGCGGACTTCCTACCGTTACATTCTTTCCGGGCTGATATGAGATATCTGCCATACGCACCAAATCCTGATCTGTCCGACAATTGGACAATTAATTGCGTGCGAGCGCATACGCTTGAGGCTACTACATTCATTCCTGCCGGATCACACATCAGTGCTGTTAGCTCAATTGACTTTTGGGCGCGTCCATTAATTATTCGTCGTGATGGAGACGGCTCTCCTAAAACGGAATAGAGATGAACGATCTGGCTCAGATGCAAGAAACACAGCTCCGCAATTTCCAGCTGGTAGCGCGCGGCCTGCATGTGCGCGAGCTTCTGTATCAGCTCGAATGCAATCCGCAGCTATGGAATCAGAACCGGCTTCGCACTACGCACAAGGAGACGGCGCACAGTGCAGTGAGCGATATCTGGATCCGCTTCAATCAGCTGGATGAAAAGTCATCCGTCGATGATATGGGTGCGATCTGGTATGACGCATCCAAAGTGCTTACGGAGGCGCCTCGGCATCTGTACTCGCTGATGCAGGCATGCTTCGGTGAGCGTATGGGACGTGCGATCATCACGAAGCTTCCGCCGGGTGGGAAAATCACGCGTCATATTGACTACGGTTCGCCAGTCAGTCACTACCAGCGTTTTCACTTGTGCCTGCAGAATCATCCAGGCGCGACGTTTCATTGTGGTGAAGAATCATTCGAGCCCCTGCCAGGAGACCTGTTCATCTTCGACAACAGCAAGCCTCATTGGGTCGATAACGATTCGGACCACGACCGGATTACGTTCATCATGGATATGCGCACGCCTCTTTTCGAGCATATCAAGCCCACGTACCGGACCGTTATGGTGGCGCTTCCCGATAAGTATCCAAGCGGAATCAGCTATCAGGTCGAGAGCTTCCGCGCCTGCACTCCTGAATTCCGGGAATTCGAGCATATCCATTGGGAAGAATTAGCTCTCACTAAGGATACAATTCCGGTTGCGATGGACTGGGAACGGTACTGGCAGCTGGAGCAGGAGAACAAGCTGCACACAGTGACCGTGCGCGAGGATGGCTATCTGATCGGCTATCACGTCACTTTTGTTGGCGGTCACTACCACTACAAAGACACGCTTCACGGAATGGTCGATCTGTATTTCATTGCGAAGCAGTATCGCAAGAGCAAGATCGGCGTCGAGCTCCTGAAATTTGCAGAACGCGCGTTGAAGGATCTAGGCGTAGTAAAAGTCATCACGGGCTGCAAAATCCATATGGATCACACGAAGCTATTCGAAGGACTTGGATACGAGTTCACGGATAAGACGTTTGCAAAGCTGATCTGAGGCAATCATGGTAGCAGCAGCAATCATTGGTGGTGCAGCTCTCTCAGCCGGGGTCGGCGCTGTATCGTCTAGCAATGCTGCCGATACTCAGGCCGGTGCTGCACAGAATGCCACGAATGCCCAGCTTGGAATGTTCAATCAGGTCATGGGCAACCTGCAACCGTATATGGGTGCAGGGAAAAGCGCTCTTAGCACATTGGAAAGCGGACTCAATACAAGTCCCACCGGGGGCCCAGGGGGAACCGCTGGGCTTCTGAAGCCATTCACATCGGCCGATCTGAATACTAATCTGTCTCCTAATTATCAGTTCCAGCTAGGCCAAGGTCTAGGAGCAATTAACAATGAAGCCGCCGCCACCGGAATGAGTGGCAATGCCCTAACTGGCGCAGAAAGCTTCGCACAGAACTACGCGGGAAACGCATACCAACAGGCATTCCAGAATTATCAGACGACGCAAGGGAACATCTATTCGCGTCTTGGGAATCTGGCGCAGCTCGGACAGGCTTCTAGTACAGGAACGGCGAGCGGAGCTCCTCTTTTTGCAAGCGGGATTTCCAGCACATTGCAAGGAATCGGACAAGCCAACGCTGCTGGACAAGTAGGTGTTGCCAATGCCATCACAGGAGGAATTGGCAATTTATCCGGCTACTACGCTCTTAACAATATGACGGGAGGTGGAATATTCGGGAATGGTGGCGGAGGCGGTCCGGCACCTGACTTTTCTAATCTTCCGATCAATAACATTGGACAGCCAGGACAAGAGCCCTGGAGTTAATCGATGGCCGATTACACGATCCCATTGCAGGTCCAGCAGCCGAACATGCTCGGAGCTATGGGGAACATGCTGGGCGTTGCCCAAGGTGCGCAGGCATTGCAGACAGGCGCTCTACAGCAGCAACGGATTGGGATCAATCTTCAGTCCGAAGCGCAGGCGAATCAGGAACGCAAGAACGTCATCGACGCATACACGAATGGCGATCCTGCATTGCGCCCGGGTCCGGATGGAATCATAGATCCCATTGCAGCCAGGACTAGACTACAGCAGCTAGCGCCGCAGACGAATGATCAGTATTTTCAGGGGATACAGACCAGCAATCAGGCTGCGATCAAGACTAATACCGATTTGCAATCGCTAGGCAGTGAAGGACTGAAAAGCCTTGGCGATTATCTGACGCCTCATCTGAAAGCGAACACGAATGGGACATTTTCTGCGAAGGCTTCAGAAGTCGTACAGGCTGCGGATGATTGGGCTGCAGCTGTCGGTAGTCCGGTTGCCAAACGCCTAGCTAATCAGTTCACCAGCAGCCTGCAGAGTAAGGCGGATGATGATACAGCCGTTGGGCAGATTGCTAAGTCTGCAATCCTTCGAGGGCAAACGCTGGCTACACAGTTGGATGCAACGACTCCAGGAACGAGCTTCCTTTCGACTGGTCAGAAGATTAAACAGGTCGTTTCTGCATCCCGCCTCAGTGGGCTTCCGTTAGGAGGTCAGGTAGGAACAGGCATCCAGACCGATGTGCCTCCTACTGCCACGACCATGGTCAACGGGCAACCGCAGTACGTCGGAGTTCGTCCGCAAGAAGCCGGAACTGCACCTATCGCTGCCGGTCCGCAACTTGGACAGCCTGAACTCGCCCAAGTCGGCGCAGGCGTTGTCGGGAATCATTTCGCCGGCCTACAGGCAGAAGCCGCTCGCGCCTCGACGTTTGAAGGTATTGCCCGCAATATCCAAGACCTTGCCCCTAAAGCTATTACCGGTACCGAGGCGGATCGACTTGCATTCGTGAATGGGCTGCTTGCTCAAATCCTTCCAGGACAGACGCCTCCTGATAACCTGAAGACAGCTACCGATCTTCTGCAGAAAAATATGTCGATGTTGAATCTTCAGGGAGAGACGGCTACAAACTTCAAGACGGCGATAACGCAGATGGCGCAGCCGCATGGAACCATGAGCCCGACTGCTATGAAGGATGCGGCAGCGCAGCTGATCGGCCAGGTTCGGATGAAACGGGCGCTAGCTTCTTACTTCGCTCCCGATTTCAACTATGCACAGACCACTGGAGACCAGTCCCACTATATGGCAAAACTGCAGGCGATCAATCCGCTTACTGATGCGCGCGCATGGCAGTTTTCGGCTATGTCTCCCGAGGATCAGAAGCGCTTTCGCGCTGGCCTATCGCCGCAGGATGATGCAGCCCTCGGGCAGAAATACAAGGCTCTCAAAGCGCTCGGATTGATCCAGTAATGGATGCGTGGGATGCAGCTGCTCCGGATCGCCAAGCTTCGACCAGATCTGGTGTCGATGAATGGGAAGCCGCTGCGCCGTCAGGAATACAGGAAGCTCCGCGCACATTCAAGAATCAACCTGCAGTAGGAGCAATCAGAGGGGCGGCGCAGCCAGTTTCAGCTTCTATTCCTGCTGGCAGCGTAGAAGATCCTCAGACTCCTGCCTGGCAGCAATTCCTTGAGCGGCAAGCTCAGCATCCGGAAGAAGGAGGTCTGATCGGACCTCTGGTACGCGGTGGAGCGGAAGCAGTCGGATCTACTGTCTTGAATGCTCCTGGCGCCTTGGTATCTCAGACTGGCAAGTTTGTAGGAGATCTAGGAACTCCGGAACAATTCAATAGCCCAACGCTGCAGAATGTCGGATCTGTCCTATCAAGAATTGGGGCCGCAATCACCCCCGGGCATTGGAGTCAGCCTACGACGATTGTTGGCAGCATTCCAACAGCCGCGTCAGAGGCTATCGGGAAAACACTTGGCATGGCCGGATCGGGCTATCGTCAGCTGGCGGAACAGGCCGGCGCTCCGCGCCTTGGTGCTATTGCTGGTAATGTCGTATCCAATCTTCCTCTGGTTACTGGTGCGGCAGAGGCAGCGGGCGCAGGAGTGTCGGCGCTCCGCGGGGCTATCTCGAAGCCAGCGGCGGGATCTGCGGCGGTTGGGGGCACGAATCTAAGGACTACGCCGCTTCCTACCGTCAATCAGATGACGCCGGAAACACAGGCAGCGGTCCTGTTAGCACAGGCTAGAGGCATTCCGGTCAATCCGGATGTTCTGGCCAGACATGCCGAGGCCGAATCGCTTCCGGTTCCCATCAAGCTAACGGAGGGTCAGGCTAGCGCAGGAGTGCTTCCTGGAGGCCTGGACAAGCTTTCCAACGAATGGAACAAGCGCGCGCAGACTCCTGGGATGGCTGATTTGTTCAATGGTCAGAATGGTCTACTGATCGACAATATAGGAGCCATTAAACAAGCGGCTGCTCCCGATGTGAGCGCAACCACGGCAGCGCAAACCGGACAAGGCGTGATCGACTCTTATCTGCGGCGGGACGCTCCTGCCGTTGCTGATATTAGGGAAAAATATCAGGCGCTTGCTGATGCAAATGGCGGGAATCTGCCAGTAGATGGATCATCTTTTGTAGGCGCAGCGCAGCAAGCGCTGGCTAGGCAATTCAAGACCAGATATCTGCCATCTGAAATACAAGGCGTTTTGGATGATGTGAAATCGAGCGGCCAAATGTCGTTCGAGCAATTTGAAAATCTTAGAACCGATTTGGCAAGTGCCCAGCGCACAGCGGAACGGCAGGGCAATGGGAATGCCGGGATGGCCGTTGGAATCGTCCGGGATGCGCTAGAAAGCCTCCCAATGACCGGAGGCGCGGCCGCGCTTAAACCGCTAGCCGATGCTGCTCGAGGTGCAGCCAAAGCCCGTTTTGATGCCTTGCGGGCTGATCCTGCATACAACGCGGCCGTGAAAGGAACGGTTCCTCCTGATGACTTTGTGCAGAAATTCATCGTGAACGGTAACGATGCTGATGTTACGCTGATGCGACAGAATCTAGATACGCTCGGGCATCAGCATATGGCGGCCGGTGCTATGGATTACCTGAGCCAAAGGGCAGGAATCCTGAATGGGACTGGGAACTTTTCTCAGGCTGGGCTGAATAGCGCCCTATATCGAAATGGCCTGTCCTCGAAACTGAATAGCATTTTTGATCCGCAGACCGCACAGCACGTCGAATCTCTGGCGAATACCGCGCGCTATACGCAGCAGCAGCCTCGAGGTTCGTATGTGAACAACAGCAATTCGTTCGTAGCCGCGGCCGCTCATGGATTGGCAGAGACGGCTGCTGTAGCTATGGGGTTGCCTCCTGGTGCAGTGACATTCGGACGGGAAGTGCTAGCACGGCGCGCGGCCGCGCAGGCTGCTAAGAAGGCTATGGCGCCAGGTGCAGGCATTACGAAACCATAAATGGCAACGTATAATTTTTCGCCGATCGGGAACGAAAGTCAGCAATTCTTCGGGGCTGCTGGCGCCAATTTCCCCCCTAATCTACCACTAAATGGCGGATTCCTAAACACGTTCCAGGCCGGGACAAGCACGCCGATCGCAACCTATGCGAACAATCTGGGCTCTGTTCAGAACGCAGTATCGATGCAGCTCGGACCGGATGGTCGTTTTGCCGGCGCTGTATGGCTTCTATCCGGGCAGGCTTACAAGTTCCAGCTCACCGACTCGACCGGATTTCAGATCTGGATCATCGATAACGTCACTGGCATTAACGACACAGGAGTAGGAGTCACATCGGAGTGGATTGCATCTAATGCAGTCCCGACGTACTCGAGCGCCACGACGTTCACGACTCCAGGAAACACGACCACGACGTTTCAGGTAGGACGGCGCGTCAAGGCAACAGTCACTGCCGGTATTGTTTACGGTTCTGTTCTGACCAGTACGTTCGGAGTGTCCACCACGGTCGTTCTGACGATGGACACCGGGATGGCTCTGGATAGCGGACTTAATGCAGTTCAAGTCGCGCTGTTAGGAGAGAGCAATCCTAGTGTGCCGTCTGTACTTCCGTATGCAATGACTCTTTCCGGAGCTGATACGATATCTAATCAAGCAACGACTTATAGCGGATTATTGCGTATAGGGACGAATGCCAATCAGCCGGCGTTTCATGCTAGACGTTCTAGTAACCAGACTACCGGTGGACCAATTATCGTATTCGATACGATCAACAAACAGAATGGCACTGGATATAGCAATTCAACCGGAGTATTTACAGCTCCCATAACAGGCTGGTATCAAATCAATGCAATGGTTAGCATTACGAACAATTCTGGTGGAACATTGAATGTAGGTTTCAATCTTGTTATATCTAGCGGACAAACATTTGGCCCGTTTGTTCCGCAAGTTACCACTACCAATGTTGCAGCGATGACAGCTAGTACATGTGTTTTTCTTACGGCGGCAGATACGATAAGTGTGAACAACAATAGCGGTGCTGGACTAAGCGCGAATTTCTTTATTGGACAGACATCCGAATTCTCTGGCTTTATGATGTTCTGATATGAGCGTATTTCTCTCACCCGTTGGTAATGGAGATCATTGGTTAGGCTCGAATGCGCTCCCTGCCAATGGTGGATTCATCAATACGTATCTGGCAGGAACAACGACGCCGGCAGCGACCTATACGACGTCGGCAGGAAATGTAGCGAATACTAATCCGATCGTGCTGAGTCCAGCCGGGATTCCTCCGTTCGAGATATGGCTGACAGGAGGAGTGTCCTATAAGTTCATCATCACAGATATTCTAGGAGTACAGATCGGCCCAACGTATGACAACATCTACGGCATCGGGGATCTGACTGCTCCTAACGTCAACAATGCAGCCAATGTCAGCTATACGCCAGTAGGATCTGGAGCAACAATTACTAATGTTGCAGCGAAACTAGGAGAATTCCGCAGCGTCAAGGATTTCGGTGCAAAAGGCGATGGCGTTACAGATGATACGGCAGCAATCAATTTAGCCTTAGCTTCTACCGCAACTGAAGTATTTTTCCCTAGCGGTACCTATATTATATCCGGCACTCTTCTCCCAAGTCCTCACCAGATATTGCAAGGTGATTCTGATTCGGCAGGATCTCCAAGTTCAATTCAATGCTCATCCGGGATGAATGTTGCGGCGATAAAGTTTACGAACGTTGGAAAACTTTCTCGTCTTTCCATAGTTGCAAACGCTACCGGAGCTACGCCTAATAACTGGCTAGTATGGATCACAGGCTGCAACAATGTGGTTCTAGACGCTTGTCTGCTATCGGGTGGATACGATCTAGTTCATATCGATGGCTCATCTCCTGCGTTTTATCTGAGCTTTTTCGATTGCATCTTCTATGCATGTTTTAGAGCGCAATTTTATGTGAACTGCTCTGCAGCTGCCGGCGTAGATATGATCATGAGCCGGTGCCGGTTCCTGACCGGAGGAGGAACCTATTGCTGCTATCTAAATGGATTGGGCTCTTTGGTTTGGTCAGATGTGGAATTTACCGGAGCACCTTCAAATAATGGCACGCTATATATGGATCAGCCAGCAGCTTTGTTCGGCGGGGCACAATTCACAAATTGCGTATTCGAGCCCACTTTGACTACGGTTGGTCCAGCCGTACATATCGTGGGCACGGCTAGCACTGCTGTATGGCAGCCGGTCAAGTTTGTCAACTGCGTATTCGGTGGAGGAACTGGTGGTCAGATCGCACTCGAGGTTTCCTACGCGAACAAGATGTCTCTGACCAACTGCCTGCTGTCGTCAACGGGAGGATCTGGCGCTTTCTTCTGCGATACGGGTTGCTTCGTTCTGGATGCGACCTTTACCCAGTGTGACTGGGAGGGCGTAGCCGGAACGACTCCGGTTCAATGCTTCGGAGCGGCCAGTGTCATCAGTGCGAGCTTCACTGATAATCAGTGGACTGGCATGGCACCTATGATTGACTACAGCAATTCGAACAATGTTAGATATTTGAATGTAATAGGAGGAAATCCAGGCACCAATGCAACGCCGGTAAAACTTAATACTGATTTGAGCGTGCCTGGTGTGCGTTCATATCAGACTCCGACTAATGGTGGATGGGTTACCTATGTTCCGGTTGCTACTTCAGGAACAGGGATACTGACTACCGTTAGTGCTTCTGGATGGTATTTAAGAATCAATAAAGTCGTTCACTTCATTGCCGTCGTTACTATCACAACCAATGGGACTGGTGCAACATCGATCAACGTGACACTTCCATCAACTGCGTCCACAGGCCCTCCGGTGTTGTGTTACGGACGCGAATCAGCATCCACCGGAAAGATGCTTCAAGGATTGGCGGTTTCAGGAACAGGTACCGTAGCGGTGCAGAACTACGACAACACTTATCCAGGAGGATCCGGTACTGTATTAAATATTTTTGGAACTTATCTATTGCCATGAAATAAACGGGCCGAAGCCCGTTTCTGCCTAGTCATCACCTCCGCCTGGAGGATTGGGCGGCGCGATATAAGTAGTATGAAACGCTGGAACAGTTACAAATAATGTAGCGTTTCCAATAATCCCACAGCTCCTTCCGCCGCATGCGGCACCGGACACATGAAGAAGATAAAGAATCGGCACGAGACTGGTGGTCCCATCTGGATTCATAATTACGTTACCAGCTGGTAGATGCCCGCTAAGAGTCCATATATCACAGTGTAGCCAAAAGGTGCAGTTAGAAAACGAATGATTGAATACTGCGGCTGATCCGTCTGCCATAACAGCTGGAGCTACATCATGCCACTGTGCTAGCTGACAGGGCTGCGCGCCACAGAATCCCTGAAGTACAACTGGACTTCCATCCTGGTTTAGTTCTTGCTGGGCCGTCATCAAATAAACATGCAGCGGGGTAATTGTGCTGCCATCCGGATTTAGCGCAGGAGCATAGGTGAGGTAGATACCACTTCCACACCTAGACCCACACCCATAACTCCCATTCTGCCCAGAAAAAGTCCATGTAATGCTGTCTAGGGTAGTACCGCCATATTGAGCAGGCACATCCGACGCATTCGTATATAGACCAGGGAAAGACGCCTGCATAGCGAAGTCGAAGTTTCCCAAGTTGTACGTAACATTATTAAACGTGCGTTGACTGTAAGTGCTATCCAGAACGGCGCCAGAATTAATAGACAATCGGCCGTAATTCCCAGCTGTGCTGACTTGAACCTGCGCTTGCGCTCCTGAACTGATTGCGCAGCAGATGGAAAAGAAAATCCCCGCGAGAGTTTTCATTAGTTATCCTTTATTGCTTGAAGTACATGAAGTTAGCAATGATTGTGCTGGTGTTAGAGAAATTCGCATTCGTGAGCAAAGTCTCCCCCGGCGCCACGTCGGCTAGAAGATACGCGTTCGTCTGGCATATATTTACAGCTATTTGTCCTGTGTACCCAGATAATCCAGCAGCGCCGCTTACAATTCCTCCTCCAGCGCATTGAGAAGAAAATGCTGTGGTAGGTGTAAATGGAAGCCCTGTAATTGAAGCCGTTCCAGTAGAAGTACCTTTCGATGACAATTGTATATAAACTTGCGCAAAGACAGCGTCCCCTATTTCTTGATATTCTCCTTGCTGTATTGAGTATGTTATTCCAGAACTAAGGCCATTAAAAGTTAATGTAGGAGTGAATAGTCCGCTTTTAGGTTCACTGTTTACTGGAGTGGGTGTGTCGCAAGTGCTAGGACAAGTGGTAACAATTCCATTAAAAATGGTCCTTTGTCCTTTACTAGCTCCAGCTAAGTTCATGAATGTACAAGCACCTTCTGGAAAGGTGGAATAGGGCACAACAAACCCAGCAGATGAATAGTAGGTAGTTGGGGTATTTAATTGCTTCATTACTTGTTCACAAAGGTTCTGTTTAGAATATGAAGCGCATACATTACCGCTTGCACAAATCCCACCATAATAAATAGTTTGAGCATTTGCTGATACATGCGACATCACTATAGCAGCCACGAATATTGCGGCTAGAAATGTTTGCAATGTTCTCATAAACTCTCCTCTTTAATCCCGCCGAATCGGGCGGTGCGTACAGCAATCATTTGAAGTGTGGAGCGTGTAGCCCGCACAGGTTGCGCCAGCCATCACGCGTATTGATGCGGTTATACCCTGGACCATCGCATCCGGGCCATGTGCAGCCTTCTGAAAAGATGATCGACTGGCAATTAGGGCAGCCGCGCAGTAGTCCTCCGAATGGATTTGGAGCAGACAGAAGCTTGTCTGGTGTACCGCGCCAGGAGCAGTTAGAGCATGCCAGAGTTTGCTCATGCAGGATCATTTTCTTAGATCCATTGGTTCGCAACGCTCTTCTAGCATCGGATCGATCGCGTTGAAACTATCGGCCACGGCCTGACATTCGGCTTTGTCGGCGTAGATCTCCCGCGTGATGTGCCACGGGTGCGAGGTATGGACGAACAGGACCAAGAGCCAGATCATTTTCCGCCTCGCTCGTGCTCTGAGGCCATGCGACGCAATTCTTGCCAGACCGCATCGGGCCAATAGGTCCCATCGGCAGTGGTGCAGCTTTCGAACCAATCCGCCGCCTCCCTCAACGCCTCGCGCTTCGCATCCCGTATCAGCCGCTCGTGGATCTCGCGGGGGATGGCGTCGGCAACTTCGGATCCGGACTTTGCGCTGGCAGACGGTATTCCGATAGTTTCACCAGAGAGTTGCCTTTGATCTTTGCCGAACGGCTTTCCCTCCCCCTGCGCGTTGCGGGTGGGGATGGTGGTTACAAGCTTGACAAGCTCTTGACGCGAGTCATCATATTTGAGTAGCTCCCGAACATCATTCAGCACGTCAGTAACCATTCTGGGATCCTGCGGCGCTGGCTGTGAGAGCACTGCCGATTCGATGGCGCGGGCGAAGCGAAAAGTCCATCCCGGCATGTCACCGACATCCTTCCGAATCCTGCTGATCTGCTCGTCGCTCAAGGCTCTCGCGTCTTCGGTCATGGCGATTCCTTGCGGGCTGCGTCGATGGCGGCGTCCAATCCGGTTCGGCCCTCTTGTGCCTTGAACCACTCAGCCGCCTCCCTCAACGCCTCGCGCTTCGCATCCCGTATCAGCCGCTCGTGGATCTCGCGGGGGATGGCGTCGGCTAGCTTTTGCACTGATTCGACAAGGCTTGCGGGCAATCTGCCGGCGTCCACATGCGGCTTTATCGCTTCGCAGCATTGCTCATAGATGTCCTCAAGCAAGTGCGTGTTAGTAAGCTCAAGGCTGTTCGCCCACTCCGTCAGAAGTTGCGCAGTGTGCTCGTCCGGAAACATACCTACGTCTTTGTCGCTCTGGCGTCTCTCGTGCGCCTCGTCGCGCATCTCTCCGCACACGCGGATGACGGCTAGCTCAATCTTGCCTAGCCGTTCCTGACAATCGCGGCACTCATGGGGCAGACGAATACCATGCGGACACGTCGCTGGCTCGCTCTTACCGGCTGGCGGTTGAGGGGCGGCGCCGCGATATAGCGGCTCGCTGCACCGCGGATCTTCCCAAGCCTGTCGTATTAGGTCCTCCGGTACCCACACCCACCCAGGCCGCTGGTGGGCGAGGGCGATGAGGCGCTCATATTTCATCAGAGTCGTATAATCGCCGTCAGCTGGGTCTGGATCGTAGTCGAGTAATTCAACTTGTCTCGCCAGCCTTAGCGCTTCTTCGCGCGTGGATTCGGCAGTCATGCGGGCTCCTGCTGCGAATGAACGTCCTGCACTTCGTTGGCGACTTCTCCGCGGCTATTTTTAGCCTGCACCGCGCCTTCTTTCTTCAATGCGGCGCGCGTCTTGGTGTTCGGCCCTAGGATCTGCCAGAGTCGCAACTTCTGTTCGCTGTCCAGATTCTGCTCGGTCAAATACATATAAGCGCCGGTAGGATTGCCGTCGATCTCTATCATCTGGACGAGCATTGCTCCAAGCTCACGCAGCGCTTCCATGACTTCCGGACTAGGTTCGTCCGATCCTTCTAGCGCGTTTCTGACCGGATTGATGATCTTCTCCGGCTTGGCGGGCTCGAAGTCGATAACCTCGTCTGGCACATACATCCCTGATGTTGCTGACGGGCAAACGGTTCGAATGCCTTCACTGACAACTCTGCTGCGCAGCATCTGTCTCCTGTACTTGGACCACATTTCTTTGGCCCCGAGTCCCGCAGCAGTGGCGCGTTTCATATCCCAGCTTAGACGAATTGATCCTCCGGCCGGATGGCTGAATGTGGCATCTGCAATCGTGTCATCTAATTTGTGCCACTCAACCTTACCTCCTGCCTCAAGGAAGTCTCTGAGCATCGCTTCCGTTGTTTTCGCAGGACGCCCATTGATGATGTTGTAATCGCGCGCCACGGTCATGGCTGGCCGTCCCTCGGCTTGAGCCAGGAGCATGAGGGTAACGGCTTGCTCGACAGTTTTGATCCCGAAGAGATTTGACTTACTTATGTATTGCGCCATCTTCTCTAGATCTGCAATCGGAATCATTGCCAGCTCGTTAGCCATTAGTTCTCCTGAACTCGTAAGAGTTTTTGCAAGCTCTATGAAACTTGACGCGCTTCCCGCAGATGATGTTTTGGGGAGCATCCCACACTTTGCAATATTGGCACTTCAGCCAATTGGCGTTTCCGCATCCTTCCAACGCTCTTTGTCTTGAGTGCAACAGTTGATGATAAGCATCATTTGGACAAATAACTAAATTTGTCGATGAATTGTTGCTCTCATTCCCATCGACATGATGAACGCGCGCTTCGGAAGGAAGAGCGTGACCTAGAGCGCGCTCGGCAATGAGGACGTGTTCTAAACGAGAAACACCATTGCGCTTTATTTCGATGTAACCATCCGCAGTTACCGTCCCTGTTCCTCGCTTTCGTTCATGTTCATATCCGGCGCGCGGATCCCCATGTCTCTGAAGCTTCATATAGTGCTTCTTGCACAGCGCCTTGCAATAGATGATGGAGCCGCAAACAGAACACGATCCCCCGCTCACCGCGCATCCTCCAGTTTTTCGTTCAAATCCTGAAGCGCGGCCTCTTTCGTGCGCCCGTATCCGACCGGCTGCGAGCCGACCCAGCGGCCGTCGATCAGCTCGGCGTCGAAGTCGTCCGGGATCGCGACCCAGTCGAAGTCTCGAATCGGGATCGGCTTCGGATCGTAGTAGCAGTTGGTCATAGCTTGCTGATCCGCTCGCATTTGCGATTGTTCACCGCGACGCGGAAGATTTCTTTGCGGGAGTTCATAGCGGTTCGAATTTCGCTTAGCCGAGATATGAATGATGCGGCCACGATGGAACGTGGTCTGAGAATCCTGCCTTCGAGATCGTTCCTTCGCACATCGTTCCGTCTAACTCTCCGTGCGGTTTTTCCCGAAATTTGCGCTTCCAAATCCCTTCCACACGCGGCGGTGCATCCTTCTTCAGCCGCAACTCGGCCCCAGCAAAAGCTCTCATATGCTCGATTGGCTTCCAGTGACCATCCCATGAAAGACGCTCGACTTCTTCGCCTTCGATCCAAGCCTGAATAATCGGAAGCAACTTTCGCCAGTCATCCTTGGATCCGAAGTGGCTCACGCCGCCCTCCCATGCACCATCCTCAACTTCTCTCGGGTCTGCCTGACCGCCTCCGAGAACGACGGCCGCATCCTGGCCCGGACTCTGGCGAACGTGGCGCGCAGGTCGACGAGCGCATACGCACTGTGATACAAAAACTCGCTCATGACTTCCTCGCGGCGAGCATGGCGTCGGCGATAAGGTACGCGTCAATCTCAGCGAAGATGGGCCATCCCCTGGCACCGGGCTCGAGACTTGGCGTCTTCGCGATTATCAGTGCCTGCATCGCCTTGGCTGCGAAGTAATCTCTCAGGGACATGCCGTCGTACTCGATAAACTCCGGAGCGCGGCCTAGAGCCACGGCTTGCGCGGAAGATCGCACCTTCACCGGAAACGCCGGGCCGCCGTCGTCTTGAGTGCTCACGCCGCCCCCTTCTCGCCCGTGGCCTTGGCGATCGCGGCGCGGGCGATCTTTGAGATATCCGATTTGTGCGTATCTGGCTTCATGGTCCTCGCACATATTCGCCACCTCGGCTAGCGTCTTCTCTGCGGCTTCGGCGCGCTGTTTCCAAGCAGCAGTCATTAACTGCTCATGCGCAATTTCCTCATCGAGGGCTGCCGGTTGACCGAGCGGAGGATTCGGAGGACCGTCAAAATAGCCTGCGGGCACCGCGTTGCCGGCTGGCGACTCCGCTTTGGCGTCATCGCCCACCTTCGGGCCAGTCTTGATCCCGTACCATGACTCGCGCTCCTGGACGCCGAACTCGAATGCCTCCAGGCATGACATGAGGAAATCGGCCAGGATGAAATCGGGCGTGTTGCTCGCGTTCTCGCGGCTGTGCCGGTTGAGCAAATCGCGCACGTCGTCTCGAAGATCCGGCATGTTCAGACTCCGCGCAAACACCCAAGCCGCGATGGTCATGACGTTACCTCTTCGGTGATCGGTTCGAAGTATTTGCCGTCCGGTCCGCAACTATCCAACGTCTTCGCGCTGCGTTCTATGCCGCAGTAAAAGCGATACACCGTCTCGCCCGCGACCGGATCGATATAGGAGGTATTGCCGCATTGCCATTGGCCAGGGCTCGTAGCGTACATAGGTGGCTTGACGCAATACCGACAGTCTTTGCACAGGTTCATGGCGTTACCTTCTGCAATCAAAGTCATTGAGCGAATCAACGTCCAGCCCCGCCGTGCGCTGCTCGGAGCGCGCATCGTGCTCGGCTTCCTCGCGCCGTTCGTCCTCGAACTCGAACTGCTCCTCGCATTGCTGGATGCCATCCCAGACGGCGTCGGCGATGGCATCTTGCGTATCGTCGGCGCGCATGGTCCAGTAGATCGGGACGCAAAATTCGGTGTCCAAGCGCGTGACGCGGACCTCTACGCGGTCGCAGGCGGCCTGGTAAATGCGGATTTCGTAGCGGGCGCGGTTCCAGGTCGTCACATCGCGATCGGCGATGAGCATGCCGGAGGTGAAGGGCCGGATGCGCTGGGGGCCGCCGTAGTTGTAGTTCATGGCTTCCACCTCCAAGGGGTCGCGTTTGCCGAAAGCCGGCCTGTCGTTTTCCTCGTCGCGCATGGGTCAGACTCCGATGTTCAGCATGTAGATGTTGCGCACGCGACCGTCGGGCACTCCGAAAGATGCGTACTGCCGCAGTTGTCCGGTCAGAGTCCAGCCGCGCACTTGCACACCCTCTTTGCGCAGACGCCGCATTTCTGAATTGCGAGCCTTCAGGGCGGCCGAATGGTCTTCTCCGAAATTCAGCGGGTCGAAACTAACTTGGCGGGTGGTCATGAGCAGGGCTCCTTGCGTTGGCGTGTTCGATGGAGGGACTGTAAAGCATCTGTACGCATCTGTCAAGCCCTCTTGACGAATTCAGATTACAGGAACATACTCACGTTATGGACGCACTTCAACGGATTGCTCTCAGAGCGGCTTCCCTCCGGGAGCATCGCAAACATAAAATCTTAGCCCTTCGAGGTCGCGGGCTATCGCTACGTCAGATTGCTAAGAAAGTTGGCCTCAGTCATGAACGGATAGCTCAGATTTTAAGGAGCAACAATGGTCCATCCAGTCGAAACAGGTCTTGAATTAGGCTCGGTCGAAGTAGTCGAACTAGAGGTGATCGAAATCGATCCAATCGTACAGACATATGCCGATCTGGACGATCTCTACGATTTCGATTGCCGGCGATGAAAACATTTTTAGTGCTAGTAGGAATTCCAGCAATTTTCGCCAGTTTTGTGTTTCTTGGCTATCTCTTATCAGTATGTGAGCAAGCCAGCAAAAGAGACGCACTCATGCGTAATTGCACAGCGCAATGGGAAGACGGCCTGGCATCTACAGTTCACACGCAGACCGGCGATATAGAAATTTGTATCGCCGGGTCCCACCGAATGGAGAAATTCCAATGATGTCCATCAACGAAGCCGCAATGCTCTACGGCCGAATCGAAATGCTGCGCTCTACGCTGGCGCATATCGTGAATCAGCCGGTAACGCAGCAGGAGAATGCCAAGCCAGGAACGATCGAATACGAAGCCTGGATCGCATGGGCTAAGCGGTATTCGAAGGACTCGATTGCCAGGGATCTGCAGACGGATTTGCAAACGACGTAACTGGAGGAATCATCATGTTGGCATTTCACGGAAAGTTGGAAATCAAGGAAACGTATCTTGCACGAGTGCGCGCTCATGCACTGGCAGACGAAATAGCGCATGGCTTCTACTGGGAGAACGGCAAGGGATGCGCTGTCGGGTGCACGATTCACAGCGGTGCGCACAAGAATTATGAGACGGAACTGGGCATTCCTATCATGCTGGCTCGGCTCGAAGATCGTTTGTTCGAGGGAATGTCGAATGGAAAATCTAAGGAATTTCCTGAGCGCTTCTTGTCTGCTATCCAAGTAGGAGCGGATCTATCGTGCGTGGGATGGAAATTCCTGCATTGGCTGCTCACGGAAGAATTAGTAGGGCGTGATCATCCGAAAGTGAAGGATGCGATCAAGCGTTGCGCTGATGTCTTGGTACCTTTGACTAAAGGTCTTCCGGTTGACAGAGAAGAAGCTATAGCGGCTCGCAGAGAAGCCAATTGCGCCTACGCCGCCGCCGCCGACGCCGCCTACGCCG
>Ga0210394_10003314_pt1 | contig 20443 bp, 16 predicted proteins | sample IncBWC12MmetaG_FD_160121 | JGI IMG/M metagenome (GOLD analysis project Ga0210394, IMG submission 160121) | Forest soil microbial communities from Barre Woods Harvard Forest LTER site, Petersham, Massachusetts, United States - Inc-BW-C-12-M | ecosystem: Environmental > Terrestrial > Soil >...
ACCGGCGCACGGGTGTCGGATCCAACATCAGATGGCACGCCAGTCAACGGGGCCGAAATGTGCGTCTTCCTCAGGTGCGGCGATGCGCAAGCCTGATCTGCTCGTCCAGCTTGTCCACAAAGACCGACCGTACTGGGAACCGGTCCCGCGATGTCCTGCGCGCAGGCAGCGCGGCGAAGGGTGGTGCTCGCGTCGCGCGCGAGTGGAGATTTTTACCCGGTAGCCATATTCTACCGATGCGTACTTTGAGCAATGTTCAGTGAGCGTAGACGATCATGACCGCCATTCTGCGAGTCGCAGTAGATTTACGGAAGTTTCGCCCGGATGGCTATACAAATGCATGTTGCGGCGCCTATGGAGGAGGAGATTCGAGTAAACATGAAGTTACTGGGTCTCGCAGCTTTATTCACCATTCCAGCGTTTTTGGTTGCGCAGGAGCCGATCGCGTCGAGCAATGAAACGCAATTGAACGCTACCGGGGCGGCTGCAGGTTCCCCCTCCGATTCTGGCTCGGCCACGCCAGCTCCGGTATTTGATCCGTTGACTCCCGGGCAAAAAGCGAAACGCCGGGCCCTGCGGCTGGTAGAGCCGGTGACTCTGTTCGGTTCGGCGTTCGGAGCAGGCATCGAGCAATTGCGGAATGTGCCGCCGCAATGGGGACAGGGATCTGAGGCTTACGCAATGCGCTTCGCATCTGCGGAGGGATTTACGGCAGCGCACAATGCCGTCGCGCTGGGATTCGATGTCGCATTTCACCTCGACCCACGTTACCGCCGGTTGCCGCAAGCGCGATTTGGGCCGCGTCTATGGAATGCTGTCAGTCAGACGTTCATCGCGAACAAGGACTCCGGCGGTAAAACCATCAACGTGTCGGAGATTGCCGGCAATTTCGGGGCGGGCTTCATCTCTAACACTTGGCAGCCTGCGGGATATAATTCCACTGGCGATGCCCTCACGCGGGGGGCACTGGGGCTCGCGTATCACTCAGCTAAAAATATACTCCGGGAATTCTTGCCCGATCTGTTGCATCCGGGCAAGCGTTCGTCTTTTTCGGGGAGCGGCCCGTAGTCGGTTGGATCGCCCAGAACTGCCGTTGCGACGCCGCGGTTGGCGGAGATCCTAATAGATCCAACATGAAACTCAAACCGTCCAAAGAAGGTGCCCGTCACCTTCTTATCCGCTGTAGCCGCCGGTTGTCCCTGCAAGCGAATTGGTCGATAACGACGCACATCGCGTAAAGCGTTACTGATATTCTGGTCTTCCGTGTTCATACCTGCTGCCGACTAAGCCTGGCGAGGAAAGGCAAGACAATTGGACCGAGGCCCCGAGTTGCTCCATAATGCGGCAGACTCGACTAACAAGCCCAATAGCTACCTTCTCGGCTCATACCGCATCGCCACCGCGCCCGAGCCGAACTCCAGCCGACTCACGAGCCTCAAGTCGACACACTTCGATAGCCCCGCGAACAACGTCGGCCCGTGGCCCACTAGCCTGGGCTGCACCACGAACTCGTACTCATCGATCAATCCCAGCTCCGCCAATGCCAGCGGGAGCTTCACGCCTCCCACGAACAGTCCCTTACCCGACTCCAGTTTGAGCTGCTGAACGGCCTTCTCTAGATCTCCGGGCACGAGCTCCGCGTTCCAATCGACCCGATCCAGGGTGCTCGACACGACGTACTTTTTTGCCGCGTCGATCGTCCGGGCGAAGGGTTCCATCCAATCAGGCCTCGCTATCGTCCGCGCCGGCGGCCGAAACGCTGCCTCCATCATTTCGTAAGTCACCCGGCCAAAGAGGAGGGCATCTGCCTGGTCAAGGTTCTCGATCGCGTGACGATGCAAGTCTTCGTCCGCGGGTATTACACGATGATCGCAGCACCCGTCCAATGTGACATTGATGGAATCGCGAAGGGGTTGCATTACGCAAGAGTACCGCCGATGGGGGCATCCGTTCCAGCGCCTCAACTAGAAGTGGTTGCGACTGCTAGCATACGTGACGGGATCGGTGAACCAGGAGCTAAGTCGCGGCTACTTCAACGCCACGTCTCAAGCCCTTCCGATCGCGGTCGTGGCCTGAGACGTCGCACGCGGTGAAAGCGTGGAAAACAACCTACCGAGGAGTTGCGCCGGTCACGCTGACGCTCTTCGCACTGTCCTGGTCGCCAGGCAGCGCGCGGAGTAGTCGAGTCGTCGGGGAGCTGATCCGCTGAAGCTCTTCGTCGACAACGTTCTCACCGGACTTCCCGCCGGCGCGGAACCGGTGAGGTGATCGCCAGAGGCACATCCCAGTCCGCGTGCACGAGATCACCAAACCGATCAGAAGTCACGATGAGACCGACGACAATGGCGACTAAAAGAGACCGTTAATTTACAATAACGGTTACAGGTGCGCTCTGTTGCCCACTCTCGGAAATTGTCAACACCGCGCTTCCCGACGGCAATCCGGTTGGAATTTGCACGTTCACCTGGTAGAGCTGTGCGAATAGGGGTGTCAAACCCGAGAACTGAACCGTCGCCGGCTGCTGCCCAATCGTTACGGTAACGGCACCAACGGTCTTTGACAGTGGCTGGAGTGGAGTTTGGCTTCCAACGGTGACAGGCGGATTTACTGCTCCCAGGCCGGAACAGTAAAGCACGATCACGTCTCCCCCAGTCACAGGACTATTGTCCGGCAAGGGAGTCCCATCCGCCTTGTACACCGCGATCAAGGCCGCGCCACTGCCCTCGCCATTCTGCGTAACGATGGCTGGAACGGCCGGTGCGATTACCACTGGTTGAGGGATCGAAATTGCCGAGCCCTTTTGCACCAACAACTGCTGCCTGCTGTTGGCGGGCACATCATATGGCATCACGGCGTTGATCTGGCCGGCACCGGCGAACAACAGCGGCAGTTGCTCCCCGGCCAAGAACACCGAAGTCTCCCCAAGCTGAGTGCTCAGCGGAAATTGTTTAGACGCTAAGGGACTGTCGCTTAGATTCGATCCGAAGATGGCCCCGTACCCACCCGGTGCGAGCGGCTGGTTTGGCACGAAACTTACCGCGCTTACCACGCCCCCCGTAGAGACCGACGGCTCACCAGGGTTCGATTGCAACGCGCCGCTGATCAAAGCACTTCCGGCCAGGGCGGGCTGGGTCTGTTGCGCCTGCGCAGCAATGGTTACCCTGGAAGCCGCATCGACAGGATTCCACGTGCCTGTCCAGTTTCCGCTTCCGATCGATACTAGCGACAGAGCCGGATCGCCGGACGAAAACGTGACCGTGACGCTGCCCGAGACCAGCGAGTTTCCGCAGTCATCCGTTACATTGACCGCAATCGGTGTCGGCCAGCCCGCTGTAGAGACGAAACCGGTGCCGACTAAAGTGAAGACCGGTAAAAGTTGAGTAGGTGTGCAACCAGTCGCTCGCGGCTTGGCCGTCGAATCGATCGAGGCAGAAGTGCTCTGCGGCGAGACAATGAGTACGACTTCGATTTGGAAAGTTTGAGGCGCGGCGGTTGCAGCGGTCGGAGACGTAATGATGATGGTCAGGTTGCCGATGTATTGGCCTGCTGCGAGCCCTTGGAGGTTCGCCTGGATACTGACGGGACCGGCCTCGGTGGCGCTGACAGTTCCGGAAGTCGGTGTCGCCGTCAACCAGGACGCGTTTCCTCCGCTGAAAGCAGTCACCTGAAACGACAGCGGATCAGGAGATGGATTGGTGATCGTAACTGTTTGGGCATCCGGATTCATCCCGCCTACGCTGCCTCTGAAGATCAGCCCGGCTGGCTCAACGAAAGCGCCGGGGCTATTCGACGGCGAGACCACATTCAGCACCACGGATACAGTCTGCGGAGAATCCGTGGCGCCGGCTGCTGAAAACACGACCTTCGCGTAATAGATGCCCGGCTGTAATCCGCTGGCGTTCACGCTGACCGTGACTGAACCGGCCGCTAACGCGCTACTTGAGCCTGACGTCGAAGACAAGCTCAGCCAATTTTCGCCTGAAAGAGTGGAAGACGAAACAGTGAAGTCCAACAAGCCACTTCCTTGATTGAGAACAACGATGGTCTGCGGCGACGTCGAAATCCCCCCCGAAGCTGCCAGGAATTCCAATCCGGTCTGCGAGAGAATGATTTCCGGCTCTGAACTCACGAGCACCGTGACAGACACAAGGAACTGCTTCCCCACCGCACTCACGATCACGCTGCCGATGTAAGTTCCCGTCTTCAAGCCTGTTGAATTCACTGTCACCGCAACGCTGGAGATGGCCAGGCTGTTGACCGAACCGGTGGACGGTGCCACGCTCAGCCAATTTCCGCCGCTCGTGGCAATCTTATAGGGGACAGCTTCCAGGGTCCCGTTGTCCAAGATGATCTGTTGCGTGCTGCCCGGCGAGCTGCCCTGGGGAAAAGAAAACGTCAAACCAGTCGGCGTGACCGTGAAAGCGCCGCTCGATGGGATCGTCATGGATCCCGTGCCCGTGAGCGTGAAGGACCCAACGGCTGGTACATCGGGACCGCACGGCGTGTAGAACAGGCTCACCGATCCGGACGCGTTAGCCAGCCTTCCGGCGCCGCCATCGATGGTTCCGGTGAGAGTGCATCCGTTCGCACCGGCCGAACCTCCAGTCGACGTGATGTGAAACGAGTCTCCGTCTGGAAAACCAATTTCGATTGAATCGGAAGTACTGCCGGTCGCGGTCAGGGTGGCGCTGCCGAACGGGCTCACCGAGCCGGCGCCCCAATATTGATTCTCGGGCAGCTCAAGCACATAGCTCACAACGAAGTTGCTAAACGAGAGGTTGATCGGGGACTGTGCTGACGCACTGAGAGCCGCGGAAAATAAGGCTGCTGTGCCCCACACCAAAACGCAAGGTGAACTAGTGAACAGACGCGCACGCATAGACCGGTACCTTCCCGATGATCGATTCCGGGCTGATTTTCCTGCCACGATCGATAATTTGGACCAATTCGATAGAAAGTATATCGCGAAGCGGAACGAACCGTGGACCGACCTTCGGGCAACCTTCGGCACCCCACTTTAGAAACAGGCTTTAGGCCATTAAATGGGGGCCTGCCCCTGCTAAAACGCTCAATTTCGAGGCCCACCAATCTCAACGCCACTCAGCATGATGTGGTCACCTTGCGGTCCAGGTGCCGGTTCCGTTATCCCCAATCATAAGAAAGCGCTAATTAATGAGCACTATAGCTCAGCCAAGAAGGACCTTTGCGCCTATGCTTGCTTTGATATTTGAAAATCGGAACTCAGAACCATGCCCTCAGTTTCTACAGACACCCGCTCTGCTGCCAGCACTAAACGAATTTTACCTGCACAAGGTGAGTCCGTGAGCACAAACGGCAAGGCAACCCCACAGACCATTCTGCTAGTGGAAGATCATCCGCTGCTTCTCAAGCTCGTGAAGGGAATACTAGTGGACGCCAGTTTCACTGTGCTTGCTGCTAGCAGCGCGGAAAAGGCGATTCAGGTCGAAGCAAAGTTCCCTGGAACCATAGACCTGTTACTTAGTGATGTGATGATGCCCGGTATCTCCGGACCCGACCTTGCAAAAATACTGAAGAAGCGGAGACCGAAAATGCGCATCATCCTGATGTCCGCTTACCCAGATGGCGCAATGCTCGTTCTCAACTACGGTTGGCACTTCATTCAAAAACCATTCATGCCGCTGGCGTTGGTGGGCAGGATCAAACACGTTTTGCGTAGTAAAACACGGGAACAGGGCACCGACCATTTCGACACCCGCAAGTGACAGGAGGGGTTAGCATGCGCTCTCTCGCGCTGGTCGCGCTCGCGGTGTTTGGCGCTGCGCCTGCTAGCCTACCTGCCCAGGCCGTTCTCCACATCACATCTCCCACAAACGGGGCCATCGTGAATCCAGGGCAAACGATGGTGGTAGATGTGTCCGCTTCCGGTGCAGTGCTGGCCGCCGCGAGGATTACGGCACAAGATCCCATAAAGAGTGGCCAAGTTCTAATAGCGCCACCTTATCAATTTTCGATCACAATACCGACGAAGATCAGACCTGGTCCGTATACGTTGGTGGCGGAAGGGTCCAGTGTGGGCTCGGCGGTTCCTTCCTCAGATCCAGTTTCCATAGATGTTGAGCGTATAGACACTCCGCAGAGCATTGCCGCCGGATCCGTCCTGGAACTGGCGATCGGTGAACATTCTCCTGTTCGCGTAGACGGGACTTACACCGACGGCTCCGTTGTTGACCTAAGCAGATCAACACAAACGACTTATGACACCGATCCGGCGGGCATCGTCTCTGTCACAAGTGAAGGGCTAGTGACTGGTTTGGCTGGCGGATCGACGACAATTGTCATTCACCACCAAAACTACCTAACCGTGATAAAAGTGGTCGTCCGCAGTGGGCGGAAATAACGAGAACCGCTCGCCCGCTTGCGGATCGTGAGCATTCGTCGCGCAGTTGCCGCCCTGCAATAAGCCTTTCAACCCTAGGGTACGAATAGCCGTACCCTAGGGCGCCCTCCTGATTCCTCATTCACAGGAATTCCCGCATACTCCCTGGTAATCAATTTGAGCGCAGTTGTCGATGAGGTCTGCAGTAGGATTGCTGCGCCCGGAAGGCCAAGCGGTACACCAAGGGCGTTGCGAATTCAAAAGCAAAGAACAGGCGGTCAAATCAGGGTCCTGCTCGTGAGTAGTCCGGCATTGGCGCAGCTTGTTGAGCACCTTTTTCGCGGCCGGTCGGAGTTCGAAATCGTTGGAAGTATAGGAGGCGTGAAGGGTTTGGCAGAATGGTCTGAGCGTCTGGCTCCGCAGCTGATCGTGGCCAGCGTCAAGCCGTTGAAGACCAGCATTCGTGCTACCGCGGTCGCGATCAAGCGGTCCAGCCCATGGTCGAAGGTGATTCTGATCTCTCCTATAAGCGAGTTAATCGACGGCGATCACAACTACTGCGTCGACGCCTGCCTGGAGGAAGAGAAGTTAGTGCCGCAACTTGTGCCTACTGCCTGGGCCCTGTTCAAAGATCAGCGAAACAACGGTTCAGACGTTTGAACTAGCCCGCTGACCTGAAGTCTCGCGCCACCAAGCGCCAAGGAGAAACGAATGAAATGGCCCATCAGTAGAAGTGTGTCTCCGGTCTGGCTGCTGGTGACCGGGTCGTTAGGTATTGCTTTTGCACAACTTACGACCACAGGCGTCGAGCCGGCTCCCAACTATGATACCTTCGTGCCGCCAGCAGTGAGGGCAAGTTACATCGATCCGGTTTTCGGAACCACAATCAAACGCGTGTCCGACGCGAGAAACACCCCAAATTCGGACCAGGGCGGCTATCTGCAGTGGATCACCAACGAATACTCGACGATGAGCGCCTTTAACAGCGACAACTCGCGTTTCATCCTGGTGCATCAGAGCTACTTCGGGCTGTATGACGGCACCGGTTTCTACCTGTCCGCTCTTCCGCTGGAGATCAATTCCTCAAGCGAACCCAGATGGTCGCGAAAGGATAGGGCCACGCTATATTTCCACGCCGCCAATCAGCTTAAGTCTTATGATATTTCGACGGGCGCCGTCGGCGTGGTGCACACTTTCAGCGAATACTCCTCGATCAGCGGCAATGGCGAAATGGATATCTCGTTCGACGGTGATCATTTTGTTTTCGCCGGAGACAACGAATTTATCTTCGTCTATCAGATCAGCACCGACCGGCAGTTCAAAGTATTCGACGCAGGACGCCAACCGTTCGACAGCATGTACATTACTCCTGACAACAACGTGATCGTGAGCTGGCTGGTGTCCGGGACCTCGCGTTACACCGGCCAGGAACTCTTTGATACCAACATGACTTTTCTGCGTCAGGTGGGCCATGCCGACGGACACAAGGACGTCACGCGCGACACCGCTGGCAATGAGGTGCTGATCTGGACCAACTCGGACGATCCGCTGCCGATCGCGAACTGCAATAACGGAATCGTGAAGATCCGGCTGGCGGACGCATCGCAAACTTGCCTTCTACAACTCGACTGGAGCCTGGCGGTTCATATTTCGGCTCCCGATGGCAACGGAACTGTCTTAGTCGATACGGAAGCTCCCAGCAACCCCGAGCCCGGGTCCAGCGCTTGGGTGCCTTATACGAACGAGCTGTTGGAAGTAAACCTGGACGGTTCTGGCGCCGCGCGGTTGGCGCAGCACCGCAGCCGACCGGTAAATAGCTACAACTGGCAGCCGAAGGTTTCCGTTAGCCACGATGGCACTCGATTGCTCTTCGCCAGCAATTACGATCTGTCGAACATCGAAGCGTATCCAAACGAGTATTCCGACACTTACCTGATGCTCCTGCACGCCAAGTCCCGGAGAAAATTGCCCAAAGTTCGGCATGAAGATGTCCTCATCCAATGATGAGGCAACTCCGGCCAAGCACAGGCGCCGGGCTGGTGATGCTCAGAGGCTGCCTTTCTTCCGAGTGCTAAGTTGCATGGATGGAAGGCGGATCAGATTCTGTTGAATGGCGTACTTGATAACCTCCGAGCGGTCGTGCAGATCGAGCTTTCGCATCATGTTGGTCTTGTGCGAGTCCACCGTTTTGACGCTCAGCACCAGGCGTCCGGCGATGTCCTTTGGGGACAGTCCATCCGCCAGGAGTTTTAGCACCTCCCTTTCCCGGTCGCTTAACCGCTCATACCCGGTCGCGTTGCTTCTGGAACTTTCAACGTGCTGTCTGACGACCTTCTTGAGAGCGCGGGAACTCAAATACTGCCCCCCGCGTTGGACCACGTCGATGGCATGGATCAGGTCCGAACGCGGCGCGTCTTTGAGCACATAGCCCGCCGCGCCGGCATTCAAGCACCGTGTGATCACTTCTTCTTCCTCGTACATCGTGAGAATCAGGACTTTGGTCTTCGGAGCTGCTTCCAAGATCCGGCGGGTTGCGTCAAAGCCCGTAAGATCCGGCATCGCGATATCCATAAGGACGACATCGGGGTGCAAACGGCGAGCCTTGCTTACCGCATCCCGCCCATTAGCTGCTTCTCCCACAATCTCGATGGATGCATGGTCTTTGAAGATCGCCTTGATCCCCTCCCGGAACAAGGTGTGATCGTCACACAGCAGAATTGTTATGTGGTGTTTCATGCTGTTCGACCTCATGCAGCGGTAAGTTAAACTCAATCACGGTGCCACGCCGCTCCGCCGCGCGGCGCGAGGGCCACGATGCAAAGTGGATGGTCCCGCCCAACAGCTCGATTCGATCGCGCATCGCCCGCAGGCCGTAAGAGTAACGCGGAGTCTTCAATTTGCGCTCCGGATTGAAGCCCTTTCCATCGTCTTCCACTGTCATTACCACCCACTTGTACCGGCTGGCCAACGCTATCTTTACGTGCTGCGCCCCAGCGTGGGCAGCTACATTGGAAAGGGCTCCCTGGAGAGCCTTGTACAGCGCTGTTTCGTAACGGCCTGGTAACTGTACGCTGAGCCTGCGCGCATCGAAACGGACCTTCAGTCCAGTCCGTCTAGCGAACTGGCGCGCGTAGAGCTTGACCGCGGGCAGAAATCCTTGCTCGTTCCAAATAGCCGGCCCTAAGTCGAATGTGAGATGCCGGACGCCTTTCAGCGCGTGGTTTATCAGGGAGACAGACTCTTTCAGTTTGCGCCGAACCTGGTCGATATCTCCCTTCTTCAGATCGAGAGCAATGACTTGGGTGTAGAGTTTGAGCACGATCAAGTCATGCCCAATCTCGTCGTGGAGATCTTGCGCTAGGCGCCGTCTCTCCTTTTCGTAGGCGTCGCCTAGCTCAACCGCAAACCCCTGCGATCGACGCTCGGCCAAGTTGACCCTCTCTTCCAGTGTTTGGAATTCGGCCGCCGCCCGCTGCGCGTGTCCTGCCAATAGAAAGGACCGGTAGACCGAGGCCAACCTTAGAAACGCTCGCCTCCAGTGCGATTCTCTGCGATCGCCGGCACTCAGAAAGGGAAGGCAGCTCTCCACGTACAGGTCGACAGCAGTGGCGGCAGATTCCGCGGGAACACCGCCTCGGGCCAGATCTTGCCCCTCGTGCTCAAATTCTTCGCGATACTTTCGAGGGTAAGAGAAGCCGTGTTGCCCGAGAAGAAGCGCCAAGTGCAATCTGGACAATGCCGCAGCATGCTGGGTGTCAGGATTGTACCGTTTGAGAAGCTTGATCCAGTTCGTTCGGATTTCTGACGAATGCTGAGACAGCAGCGCCACTGCTTGCGCGAGTGGTTGCCTGACTTCCGAGATCATTCGTTCCATATCGTTAATGTGCCCCGCTTCCATGGGCGAGCACAGTCAGCCGGTCCAGTGTTCCTCCGAGCTCTCTTCGCACCAGCAAGAACGCTTCCGGACGGGACTCCCAGAGATAGGGCTTCTTGGCAATTTGATCCGCAAATTCTTCCGCGGCTTTCGATCCAGCTAGTTTCTCGAGTAGAGTCAGGTACTCGTGATCCTCCATACCCTCCCGGATCAGCTTCAGCCGGATACTTTCGATGGGAATGTCGGTATGGCCGCCGATTCGATCCGGGCGCCCTGGATAGAACAACGTGCCGTCGCCGTTGCCCCCGACCAGCCGGACGTCGAGCCATGGGTCTTTCCCTCTACCGTAGGCTTCGTCCATGCTGAAATACAGTTCGCCTTGGATGCGATATTTCCACGCAATCCATTGCATGACCCGGTTGGCGGTGGCTGGTGCGTCGATCATATAGCTGGGCCAACCATTGAAATATTCACCGCCGGGAATATTACAACCGTGACTGGCGCACGACTGGTAGAACCACAAGCTCTTGCCATGTTGGATTTCACCGGCGTACGAGTCCATCGTTGGGGCGTCGGCGCAGAAGTCGGCATAGTCGGGCTTGCGTTCCAGACAATTCACGAGCGGGGTCCAAATCTGCACGACCTCGGCCAGTTGCTTGGCGAATGGGATCGTCACCAGGTTGTGGATTCGTGGGTTTGCTTTGAGCGCCGCGCGACCGCGCTGAAGCACTTTTGGAAAGTCAGGAGTTGTGGGCTCGTCCCATAGATAAAGGAAAAGGCGGTCGCTCCATTTGTTCTCTTCGAAGTGCTTCATCCAGGAAGCCCAGTACGCCGCCTCCTGTTTATCACTCGGGAACGTCGCGGGGGTTCGAAGCTCCACCGAGGTTGCTTTCGCGCCCTGCAGCGGATCGTCCGGCGACATGACAGTGCCGTTTAAAAAGGGTCCGACCTCGGCGTCATAGGATTTCCAATCGATTTGCATGTCGCCGCGGTGATAGTAGTACTTCGGACCAACCATGCTTCCGCCATGAATGCTGATGCGATGCAGGAGCGCTGCTTTTGCGTAAAGTTTCGTTAGCGAATAAAGGTCATCGTCGTCAGTATATTTGCCGCGATGTTGCTTCACCAGGGTGGTGCCATTCAGTCCGAAAGAGGACCTGAGTGCGGACGTCGAGGGCAGTACGAAGGCCCAGACCGTCAGGCGGATAGGAACCCTAAACTCAGTTGTCTTTCCACGAGTGACGCGGGCGGAGCCGGTGTATTTTCCTGGCGCCGCGCTATCGGGAATAAACACATCCACCCAGAGCGGCTGATTGCGGCCACGGCGAACGGTGAAAGGAAATGCGTTCCGCTTCTCATTTGCATAGCGATCAACGCGCGGGATTAACGGATCAGGCCACAAGCCCGCAATGCTTTCCATTGTGGACGGATGGGTGACATCGAGAAACTGTTCGAGGTAGATGGTGATACGGCTTTTGGAAATCTCCGCTCCGTCTTGAGAACGGAAGTCAGAGAACTCGACGTCCAAGTCCGGAATATCCTTGCCGTCGGACCGCAACACGATCTGGAAGGGCTCGAACTCGTTGCGCCCCGCCGAAAGCTCTACATTCTTGGCCGGATAAGCCGGAGCCGGATCGAGAGCCTTGATCTTCACTAAGGGATTCGTAACCCACCAGGTCAACGAAGAGCTCTCGGCCATCACTCTTAAAGAGCCGGCTTGTAGCGCCAACGCGACCAGGGCGATTCGTAGGATCATCCTATGCCAACTGCCTTGCGGTGGCGGGCGTCGTCAGCCCTTGTATTAGTGCGCTGAGCTGTTCCACTTTTCCGTCCCACGATTCGGTATCCATCGACAGGGACCTGGCGAGGCTCGGTCCGTGGTTCCCAGCTTGGAGCAATGTTTCTAACTGCGCAAGATACTCCGCAGGCGATCGGGCTAGTTGCACGAGGTGCCCGAGCCTCTGAATTTCGGGCAGCGGTGTCGCCACTACCGGCAGACCTGCCGCCAGGTACTCACGGAGCTTCAGTGGATTGGCGGCGATCGTTAGCTCGTTCACCAAGAACGGAAGAATGGCGACATCGAAAGCCTTGCAGTAGCCGGGAAGATCTTCGTAGGAGCGCCTTCCGAGCAGGTACATGTTGGGTAGTTGCTTCAAGGCCGAGGTGTCCGTTCGTGCCTCTCCGATCAAGACGAAAGACCACTCGGGTCTGGCGCAGGCCAACGATCGGATCACTTCAAGATCCACCCAATCGGCGATCAGGCCGAAGAATCCGATGACCGGACGTGGCAGACGACTACATTCCACCGGTATTGGCGTCTCGGGAAGGCACGCTTTCCTGAAATGCATCACATCCACGCCGTGGGTAATCAAAAGCGTGTTGGAGTTCAGGCGCTGTTTGGTCTCATGGAGCCGGCTGGCGGATACGATCACGAGGTCCGATTTCTCAATTAGCCTGCGCTCCATATCGAGTATCGCTACTCTGTCAGTTCCGGTAAACTCCGAGTACTCGTCCACGCAGTAGTAAACCAGGATACGCTCACCTAGCGAACCGGCAACGTCGGCCGAGCTGGGCACGAAGGTCAAAGTGATGGGTCGCTCGAAGCCTAGTTTGCGGCAAATTCTCCGCAGGCTCCACAGGAGCACTTTTCGGTTCAACCACCTGGCAAGTCGACTGCCGTGGAATGGAACGACCAGCGGACAGCACAAAGAGATGTTTTCTGACACGCGACGCGAGCCTCTTGCAAACTCGCGTAACTTCTTCCACGCTCGTCGGAGGTCGTGGATGGAAGCGGTAGGATTCCGAGTGCCAGTGGAGTTCACCCACAGCACCCGGTTCTTGCGAGCCAATCGCGAAACGATCTGCTTCTTGCTCAGCGGATCGCCGTCCCAATCGTTGCAGAAGCAGATAATATCGTTTCCCTCGATCATGCGGAGGCTTGCCTCCCTTGGACCTTGTCCTCGACAAATTGACGATGCCACAGTTCGAAGACCAGCAGCATCCAAATCTCTTGGGAGCGATCAACGTGTCCCAGCTCGTGTTCCTCGACAATGGTGACGACGGCGCGATGATCCAAGTAGCGGCTGCAGGCCGAGTGGCGTGTCAGAAGAGTGTCCCTTGTAAACTGGCGCAGGGGCCGGCGCAGCCACGCCGATATTGGAACAGGAAAACCCTTTTTCGGGCGATCAATGATCTTATCCGGCAGTACTCCGCGCATGGCCTGGCGCAGCAATGCCTTCCCACCTTCGGGGCCTAGCTTGCTGTGGTCGGGCAACGTGGCGGCGAATTCCATCAACTTGTGATCGAGGAAGGGAACCCGGAGTTCCAACCCGTTGGCCATGGTCATTTTGTCAGCTTTGAGCAGCAGATCATCGGGCAGCCATACTTTCGCGTCGACATACAGCATCTGGTTTAGGCGCGAGGCCTTCTCCACCCTTTTGAAGTGACCGTAGAATACTTCGCTCAGTTGTTGTTCTGAGTGCCCGGTGCGGTCTCCGCCAATCAGCCGCCGTCTGGTCTCTTCACTGAAGCCCCGGCAGACGCCGTGGTATGTCTCTTCAAGAGGCGCGCGCGACATGCGCACATAATTCCGGAGACGCTCCGAAGGAGCCAGGCGAGTGAGCCAGGGCATCAGACGGCGGAGTCCTGGAACACTCCTGAAAATCTCGTCCACGGCAAGCATACGGGAATAGATCCCATAACCCGCGAGTACCTCGTCCGCGCCTTCGCCGGATAGCACGACTGTGACGTGCTCCCGCGCCATCTTCGACAGGAAGTGCAACGGAACGCAGCTCGGGTCGCCCATCGGCTCGTCTAGATGCCATACCAAATCCGGAATGAATTCCTCGAAGTCCTTCGGCGCTACGCGGCACTCGTGATGTTGAGCTCCAAAGGTGCGCGCCGCAAGGCGAGCATATTCAAACTCATTAGCGTCTTTTGCCTGAGGTGATGTGTCTTCGTAGCCGACACTGAAGGTCTTTATGCGATCGCCGCGGTTGAGGCGGCTCATGGTTGCAAGGATGGCGCTCGAATCGAGTCCTCCGCTCAGGAAGACCCCGAGTGGAACCTCCGATATCACGCGCAAACGCACGCTCTCTTCGAGCAGCTCCTGGAATCTTTCTAAGGTGTCTTTCGAGGAGTGTTCCTTCTGCTCCGAATAGTCGATGTCCCAATACTTCTTGATGCGCACGCCTCGGCCGTCAACCACGAGCGTATGCCCCGGTTGCAGCCGGAAAATGTTCTTGAACATTGTCCGCGGCCCCGGAACATATCGCAGCGAAAGGTACTGGCCGAGCGAATCCGTGTCGACTTCTCGCGGAATGGTTCGGATCTCCAGTAGCGACTTGATTTCGGACGCGAATGCCAGAAAGCGGCCGTTGCGGTAATAGTAAAGCGGTTTTACGCCGACCCTGTCCCGCGCCAGCAGCAGCCGGTGCTTGCGGCGGTCCCAGATGGCGAAGCCGAACATGCCGCGCAGATGTTGCACGCAATCGTCACCGTACTGTTCGTAAGCATGGAGAATCGTCTCGGTATCCGACCGCGTCCTGAGGGTGTGGCCAGCTGCAACGAGGTCCGCCGCCAAATCGCGATAGTTGTATATCTCGCCGTTGAAAATCACCGCTGCCGAACCGTCTTCGTTGAAGATGGGCTGTTTCCCGCAATTTAGATCAATAATGCTGAGCCGCCGGAATCCAAGTCCCGCCTGGCCTTCTACAAACTGGCCGTCATCATCGGGACCGCGATGAGTGAGGACCTGGCTCATCCTTTGGACCATGCGTGGGTCGACGAGCTCCGTGGGATCGAAGTTTACGACGCCGCAGATGCCGCACATAAGGCGTTCTCCCTGCGATTCGGAACGGCCGTTAAGAGGCCCCCCCGAATCGCGAATGTTTGCCGCAGCAGACCTCGCTCCATGCGCAGCCAGAAGAATTCTCCGCGCATCACGAACCCTGCCACTTGCACGTCGGACTCGCCGGATGATAGAACCGCGATATCCGTTAAGCCCTGGTGCTCGTAAGAGCATGCGATCGCAGCTCCCGATTCGACCTCTAACCGTCTTACTACCGGCGCGTACATGGTCGGCGCCAGGAGGGTAATCGATGCCGCGGAAGCGGAGCCAGTCATACTCACACGAAGCGCGGTGCTGGGTTCCAGTGCTCCGTATCCATGCGAAACCCATCCCTCTATCGGCTCGTTTCGTCCTTGAATCAGGTCGGCTGTAGAAGGCTCCGACACAAACGAAGCCACCAGCAAACCCGCTCCTTCCGACCACATCACGGTGGCGTCCTCGTCGTGTTCAAGCGTCGAAGAAGTTACGTGCTTCCCAAAGTGAAAGTTGAAGTCGAAGGTATGCCGGCCGGATCCTCGAAAATCGTCGGCCAGAATCCAGTATTCTCCCGGAACGTGAATCAGGCGGCGCCGATGAACGATTTTGTCTGGCAACCGTGAGTATCCATCGTGCTCTGCTTCCAAATACTCAACGGGGCTCGCAGACGCATGGGGCTCATGGTCGAATTCGTGAGTGCTCGAGATCTTAGATTTCCAACAAAATGTTCCGGCACCCTCCGATTGATCGCGTCCATCGATGGTGACGGTGTTGTGGGCGCGCGTGGATCGAAAGTATTTGCGCCAATCTGTCTTGCCGTTGTATGCGAAGGTACCGGGATCGACGAGCAGTTCCCGTCCATTACTGAATAGGGCGATCGAGAGAGCATCTGCATGAGCGTGGCCGCCTGTCGACATGCCGAGCCCTCCGAAGTCGAAGATCAAATGACTATCGAGCGGTCCCCAGCCAGAGCGTTGAATGTTGTAACCAGCATCCGGACAAAATAGGTGTGTTTCCGCCGGCGGCGTGCTTTCCAGCGCATCGTAGGCATCCCAAGCCTCCTTGCCGAGAAGCCAAAAAGTTTCCTCAGAGAAAGCTCCGGCTTTATATTTGAAATCGGGCTTGTGAAACATGACCGCCCCGGCGCACAAGGCGTCATTGAACGAGCGGTAGGTCCTTTGACGCAGGGCAACGGCGCGACCCCCATCGTCGTCTCCGAGCAGCGCGATCGTGCCGTCGGGCCGGGTAACGTGCATCAGGAAGCGGAGCATGTCACCGACTTTCTGTCGGACACGCGCGGGCACGGGGAATTGGTTCCAATCGGCGAGAACGAGGGCTTGCAGGTAAAAATCCAGGGCGTAGCAGTGGTAGTACGAAGACAGTTCGGCGTACACGCCGTCAGGCAGAATCTGTTGGTCCGCTTGCGTCCACAAGAGCCGTGCGCCTTCGTCAAGCCAACGGGCTCCACATGGCTGATCTCGAAAAATTAGTCCGGCGATGAAAAGAGCCGCGGCCTCGCCGATCAGATGCGTGTTTGGACTGCTGTACAACGATGTATGCCGGCTAACGTGCTCCAGCTGGGCGAACAACGAATCGCCAATGCGTCTTGCGGAAATTTCATCAAACGACTCCGACGGAATCAGGAAGAACATCGTCCACATCCAGGAAATCGCCCGGATTCCGATTTCGAGGCTAGATTGCCAATTGATTCCACGACGCAATGGATTCTGCTCGATCCAACTCTCAAGCTGCGCCACGGCTTCCGCGGCATAGCATTCGTCGCCCGTCCAGTGGTACGCTTTGGCCAACCTGGGCAGATGTTGGTGCCGGTTCAGTTCGTGGATGTTCTTCACATCCCTCCCATCGGGATCGCGTTCCGGATGATAGTCGCTCCAGAATCGCCGCTCCCACGTTTGGCCTGTGAACGGATCGCGGTGCCAGTCGATCTCGGACTCGAGCGCCGCCGTACCAAGATTCAATAACTCAACCCGGTGCTCGCGGAGTTTTTCTGCTTCATCGACCGCTCTCTCTATCCAGTGTGGCGCCCTCCTCCCAATGAATGCCTGCGTCTGACGTCGTCGGCCGCCATAAAAGCAACGCGAGGGCGCTCCGGCAAGGTAGTTCTTAAAACCCCAGCCCTGCGGTGCTTCCGGATAGTGGACTCCCCGGCCGATGCGTTCCCAACCCGAATAACCTTTTTCTCGTAGGCGGTGTGCGAGCTCCCGCGAAGTCATGGAGCCCAGCCTCTTGAGCTTCTTCACGGCTGCGCTGATTTCACCTTGAGACATAGGCCTCCCCGGGCGCGATCGCGTGCCTATAGATCTCCATCAAGTGTCCCAATTCGCCGCTATCAGACACCGGAGGAACTCGTTCGAAAGCAATAGCTGATTCGATCTTGGGGACCAGATCGGTGACGTCGCCAGGCTGAAAAAGAATGACGCCTGGAGGACGTGTGCCGACTCGGCTCGCAACCACTGGAACACCCAAAGCTAGGGCTTCACGCACCGAGATTGAATCTGCGTCTAAGGATGTTGTTCGGAGAAACACGTCGCTTCGAGAGATCAGAGCCAGGCATTGAGCATGGTTCACGTCGCCCAACAGCCGTATATGATTGTCCAGACCAAACTTGCGCACCAGCTCCCTTGCTCCCGATTCTTGTTCCCCGCTGCCCATCACCAGGCAGCCCACCGACGGATAATGAACCCGGAGCTTCTCAATCGCCGAGATGAGCAGGTCAAAGCCGTATTCGGGCCGAAAAAAGAGAGCCGTCGAGAGCAACGGCTGGCGTCCTTCCATCCAGGCAACAATCTCTTGATCCAGCATTACTTCGTCGAGCTCGGTCTCCAAATAAGCTGGTGCGATATCTGTGCGATCGGTGCGCTGACCCAAGAGAACAAGGGCGTCTCGGACAGTAGAGCTGGCGCAAATCACCCTCGAGTACAAGCGGCACGTTAGGCGCGCCATACGACGGCGCCATCCACGCAGGGCTGTCACATATCCAGGCGCCAGGCCGGAGTGAAGGGTTAAGATGCAGCTTCCGCTGGACTGCCCAACTATGCCGCACCACAGCGCCAACAACCAGCTCTTCCAGTTGTGACCGTTGGTGTGAAGATGCAGGGTCCAACCCTGCAGTGAATAGAGGAAGAGGGCGAGGTTGAAGCTCCAACTCCGAACATCCTTGGTGTCCAGAACCCGGCATGGTACGCCTGCCTCAACGAGGCGCCGATGGATTCCCGAGACATGTACAGAGATTCCACCATGCGGTGGTGGATACGCACCAACTAAGAGAATCTTCATGCGCAAACCCGAACCTTGACCAAATCCTCATAGAGCTGTTCCGTCTCGCCCACGGACCGCTGCATGGAAAACACTGCCGAGACTCGATGTTTCCCGGCACGAGCGTATCGGGCCCTCAGATCCGGATCAGCAAGCAGCTTGATCATCGCCTCCGCCAGGGATTCGGCGTCCCGAGGGGGAACGAGAAGGCCAGACACGCCGTCCTCGATGATCTCCGGGTTGCCACCCACTGTCGCCGCAATCACTGCCACCTCCGACGCCATCGATTCGAGCAGGGAATTAGACAATCCTTCGCTCAACGACGGAAGGACGGAAAGCGTCGTCTCCGAGAGCAGCTCCGGAACATCGGTACGAAATCCAGTAAACATCGTGGCGTGCTCCAGGCCGAGCCGACGGCAGCGGGCCTCGAGGTCCTTCCGGTCCGGTCCGTCCCCGACCACCAGAAACCGGACGTCCTGGAATGTGCGCGCGACCAATGCTGCTGCGTCGAGAAAATACTCGATCCCCTTCATTTGATTCAGTCGCGACGAAACCAGAACTATCCGATGCGACGCCGACAATCCAAGCTCCTGGCGCAAAGCAGCGCCCTTTTTAGCTTTGTCGAATCTCGATAGGACAATGCCGTTTCGAATGACCACGATCTTCCGCGGGTTGTATCCCTCCTCAATCAGTACTTGGCGGATAACTTCGGCATTGACAAGGACGCAGTCTGCCATACGACAGACGGTCCGTTGTACACGACGCTGGCGGGCCGTCAGAATGTCGCCGGTGTCTCGGATAGATGCCACGACAATCGGATTTCCGGCCAGGCGGGCGGCGGGAACGGAGAAAACATTCGCGTAGAAGCCGTAGCTATGGACCACTTGAATGTTATGCCGCCTGATATACCGCGCCAGCCGCAGCGTTTGCCACAGCGTCGTGGGTCCGTACAAACTGGCGATCCGGAACTCAGGCCGCGGAATGTCTAATGTTTCGATCTCAGTCAGCAGTTCTCCATAATTTTGCAGGCAGCCCAGATGCAAATCGAAACGCGACGAATCGATCGTCATCGCCAAATTCGTAAATTGCCTCTCGGTTCCACCGATCTTGAAGTTGGTCACCATTTTTAGTAACTTGATTCGTTCTCTGGCCATGATCATTTCCTGTCACCGTGGGTTACGCCGCCGCGCAGCCCCGCCCTCGCGCTCCTCGATCAAGAAACGTTCTCGCCCAGAGTTCGAACGAAATCAGGGTCCACAACTGAAGCTCCAAATTGCGTCCTTTTTCATGCGTTGCTATTAAGCGTTCTATATAGCGACAGTTAAAGAATCCCCGGCGGCGGGCTTGATCTCCGAGCAGCAGCTCTCGAATGTACGATCCGAGCTTGCCGCGAAACCAATACCCCAAGGGAATCGCAAAGCCGCGTTTCGGCCGGTTGATGATGTCGTCAGGCAAGATCCCTCTCATCGCACGCTTGAACACGTACTTGGGGGTTCCTCCGGTCAGATTCATTTCGGGAGGGATGGTCGCGGCGAATTCCACTAGCTTGTGATCGAGCAGAGGGACACGCGTCTCAATCGAGTGCGCCATGCTCATTCGATCCACCTTTGTCAGAATGTCCAGAGGCAGATAAGTCTTGATGTCGAGACCTTGTAGGTCGGAGAGCCAATGCCGTTCGTCGGTTTCCATATAAGAAGCTCTGGAGCGCCATGGCTCATGGGCGGCAAGCAATTCGGAAAACTCGGGCCTGAATAGGTTGCGAAGGTCCTCTCGCCGGAACAAAGTTGACGAATCCAAATAGCGTTCCGCGCCGGTGAAAGCTGCGTGCCGCAGGTAATTGCGTCCTCGCATGCCTTCGGGCATTGCCCTGCTGATGCCCGCGAGGGCTCTGCGCGCCGGGGCTGGCCAGGACGGCGCCTTGCGTTCCCGCTGTTCGACACTGTATTTGTCGTACCCGGCAAATAGTTCGTCTCCGCCATCGCCGGACAAGACCACCTTCACCTTTTGCGCCGCCAGCTTGGAGACCATGTAGGTCGGAATCGCGGAAGAGTCGCCAAACGGCTCATCCAGGTGCCAGGCGATTGCTTCCAGCTCGTCCAACCCATCCGGT
>Ga0210394_10003316_pt1 | contig 20436 bp, 20 predicted proteins | sample IncBWC12MmetaG_FD_160121 | JGI IMG/M metagenome (GOLD analysis project Ga0210394, IMG submission 160121) | Forest soil microbial communities from Barre Woods Harvard Forest LTER site, Petersham, Massachusetts, United States - Inc-BW-C-12-M | ecosystem: Environmental > Terrestrial > Soil >...
ACCTCATGAATGGCCAAGTCACGCCCCAATTCGTGCAAGCTATCCTTGAATGGCAATGGACCTGGCCGATCGCGCGTTTCGCGCTAGTTGTGTATTACTTGGTCTCCGGGCTCAGCAAGATCGCCAACTTTCGAGGCGCGATTGCGGAAATGGCGCAAGCCGGCATGCCGGCGCCTTCTGCCATGGCGCTTTTGACTATCTTCGTTGAACTAACCGGCTCGGTGCTCGTCCTGATCGATCGCTGGGTCTGGCTCGGGGCCGGCATGCTGGGGGTCTTCACCGCCATCGGCGCCGTCACCGCCCACGCCTTCTGGAAGGTGTCGGGCCGCGCGCGGATCGAAGCGATCGCTGTCTTCCTCATGCACATTGGGCTGATCGCTGCTTTCGTGCTCTGCGCCCTCGTCACAGAACGGGAAGCGCGCGCCGCGCACGTGGCCGGGTCCGGCCATCGCCCCGCCGCTACTGCAATCGCACTAACGGCGGGACGAGGCACCCATCAGGCCACAGGCGACACCGTTCCGGAAGTGCCAAAGGTGTCCTCGAGGAACTGAATGTAGGAGACTTTGCCCTCCTTGACGTGGGCCAAAAGAGAAAACGGCGACGTAATCTCCTTGCCCGATTTGCGGCCGCGATAGGTAAATGATCCGAACATCGCGACGGTCTCGTTCTGTTCGATCACTTCGCGAACCTCGAACGCCTTTGTTTCCCATGTGCGGCCGATGCCTTCGAACGTCTTCACGATCGCATCCGGACCCTTGCTGGTACCCGTCCAGGGCAGGTATCGCTTCAAGTCCGGGTTGTTCTCGCTGAGCGAGACGTAGGTAACATCGGGAGTGGTGAGACTTTGGACGTGCTGGGGATCCGTGGGCTTGGTCAGAAGCGTCTGAATCACTTGAGCGGGCGAATTAGTCATGAGATGTCTCCTTCTGTGAAAGATCTGATTGAGCCTCCACCGCCGGCACCAGTAGTCGGCAGCAAATTGCGACTCAGCGTTCTTTGAGTAGGACAATCCAACTGCAGCTCCGGCATGGCCTTTTGCGGGTCAGACAAGTTATGGACACCTTCGCGGTTCGAAATCTATCGCTGGAGGGGCGCCACGAGTTCGATCCGGGTCTTGATCTCCTGGAACTCCTCCATCGCCTTCGTTCCGCGAGCCCGCCCCACTCCGCTCTGCTTGTAGCCGCCTTCCTCGAACATGTCGTCGAACACACCCCAGGTGTTGGTCCAGACGGTCCCTGCTTTCAGCCCCTGGGCCACCCGGTGGGCGCGGCTCCTATCGGCCGTGAACACCGCTGCAGACAGGCCATACTCGGTTGCGTTAGCTCGCCGAAGCGCGTCCGCTTCGTCGCTGAAAGTCTCAAAGCTCAGCACCGGCGCGAATACCTCCTTCTGGATCAGTGGAGCATCCAAAGTGTTAGCCTCCAGCATGGCGGGACGGAAAAAGGCGCCCTTCGCTAACGGTCCGTCGGCGATGAGTCCGCCTCGCACCAGAACGCGAGAGTATTTCTCGGCGTCCTTGACGAAGCGCTCGACGCGTTCGCTGTTGGCTCGGTCAACCAGGGGGCCCATCTGACTTGAAGGATCGTCTGCCGGCCCGACCACTACGCGCTCTAGGAGCTCAATCAACTTGCGTCGATAGGTCTCTGCGACGGTTGCCTGCACGAGCACGCGCGAGCCGCACATACAGAACTCGCCGTTGAACTGCGTCAGAGCCTGGACAACCACCGGGGCCACCTCCTCAACATTTGTGTCCTCGAAAACCACGAGCGGTGTTTTCCCACCCAGTTCAAGCGTGACCCGCTTTAGCGTTCGCGCAGCCTGTTCTGCGATGAGACGACCCACCGCGGTGCTGCCGGTGTAGTTGATAACATCGACGTTGGGCGAACTCACCATAAACGGCGCCCCCTCATTGCCCGACTCGGTGAACATGTTCACCACCCCCGGCGGCAGGCTCTTGGTCGCTTCCAGTGCCTCCATGACGAGTCCGTTGGTGAGCGCGGTCTGTGCCGGCATCTTGACCACGGTGGTACAGCCAGCGGCCAGCGCTGGCCCCAGCGCGCGGACCAGCAACGCGATAGGTGAGTTCCAAGGTACGATCAGGCCAGCCACACCGATCGCCTCGTGCCACGAGGTACCGAGTACCCCCGGCGCGAGTTCAGCTGTGCCGCCGATCTGCGCGAGCGCCAGACCCGCATTGTGCCGAAGGGTCTGCGGAGTTAGGGTGGCTTCCATGGTCGCTTGAGTGATGACCTTGCCGGCTTCGCGGGCCAGAGTCCGGCCAATAGTCCCCGCGCGCTCAATCAGTCGGTCAGCGAGTTCGGAGAGTGCCGTGGCGCGCAGCTTGCGGTCGCGAGACCAGGTAGTGGTGTCAAACGCGCGCCGCGCAGCCGCAATGGCGGCCTCAGCCTCGGCGCGTCCGCCGTCGGCGAATGTACCCAACGCTTCGTTCGTTGATGGGCTGACGGAGACGCCTGTCTTCGCCGAGCCAACCCAAGCGCCGCCGATCCAATGGCGGGCATTCGGCACAGAGCCCTGTGTACTCATTTAATTGACTCCTTCCGCGTTGAAGACCTCTGCCGCGATTGGTGAGCGCTCGGTGCTAGAGCTTGTAAAGCGACTCGGCATTTCCGTAGGCGATCTTGCGGCGGTCGCTCTCGCTGATCGGAACTGTGTCCATGAACTCTGCGCCCTCGGCGTAGTCCTCGTACGGGTAGTCATTCGAGAAGAGAATTCGATCAGCTCCCATGGTCAGGATCGTGCAGTGGAGCGCCTGGGTGTTGAAATTGCCGCTCGTTGTGACCCAAATGTTCTCCGCGAGATAGTCGGCCAAGCGCTTCTTGGTGCTGCGGCCGTTCGGATTGAAATCGATGCCATGCTGGATGCGCCAGGCGAGAAACGGGAGCGTCTCTCCCAGATGCCCCACTACCAGTTTCGCCTTCGGAAAACGATCGAAGATGCCGCCGTAGACGATGCGCAGTGCATGTGTTGCCGTCTCCGGCGCGAAGCCCCAGGCCGCGCCCGTGAGCTCCGGATGGTTGTCGAACATGACAGCCTTATGCGAGGCCCGGGGGTGAAGGTAGAGCGGGATATCAAGTGCCGTCAGCGCTTCCCACAACGGGGTTAGCCGCGCATCGTCAAGATAGATCAAATTGTCCGGGCTATCGACCTGGGTGTAGCCATTCACCATGACGCCTTTGAAGCCGAGCTTGGTGACGCATCGCTCAAGCTCGCGCACAGCGGCAGCGGGATCCTGCAACCCCAGGGTGGCCATGCCGATATAGCGTGTCGGATGCGCCCGTACTTGTTCGGCCAGAAAGTCATTCACCACGCGAGCGGTGTTCTGCGCTTCAACCGGATCGAGGATGCCCTGCACGCCGAAGGTTTTAAATCCGGCGCCGAAGGAAAGCAGCACCTTGTCAACACCGGCCTCGTCCATGGCTTGAAGGCGCGTCGTGTTGAAGTCTAGAAGCCGCTCCTGCACAAGCTCAAAATACTCCGGGCCGAGATGACCGACGGCGGCCTCCTTTCGAGTCTCGTACCGGCCCTCGTTGTCACGCATGAACACAATGGGGTGGCCGAAGTGCTCCTCAAGCCCGATCTTGCGCAGAGGAGGCGGGGCCGGTGGAGCGCCGATCTTTGGCAGGCTGGGAACGGTCATCAGATTTCTCCCGTGCGAACGAGAGTGGTGTTAGGGCGTGCCCATGCACCGATCCCAAGATCACACGAATCCGGTAACGCTTGCTTCACACTGACTACTCTTTGGGTGGGGGAAACAGGTGGTCTGGGAAGGAAATGCTAGTTGGCTCGCGAGCGGCTTGCTTGCGTCACTTTGATGTCTTTGTGTGAATGGTGCGTGGCGCAAGCGGTGCGACTGGTCTCGACTGCCATTCGATCCGGGAACGGAGCGCGGGCGTTACGGCGAAGGGATCTGTCGCTTCACGCGGGTCGCGAAAGAGCCATGCCGACGAATATCTTATGGCAGGAAGTCGCAGTTCTGGAATCTGCGTGAAGTTTGTCGATTATCAACAGTCCGAAAGTGGTGATACGCGATAGCCATAAAGGGGCTTTAATGCTGCTCCGGCCCAGAGCACACTCGGTCGCGTGCAAAGGCTTTTTTCAATGTTTCCCAGGGGCGCGCCGGGCATTGCGCTGCTCCTCTTGCGAGTCTCCGTCGGGGCAAACATCTTGTTGGCCGCCGGGAGCACACCGCATCGCGGCGTATGGGTCCTCGCGTGCGTCATATCGGTTAGCGTTTTGCTGTACGTTGGGTTCCTAACACCCATCGCGGCCTGCCTCACAATACCCCTATACCTGGTCGACATTGCAAGCCTCAAAATCTCGCCCGTTGCCGTACTCATTCCCATTGCCCAGGCCGTCGCGTTGTCGCTCCTAGGTCCAGGATCGACATCGATCGATGCACACCTCTACGGCCGTCGCCTCATCGACGTTCCGCAAAAACCCGATCGGAACGCTAGAGACCCGCCCTGAGCATTGCCAAGTGACCAAAGCTCCATGTTCCTCTGCGCGCAACATCCACCCGAAAAGCGTCTTGCGGTGAAGCCTGATACAGATTGCTGCGACAAGTCGATGGCTATGCCCCTAACAAACGAAATAAATGTCTCTCTTGAGATGTTGGTCACGAGAATCCCACCAGCACATGAAACGCTGGCGCAGAACCTATCGGTCGCTGCCGCCCAACTTATCGAAGCGGCATGTAGAGCTCGCGGGGGCGACTGCGAAGCGAGCAGAGCCCATGTCAAGCATGCAATGGCACTGGTTCGTGGAATACCAAGCCTCGGCCCACACTACGCAAATCAGCTATCGAGTGTCGGGACGCACATCGTGCGGGGATCTCTCCCAACGTGGAAAATGCGCAAAGTGATTTCACATGTGGAAGCCCACTTATCGAGAAGGATTCCTGTGAAAGAGCTTGCGGGTCTAGTTGGGCTGAGCGCCAGCCATTTCTGTCGGGCATTCAAATGTGCGTTCGGCGCGTCGCCTCGCGCTTATATTCTTCGTCGACGGATTGAGGTGGCCCAAGCAATGATGCTAACGACGGCCAAGCCCTTTCGCTCCATCGCGATGAGCTGCGGCATGTGCGATCAGCAGCACTTCACGCGCTCATTCCGTCGCATCGTCGGCGAGACACCCTCAATGTGGCGCCACACTCGGCGAGAATCGCTGGCCGTCGTCAGCGGTCCTGGAGGCTGATAATGCCCCTTTGTAACGCGAGTGTAACGGCGTGGGTGCGATCATTCGCGCCGAGCTTGGCCATAATGTTCTTGACGTGACCCTTTGCCGTCTCCTCGGTTATCAGCAGCCGTGTTCCGATGGTCTTGTTCGAGTTTCCGGCTGCAATCAGGGAAAGCACTTCGAGTTCTCGCGCGGAGAGTCCGGTTTCGCCCATGTGGTTCGCGAGTTGCGCTGCGATGTCGGGGTGGATACGTTTGGCACCGGCATGCACCGATCGAATGGTCTCGAGTAGATCCTTGCGCACCAAGCCCTTCAGCACATAGGCCTGTGCACCGGCCCTCAAAGCACGCTCGGCGAGAGCGTCGCCGCCGTAGGTCGTAAGCACGAGGATGCGTGCGTGGGCGAATTCGCTGCGGATCGCAATGATTGCGTCGATACCACTCATATCAGGCATTTGTAGGTCCATCAAGGTCACATCTGGTCGGATCTCGCGAAATTTGGCTATCGCCTCGAATCCGCTCGCAGCTTCCCCGGCTAGGTGCATGTCTGGCTGAGCGGCAATAAGTGCGCGAATGCCATCGCGAAGCAATGGGTGGTCATCCACGGCCAGCAGTCGGATGGGAGATGGTGTTGGGCCCAACGACATGCATTTTACTCCTGTGAGATGTTCGTTGTTTCGCTGACGGTGTTGCGGTACGCGATACTCCCCGGAACATTGATCTCGATCTCAGTCCCGGCTTTTCGCTCGCTCCATAAGTTCAACGTGCCGCCGAGGCGCGTCGCACGCTCACGCATGCCTTGTAGTCCCCAATGACCATTCCGAGCACCTCGCTCGAGCACGTCACGATCTAAGCCAATTCCATCATCGCGCACGCGGACCGTAAATCGCGTCGTCGCATAAGCGAGCTCGACCTCGATGTTTTCCGACTGTGAATGCCGGCGCGCATTGCGAAATGCCTCCCGCACAATCCGGTAGACCTCATCGCGTAATATCGGGGCGAGCGCGCGGGGTCTACCCTCAACCACGACACGATAGGCCGGAATTCCCTGCACCTCACCGGGACCTAGCTCCTCACCCAGTGCCCTGAGCCCTTCCACGAGGTCACCGCCACCTACTCCGCCGGCGCGGAGATCCAGTACGGCATCGCGCGCCTCGGTAATTGTCGCATCGCCTCGCTCCAGCGCTTGCTCGAGCGCCGTTGCAGCCGCCTGTGGGTCCGCGGGCAGCAAGTGGAGCACGGCTTGCAGGCGAAACATCAGACCTTGGATGCCTTGCAGCAGCGAATCGTGCAGATCACGGGCGATGCGTGTGCGCTCACTCACGCGTTCCTCCAGCCGGATCTCAAATTGGTGCGCAAGTCGGCGCATGCGACCCATATAGGCAACGATCGCAGCAAAAGCCAGGATAAAGATCAACGCCGTCCTGAACCACCACGCCTGCCACCAAGGCGGGAGTATCGTGATGTTTAGCGTCGTCTCCGGCTCGCTCCAGGGGCCGCGCTCCGTGGCACCCTGCACTCGCAGCTGGTAGGAACCCGCAGGCAGAGTCGTATAGCTGACCATTCGCCGGTTGCTCGCGGTCTCATGCCACTGAGAGTCAAGGCCGTCGAGCCGGTAGCGGTAGCGATTTTTCGCTGGGCTGCTGAAGCTCAGTGCCGCGAACTCGATCAAGATAGGCGATTGCTCGAACGGTAGTGTGACTGCTGACGTATGCGAGACAGCGTGTCTGAGGACCGAGTGTGGCCCAACGACGACCGAAGTACCGCCCAACTCGAAATCGGTTAGAACGACTGTCGGACGGTATGCACCGTCGGTGATCCGGTCCGGATGGAAGGACGTCGCCCCGCTGAATCCGCCGAAGAACATCTCGCCACTCGGGCTCTTGTAGCATGCCCCCCATCCGGTTAAATCATTGCCCGGTAGTCCATCGCCCTCAGAATAAGTCTCGAAAGATTGCTTCACCGGATCGAATCGCGCGACGCCGCGGTTAGTGCTCAGCCACAGGTGCTTGGAATCATCCTCAAGGATGCAGCTCACGACGTCGCCCGGCAGGCCGTCCTTCCTAAAGTAAGCGGCAAAGGTCTGTGTGCCGGGATCGAAGCGGTCGAGCCCGTTCTGCGTGCCGACCCAGATGGTACCGGCGTGATCAATAAACACTGAGTTCACGCGATTGTTGCTGATCGACCCCGGCTGATCGGGGTCGTGAGCGTAGACAGTGAAGGTCTTGCGTGACGGGTCGAAGCGGTGCAGCCCAAGATAATCACTGCCAAGCCAGACGTAGCCCTCCGCGTCCCGCTTGAGATCAAGGTAAACTTGCGCGCGAGTATTTGGTGCGACCTCATATCTGGTGAATCGCCCGGTAGCCGGATCGAAGTGATCCAAGCCGTCCCAAGTTGCAAGCCAGAGTGATCCATCGCGGTCGGGCAGTATGCGCTCGACTACATCGCTGCTGACGCTCTGAGGATCCTCAGGATCATGACGGTAGTAACGGAACCGGCCAGTGGACCGATCCAGGCGACCGAGTCCTCCGCCGACCGTGCCAAGCCATAAGGTGCCGGCTGGGTGTTCGGCTATTCCAATGACGTCTGCCGCGAAGCCGCCGGCGCCAACTTGATAGGTCCGATAGTGTTCCGTATTGCGATCATAGGCGCTCAGGTACCCTACATGGCTCAGCCAGACCTGGCCGATGCGATCTTCGAACACGGCGCTGATCACGGATTCGGCGCCGCGCGCGGACGGATCTCGATCTAGTTTCTCGAATGTCAAATGGCGGCGCGCGAACATGCTGAGCGACGCACCATGCGACGAAACCCAGACATCTCCTTCCTGATCTTCGAATAAGGTGACGACGGTGTCGCCCGCAAGGCTGTGCTGGTCGTTAGGGTGGCTGAGGTAGCGGACGAAGCGGCGGGCGGCGCGATCGTACCTGAGTAGCCCCCCGGCGCCCAGGCCAAACCAGAGCGTGCCATCCCGGTCCTCGAGTGCGGAATAAACGCCTCTACCTGAATCGTGATGGCCGACCGTCGGCGTGAGCTTCAGATGCCTCAATCTCTGTGTTTTTCGATCGAGAACCGCAATTCCGGTGCCCGAGTGGTGCAATACCCAGAACGTACCAGCTCGGTCCTCGACCATGCTCATCTCACGGAACTCGAGCATCGGCACGTGCAACGTCACTTGGCCGGTCACGCGGTCGAGGGCGTCAATTCCGGCTCGGGTCGCAACCCAAAATCGGCCCGAACGATCCTCCAGTGTCGACTTGATGTCGGAGCTGCTCAGGCTGCGCGGATCGGCCGGATCGTGGCCGAACCGCCTGGTTTGGCCGTTGGTTGGATCGAGCCGAAACAACCCGTCGCCTGTAGAGAGCCACAGGATCCCCTCAGCGTCCTCGCTGATATGCGCGACGGACACGCCAATGCTCGCGCGTGATGTGGTACCGAGCGGAAAGTGCTTGAAGGTTTCGGTCGACGGATCGAATCGATCGATGCGCTGATCCGACCCCACCCATATCGATCCTGACCGGTCCTTGAACAGCGATTCGATGAATACGCCACTGATGGACCCCGGGCGCGCCGGATCCGGTGTGAATGCCTTGAAAGCATAGCCGTCGTAGCGCAATAGGCCGTACTGCGTTCCAAACCACATAAAACCCTGATCGTCCTGGACGATCTGGCTGACGCGAGTCTGCCAAATCTCGGAACCGGTCGGCAGTTGTGAGAAGCGAATGTCGTTGGAATCGACAACCGGGATGCGCACGACCTGCCGTTCCACAAGCCCCCGTGGCGGCGCGGTCGCGTCGTTGGCGATAGGCTGTCCGAAGACAGCTGCGAGGCTGCCCGGTACGTAGACTATGCATAGCACGCTGATGGCGAGGAGATTGCGGACACCACGAGGCGTTCGCATTGATCCGGTGCGGCGCGCGCACTGTCGATTAGTCGCGTACGAGCGCCTGGTTCTCGGAAGTTTGGAGCGGCCACTGTCCATATCTCAATAGCGCGATGAACGGCTCAGTGAAACATTTTTGTCGTATGCGGTACGCCGCGGGCCCCGCCGAAAGCTTCATCTGATCCATAAGACTGCTCCCTTGCAATTGTGCTTGCAAGTGCGGTCCTGTCTGCAACGACGCCACCGTCAAGCGTGGAATAGGCCCGCAGGGGGCGCAATATATTCATGTGACTTCGGACCCCCTGATAGTGGTGGTCTCCGACCACCCATTAGGGGGGTGCCTGTCGCGCGACATCCCACATCCCATGAGGAAATTGCCCGGCCGCGGCATTCCCTATTTTGGTGTCATCGTGGCGACCATCTTCGCCCACTCGGTGGCCACCCAGGAGCACTTCTCTTGGGTGTACTCCGATTCGTGCTTAGCGATTTCCAGCTTGATCGCGTCCCATCCCTCCTGCACGAAGCCGGATTGGTCGGGCCCTTTGTCGAACTGCCGCATCTTCTCAAGAATCGCCTTGGCCACCTGCTCGGCACTTTGATCCCCTTTGGGAAGAAATCCTTTCTTGACGCAAAGATCGTATTGAGAAGCCATGCCGCCAAAATATATCCCGAATTGTCTTGCCTGCGCTTGCTCGGTACTCGACGCGGACGCCGGAACATCATCCGCGTACACGGCCGCACCGCTCAAAGCGACGAGCCCCAATATCATTGTCCCCTCTTTCATTGATGCAGACAGTCTTGTGAAAATCATGGCGCTCGCCCCCAAGTGAATCTATCAACCAGCGACTCTTAAGGGGCGCTCATGGTACCTCTTGTCGCCGATCAAGCTCGGCACGACTAATGCGGTGTCCAGGTCCAACCGGTGATTCGCCATCCTGCCGCAATCTTTTTCAGCGCAAACGTCGCGGTAGCAATGTTCTTCACCTGCTTACCATCTTTCGTGAAGGAAAAGGTGGCCGGTGCGATTGCGTACGCGCGATCACCGGTAATGATGATCTGCCGGGGCTTGCCGATCGTCCCATTCGCATCCGTCATGCCATTTTTTTGGGCAAACGCATCGTAATCCTTGGCCCAGTTGGCGCAGGCACCCGCACCGTGCCACTCATACGGCGGAATATCATCCATCACGGAGGCATCATCGGCGCAAGCCGCGATCGATTTTGCCGCGTCGGCGTCATTCCATTGATTCAAAACGGCCGTGATGTCGCTTCTGTCAGAGGCTAGAGCGGACCCAGCAGTCAACGCGCTCACGGCCAGAGCTATGATTATTCTGTTCATACGATTCCCCCCTTAATTCGGATTTTGCATTTCTTCTAGGTGTCCCGCGGCAGGATTCTAGAGCAAGGGCGGTTTCCTGGGAAATGGCCGCCGGCCGATCAACCCTGTCCCGTACCCCAAGTAATCAGACTGAACCCCGTGACCTGTTTCGTCCCGCATTTCCGTTTGTCTTGGGTAGTCAAACTCGATTTGTCTGTTTACCTCCAGGAGAATCCTGTCATGAACCTGTTACGCAATACTGTCATCTCGGTCGGGGCGCTTGCCGCGGCAGCTGCCCTGCTCTCACTTGCATCCTCGAAAACTGCTCAGGCCTACGTTGAAGAACCGGTGATCATCTTGAACCCGGTAATCCATCCGGCCATCGTCGAGGAAGTACCCCACTTCGCCTCGCACCTTGTTTTGCTCTGCTCCAACACATTGCAGTCCAACGCCGTGCCGCAGTTCTTTCAATTTAATCCGGGTGGAGGGTGTTACCAAGCTGCGCCCTACGCGGTGCCCCCCGGTCAAAGCCTTGTCATCACAGCCATCGATATCTTTGACGGCAATGACACTTATGTCACTACGCAAGTTGAAATCTTGGGTCCCACGGGTGCTTACGGAGTTTGGAAAGTCCAGGGAAGCGCTTCGAGCGAGTTTCAGTATCCTTCGGGAATCGTTGTTCCGAGTGGTACCACCCTATCGTTAAACCTCAACGGCTCCAACGAGCCTATCCAGGTAATCCTTCATGGCTACCTGACCGCCGAATAATCGAGTAAACCGCCTCCGCTGACGCAAGGCCGGCGTCAGCGGAGGTTCGGAAGTCCGCAAACCTCCTCGCCCGGACTCCGGTGTCCTCGTGAAGATCGTCAGTCATCCACTGGAATGGCTTTGAAGGCCACGTTCGCGCCGGTACTCGGGTCTTGCGCAATGCCGGTGATCTCGCCGCGATCGTTGATGTCTTGGGCATCTGTGAGTATCAGTGAGGTGCCCGAGACGACCAGCTTATTGAGATCAGTCATGGTGCCGTTCTCCCAGAGAAAAGCGTGTCCAGTGAGGATCGAGACCCCGACCGCCTGATCACGGTCGTTCACGCCCAGCGCCTCGGTCAAATCCCCAGGGACGAGGCCGCCGAGATCGCAAGTGCCGGTCACCGTCTTGCCATTGCAGGTGAACGGTCGCGCGGACCAGAAGAACGCATGGAAATTTGCCTGTCCAATGGTGGGGCCATCGCCCGGAAGATCGGAGAATCCCACCACATCGTCGCGGTCGTTAATGTCCATCGGCGTATTCCAATAGGTTCCGCCCAACGTCGGCAGCGACATAAATACCTGGCCGTTCTTCCACACCAGCATGTGCTCCGCCGTACCGCCGCCGACCGCCGCATCACAAATGCCGGAGATACCGACTACCGCCCCCGCTTGATTGATCGCGGTCGCTGCGCCGTCAAGGTCTCCGGGATACGGCGGCAGCGCGGCCGCCTCATAGTGGTCATCTTTCCAGACCCATATCACAGCCTCGAATTGCAGCAGCTGATGAGTGTTCGTAAATTCATTGCACGTGGCATCGAGCGTCTGGTTCTCCGCCCAGCCGACAATCTCATCGCGATTGTTGACGCCGGTGGCAAAGCCATTGTCGCCGCCCAACGTCGGAAGGCCGGTCATCACTCCGTCCCGCCAGACGAATCCGCGACAGACGTGCCCATCCGAAGTGCCGGGGAAGACGGCGAGCGAGCAGCTCCATGCCTCGTTGTGAGGCTGCAGCTCCGCAGTCTCCGCGATCCCCGCGATGACGCCATGGTCATTGCGATTCGGCCACGCTACCGCGCTGTTCGGGCCGCCGAGCGTGCCCAGGGGCTTCGCGGTCCCGTCCCGCCACAGCTCGGCTTGCATCACGGCATTCCCTGGAAGCGTGGAAAGGCCGACGACCCAGCCCTCCTGATTGTTACTGGTCCCCTGGCTCAGCGTGCCACCTTCCGGATCGCCGAGATTAATGACTCGGTACATCGTGTGCTCAGGCGCGGCCGCATACGCGCCGGAGATTAGGAGAGACAACGCCGAGGAGACAATTCCCAGTAGTAGATTAGTTTTCATGAACAGCTCCAACAATTGACGATGTCGCGAATATATCGGGGCGAACGGAGTCTTTCTGGCTGGAATCGGACCTCATACGACTCGCGCTACCGGCGCCGATTAGCGCTTGGATGGGCAAGCTGACAGATGACGCGAGGAATCGGCGGACTTGAGCCTGCACGAAAGTCTCGCCCGTACGGCAGCCGAATATGGCTAGTATGCCCCCAGCTTTGAGGCTAACGTAGCGCTGTGGAAGCAGTTTCTGGTCTCACGCGGGATGTTCTTGATCGAGCGCGTCGCAGCCGCGATGCGCGATTTGACGGTCGATTCTTCATCGCCGTACGCTCGACGCGCATTTATTGCCGTCCCATATGCCCTTCGCGCTTCTCCAATGATTCGAATGTGCGCTACTACGCCACGGCGGAAGAAGCCGCGGGTGCTGGGTATCGGCCGTGCCTGCGTTGCCGGCCGGAAGCGGCGCCGGGATCTCCAGCCTGGACCGGAACCTCGGCCGTCGTGCAACGCGCCCTCAAGCTCATTCAGGACGGCGCGCTCGATCACGCATCATTGAGCAATCTCGCCACGCGGTTAGGTATTGGGGTTCGCCACTTGAGTCGACTGTTCGCGCAGCACGTCGGCGCCTCCCCCGCGACAGTCGCACAGACTCGCCGCCTCCATTTTGCGAAGCGACTCCTGGATGACACTCATCTGCCGATCACCGACATTGCACATGCCGCCGGATTCGGCAGTATTCGGCGCTTCAATGATGCGTTTCGCGAAACTTACCGAAAATCGCCTCGGGAGCTTCGCAAAGGGAAGCGGGTCGGAATCGACAAAAATGCCGATGCGGAAATCGCACTTCGTCTGGCCTATCGGCCCCCCTACGACTGGGATCACATGCAATCGTTTCTCGCGGCCAACGCGATCCCAGGCGTGGAGGTCGTCACTTCAGACCTCTATTCGCGCGTGGCGCCAACGCCGAGCGGCTATGCGTTGCTGCAAATTCGACCCGTGGCCCAGGCGCACTCCTTGGAAGTGAGGATCAAAGGGGCCATGCCGGCGGAGTTGCCGCCGCTGCTCTCCTCGGTTCGGAGAATGTTCGACCTGACTGCCGATCCCGGGCGTATCGCGGCGGCTATGCACAACGACCCGCTTCTCCTGCCGCTGCTGCAGCGGCGGCCGGGCTTGCGGATTCCGGGTACCTGGGATGCCATTGAGTGCAGCGTCTGTGCAATTGTAGGACAGCACGGCAGTGTCGCTTCGCGTCGATTCCTCAAACGATTGGTGCAGCGATTCGGCAAACCCATCGAAGCCGTCGGCGCGGAAACCCGTTATCTCTTCCCCACCGCAGCCGTGCTCGCTGATGCCAATTTCGATGGACTCGGGCTAACCCGCCCGCGTTGTGAGGCATTGCGGCAACTGGCACGTGGCGTGTGCGAAAAGCTCATTCGATTCGACGCACCCGCCGAGGAAATCAACCGCAGTTTGTGTGCTCTGCCCGGGGTTGGCCGGTGGACTGCCGGTTATGTCGAACTACGCGGGCTAGGTGACCCCGATGCGTTTCCGTTTGGGGATTTGCTACTGCGCCGACTGGCTTCACCACGCGACAAACCCCTCACAGCTCTCGCGCTCGAAGAACGGGCCGAATGTTGGCGCCCGTTTCGAGGCTACGCGGTCTTTCACCTGTGGGCGAGCGAACGTTCCGCGGGTCTCGCGTGATGTTGCGACGTCCCAAAGCAGCCGGTTTGCTGTCTGCCGGCTGCTCCTGCCCACCGCTCGATCTTGGGGCGATCACTCGCCGAGTTTGCGCAAGTGGCGCACCCAAACCAATTGCTTCGACTCCATATCGGCGAGATACAGGATCAGGTCCCCCTCCAGGAATTGCTCGCCGCCCTTGGCAAATGCCTTATCAACGATGTGCGGCTCCCAGACCTCCATATAGTCCTTCTTGTCGCTTCGGGTGATGATCAGGATGCCTTTTTGGTGGGAATCACTGAAATCGTATTTCCAGAACACGACGGCAGGAACCCTCTTCATGGCTTCCCGCAATTGCGCTGCTGACATGACATCGCACGGTCCTTTGAGCTTTTCGATGCTCCTTAGTTCGCCCGTTCTGCCATAAGAATAGTATTGGCACTCCGACGGCCACGGATTCGACTGCAGAATTTTGATCTGCATCGCATCCGGTAGCGGCAACAATTGCCACTCCCCCTGAATGTCCTTCGCGGTCGCGTTTTTCTCCCCAGTCTCCGCTTGCGCAAATACTGGCGCACCGGCGAGCAGCAAAATCAAGGCAACCATCCATCGCGTCGTAAACATTACAACTCCCTCTTGGGTTGGCCCCGGGAACTGCGTACTCAATCATAACGAGCGCCCGTTCCACGCCTGTCACAGCATATCCCGAAAGCGCCGAATACGTACTCTAAGATCGGTTTCGACGATGGAACCCATCGAGAAATATCGGCTTCCGCACCAATCCGGCGCGTACTAGTCTCTTTAACGTGCTATTCACATTAGGAAATACCCGATGACCGAAAGCCAAAAGCTATCAGTACTGCGAGACAAGCTCATCCGTCGCCGGCGCGCCCTCGTTGAGGGCATTCAGGCTACCGCCGCCAGTCAGCTCAACGGTGATGACCTTGTGCGGGTCCAAAATGAGATAGAAGCGGTAGAGAGGGCAATGGCAGAGGAGAAGCGTGCCGAATTTCGCCCCTGACCATGCGCTTTATGTGATGAGCATGAAAGAGAAAGTGGAACTTCTCACGACAACAGAGAAGGCGCGTCGAATAAATTTCGATGTACCTATATACGGGACTTTCGCGGAGATCGGCGCGGGCCAGGAGGTCGCGCGCGAGTTCTTTCACGCGGGCGGCGCATCGGGGACGATCGCTAAGTCCATTTCTGCCTACGACATGGTATTCAGCGACGCGATCTATGGGAAATCCCCACGATATGTGTCTCGCGAGCGCTTGAACCTGATGCTGGACCACGAGTATGGGCTTCTCGTCGAGCGTCTATCGGCAGTTCGCGGCGACCGAACGAACTTCTTCGTCTTCGCAGACACGGTTGCGACCAGCAACCCCCAGGGGACCAACGAGGCGCACGGCTGGTTGGGTATCCGGTTTCAGGCTGAGCCCTCGAGTGAGCCGAGCGAAATTGTCCTCCATGTGCGCATGCGGGACAGGGACACTGTCTTGCAACAGCAGGCACTCGGTATCGTTGGAGTCAATCTGATTTACGGTGCTCTCTACCTTCGCTCAGACCCCCGGCAATTGATCGAGTCGCTTCAGGACAACCTCGGTACGGACAGGATAGAGGTCGATATGCTGCGCTTTTCGGGGCACTCCTTCGAGACCATCGACAACCGCCTCATGTCGCTGCACCTTGTGGAATGCAAGCTCACCAACGCGGTTATGTTCGGGCCGCAGGGCGAAGTCCTCCAGCCGTCAGAAATCTTGCACAAGAAGGCGATTCTCGTTGAAAGGGGCAGTTTTCGGCCGGTTACCCATGTCAATGTCGACATGATCGCCTGCGCTACCGCGCAATTTGTGCAGGAGTCGCAGGTGAAGGGCAAGGAGGTGGTCGTCCTCATGGAAATCACCATGAACAATCTGCTCTCCGGCGGCGCGCTCGATGCCCGTGATTTTCTATCGAGAGTGGACTTGCTGGCCGACATTGGCTTTACAGTTCTCATTTCGAACTATTCTGAATACTACCGGCTCACCTCATATTTCCGGCGCTACACCAAAGAAATGATCGGCGTCGCCATTGGGATCAATAATTTGCTGGAGATATTCAACGAGAAGTACTACGAAAATCTCGAGGGCGGGATCCTGGAGTCCTTTGGACGCCTTTTCAGAAATGCAGTAAAACTATACGTCTATCCGATGAGCGGCGAGGCCTACGATCGATACATCATCGAGTCCAGCAGAGCTGTTACGGCGGCACAATCGTCCGCGCCCAATATCCTGATCACTGCGAGGAACGCGAGGGTTGCTGATCACCTCACTAGTCTCTATGCTCATCTGCTCGAAAATCATTTCATCGACAACATCGTCGGATTCGACCCGAACATCCTCGGCATATTTTCGCGGGACGCGCTGAAGAGAATAAAAGACCATGATCCCTTGTGGGAAAACATGGTCCCAAGGCCCGTTGCAACCGCCATCAAGCGCCGGGGTCTCTTCGGCCACGCGATATCTCCCACGCCGTCTTCCGCATCGGCATCGCCGCGAAAGCCGGATACGTACCGTTTAGCCTAGGCCAATAGTTCATTCCGACTCTGGAGGTCCTATGTCAATGAGCGTTTCAGCCAAATACGAGATCAAGGATCCCGTCACCCGCAGAGCAGCTGACCTGGACATCATGTCCGGCACGCTTGGTCCCGACGTGCTCGACATTTCGCATCTCACCAGAGACCTGGGGGTATTCACCTATGACCCTGGATTCATGTCCACGGCAAGCACCGAGAGCAAGATTACTTATATCGATGGCAATGCGGGGGTGCTCTTGTACCGCGGTTATCCTGTTGAGCAACTCGCGGAGCACTCCAGCTATCTGGAAGTCGCCGATCTGCTGATCAACGGCACGTTGCCAACGAAGGCGCAGCACAATGCATTTCGCGAATCAATAACCCGGCACACGATGGTCAACGAATGGCTGCTTCGATTCTTTCAGGGCTTCCATCACGACGCGCATCCCATGGCGATGCTCTCCGCGATGGTCGCCTCCATGGCCGCTTTCTACTACGACACCACCGATATCCATGATCCTCGCCACCGGGAGATTTTCGCCCATCGCATCATCGCCAAACTGCCGACCATCGCGGCTGCGGCCTACAAACACTCCGTGGGTCAGCCGTTTGTCTATCCGCGCAACGACCTGTCTTATTGCGCCAATATGCTCAACATGTTTTTTGCGGTTCCATGCGAGCCCTACACGGCCGATCCGGTGGCCGTGGAAGCGCTGGACTTGTTGTTCATTCTGCATGCTGACCATGAGCAAAACGCCAGCACCTCGACAGTGCGGCTCGCGGGAAGCACTGGGGTAAATCCCTATGCGGCGATTTCCGCCGGGGTTTCTGCGCTCTGGGGTCCCGCGCATGGCGGAGCAAACGAGGCCGTACTCGATATGCTGAACGGCATCCGCTCGGCGGCAAACATCGGCCAATTTCTGGCGCGCGTCAAAGATAAGTCGGACAGCGTCCGCTTGATGGGCTTCGGTCACCGCGTCTACAAAAATGTCGATCCACGCGCCAAGATCATCCGCAGCATGTGTTACCGCGTGCTTGAAAAGATGGGTAAGGGCAATGACCCGCTGTTCGAACTGGCGCTGAGGCTCGAGGAAATCGCCCTCAAAGATGACTACTTCGTATCGCGTAGGTTGTACCCGAACGTGGATTTCTATTCGGGCATCATCTACAGCGCCCTCGGAATTCCGCGTTCCATGTTCACGGTCATGTTCGCGATCGCGCGCACCGCCGGTTGGGTTGCCCATTGGCAGGAAATGGTCTCCGACCCGCATATGAGAATCGGCCGTCCGCGCCAGCTCTATACGGGGCCGACAAGGAGAGACTATCATCCGTTCGAAGAACGCATGGGGTGACACCCCTCCGCCGCCGGCGCGTAGCGGTATTCAACCCAGGCTACGGGTTGTCATGCGCAGACTCGCGGCAGTGTGATCGCCGTGGCGAGCGCGAATATCGAAACCGCCTCGAGAATGAGTCGGCACGGACTCAGTCTGGTCCATCGTCGGGCCAGATGAACCTGCAGTTCGGTGAGCTCGCTCAATTCCTCGAACCGCAGAGCCTTCGGAATAAAGTAGGCGAACGACCAAACCCGTGCGGCGAAATGCGCGGCCAGGGCGGCGACAATCCATGAGCGGGCGTAGGTATTCCATGTCTGCCAAACGGCGACGAGGAGTGCAATCTCGTACAGCGTATGAATGGGAATCCAGAAGCGCTTGCGATCCAGACCCCCGCGCCGCGGCTGAATAATCGCAAGGTTGTCGGGCCATACTCTATCGACGAGCAGCGTCTCATAGATTCCGCCGCCGAGCCCGATTGTGCCGAGGACCAGTGCGATGAGTGGGGTGATCACCACAGAGACGCCGGCCATAGGTTTGCATCTTTAGTTGCTGATATTTGCATCTCGATATCTTAGTGATTAAGATAGTCGGTAGTCAAGATACAGGCATCGAAGGCAGGCGGCAAAATGTCAAAGACGCGCGATGCTCGCCGGGATCTCCTCGATGCCATCAGCATGCGGATGAGGGAGATAACCGGCCTGAGCGTCCTTTACAGCCAGGCGATGGCGTCGAAATTGGGCATCGGCAGCAGCGATCTCGAATGCCTGGACCTCGTGTCCACGGGGTCGTCCGATGTAACCGCGGGGACGCTCGCGAAAACGACGGGACTCACGACCGGTGCGATCACCGGAGTGATCGATCGACTCGAACGCGCGGGCTTTGTGAAACGGCGGAGGAACAGCGCCGATCGACGCAAGGTTACCGTTGTTTCATCGCCCGCCACGCGGCGTCGATCCGCAGCGTTAGGTGCGCCGATGCGCAAGGCTGTTGCCGCGGTATTGGCGCGCTACACGGATAATCAGCTCGAATTTCTCCACCGAGCCCTCGGCGAGTTGTGCCAGGCCGCTAAGACGGTAATTGGGATCACGCATTTCGATGGACGCCCTCCCCCAGTCCGAAAGCCGGGAGGTTCCCGCAGACGATCTCAACGATGACACTTCCATCATGCTGTGGATTCTGATCTCGCTGTTCTTTTTTTGGTGCGCTTTCCGCGAGATTCGCAGCAGTTTCGTCGCTCCGCCCGGCTTCGATTTGCCGACGCCGGTATCAAAACCGTATCTCGCCTTTGTGCTGGCTCTAGCCGCGCTGTTTGCTTGGCCGACGGTTCATAGGTGGCATTTTCAACACTTTTTGTCCGAGAAAGCTACGGAGCTAGCCGACAACCATCGCGCCAAAGTTCATTGCAACACCATGTTCGACACCATGCTCGATTCCGAGATGCTCGCATCGGGTCACGCCAATCCGCTAACCGGCGAAATTGCCATCCAGAAGCCGTGGTGCGATACCGCGAAGCGAAACGCTCTTGACTATTACGACACCAGCTATCAGCAGCGCGGAAAAATAGGCGGCATGCAGGGCGCGTATTATTCTGACCAATGCGCCCCGGGCAAGGCCATGGACGAGCATTTAAGCGATTCGACTTGGGCGGCTCCCTAGATCCGGGGACGGCCAAGAGCGCCACGCCGGCTGCGGTTACCCGAGTTGCGCGCTCAGTGCCCGCATCCGGCGAGACTGTAACTGCAATCCGTATTCAAGTTCTTTCAGCCGGGACTGCAGGAGCGCGCGCTCCCAGCGCTCGATCATCGCCCGCCGGGTCTCCTGCAGCCATTGTTCGCGCAGCTGCGTCCAAGCGGTCACCGCACGGCAAAACGTTTCATATTCTTCGGCGATCCGTCTTCTCAATTGTTCAATCTGTTGGGCCCCGCCGGTCCGGCGGGCCAATTGCCGCTCGGCTCGCCGAAATTGGTTATCGAGCAGCGCCCGTCGAATCTTGAACCAAGGCACGCGCTTCAGATTGTTGGTCAGGCCGATCCAATACATGGTGTAGATGAACCACTTGGACGGATCCCACTGCCACCAGCGCACGCCGTTGCGGTAATCATGAGCGAACATGTGATGGAAATTGTGATAACCCTCGCCAAAAGTCAGCAGCGCCACGACTGCGTTGTCCCGTGCGGTATTCTCATCGGTGTAGGGCTGAATACCGACGATGTGCGCCAGGGAATTGATGCAAAACGTCAGGTGATGACTCACGACGAGCCGTAATATTCCGGCAAGCAGAAAGACGCCGAGAACATCGCCGCTGGCCCAGCCAATCAGCAGCGGAACCGCAAAATTCATGACCAAAGTCAACGGCAGATAATGGCGATGCTGCCACATCACCCAAGGA